>Ga0307513_10000353_pt1 | contig 67041 bp, 57 predicted proteins | sample 15_EM_MG_FD_202174 | JGI IMG/M metagenome (GOLD analysis project Ga0307513, IMG submission 202174) | Populus trichocarpa ectomycorrhiza microbial communities from riparian zone in the Pacific Northwest, United States - 15_EM | ecosystem: Host-associated > Plants > Roots > Unclassified | place...
GCCCCCATGTCCCGTCTTGCCAGATTCTGTGCGCAGAGGCGATTTGTCGTCCTCGGTGTGTGGCTCGTCGTCCTGGTTGCTCTCGGTGGGGCAGCCTTGACAGCCGGCGCGAAGTTCACCAACGAGACCACGATGCCGGACAGCGAGTCGGCCCAGTCCTACCGGCTGCTCGACGAACTCAGCCCCGACAGCAGCGCCGTCAAGACCGGCAACATCGCCTGGCGAACCACCGGCGTGGACGTCAATGCCGCGTCGGTGCGGGCCGAGGTCGGAACCGTCCTGACGAAGATCACCTCCCTGCCGGGGGTCACGCAGGTGGTGAGCCCGTACACGAGCGAGGGGGCCGCCCAGCTCGACCCGGCCAAGGACGTGGCTTTCGCGACGGTGACTTTGAGCCCGGACGCGGATCTGGACCAGATCAGGTCAGTGGCGAAATCCGTGGACAGCCCGACACTGGAGGTTCAGACCGGTGGGACGGCCTTCTACGAGGATCCCGCCGCCGGCGGAATCGCCGAGCTGGTCGGGGTGGCCGGAGCGCTTCTGGTGCTGCTTCTGGTGTTCCGGTCGGTGTGGGCGGCCGTGCTGCCGATTCTCACCGGTGTGGTGGGCGTGGTGGTCTCGCTGTTCACGGTCATGCTCGCCTCACATGTGGTGAACCTGTCGGATTCCACGCCGACGATGGGCGCGCTGATCGGCCTCGGGGTGGGGATCGACTACGCCCTGTTCATCGTCAACCGGTATCGCAAGGGGCTGATGGCCGGCCAGGCGGTGCCGGACGCGATCGCCAAGGCGCTCGACACCTCGGGACGGGCCGTCCTGTTCGCCGGAGCGACGGTGATCATCGCCCTGCTCGGGATGTTCGTCGTCCAGATCAGCGTCCTGACCGGGATGGCCCGCGGTGCGGCCCTGACCGTCCTGCTCACCGTCGCCGCCGCGACCACCCTGCTTCCGGCCCTGCTGGCCACGCTCGGACGTCGGGTGCTCTCCCGGCGGCAGCGGGCCGAGCTGGCGCGCTCGGCGGATGCTTCCGCCCCGAGCCGGCTCGACCAAAAAGTCCAGCTGGACCAGGTTATCCGGCACTCTGTCGGCCGGCCGAGCATGGTGCAGCGCTGGGCCGCACTGGTGGAACGCCGGCCACGCACCCTGGCGATCGCGGCGAGCCTGCTGATGCTGATGCTCGCGATTCCCGCCTTGGGAATCCGGCTCGGTTCGGCCGACGCCAGCAGCGATCCGTCCACCTCGGACTCGAACGCCTACTACACGATGATGTCCCAGAGCTTCGGCGAGGGCTTCGACGCCTCGTTGCTGATCGTCGGCAGCACCCCGGATTCCGCCTCCACCCAGGCCTTCAAAGACCTTGCCGGGCAACTGACGTCGGTTGATGGGGTGGCGAGCGTCAAGCTCGCGCCGATGCAGCCGGGCCAGCAGGTGGCGATCGCCACGGTAATCCCGACGCATAGTGCGCAGACCGAAGCCACCGCGAACCTTGTCCAGCGGATCCGGGACAACGACATCCCGCCCGCCGAAAAGGGCACCCATCTGCAGGTGTTCGTCGGCGGCACCACCGCGAGCAACATCGACAATGCCGCGGCCATCACCCAGAAGCTGCCGATCTACCTGCTGCTGATCGCGGTTCTCGGGTTCGCGCTGCTGGCCATCGCCTTCCGGAGCATCCTGGTGCCGCTGATCGGCTCGCTCGCCAACCTGCTGACCCTGGCGGTCGCGCTGGGCGCGGTCACCGCGATCTTCCAGCTGGGCTGGGGCTCGGGGCTTCTCGGGGTCGGGTCGGCCGCACCGATCGAGTCGATCGTGCCCGTCCTCGTCATCGGGGTGATGTTCGGGCTCTCGATGGATTATCAGGTCTTCCTGGTCAGCCGGATGCACGAGGAATGGACGCAGACCCACAACAACGCCCGCGCCGTCCGGGTGGGGCTGCGCGAGACCGGACTGGTCATCGCCACCGCGGCGATCATCATGCTGTCCGTCTTCGCCTCGTTCGGGTTCGGCGGCGTGCGGATCGTCGCCCAGATCGGCATCGGTCTTGCCGTTGCCGTGCTGGCCGATGCCTTCGTGCTGCGGATGACCGTGGTGCCCGCCATCATGCACCTGATCGGCGACCGCAACTGGGCCTATCCCCGCTTCCTGGAACGGATCACGCCACACATTTCGGTCGAGGGGGCAGCCCCGGCCCCGCCCGCTCCGGTCCTGGTATCGGTGGGGGCACCGGCGCCCGGCGCCGAGTGATGTATCGCGCTCGGCGTCACTGCGCAAGGCTGGCCGCGACGACGTCGCGCATGGTCATCGGCGGCCGGCCGAGCAGGCGCTCCAGGCTCGGATCGACGGCGGCGAATTCGCCTTGGCGGCTGGCGGCGAACAGCCCGAGGAGCATCTCCGCCTGCGGTTCGGGCACTCCGCGCGCGATCATGCCCGCCTGGTACTCCTCGTCCGAGACGAACACCCGCGTGATCGGGCGCCCGGAGAGTTGCGAGCCGATCGCCGCGAGGTCGGCGAGGTCAAGGGCTGAAGCGCCGGTGAGTGGCGGGGTCAGACCATCGAGGCGGCCCGCGTCGGTCAGGGCGATCGCCGCCGCCTCGGCCAGGTCGGCGTGCGTCGTCCAGGAGACCGGGCCGTCCTTGGGCGCGATCAGCTGCCCGGTCTGCATCGCCTGGCCCATCAGCATGAGTCCGGACGCTGCGTAGAACCCGTGGCGCAGCGAGGTGAAGGCCACTCCCGAGGCCTGCAGCGCTGCCTCGGTGGCGGCATGGTCGGTCATCGGCGTGAAGAGGGACGCCGGATTCGCGCCCTGGTGGCTGGTGTAGACGATTCGCTCCGCGCCGGCTGCCCGAGCTGCGTCGATCGCGGTTCGGTGCTGGCGCAGTGCCGCCTCGCCGGTGGTGTTGGCGGACACGATCAGGACCTGCGAGGCACCCTCGAAGGCGTGACGCAGGCTTGCGGCGTCGTCGAAGTCTCCCTGCCGTACCCGGACGCCACGCTCGCTGAGCCAGTCCGCCTTCTCCGGGCTGCGGACGCTGACTCCCAGCTGAGCGGCGGGCACCCGCTCGAGCAGCCGCTCGGTGATGCTTCGGCCGAGTTCGCCGGTGGCTCCGGTGACGATGATCATTTGGGACCTCCTGCAGGCGGCGGCGGGAGTCCACCGCATCGTTAGCACTGATACTTCAATAACGTTAGCACGGGAATCACGGGTGCTAACGAAGAACTGTTAGCATTGGAAGCGTGAGCGAGTCCGGCGGCGTTGCCGTCTCCGAAACCAGCAGTGCCCGCGATGAAACCCGGGTGCGGATCGTCGCGATCGCGGCCGAGCTCGTCGCCCGCGGCGGGCGCGACGCCTTGACCACCCGGGCGGTTGCGGCCGCAGCCGGGGTCCAGGCACCGACCATCTACCGGCTGTTCGGGGACAAGAACGGCCTGCTCGACGCGGTGGCCGAGCATGGATTCGCGGCCTACCTGGGGAAGAAGAAGCTCCCCGGGCTGAGCGGCGATCCCGTTGAAGAGCTGCGCGCCGGCTGGGATCTGCACGTCGGGTTCGGCCTCGCCAACCCGGCGCTCTTCTCGCTCATGTACGGCGATCCTCGTCCGGGCGTGCGCTCGCCCGCCGCGGTCACCGCCTTTCGGATCCTCCAGGAGCGAATCCGGCGAATCGCTGCGGCCGGGCGACTGCGGGTCAGCGAGCAGAAGGCCGCAGACCTGGTCCACGCCGCCGGAAGCGGCACTGTCCTGACCCTGCTGGCGATGCCCGAGGACCGCCGCGATCCGGGGCTGTCGGAGGCTGCGCGGGAGGCCGTGATCGTTGCCATCACCACCGATTCGCCGACCCTGGAGAACCCCGGTCCGGCCGCCGCCGCGATCGCCCTGCGGGCCGTCCTGCCCGACGCGGCAGCCCTCACCGCCGGTGAGCGCCACCTGCTGGAGGAGTTGCTCGACCGGCTCGCCACAAGCCGCCCGTCCTGACCCGCCCGTCCTGACCCGCCGGCTACTGCGTTCGCGGTAGTCGGTAACCGCCGCGTGCGGGTGATGCCGAAGCAGGGCGGATCCTGCGAGGCTGAGGGCCGGCCACTCTTCAGCGTCGAAAGGTCCCTGCGGCAATGCCCCAGCAAGCGGATTCGGGTGCTCGGAGATGATTTGTCGGGGTGCCCGATTCCGGCTGCGGTTCGTGCTGCATCGAGGTCCGTGGGGCTTGACCGGCACGGAACTGACCCTCATCGGGCTCGCCTTCGGCCTGCTGGCCGTCGCGGCCCTTTCCGAGGCCAACTCCGCCGATTCCAGTGTCGCCATCCCGGTGTTGGTGGCGCTGGCGATCGCCTATTGGCTGCCCTTGTTCCTGGTCGCGCGCAGGCCCGTCACCGTGCTGGTCCTCGTGGTGGCCGTGGAGAACCTGCATCTGGTCCTGGTGCCGCTGCTGCCTCCGGTCCAATTCAATGCGATTCCGATCGCGGTGATGGTGGCGGCGTATTCGATCGGGACCCGCCGCCCCTGGCGGATCGCGTGGCTGGCCGGCGGTGCCGCCAGCGTTGTGCTGCTGGTGGTGGGTCTGCTGACGCGTCCGGGGAGTCTGCTGGCGGCCAATATGTTCGCCTTGGATCTGGTGCTGGCCGCGACCGGTGCCGGGGTGCTGATCCGCAGCCGGCAGTTGCGGTTGCTGGCGATGGAGCGGCGGGCGCTGGACGCGGAGCAGACCCGGGAGGACGAGGTCCGGCGGCAGGTCGCGGCCGAGCGGTTGCGGATGGCCCGGGAGCTGCATGACGTCGTGGCGCACAATCTCACCCTGGTGAATGCCCAGTCCAGCGTGGCGGAGTACCTGCTGCGCTCGGATCCGGAAGCGGCGGCAAAGGCGTTGCAGCACATCACTCAGCACACCCGGGAGGCGCTGGACGAACTCCGGGCCACGGTCGGGTTGCTGCGTCAGTCCGATGACGATCCGGCCGGTGCCGAGGCCGGCGACGAGCAATTGCGTCCGGTGCCTGGTCTGGGGGACCTGGACAGTCTGATCGCCGTCCACCAAACCTCTGGTGCCCGGGTGGCTTTCACGGTGCAGGGGGAGCGGCAGGTACTGCCGGCCCTGAGTGAGCTGGCGGTCTACCGGATCGTGCAGGAGGCGCTCACCAATGCCCGCAAGCACGCACCTGGAGCCGAGGCGCGGGTGCGGTTGTCGTGGTCGGTGGGGCGGCTGGAGGTACGGATCGACAACGAGGCCCGGCCGCTGGGCGGGCCGGCTCGGCCGGGTCCGGGCACGGGGCACGGGCTGATCGGGATGCGGGAGCGGGCGCTGGCCGCCGGCGGAACGCTCAGCTGCGGCACCCGCCCGGACGGCGGATTCACGGTCACCGCGCTCATTCCGGTCGGAACCCATCCATTGACCGAAGACCACCAGTCGACCGAAAACCATCAGCCGACCGACCACCAGCCGACCGAAGACCACCAGCCGACTGAGGACCATCAGCCAACCGAAGAACAGGGTTCCCGATGACGATTCGTGTGCTGCTGGCCGACGATCAATCCCTGCTGCGCGCCACGTTTCGGTTGCTGCTGGACGCCGTCGCCGATATGGAGGTGGTGGGCGAAGCGGCCACCGGGGCCGAGGCGCTGGACCAGGCCCGGAAAGTGCGCGCGGACGTCGTCCTGATGGACATCCGGATGCCGGACATGGACGGCATCGAGGCGACCCGGCTGATCACCGCGGACGAATCCCTCGCCGGGGTCAGGGTGTTGATCCTAACCACGTTCGAGGCCGACGACCTGGTCGTCGCCGCGCTGCGAGCCGGCGCCAGCGGATACCTCGGCAAAGGCGTCGAACCGGCTGTCCTGCTGGAGGCCATCCGCACGATCGCCGGCGGTGAGTCGCTGCTGTCCGCGGCCGCCACCACCGCGCTGATCAAGCGGTTCCTCGCCCGCTCGAGCCCTCGGTTGGACGCGTCGCTGCCGGTGGTTGCCGACCTCACCGCCCGGGAGCGGGAGATCACCACCCTGGTCGCCACCGGGTTGTCCAACGAGGAGATCGGCGAGCAGCTCTTCATCAGCCCCAGTACCGCGAAAACCCATGTCAACCGGGCAATGATGAAGGTCGGTGCCCGCGACCGGGCCCAACTGGTGGTCTTCGCCTACGAGAACGGCCTGATGATCCCCGGCCGCAAACCCTGAGCCTCAGATCCGCGCGTGGGCGCGCACCGCGTCGTCGGACCGGCCCGAGCGTCGGGCCCAGAGGACGCACTCCTCGGCGAAGGCCAGCACGTGCAGGTGGTACGCGCGGGCCGCCGACGACAGGCTGATGTTGTGCGGCGCGCCGAGCTGGACGGCGGTCTGCACCCTCGGTGCGGCGGTGAACAGCGCGGCGATCCGGGCCTGCGACTGCGGTGACGACTGCCAGAACCGTTCGTGCTCGGCGACCGTGATCCGCACCGGGACGGTGATCCGGGCGGCGATCTCTGGAAAGCAGCTCGGCCAGGTCTGCGCGTCCTCCCGCGCGGAGGGCGGGGTTGCGGTCGGCCGGGTGTGCTCCCGGTCCAGTGCGCCGTCCGGGTACAGGGCGGGATCTCCCCAGATCGTCTCGAAGATGCGTCGTCGTCCGCGGGAGGCGCGCTCGGCCACGTCGACAACCGGCACGGATCGGTCGTACCGCTCCAGACCGGTACCGGAGAGCTCCAGACCGATCACGTCAGCGGACCGTGCGCTCAGGTGGGTCGCCACCTGAGAGCCCTGGGAGTGGGCGACGACGACCACCCCCGCCCCGGTGTCGCCCGCGAGCTCAGCCAGTGCCCTGGCGACGAGGTCGGCGCGCTCGTCGAGGCTCCAGCCGTCGACCAATCCGGCCGAGCCGGCGTAGCCGGGCTGGTCGAGCGCGACGGCGGTGAAGCCGAGTTGGGCCGCGAGCCGGAGCAGAGACTGATCCGGGTGCGACGACCCGTGGAAATAGCCCGCCCGGGACGCTCCGCCGTGCACGGCCAGGACGATGGCGCGCGGTTGTGCCACCCGGGCGACCAGTCCGGTCATGGAGATGCCGTCGACCTGTGCCTCGACCGGCTCGACCGGCTCGAATCGGGCGGCGTCGTACGCCATTGCTTCTCCTGTCGGGTGCAGTCGGCTACCAGGTCAGCAACGTGGCCGGGGGAACGGTGTCGTCACCGGCCGCTTTGCGCAATGGGGCCGGCCCGACCTCCGGCTGGGCGCCGCGGATGGGCTCGCGACGCGCCGTGGGCTCACCAACCAGCCGCGGCCCTGGTGTCAAAGTCCACAATTCGTCGATCATTTCGCGCAGAACGTCACGGCGGGCACGGTAGTAGTAGTTGCGTCCCCGCTTCAGCACCTCGATCAGCCCAGCCTGGGCAAGGATCTTCGTGTGGTACGAGATCGTGGGTTTCGACACCGGGAGGGTGTCTTCCAGGGCACGGCAGGCCAACTCGTCCTGCTGGGCGATCTGCCGGAGAATGTCCCAGCGGATCGGATCGCCCAGGGCTTTGAACATCTCCGTCGCCGGATTCGGCTCTTGGATCATGGGTGCGCTCCTCGGACCTCGACCCTGGATCAGTGTCTTCTTGGATCGGTGTTTCGGCAACTATCGATCAACTGTACGTTACTGCAGGTTGACGGGGACGACGCCAGGGCGAGCGGCCGAGGCGTACGGCCTGCGATTATTTGATGGATTCACAAATGTCGATTCTTCGCCTAGACTAACTTTCCGTCGCCTCCGCGGGCCCCGCCCGGACGCGACCCCCTAGACACAGTGAGGTGATCCAGGTGCCGGAAGCAGTGGTTGTCAGTGCGGTACGAACGCCGATCGGGAGAGCCCGCAAAGGAACGCTCAGCGAGACCCCGGCGGAGGAACTGGCCACCCACATCCTGCTCGAGGCGGTCCGCCGATCCGGCCTGGCCCCGGACCGGTTCGACGACGTCATCTTCGCCGAGTCCATGTACGGCGGTGGCGATCTGGCCCGATACGCCGCGGTCGCGGCGGGCCTGATCCAGGTTCCGGGGATGGCGGTCAACCGGCACTGCGCGGGCAGTCTGACCGCCGTCGGCGCGGCCGCCGCCAGCATCCGAGCGGGCATGGACCGGGCCGTCGTCGCCGGTGGGGTGCAGACGATGTCGATGGGGCCGGCGCTGCACTGGCGCCGTCCGGGAACGGATGAGACCGAGCGGCGCAACGCCCCGACCTTCCCGTACACCGAGACCGCGACGGACGACACCCAAATCTCGGTCGGCTGGAACGTGGCGCAGAAGTACGGCCTGACCCGCGAGCAGATGGACGCCTGGGCGGTTCGCTCCCATCACCGCGCGGTGGCGGCAACGCAGGCCGGGGTGTTCCTCGACGAGATCGCGCCGATCAAGGTGACCACCCGTAGCGGTGCGGTGGTGGAGTTCGCCGTGGACGAAGGTCCGCGTGCCGACACATCATTGGAGCGGGTGGCCGGCCTGCCGCCGCTGCACCCCGAGATCGAGGGCTTCTCGATCACCGCGGGCAACGCCTCCGGTACCAACGACGCCGCCGCGGCGCTCGCGGTGCTCGCGGATGGCCTGGCCCGCGAGGAAGGGCTCACCGCGCTGGCGACCGTGCGGGCCTGGGCCTCGGTCGGGGTGGCGCCCGAGCTGACCGGCGTGGGAGCCATCGATGCCGCCGAGAAGGTCCTCAGCCGGGCCGGTTTGCGTCCGTCCGACGTCCATCTCTGGGAGATCAACGAGGCTTTCGCCTCGGTTCCGGTCGCGGCCTGCCAGGTTCTCGGCCTCGACGAGAACCTCGTCAACATTCACGGCAGCGGATGCAGTCTCGGGCACCCGATCGCGGCCAGCGGTGCCCGGATGCTGACCACCCTCACCCACGAGCTGCGCCGCCGCGGCGGTGGGATCGGCGTCGCCACGATGTGCGCCGGTGGGGGACAGGGCGGAGCCGTCGTCATCGAAGTCGGGTAGGCGTCCGGCAGCACTCTTTGCGCGGCCGCCGACCCGAGTCATCACCTCGGGCCGAACGGTGTCATGTCCGGCGTTCGACCAGGAGGTCACCGAGTGGAGATCAAGAAGATTGCCGTCGTCGGATGCGGCGTCATGGGCAGCGGTATCACTCAGGTGGCTGTGCAGGCCGGCCTTGAAGTGGTCGGGGTCGAGGCGGACGAGGAGGGGGTCAGCCGGGCGCTGGCCAGGATCACGGCCGGGCTGGCCTCCTCGGTCGAGCGCGGCAAGCTCACCGCCGAGCAGGCGGAGCAGGCCCACGGCCGATTCCGGCTGACCACGAACCTCGAGGAGATCGCCGAAGCGCAGCTTGTGGTGGAGGCGGTCTACGAGGACGTCGAGCTGAAGAAGGACCTGCTTGGCCGGATCGACCGGCTGGTCGGTCCGGAGACGTTCATCGGTTCCAACACCTCCACGATTCCGCTGGTGATCCTGGCCGGTGCCACGAGCCGACCCGAGCGGGTGATCGGGCTGCACTTCTTCAACCCGGTACCGGCGATGCGCCTGGTCGAGGTGATCAGGACCCCGGTCTCCGAACCCGAGCACGTGACGGTGATGACCGACCTGGCGACCGCCCTGGGCAAGACCCCGATCGTCGTCAACGACGTCCCTGGTTTCGTCGGCAATCTGCTGGTCGTTCCCTATCTGCTGGACGCCATTCGGGCCTTCGAGCGCGGGGTTGCCGACATGGAGTCCATCGACAGCGTCCTGCAACTCGGGTTCAACCACCGGATGGGGCCGTTTCGGCTCAGCGACCTGATCGGCCTCGACATCGTGCACGACATGGCCGCGTCGATGTACGAGGAGTACAAGGACCAGCGGTACTTCCCGCCACCGCTGCTCAAGCAGTACGTCCGGCTGGGCTGGTTGGGGCGCAAGACCGGCCGGGGTTTCTACACCTATGAGGACGCAGGACACCCACTCGAGCAAGGCGTGAGGAGAACGTTGTGAAGAAGTCCGTCAAGGTGACCGGGGACCACGGCATCGGTCAGATGATCCACATCGTGCACATGTGCGACGACGTGGCGCAGGTCCGGGATTTCTACGAACGGGTCCTGGGCGGTGTTGTCTACATGGGTGTCGACGAGGTCAACTACCTCGAGATCGAGGACCGCTACGCCGCACTGATCATGGTCGGTGATCTGTGCGTCGAGGTGATGGCCCCGAAGCTGCCGCCGAATCCGGCCAAACCGGTCGGCCGGTTCTACACGAAGTACGGCTCGCACCTGCACTCGGTGGGATATAAGGTCGACGATCTCTCCGGCCTGGCCGACCGACTTGTCGAAAAAGGCATCTACATCGGCAAACCCGGTGGCGGGCGGCTGGAGTCACTGCCTGCGGGGATGGCGTACTTCTTCCCCAGCCCGCGCGACACCGCCGGGCTGATGGTCGAGCTGTGCAGCCTGGACATGCCCGGTGATCCGCGTGACCTGGACACCTGGTCGTCGCTGGTGAAGCTGTGGCGGGCGCATCCGCTGACGATCGAGCGGTTCTCCTACGCCACCCTCGGCGTCCGTGACCTGGAGTCGGCGGTGAAGACCTATGTCGAGATCATGCAGGCGGTGCCGGTGATGTCGGGGACGGACGACGATCTGCGGGCGAAGTATCAGATCGTGCAGCTGGGCGACTGCCTGCTGCAGCTGGCCGAGCCACTGGACGCGGACAGCGATCTGGCCCGGCACGTTGAGCAGTGGGGCAACATGATCTACGGCTTGCGCTTCAAGGTCCTGGAGGTCGACTCGGTCGAGGCCTGGCTGACCAAGAACGCGGTACGGACCCAGCGGGTGCGCCCGGGGCTGGTGGTCACCGATGTGCGCGACACGTTCGGGGTGCCGATGTACTTCGGCGCCGAGGAGATCGAGGGTGATCCCTTCGCTGTTTCTGGGACAACCCGATGAACCTGGCAATGATCCTGGACATGGCGGCGGAGGGGATGCCCGACCGCGTTGTCGTCGGGGAACGGGACGGCGGTCTGACCGCCGCCCGGCTGCGCGAGGCCGCGCTCGCCGGAGCCGCACACCTCGTCCAGCTCGGGGCGGACCGGCTGGTCTTCCTCGGGCCCAACGGCGCCGCCTTCCCGGTCGCGCTCTTCGCCGCAGCCCTGGCCGGAGTCCCGTTCCTGCCGCTCAACTACCGGCTGGCAGACCAGCAACTGAGCGAGGTGCTGGGCCGGCAGGAGGGCCTCCCGCTGATCGTCACGGACACCCCCGAGCGGGTCGCGTCGGCCCGGACCCTGGGACTGGCGGAACTGCTGGCACTGCCGCCCACAGCGCCCGGCGAAGACCTGCCCGCTTTTGTCGACCCGGAGGCGGTCGCCGTGCTGCTGATGACCAGCGGGACAACGGCGGCGCCGAAGAGCGCCGTGCTCCGGCACCGCCATCTCGTCGCCTACATCATCGGGTCGGTCGAGTTCGCGTCGGTGCCGGACACCGACGCAACCCTGGTCAGCGTTCCGCCGTACCACATCGCCGCGGTGGCGAACGTCCTGTCCAATCTCTACTCCGGGCGCCGGGTGGTCTACCTCGACACGTTCACGCCCGAGGGCTGGCTGGAGGCCGTTGAGCAGCAACAGATCACCCACGCGATGGTGGTGCCGACCATGCTCGTGCGCATCGTCGGCACACTTCAGGCCCGGGACTGCCCCGGACCGGCGAGCCTGCGCTCGATCTCCTACGGCGGCGCCAAGATCGCCGCTGAGGTCGTCGAGGAGGCGCTGCGGCGTTTCCCGACAACGGGTTTCGTCAATGCTTATGGCCTGACCGAGACCGCGTCGTCGATCGCGGTACTCGGCCCGGAAGACCACCGCGCCGCGGCCGCCGGAGACGATCCGCAGGTGCGGGCGCGACTGGGCTCGGTCGGTCGGGCGCTGCCGGCGGTCGAGATCGAGGTCCAGGACGAGGACGGACGGCGGTCCGCGCCGGGTGTGGTCGGCGACATCGTGGTGCGCGGCGACCAAGTGGCCGGCGAGTATCTGGAAAGCGGTTCGGGGGTTCGCGAGAACGGCTGGTTCCCCACCCGCGACCGGGGCTATCTCGACGAGGCCGGGTACCTGTTCGTCCGCGGGCGAGCCGACGACACCATCATCCGCGGCGGCGAGAACATCGCGCCGGCCGAGATCGAGGACGTGCTGGTCCGCCACCCCGCGGTACTGGAATGCGTCGTCGCCGGGATTCCGGACCCCGAGTGGGGGCAGCGAATCGGTGCCTTTGTCGTCCTCCGGCCCGGTACAGCGACGGACGCGGCACAGCTGCGGGCCTGGGTCCGCGAGCGGCTGCGCGGCTCGAGGACGCCGGACGAGATCGTCTTCGTCGAGGAACTGCCTACCACCGCCACCGGGAAAGTGCTCAGGCGGGAGTTGGTGGCCCGGCTCGGCGACACCGCCGATCTGCCGGTCTGAGAACTGCGCACGGCGCCGCATGGTCGAAGACAACCACGAGGTCAGAAGGAGAAGCAGATGGAACTCAACGGTGCATCCGCGCTCGTCGTCGGCGGAGCCGGCGGATTCGGTGAGGCGACGGTGCGCCGTCTGGCCGCAGCCGGCGTCCGGGTGGTGATTGCCGACCTGGCCGAGGACAAGGGCAAGGCGCTGGAAGCCGATCTCGGCCAGGACGCGGTGCAGTTCGTCCCGACGGACGTTACCAGCGAGGCATCGGTGACCGAGGCGATCGCGGTCGCCACCGGCCTGGGCCCGCTGCGGGTGGCGGTGGTGGTGCACGGCGGTCCCGCAGCCGGGCGCCGGATGGTGAACCGGCAGGGGGAGACCTACGGGCTGGAGACCTTCCGGCGTACCGTCGACATCTTCCTCAACGGCACGTTCAACGTCCTCAGCCAGGCGTCCGCGGCGATGACCCGGAACGAGCCGCTCGACTCGGGCCAGCGCGGCGTTGTGATCACCACCGCGTCGATCGCCGGTTTCGAGGGCCAGGCCGGGCAGACCGACTACTCCGCGGCGAAGGGTGGCGTGATCAGCCTGACCCTGACCGCCGCCCGTGATCTCGCCCCGACCGGGGTGCGCGTCATGTGCATCGCCCCGGGCACCTTCTACACCCCCGCCTTCGGCAGCATGACCGAGGAGGAGGCGCAGCAGCGCTACGGCAGCGCGGTGCCCAACCCGAAGCGAATGGGCAAGCCGGACGAGTACGCCAACCTCGCGCTGCAGATCGTCGACAACGACTACCTCAACGGCGAGGTCATCCGCATCGACGGCGCCCTCCGCTTCTAGTAACAGGCCGGAAGCACGCGGCTAGCGATCAGCCGCAGCAGCTGGGCCGCCCCGGCCCCGCACAAGACCGCTCAGGAGACCAAGGTGTTTCTTTTTCCTTACCTACGATCGTAGGTAAGGAAAAAGAAACACCTTGGTCAGACGGCGGGCAGGGCCAGTCAGTCAGGGCGCTGATCACGCTGATTGTTCGACGATCTCTGTAACCCTTGAGTTTGATAGATTTATAGTTATGCTTGCTTCAAGCTCTCGATGAGGAGGGCGACCGGACACGGTCGTCGACCACCTCCGTCGGCAGCATCAGATATCGCCGGGCCCCGGCAGATGAGCGGATGAGGTGGCAGCGCGTGGTCAAACCCATGGAAGGCGTGCGCGTCCTGGAGGTCGCGCAGTTCACCTTCGTCCCGGCGGCCGGGGCGGTCCTGGCGGACTGGGGTGCCGAGGTCATCAAGATCGAGCACGCGGAAAAGGGCGACGCGCAACGGGGATTGAGCAAGGCTCTGGGCCACGACCTGGTCCAGAAGGGGTCCTCCTTCCAGCCCATCATGGAGGGACCGAACCGCGGCAAGCGCAGCCTGGGGCTGTCCCTGGAGAAGCCCGAGGCCAAGGCGATCCTGCACGAGCTGGTGCGGCGCAGCGACGTCTTCCTGACGAACTTCCTGCCGAGCGCCCGGGCCAAGCTGGGGATCGACGTCGAGGACATCAAGGCGATCAACCCGGACATCATCTATACCCTCGGTACCGGCTTCGGGCACAGCGGGCCGGAAGCGGACAAAGGCGGGTACGACAACACCGGCTACTGGGCTCGCGGCGGTAGCGGCGACTCGTCCACGTACGTCGGCGCCGAGACGATGACGCCGATGCCGACCGGGGCCTACGGCGACTCGATCGGCGGGATGACCATCGCCGGTGGGATTGCCGCCGCGCTGTTCGCCCGGGCCCGCACCGGCGTGGCCCCCACCGTGGACGTCTCGCTGCTTGGGGTGGGCGCCTGGGCGACCCAGCTGAACGTCAATCTCGCGCTGATGGCCGGCGGCCCGCTGCCCCGGCTCGCCCCCCGCCTGGTCGGCGCCTCGCCCAACCCGCTGACCGGCACCTATCGGACCGCCGACGATCGCTGGCTGGTGCTGACCATGCTGCAGCCCGGCCGGTACTGGCCGGAGTTCTGCAAGGCCGTGGGCCGGCCCGAACTGGCCACCGACGAGCGGTTCGAGTCGGCCGAGAAGCTGATGGAGAACTCCGAGGTCGCCGGGCACCTGGTGCAGGAGATCCTGGGAGCGCGGACCAAGGACGAGTGGGTCGAGGCGTTCGCCACGATGGAGGGCCAGTGGGCCGTCGTGCAGAACACCTGGGAAGTCGGCAACGACGTGTCGCTGCGGGCGATCGGGCAGATCGTCGACGTGGTGGACGCCGAAGGAGAGCCGCGCAAGCTGGTCGCGAACCCGGTCCAGTTCGACCGGAAACCACCGGTTCTCACCCGGGCGCCGCTGTTCGCCGAGCACAGCGACGACATCCTGCGCGAACTCGGCCTGACCGAGGAACAGCTGATCGAGCTGAAGATTGCGGGCGCGGTCACGTGAGCCGGCCGGGCGCAGCGGCAACCGAGGTGACCGCAGCGACGGGCGCCGCGATCCGCAGCGTCGGCTTCATCGGGCTCGGTAGCCAGGGCGGCCCGATCGCTCGCAAGATCGCCGGCTCGGGTTACCGGACCGGGCTGTGGGCGCGCCGCGCCGGGGCGCTGGAATCCTTCGCGGACACCGGGGCTGCGACGGCGGCCTCGGCGGCCGAGCTCGCGGCGGCCAGCGATCTGGTCGGCATCTGCGTGCTGAACGACGCCGACGTGGAGCAGGTGATCTGCGATCCGGAGGGCATCCTGGCAGGGATGGGCGAAGGTGGCGTGATCGCCGTGCACAGCACGGTGCATCCGGACACCTGCCGACGGCTCGCCGAGCGCGCGGCCGAGCACGGGGTCGCGCTCGTCGACGCACCGGTCAGTGGCGGCGGCGCTGCCGCCCTGGAGGGCCGGCTGCTGGTGATGGTGGGTGGCGACGCCGCGGTGGTGGCCCGATGCCGTCCGGTCTTCGAGTCGTTCGGCTCACCGGTGGTGCATCTGGGCCCGACCGGCTCCGGCCAGCTGGCCAAGATCTGCAACAACCTCCTGCTCACCGCGAATCTTGCGGTTGCCCAGAGTGTTCTGGCGCTGGGTGCAGACCTGGGCCTCGACCCCGCCTCGCTTGCCGATGCCGTCGCGAGTGGATCCGGGGCGAGTTTCGCGCTCGGCCCGCTGCGCCGGGCGGGATTCGATCTGGAGCCACTGGGTGCACTGGCGGGCCCGTTGCTGCAGAAGGATGTTCGGCTGCTGGTCGAGCTGGCAGCCGCGGCAGGAGTGAGCGGAGGGGCCGCTCTGCAGGCCGCCGACCTCGCCCTCGAGGCTATGGGTTGCGCCCGATGACAGCACCTCTGCGCGGGCTGCCGTTGCGGCGAAAGAGTGTAGAACTAACAGTTTTTCAACTGCTGGATGGGAGACTCAACGATGCTACCTGATGACGCCAAGGTGATCTCGGTCGACGACCACGTGATCGAGCATTCACGCGTGTTTTCCGACCGGCTACCGGCCAAGTACAAGGACGAGTGGCCGCGGATCGTGCGGCTGCCGGACGGCAACGACACCTGGCTCTACGAAGGCAAGCGGTCGGGCAACTTCGCGCTGAACGCGGTGGCCGGCAAGCACCCGCGCGAGTTCGGCATGGACCCGCGCAGTTACGACGACATGCGCAAGGGGTGTTACGACCCCGCCGAGCGCCTCAAGGACATGGACACCGAGGGTGTCTGGGCGCAGATGGCGTTCCCGAACTTCGGTGGATTCGCCGGCAGCACCTTCTTCGCCGCCAAGGACCGTGACCTGGCGAACCTCTGCGTCACCGCCTACAACGACTTCATCCTGGACGAGTGGTGCGCGGCGGCCCCGGACCGGTTCATCCCCCTGGTGATGGTCCCGTTCTGGGACGTCGAGGCCTCGGTCAAGGAGATCGAGCGGACCCGGGCCAAGGGCGCCAAGTCGGTGACCTTCCTGGAGGCACCGCACCGGATCGGGCTGCCGTCCTACCACACCGACCACTGGGACCCGATCCTGCGCGCCTGCGAGGAAGCGGAAATGCCGCTGTCGGTGCACTTCGGGTCCGGGGGCGCGCCGGCCGGGGTCGCCCCGGACGGGGACATGTTCATCACCATCGCGCTGTTCGGGATGAACTCGATGATGGCCATGGTCGACCTGCTGATCTCACCGGTGTTCTACAAATTCCCCACCCTGAAGTTCGTCCTCGCCGAGGGCGGCATCGGCTGGATCCCGTACCTGCTGGAGCGCTCGGACTACTCCTGGGGCCGGCACAAGTACTGGTGCGACATCGACCAGGACCGCAAGCCGTCGGAGCTGTTCGACGACCACATCTTCGGTTGCTTCATCTCCGACGACGCGGGCCTGGAGCAGCGCCACAAGATCGGCGTGAACAACATCCTCTTCGAGAGCGACTACCCGCACTCGGACTGCAACTGGCCGCACACCCGCAAGCTGCTGGCCGAATCGATGGTCGACGTCCCCGACAACGAGGCCCGGCTCATCGTCGAGGGCAACGCGCGCCGCATCTTCCACTTCCCGCGCTGACCCTCGTCCCACTGATCGTTCCGCAGAGAGGAAGCCGCGATGCGCCTGGGATTTGTTGGTGCCGGCCGGATCGGGCGCCCGATGGTGCAGCGCCTGGTCGCGGCCGGGCACCTCACCCGGGTGCTGGCCCGATCCGAGCCGACCCGGCGCGCCCTGGTCTCGGACGGAGCCGGCGTCGTCCCGGAGCCGACCGAGGTGGCGAAGGGTGCCGAAGCGGTCCTGATCTGCGTCCATACCGACGAGCAGGTCCGCCAGATCTGCCTGGGTGAGCGTTGCGACGGCGGCGGCCTGCTGGCCGCGATGTCGGCCGGATCCGTGCTCGTCGTGCACACTACCGGCAGCCCGGTAACGACGGCCGCGCTGGTGGAAAGGGCCGCCGAGCACGGGGTTCAGGTGGTGGACGCGCCGATCAGTGGCGGCCCGCAGGACGTGGCGGCCGGCCGAGTGACGCTGCTGGTGGGCGGGTCCGACGTGGCCCTGGACCTGGTCCGGCCCGCACTCACGTGCTACGGGGACCCGGTGCTGCACCTCGGTCCGGCCGGCAGCGGGCAAAGCGCCAAATTGATCAACAACGCGCTCTTCACGGCCAACATCGGTCTGGTCGCGCACGCCCTCGGGCTGGGCGCTGGGCTCGGCCTCGAGCAATCGGCCCTGCTCGCGGCGCTGCAGCAGGGCAGCGCCGCCAGCAGAGCCCTCGACCTGATCGCCAACCGCGGCTCGGTGACCGCCTTCGCCGCCTCGGTCGGTGAGTTCATCGACAAGGACATGGCGGTCGTCCGGACCGTCGTCGACGACCTCGGCGGTGACCTCGGTCCGCTCGAGGCCGCCTACCAGTCGGTGACCGCACTGACTCAACCCAGCGCTCCGGCTCCGGCCCGGCTCGCTCCCATCTCTTCAGACGGAGGTCATCGTGGACTCTCTTGGTGAACGAATGCTCATCGACGGCGAACTCGTGGGGGCCGCCAGCGGCCGCACGTTCAACAACATCAACCCGGCCACCGAAGAGGTGATCGGCGTCGCCCCGGATGCCGACGCCACCGACGTCGAGCTCGCGATCGGCGCGGCCCGGCGCTCGTTCGACCGCACCGCCTGGTCGACCGACGTCGATCTGCGCCGGCACTGCCTGATTCAGCTGCAGGACGCGCTGCGGGCCGAGGCGGAGACGCTGCGCGCGATGGTGGTCGCGGAGAGCGGGTCGCCGGTCCGGCTGACCCACGCCGTCCAGCTCGACGGGCCGATCAACTTCATCAGCCACTACGTGGACCTGCTCGGGCGCTACGAATTCGAGCGCAGCCTTCCGGACAAGACCTTCTACGGGATGAACACCAGCCGGATCGTGCGCCGCGAGGCGGCCGGGGTGGTGGCGGCCATCACCCCGTGGAACTACCCGTTCTACCTGAACCTGGCCAAGGTGGCCGGGGCGCTGGCGGCCGGGTGCACGGTGGTGCTCAAGCCGGCCCCGGACACCCCGTGGAGCGCGCTCGCGCTCGGCGAAATCGTGGCCCGGCACACGGATCTCCCGCCGGGCGTACTGAACGTCGTCACCACCGCCGACAACCGGGTGGCCGAGATCCTCGCCACCCATCCGTCCGTCGACGCCGTCTCGCTCACCGGCTCCACCGCCACGGGACGCAAGGTGATGGCCGCGGCCGCGCCCACGATCAAGCGGGTGACCCTGGAACTCGGCGGCAAGTCGGCCGCCGTCCTGCTCGACGACGCGGACCTGCAGTCCATCATCCCCGGCCTGGCCGCCGGCGTCTGCACACATGCCGGCCAGGGCTGCGCGACACTGTCCCGGCTGCTCGTGCCGCGCTCCCGGCTGGACGAAGCGCTGGAGATCGCCCGCGCGAGCATGGCCGCGATGCCGTGGGGCGACCCCACCGACCCGAACAACGTGATGGGCCCGCTGATCAACGCTGCGCAACGGGACCGGGTCAACGGGTACTACGACTCGGCCCGCCAGGACGATGGTCGCTTCCTGCTGGGCGGGAAGCCGAGCGAGCGGTTCGAGCGCGGTTTCTTCGTCGAGCCGACCCTGATCACCGACGTGGACCCGAAATCCCGGGTGGCGCAGGAAGAGATCTTCGGCCCCGCCCTTGTGGTCCTGCCCTTCGACGACGAGGAGGACGCCGTCCGGATCGCGGACGACACGATCTTCGGTCTCTCCTCGGCGGTCTACAGCGCCGACCTGGATCGGTCGATGGCGATCGCGCGGCGCTTCCGGGCCGGGACGGTCGGCGTGAACGGGGGCATGTGGTTCGACACCGACTCACCGTTCGGTGGCTACAAGCAGAGCGGCCTCGGCCGGGAGTGGGGAACCGAGGGCCTGGAGGACTTCCTCGAGGTCAAGACGATCGCCCTCCCTGCTGCATCGCATTGAGATTCTCCCGCAAGGACATTCGGTTCCCGTAGCGGCACGGACAAAGGAGTCACGAGATGGGTCGAGTAGAGGGCAAAGTCGCATTCATCACCGGAGCGGCGCGCGGTCAGGGCCGTAGCCACGCGATTCGTCTGGCGGAGGAGGGCGCGGATATCATCGCCGTCGACATCTGCCGGAACTTCGAGACGGTCAACTACCCGATGGCCACGTCGGACGACCTGAAGGAGACGGTCCGGCTGGTCGAGAAGCTGGACCGGCGGATCGTGGCGGTCGAGGCCGACGTCCGCGAGCGCGCCCAGCTGGTCGGTGCGCTCAACCAGGGCCTGGCCGAACTCGGCAAGCTGGACATCGTCGTCGCCGCGGCCGGGGTCGCCGCGATGAAGGGTGCGCCACCGATCCAGGCCTGGATCGACGGCCTGGACACCAATCTGATCGGCACGATCAACGCCGTCCACGCCGCGCTGCCGCACCTGACCGACGGCGGATCGATCATCGCCACCGGGTCGGCGGCGGTGTTCATGAACCTGAACGGAAACCCCAACCCGGGCAAGGACCCGGGCGGCGCGAGCTACTCGCTCTCCAAGCGCCAGCTGTCGGAATTCATCCACGATCTCGCCGCCAATCTCGCGCCGAGCGGGATCCGGGCGAACGTCATCCATCCGACCAACTGCAACACGGACATGCTGCAGAGCGCGCCGATGTACCAGTCGTTCCGTCCGGATCTGGAGAACCCGACCCGGGAGGACGCCGAGCCGGCGTTCTACGTCCAGCAGGCGATGAACGTCCCCTACGTGGAACCGGTCGACATCAGCAACGCCGTGCTCTTCCTGGCGTCCGAGGAAGCGCGGTACGTGACCGGGATGCAGATGCGGGTCGATGCCGGCGGCTACCTCAAGTTCCAGAACTTCCACATGTAGCAGCCCTTTTCCCCGCTTTGCTATCCGTGCTCAGTCAGGAGGATTCCCGATGAAGGTTCGTGTCGACCCGGAGCTGTGCCAGGGCCACACGCTCTGCGCGATGAACGCACCGGCTCTTTTCACCCTGCGGGATGTCGACGGCCATTCCGAGGTCGTCAACGAGGACGTTCCGCCCGACCAGGAGCTGCTCGCCAAGGAAGCTGCCAGGTCTTGTCCGGAGCAGGCGATCAGCCTCTCCTGAGGCGTCGCCCACCAGTTACGACACAACGGAGTAGCGACGCATGACCATCGACGACCTTCCTGAAGTGGACGACGTGGACGACCGCAAGAGCGGCAAACGGATCGACTTCGACCGGCACTCCTCGGTCTATCGAGAGCAGTTGCAGGAGATCGCGGAGGATCTGCACGGCCGGTGCCCGGTGGCCTGGACCGACCAGCACGACGGGTACTGGGTGGCGAGCAGCAACCGGGCGGTGTTCGACATCGCCCGGCGGGCCGACGTGCTCTCCAACGACCACGACGTCAACCAGGAACGTCGCGGCTACAAGGGCATCTCCATCCCGGCGCCGAAGAACCAGCGAATGCGCGGCGGCTTCCTGGAGATGGATCCGCCCGAGCAGCGGCACTACCGGCAGGCGCTCAACCCGTACCTGTCGCCGGCGGCCGTGGCCCGGTGGGCGCCGATCATCGAGGAGGTGACCCGGGCCAGCCTGGACGAGAAGATCGAGAGCGGTCGGATCGACCTGGTCGAGGACCTCGCCAACATCGTCCCCGCCGTCCTCACCCTGGCGATGATGGGCCTGCCGGTGAAGGACTGGGAGATCTACTCGGAGCCCGCGCACGCCAGCGTGTACACGCCGCCGGACTCCCCGGACCGGCCGCGGGTCATGCAGCAATCCATGGAAATGGTGCAGCGGCTGATCGCGGCGACGGTGGAGATCCGGCAGAACCCCCGACCGGGCCTGATCGACGCGCTGATCAAGGCCGAGGTCGCGGGCGGGCCGGCCCCGGAACACGAGATCTACGGCGTGCTGACGCTGCTGATCGGCGGTGGCTTCGACACCACCACCGCGCTCACCGCGCACGCGCTGGAGTGGCTGTCCGAGAACCCGGAGGAGCGCGCGCGGCTCAGCCGCGAGCGCGAGACCCTGCTGGCCCCGGCCACCGAGGAGTTCCTCCGGTTCTACACGCCGGCCGTAGGTGACGGCCGGACGATCGCCGAGGACTGCGAGATCGCCGGGACCCAGTTCAAGGAGGGCGAGCGGCTCTGGCTCTCCTGGGCGATGGCGAACCGGGACCCGGAGGTGTTCGAGGATCCGGGCGCCATTCAGCTGGACCGAAAAGGCAACCGGCACAGCAGTTTCGGCTTGGGTATCCACCGGTGTATCGGCTCCAACGTGGCCCGCAGCGTGTTCAAGACGATGCTGGTGCAGGTCCTGGACCGGATGCCGGACTTCGTCTGCGATCCGGCGGGCGCCGTCCACTACGAGACCGCCGGAGTGATCAACGGGATGCGTGCCCTGCCGGCCACCTTCACGCCCGGTCAGCGGCTGGGCCCGAACCTGGCGGAGACCCTGGAGCTGGTGCAGCGGATCTGCGACGAGCAGCGGCTGGCCGAACCGGTGACGGTGCGGACGTCGAAGGCCCGACTCGTTGACTGAAGGAGTAACACCCGTGCCGCCATCTCGTCCCTTGCCGCTGGTCACCCTGCGGAACGAGTTCTACTGGACGTCCGGGGCGGATGGCCGGCTGCGGGTGCAGGAATGTTCCTCCTGCGCCGGGCTGGTCCATCCGCCCAAGCCGGTGTGCCCGTTCTGCCGCAGCCACGATCTCGGTGTCCGGGCCGTCTCCGGGTACGCGATGCTGGTCGGCTTCACCGTCAACCACCGGTTCCCGATGCCGGGGCTGACCTTGCCCTACGTCGTGGCCCAGGTCGCCCTGGAGGAGGACCCGAGGGTTCGCCTGACCACCAGGGTGGTCGGCAGCGATCCGGAGGAGCTCGCCCTCGGGATGCGGATGGAGGTGGAGTTCGAGCAGGTCGAGGACGTCTGGCTGCCGCTGTTCCGGCCCACGGCCGAGCAGCCCCCGCTCCGGGACCTGCCGCTGGACGAGGTCGGGCCGGAGCAGGTGCGGTCCCTGGTCCGGCCGATGCTGCGGACCCGGAAATTCGAGGACGACGTCGCGCTCACCGGGATCGGGATGTCGGACATCGGTCGCCGGCTGATGGTGGATCCGCTCACCCTGACCATTCAGGCCTGCGAGGCCGCGGTCGCGGACGCCGGTCTGACCATGGATGACATCGACGGACTGTCCACCTACCCCGGTGGTGCCCTGGAGAGCGGCTTCGCCGAGGGTGGCGTGACGGCGCTGGAGGCGGCCCTGCGGTTGCGACCCACCTGGTTCAACGGTGGCGGGGAGACCTTCGGCCCGGGCGGGTCGGTGATCGCGGCGATGCTCGCCGTCTCGGCCGGCCTCGCCCGGCACGTGCTGTGCTTCCGGACGGTGTGGCAGTCCACCCATGACGAGCTGACCCGGCAGGGCAAGATCACCCGGTCGGGCGGGCGGATCGGTGGCGACACCGGCTGGGCGGCGCCGTTCGGCGGGACGTCGGCGGCGCATGTCCTGGCCCAGAACGCCCAGCGGCACTTCCACCGGTACGGCACCACCCGAGAGACCCTGGGCTGGATCGCCCTGAACCAGCGGGCCAACGCCGCGCTCAACCCGACGGCGATCTACCGGGAACCGCTCACGATGGACGACTACCTCGGCGCCCGAATGATCACGACGCCGTTCGGGCTCTACGACTGCGACGTCCCCTGTGACGGTGCGGTCGCCGTGATCGTCTCGGCCGTGGACACGCTGGCGGATCTGGACGTCGTCCCGGTCCGGGTCGAGGCGGTGGGCACCCAGCTGATCGAGCGGCTGGAGTGGGATCAGAGCACGTCCACCCATGAACCGCAGACCCTCGGCCAGGCGGCCCACCTGTGGTCACGCACCGATCTGCGGCCCGACGACGTCGACGTCGCCGAGCTCTACGACGGCTTCACCTTCAACTGCCTGTCCTGGATCGAGGCGCTCGGCTTCTGCGGTCTCGGCGAGGCGAAGGACTTCCTGGCCGGGGGCAAGAACATCGCCCGGGACGGCACGATCCCGCTGAACACCCACGGGGGACAGCTGTCGCACGGCCGGACGCACGGGATGGCCCTGCTGCACGAGGCGATCGTGCAGCTGCGGGGGACGGCCGGACCGCGGCAGGTCGAGGACGCCAAGGTGGCGGTGGTCAGCAGCGGCGGACTGACTCCCAGCGGGGTCATCCTGCTGAGGTCGGATCGGTAACCCGTTGCGCCGTGCTTGGTTCCGGCGCGCTCAACTCGTCGTTGTGAAACTTTTATAAATATGAAAAGGTGGTGCTGTGCGCGAGACCGGAAGCACCCTATTCATCCACGGCGCGTGGCAGGCTGCCCTCGACCATCGCACGTTTGAGGTCTGCGACGCGAGCGACGGGACGGTGATCGGGGCGGCGTCCGATGCCGGTGCCGAGGAGACCGACCGGTCGATCGCTGCCGCGGCGGCGGCCTTTCCGGCCTGGAGCGGTGCGACCGCGTACCAGCGCGCGGCGGTGCTGCGGACCGCGCACGTCCTGATGATGGAGCGGCTGGAGGAACTCGCCGCGCTGATGACCCGGGAGCAGGGCAAACCGCTGAAGGCCGCCCGGAACGAGGTCCGGTACGCCGCGGACTTCCTGGCCTGGTTCAGCGAGGAGGCGACCCGGGTCTACGGGCGGACGATCCCCTCGTCCCGGGCGGACCAGCGGCTCTCCGTGTTGCGCCAGCCGCTGGGCGTGGTGGCCGGGATCACCCCGTGGAACTATCCGATCTCGATGATCACCCGCAAGGTCGCCCCCGCGGTCGCCGCCGGCTGCACGATGGTGCTGAAGCCGGCCGAGCAGACCCCGCTGTGCGCGGTGGCCGTGTTCGAGATCCTCGCCGAGGCGGGGCTGCCGCCCGGAGTCGCGAACCTGGTCACCACCGCCCGGCCGGACGTGGTCGGCGACCGGCTGCTGGGCTCGCCGATCGTCCGGAAGCTGACCTTCACCGGCTCCACCGAGGTCGGCAAGATGCTCGCCGCCCGGGCCGCCACGACGATGAAACGGGTCTCGATGGAGCTCGGCGGTCATGCGCCGTTGATCGTGTTCGAGGACGCCGACCCGGAGCACGCGGCGAAGGGCGCGGCGCTGGTCAAGTTCCTCAACACCGGTCAGGCCTGCATCTCGCCGAACCGGATCTACGTGCACCGCTCGATCGTCCGCGCGTTCACCGACGCGCTGGTGACCCGGGTGGAGAAGCTCCAGGTCGGGCCCGGCAGCCGGGAAGGGGTGAGCATCGGCCCGCTGGTCGACGAGGCCGCGCTGGACAAGGTGTCCCGGCAGGTCCGCGACGCCGTCGCGAAGGGCGCCACGGTGCTGACCGGCGGTACCCGGCTCACCGAGGGCGAGCTGCAGCGGGGCCGGTTCTTCGCGCCGACCGTCCTGGTCGACGTGGACGAAACGATGGACATCTACCGCGAGGAGACCTTCGGGCCGGTGGCACCCGTCATCGTGTTCGACGACGAGATCGAGGTGGTCCGCCGGGCCAACGACACTGAGTACGGGCTCGCGTCCTACCTCTACACCCGAGACCTGGGCCGGGCGGTACGGGTGTCGGAAGCCTTGCGGTTCGGGATCGTCGGGATCAACGACATCAACCCGACCGCGGCCGCTGCCCCCTTCGGCGGGATCGGGGCCAGCGGGCTGGGCCGCGAGGGCGGCAGTGAGGGGATCGACGACTACCTCGATGTGAAGCTGGTGGGGCTCGTGCTGCCCTGAGCCCAGGTCGGCTCCAGTGATCCGTGCCGGCCAGATGAAAGGACCAGACATGAAACTCGTTGTAGGGCAATCTCTGTGGAGCCTGGTGGACGCGACGACGGTGGTCGTCGTCCGGTGCCCCGACACCGACCTCGCGCTGACCTGTGGAGACCGCGAGATGACCGCAAAATCTGGCTCGCGGCCGGCGGTCTCGTCAGACGCGGTGGGGGATGGGCTGCTGATGGGCAAGCGCTACACCGCCGACGATCAGGGACTGGAGCTGCTCTGCGTGCGCCCCGGAGCGCATCCGGTCGCGGTCAACGGGACGCGGCTGGTGCAGAAGAACGCCAAGCCGCTACCCGCGTCGGACTGACCGGCCGTGCCGGGCACGCTCGTCAATCCTGAGATGGCAGCGGCGGTGGGCGGCGAGCTCCGCCGCGCGGTGAGCTTCCCGATCGACCGGTCCGACATTCGGCGCTGGGCGATCGCGGTGTACTGGCCCGAGCCGCCCCCGGCCTGGTTCTGGGACGAGCACGCGGCCGCAGCCACCACCCACGGCGGGATCGTCGCTCCGGAGGACTTCAACCCGTTCGCCTGGATGACCGCGGCAGGCCCGGTGCCGGTGAGTGCCGAGTCGGGCGGTCACGACCCGGACGCGACCGAGAAACGGCTCGGCGTCCAACCGGCGGGGCTGTCGTTTCAGCTCAACGGCGGGCTGGACGTCGACTACGGCGTCCGGATGCGCCCGGGCGACGTGATCACGTCCATCGTCCGCCTCGGCGGCTACACCGAACGGACCGGAAAGCTCGGGCAGATGCTCTTCACGGTCTTCGAGGACACCTGGACCAACCAGGACGGCGACGTGGTCAAGCGCAGCCGATCGACGCTGATCAGATACTGAGGAGGTGCAGACCGCATGGACGTTCCCCAGGTGGGTGACGAGATCGGATCCTTTGTCCGGCGAACGGATTTCGCGAACTGGAACCGCTACGCGGCGGTGAACGACGAGTTCGTGCCGATCCATATGGACGATGCGGCCGGCCGCGCCGCGAGCCAGGCCGGTGCCTTCGGCATGGGCAACCTCCAGGTGTCCTACCTGCACAACCTGCTCCGCCAGTGGATCGGGCCGGACGGCGTGATCCTGTCCCTGGCCTGCCAGTTCCGCGCGATCAACACCAAGGGCATGGTGGTGACGGCGCGCGGGCGGGTGCTCGAGGTCGACAAGGACGGCGACCGGACCGTCGTCCGTCTGGAGATCTGGACCGAGGACGAGAACGGCACGCCGCTGGCGCCCGGCACGGCGAAAGTCGCCCTGGCCTGACGAGAATCGCCTTCGAGAACGACTTTCGGAAACGACTGAGGAGAGAACGTGGCTGGCGCAACGATGCGGCGTGTGGACGCCGGCAAGGACGTCGCGAGACTGCTGCTGCGGGTCGCCGTCGGCAGCACGATGATCGCGCACGGGGTGCGGCACGGCCGCAGCATCGACGGCACCGGACGCTGGTTCGGCTCGATCGGATTCCGGCAGCCGCGGGTCCAGGCACAGGTCAGTGCCGCGGTCGAAGTGGGCGCCGGGGCAGCCCTGATCCTCGGCGCGGCGACGCCGGCGGCAGCGGCCGCGGTGGTCGGCACGATGGGCGTCGCCGCGCGATCGGTGCACCAGCAGAACGGGTTCTTCATTGACGCCGAGGGCTACGAGTACGTGCTGAACCTGGCCGCATCAACGACGGCGCTGGCGGCTCTGGGGCCGGGTCGGTGGAGCGTGGACCGGGCGCTGGGCGCGGATCGGCTGTGGGCCGGCCCTGCGGTAGCGGTCGTCGCCGCCGGGGCCGGGCTCGCCGCCGCCGCGGCCCAGCTGGCGCTGTTCTGGAGCCGTCCGACGCCGCCTCCGGCCGCCTGAGCGTCACCTCCACCGGAAGGAAAACGATGTCGCAGCGACCCGAGCATGTCGTCGTCGTGGGGGCCGGGCTGGGCGGGGTCCGGGCCGTGGAGCAGTTGCGCAGCTGCGGCTTTCAGGGCCGACTCACGCTGCTCGGCGCCGAGCGGCGCGCCCCCTACGACCGGCCGCCGCTGTCCAAGCAGTTCTTGCTCGGAACCTGGGAGGCGGAGCGGGTGGCGCTGTGGGACGAGGCGGGACTGGCCGCGCTGGACGTGACCCTGCGGCTCGGCCAGTCGGCCGTCGCGCTGCACGGGACGACGGTTGAGCTCGCCGACGGCAGCAGCGTCCGGGGTGACGCCGTTGTGCTGGCGACCGGCGTCACCGCGCGCAGGATCGCCGGCCAGCCGGCCGACGTGCGGACCCTGCGCACCCTGGACGATGCGGTCGGCCTGCGCGCGGCGCTGGCCGAGGCCCAGTCGCTGCTCGTGGTCGGCGGTGGATTCATCGGAGCCGAGGTGGCGCACGCCGCCCGGCTGAGCGGGCTGCGGGTGACCGTGCTCGAGGCGCTGGCGGCACCCTGCGAACGGGTGCTGGGCGCCCAGGTCGGTGGGCTCGCTGCGCGCCTGTTCATCGCGGCCGGGGTTGACCTGCGCTGCGGGGTGAGCGTGCGCCGGTTCCTGGACGGCCGAACGGTCGAAACATCCGACGGTGACACTCTTTCGGCGGAGGTAGTGCTGCTCGGCATCGGGTCGGTGCCGGCCGTGGGGTGGCTCGACGGGCTCGGCCTCGACCTCAGCAACGGGCTCGCCTGTGACGGTGCGGGTCGGGTGCTCGGTACCGACGGCGTCTGGGCGCTGGGCGACATGGCGGCCTGGGCGGATCCGATCCGCGGCCGTCGCCACCGGTCCGAGCACTGGACCAGCGCGGTCGATCAGGCCGGGGTGGTGGCCCGCAGCGTGCTCGGGCTGGCCGCTGCGCCGGCTGCGGTGCCGTACGTCTGGTCGGACCAGTTCGGGCTCAAGATCCAGGTCGTGGGCCGGCCGGACCTGGCCGATGACGTCGTTCCACTGCACGGTGACGGCCTGGCCGGTGGTCCGGTCGCCGGGACGTTGGCCGGGTACTTCGCGGGTGACCGGCTGGTCGGGGTGGTCGGGTTCGGCGCGGCCCGGCACCTGCTTCGCTATCGCCCGCTGGTGGCCTCCGGGGCCGATCGGGCCACCGTTCTCACGCCTGTCAACGAGCCCACCGTCGGCGTTCGCTGACCCCCAACCCCAGGAAGGAACACCATGGCCAAGGCCATCATCGCGGTGTACAGCAACCCCTCCTCGCCGGAGCTGGAGGACGAGTTCAACACCTGGTACGACCAGGTCCATCTGAAGGAACTGCTGGCGGTTCCCGGTGTCACCAAGGCGACCCGCTACCGGCTCGCCGACGGCGTCAATCCCGGGACTCCCGAGCACCGATACCTGGCGCTCTACGAGCTGGACACCGAACCCGGCGCGGTCCTGGCCGAGCTGGGGTCCGGCCGGCTGGCCAGCTCGGACACGCTGGACGCGGCCAGTGTCCGGCTGGCCTGCTGGGTACCGATCAACCCCGGCTGAGAGAGCTCCCCCCGCACTTGATATCGGGCGATGACCCGGCCAGAGGTCATCGCTCGATATCACGTCCACCCGGGGTGGGTCGTCCTCATCCGTCACAGGCGAGGACGACGCGCCCGCCGATCCAGCACAGTGGCCGATATGCAGAGTGTGAACATCGCCTCCGGATGGCCGTCGGCCCCGGTGATCTACGAGATCGACACCTGGCCTTGGCTGCAGCGGCTGCAACAGGATCTGGGCGGCTCGCCGACCCTCGCGGACGTGCCGGTTCAGACCTGGCGCGCCGCGGTGCCCGCCGGGGTTGACGCGGTCTGGCTGATGGGGGTCTGGCAGCGCAGCCCGGCCGGTCTGTCCATCGCTCGGGACAACGAGGACCTGCAGCGCTCGTTCCAGGCTGCACTGCCGGACCTGCAGGAGAGCGACGTCGTCGGGTCGCCCTACTGCGTGCGCGACTACCAGGTGGACGAGCGCCTGGGCGGGCGGGACGGGCTCGCCGTGGCGCGCACGCGCCTGGCCGAGTGCGGGTTGCGCCTGGTGCTGGACTACGTGCCCAACCACGTCGCCCCCGATCATCCGTGGACGACGGAACATCCGGAGTACTTCGTCCGCGCGGATGCCGCCGACCTCCAGGAGTCCCCGGGCTCCTGGATCGAGATCGACGGGCAGGTGCTGGCCCGCGGTCGGGACCCGTACTTCGCGCCCTGGCCGGACGTCGTCCAGTTGAACGCCTTCGACCCGGGCCTGCGCCGGGCCACCGCCGACGTCCTGATCTCGATCGGTGAGCAGTGTGACGGCGTGCGCTGCGACATGGCGATGCTCCTCACCAGCGACGTGTTCAGCAGGACGTGGGGCGCCCGGGTGGGAGCGCCGCCATCGGCGGAGTACTGGCCGGAGCTGATTGCCCGGGTCCGAGAACGGCATCCGGGTCTGGTCCTGATCGCCGAGGTCTACTGGGACCTGGAATGGCAGTTGCAGGAACAGGGATTCGACTTCTGTTACGACAAGCGGCTGTACGACCGGCTGGTGCACGGCGACGCCGGCGCCGTGCGCGGGCACCTGGGCGCCGACGTCGGCTACCAGCGGCGGCTGTTGCGGTTCGTGGAGAATCACGACGAGCCGCGGGCGGCCACCACCCTTGCGCCCGGCCGGTACGAGGCGGCCAGCACGGTGATCGCCACCCTGCCCGGATCCACCCTCTGGCACGACGGGCAGTTGGAGGGCCGCCGGGTGCACCTGCCGGTCTTCCTCGGCCGAGGCCCGGTCGAGCCGGTCGACGAAGCCCGGCTCAAGGCCGGCCGGGAGCTGCTGGCCAAGGTGCACGACTCGCGGGCGCGCCACGGGGACTGGTCGCTGCTGGAGTGCACCGGCTGGCCGGACAATCCGACCCATGACGACCTCCTGGCCTGGGCCTGGCACACCGACGGCGTGCCCCATCACGTCGTGGTGGTCAATCTGTCGGCCCACTCGGCCCAGGGCCGGGTGGGCCTGCCCTGGCCAGGCCTGAGCGGCGGTGACTGGTCGCTCACCGACCTGCTCAGCGACCAGGTTTACCACCGCGACGGCGACGAGCTGGCCCGGCAGGGCCTGTACGTCGATCTTCCGGCCTGGGGGAGCCACCTGCTGCAACTGCAGCGCCGCTCACCCGACCCGGACGAAGCGATCTGAGCGCAGCACTGGGGTTCTGCCGGCCCGCGGCGACGGGCCCGCCGACGAACACGGAATGGGAGACAGGAATGGGTGCCGAGCGCGAGCGGGTCGACGGTTTCGGGCGGCCGGAGAACGGCCTGCGCCAGGCTTCGGACTGGAATCTGTTGGGGCCCTATGTCAGCGAGCGGCAGTGGGGCACCGTCCGCGAGGACTACAGCGCGAACGGGGATGCCTGGAGCTATTTCCCACACGACCACGCCCGGTCCCGGGCCTACCGCTGGGGGGAGGACGCTCTGGCCGGGTTCTGTGACGTCGAGCAGCGGCTGTGCCTGGGGCTGGCGTTGTGGAACGGGGCTGATCCGATCCTGAAGGAGCGGATCTTCGGGCTGACCGGCCCGGAGGGAAACCATGGCGAGGACGCCAAGGAGTACTGGTGGCACGTCGATGCGCTGCCGAGCCACGCCTGGAACCGGTGGCGATATCACTACCCGCAGACCGCCTTCCCGTACCAGGATCTGGTGGCCGAGAACGGCTCTCGTGGTCTGTTCGACGCCGAGTACGAACTGCTCGACACCGGTGCCTTTGACGCCGACCGGTACTGGATCGTGGAGGTGGACTACGCCAAGGCCGATCCACTGGACCTGCTGATGACGGTGCGGGTGACCAACGCCGGGCCGGAGGCGGCCACCCTGCATGTGCTGCCGACCGTGTGGTTTCGCAACACCTGGTCGTGGGACGAGGACACCGTCGCACCGCAACTGCGGGCCGGGGCGGACGGCCGGGTGGAGATCGATCACCCGTTCCTGGGCGCACTGGAGCTGGTCACCGGCCCCGGGCCGGGCCAGGCCGCGCCGGAGCTGCTGTTCTGCGACAACGAGACGAACACCGCTCGGCTGTACGGGGTTTCGGGCCCGAGCTATCCCAAGGACGGGATCAACGACCACGTGGTCAACGGGGCGGACACGGTCAACCCGGACCGCAGCGGGACGAAGGCCGCCGCCGACTACGTGCTGACGGTCGACCCGGGACAGACCGCGCAGCTGCGGCTGCGGCTGCGGCCCAGCACCTCCGCAGCGTCGGCGAGCGCGCCGGCCATCGGGCCGGAAGCGGGCGTGGGGGAGGACTTCACCCGGGTCTGTGCGCAACGCCAGGCCGAGGCCGACGAGTTCTACCAAGAGCTCACCCCGCCGGATGCCTCCGCCGACGAGGCGGTGGTGATGCGTGCAGCCTTCGCCGGGATGCTGTGGTCCAAGCAGTTCTACTACTTCGAGGTCGCCCGCTGGCTGGACGGGGACCCGACACAGCCGACGCCTCCGCCGCAGCGCCGGCAGGGCCGCAACGGTCACTGGCGCAACTTCGACGCCTTCGACATCATGTCCATGCCCGATCCGTGGGAGTATCCCTGGTTCGCCGCCTGGGACATGGCCTTTCACTGCGTGACCCTGGCCCATATCGATCCGGCGTTCGCCAAGTACCAGATGATCCTGCTGTGCCGGGAGTGGTTCCAGCACGCAGACGGTGCCCTGCCGGCCTACGAGTGGTCGTTCGACGACGTGAACCCCCCGGTCCATGCCTGGGCCGCGCTGGAGGTCTTCACCATCGACGGGGCCCGCGACGTGGAGTTCCTCGAGCGCATCTTCCACAAACTGCTCTTGAACTTCACCTGGTGGGTGAACCAGCAGGGCGCCGGGGAATCCGACCTGTTCCAGGGCGGATTCCTCGGGCTGGACAACATCGGTCCGCTGGACCGGTCCAACCTGCCGGTCCGGGGCACGTTGGCGCAATCGGACGGCACCGCCTGGATGGCCTTCTACTCTTTGGCGCTCGCGGCGATCGCCACGGTCCTCTACCGCAGTGGCCGACCCACCGAGGACCTGCTGGTCAAGTTCCTCGAGCACTTCGCCCTGATCTCGCGGGCGATCGACGACGAGGGGATGTGGGACGAGGAGGACGGCTTCTACTACGACCGGCTCACCCTCCCGGACGGGACCGTTCACTCGGTCAAAGTCCGCTCGATGGTGGGCGTGCTCCCGCTGTTCGCCAGCATCGTTCTGGACGAGCGGGCGATCCAGGGCAGCGCGCAATTGGGCAAGCGATTCGCCGAACTACTGCATGACCGGCTGCCCAGCCAGGAGGAACTCACCGCTCGTCAGCAGTTGCGCACCGTCGACGGCGAGCAGCGACTGCTGGTCGGTGTCGTGGGGGTGGAGCGGGTACTGCGGGTGTTCAACCGACTCTTCGACGAGGGGGAGTTCCTCTCACCGCACGGCTTGCGGGCACTGTCCCAGGCCCACCGCGACCAGCCCTACACCTTGTCGGTCGAGGGCCTGCAGGCCGTCGTTGACTATGAGCCGGCCGAGTCGAACACGTCGATGTTCGGGGGGAACTCGAACTGGCGCGGGCCGATCTGGATGCCGCTGAACCATCTGATGTTCAGCGCCCTGACCCGCTACGGACGGTTCCTGGGCGATGATTATCTGATCGAATACCCGACTGGTTCGGGGAAACGGATGAACCTGAACGAGGTGGCCGAGGACCTGCGAAAGCGGCTGATCTCACTCTTCGTGCCCAACGCCGAGGGTCGACGCCCGTGCTTCGGAGGGGTCGAGCGTCTCCAAGAGGATCCGGCCTGGAAGGACCACCTGTTGTTCCACGAGTACTTCCACGGCGACAACGGCGCCGGGCTCGGCGCCTCGCACCAGACGGGATGGACCGGCGGGATCGCGGACCTGATCCGGCGCAGCCCGGGCTCGGGCGTACCCACCTTGGCCAGCCTGCTCAAGTACGGCGCCTCGGGAGATCAGTAGCGGTTGTCGGCGGCACGGCGGCGAGCCGCGATCCTGCGGTTCGGGGCTGACGACACCTGCTGCTGCTGACATGGAGCTGACCACCGAGGGCCAGGGAAACCGATCCCGCCGCCGCCAGGCGCGCCGGGCGGCGGTGCGACTGCTGGCCGGGCTCGTGCGCGCCGTCAGCTCCGCCGATCCCGAGGCCATCGACGCCGCTGTGGTGCAACTGGGCCGATCCCGACGGTACCTGGCCCCGCTGGGCTGGGCGGCCGGCACGGTCGGCCTGATGCTGGGCGGGGTCAAGCTGCTCATCGTCAACTGGCGGCTGTCCCTGCTGGAACTCGTTCCGGCGGCGTGCATCTGGCTCACCACGTGGGACCTGAAACAGCATTTCCTCTATGGAACGCCGTTTGAGCAGCTGAACGGCCTGGTGCTGGCGATCCTGTGGCTCGTCGTGGTGCTGTTCACGATTCTGTCCCTGGCCTGCAACACCGTCTTCGCCTTCGCCATCGACGGGCCACCGCCGCCACGGATCACCCCGGCCGCGCGGCAAGCACGAGGGGTCACCGGCGGCATCCTCGGCTGGGGCATGGTTCTCGGCGTCCTGCTGGCATGCGCGGTCGTGATCGTCCCGCGGGTGGCCGGGCTGTGGATGTACGGGATGATCCTCAGCGGCGTGCTGGCGATCATGATGACGGCCTTCGTGGCGGTCCCGGCCCGGCTGATCGGGCTGCGACGAGGTCACCGGACGCTGAAGCAGAAGATCGGCGGCTATGCCGTCGGCGGGGTCCTGAGCGCGGTCGCGGTCGCCCCAGGCTACATCGTCAGTCGCCTCGGCTTGATCCTTCTGGGGTTGGCGGGCTGGCGCATCGTGGGTTTCGTGCTACTGACGACCGGCACGGCCCTGTTCGCCGGGGGCCTGTCGGCGGCCCGGGCCGTGAAGCTGGGCTCGAAACTGGCCGAATCCCCGACCGGGACCCTCGCAGACCCTCCGTGACCAGGGCGGCGAGCGTCTCCAGGCGGTGCCGGAGGTCCGGTTTCGGTTCGCCCGCCAGGGATGAGGCGGTGCCTGCGCCGGACCGGCACTTTGGAGAGCAGCCATCCCTGACTCAACGTCCCCGGTTCGACGCCGACGCTGGGGTTGGGCCACTGCGAGTGCGCGGCTGACAAGGCAAGCCCGACTCGGCGTCTGCCGGGCCCGGGAGGGTGACGAACCACGAGGAGCACGGCATGTCGCTCGGCGATTTCTTCTGGAGCCTGCTGGCGTTCTACTTCATCTTCTTCTACTTCATGATCATTTTCCGCATCCTGGGAGATCTGTTCAGCGATCACGAGACCAGCGGTGTGGCCAAGGCGGCCTGGATCGTCTTCCTGCTCCTCGTTCCGTTCGTCGCGGTGATCGTCTATCTGATCGCTCGCGGTAAGGGCATGGCCGAGCGGTCGGTCGCGCGGGCGCAGTCCGCGGAGTCCGCGCAGCAGGACTACATCCGCCGGACAGCGGGAACCGCCGACGACCCGGCGACCGAGATCGCGAAGGCGCACGAGTTGCTCACCTCGGGGGCCATCACTCAGCCCGAGTTCGACAGCCTCAAGTCGAAGGTGCTCGCGTAGCGCCGTGATTCCGATTCCACCGGTGCCGGCCGATCCTGGGGCAAGCCCTCCGGGCCCCACGATCGGCCCGCCACCGGCGCCCGCAGACCCGGGCCCCGTCGTCCGCCCACCGGGAGAGCACCCGGAGACACTCCTGATCGGCGACGTCATCCTCGGGCTTGCCGCTGCGGTGGTGATGGCCGCGGTGGGGGTGACTCGCCGGGTCTGGGACGTCGCGGAGCCGGTGGTGCAGGTGTGGCTGCGCCCACCGCTGGTGCCGGCCCGACTCCAGCCCGCCGACTGGCTCGCGGAACTCGGCCGTCGAGCGGCCGGATCGGGGACGCTCGCCCGCGCCTGGCTGTCGGGCCGACTCGACCTGCTGGTGCCGGCCGTCACCGGCCAGATCCTGTCCCGGATCGATCTGACCGCGATCGTCGAGCAGTCCGTCGATCTCGATGCCCTGGTCGGCACGGTGGACCTGGACGCGGTGGCGGCCCGGCTGGATCTCAACGCCGTCGCGCAGAACCTGGACCTCGAGGCCGTCCTGGACCGCCTCGATCTCACCGCCCTGGTCGCGCAGCGGGTGGACCTGAACCTCCTGGTGGGCGGCGTCGATCTGAACGCCGTGGCGGCCCGGCTCGACGTCGACGCGGTGGTCCGGACCGTCGATCTGGACGCGGTCATCGCTCGGCTCGACCTGGTCGGGCTGGCCGAGCAGGTCATCAACGCCATCGACCTGCCCGAGATCATTCGGGAATCGAGCGGGTCGGTGGCCTCGGAGACGGTCCGGGGTGCACGGATGCACAGCATCGCCGCGGACGACGTGGTCGGTGACGCGGTCAGTCGGGCCGTGGACCGACTGCTGTTCCGGCGCAACCGAACCGCTCCGGCCGGGCCGGGTGAGAACTCGTGAGCGGGATCTCCCCGATTCCCCACGAGGCCAGGCCGTATCAAGGCCGGCCGGCCGGCCTGGTGACGCGCACGGTCGCCGCGGCCGTGGACCTCATGCTCGCCATCGCCGCCAGTGTCGCCGGCTATCTCGCGGTCGCTGGTGCGCAGTTTCTGCTCAGCCCGAGGACCTTTCAGTTTCCACGGCTCTCATCCTGGGTAGGGCTGAGCGGCACGTTGCTGCTGCTGATCCTGTACCTGGCCATCGCCTGGGCGGTGACCGGGCGCAGCCTCGGCGCCACCGTGATGGGCCTGCGGGTGATCAACCGCCGGGGCCGACGGCCGCGGCCGCTGATCGCCCTGGTCCGTGCGGTGCTGTCGGTCGGCGTGCCGTTAGGGCTGTTGTGGTGCCTGGTCGCTCGGGAGCGGCGTTCGGTGCAGGACCTGATCTGCGGGACCTCGGTGGTCTACGACTGGAGCTCCGGTTCCGCTTCGGGATCGTTGACCCCCCGGATCCGGCCGCCGGCATCATCACGATCCGGGGAATCGGACCTGGACAGCGAGGCCGGAGCCAGACCGGCCGGCTGATCCGGCGGACCGGCCAGTGCCAGCGGCTCCGGTTCGGCGGAGGTCGCGATCAGGGGCGTGGCCCAGGCGGCGCGGGTGTCGGCGTCCAGGAACAGGGCCCGGATCAGCAGGGTCATCGGAACCGCCAGCACGGCGCCCAGCGGGCCGAGCAGGAAGGCCCAGACCACCAGGGACATGAACGTCATCTCCGCGCTGAGACCCACGGTCGCGCCGACGTATCGAGGCTGGATGAAGGTCTGGATGGTGACGTTCAGGACGCTGTAGACGAGGATCACCAACAGCGCGCGCTGCGGCCCGTCGTCCAACAGGGCAAGCAGCGTTGGAGGAATGATCCCGAGCACGAAGCCGACGTTGGGGATGAAGTTCGTGATGAACGAGAAGAATCCCCAGACCAACGGCAGCGGGACGGCGAGCAGCCACAGCGCTCCGGCGTCCAGCACGGCGACGATGCCGCCGAACAAGGCGGTCACCACGAGGTAGCGCTGGCTAGCGCTGATGAAGGTCGTGAGCGAGCCGGCGATGGCCGGCTTCGAGCGGGCCAAGACCGTCATCCGGGAGCCGAAACCGGGGGCTGCGGTGACGAAGAAGAACATCAGGGTCACCAGGAAGAACAGATTGCCCAGGAAGCCGAGGGCGCCGGTGAGGACCGAGGTCAGCCGCCGGGTGACCTTGGCCGGGTCCAGTTGCTGCAGGGCGGTTCCGGTGGCGGCATTGTCCAGCCCGACGCCGGAGAGCGACTGCCTCGTCTCGTTGGTCAGGTCCTGGGCCCGGCCGGTGTACTGGGGAAGCAGCTCGACCAGCCTGATGATGCAGAGCACGGTCCCGAACACCAGCACGACCAGGATGAGGTAGGACAGGATCAGCGCGAACAAAGTGGCCAGCCCGCTGGGCCAGCGGTGTCGGAGCGCCCAGGTGCGCGCCGGCAGGACGGCGATGGTGAGCAGCAGCGCGAGCATGGTGGGCGCGACGATCTCGGCCGCCAGTTTCAGCCCGGCCGCTACGCCCACCGCGGCGGCCAGACCGAGCAGGACGACGACCGAGCGCGGCAGCACCGAGGTGGACTCGTCGTCGGGTCCGGCCGAAGCGGCGTGTGCGGGCAGGCGAGTGGACATGGGCCGACGGTACGGGCGGGCTTTCACCGGGTGCCTCGCACGCGAAGGGTGAAGCCTCCCGTCGTCATTGTCATCCGTCAGGGGCGAGGACGGCGCCCACCCTGATCCCGCACAGTGGCCCCATGCACAGCATGCAGCCGGCGCTCGGCGCCCGCTCCCGGGACGGGCGGACCTTCACCGTGGCCCACGGTGATTCCACCCCGTTGCAGCCGGGAGACCTTGTCGTTCTGGACGCGGCGGACGAGGGGATGTTCCTCGGACAGCTCCTGGATCAGGCGGCCGGGACCTCGGCGTCAATGGTGAGCGACGGCCTGCTCCTGGGCGAGTTGGATGCGGACGGCGTGCTGAAGCGTGCCTCCCGCCGTCCCTTCGGCTCCGCTGTCGTGGCGCCGGCCTCGATCCCCTATCTCGAAAGCCTGCAACAGGGCAGCAAGGCCGCGTTACCCATCGGGACCTGGAGCTCCTGCGGAGTAGAGGTCACGGCCCGGCTGCGGGCCCAGGGGTTCGGCCGGCACACCTTTCTCTGTGGCCAGAGCGGCTCCGGCAAGACCTACGCGCTCGGCGTCATCCTGGAACAGCTCCTGCTGGGCACCGACCTGCGGATGATCGTGCTCGACCCGAACGCCGACTTCGTTCGGCTCGGTCAGCCGCTGCCAGCTGTCCCGTCCGACGTGTCAGAACGGTTGAAAAAACTGGACATTCGGCTCCTGAGCGCCGATATCGACACCGGCGATCCGCTCCGGATGCGGTTCGCCACGCTGCCCCGAGCAGCTCAAGCCGCCGTGCTGCAGCTCGACCCGCTCACCGACCGCGGCGAGTACAACCACTTCCTGCACCTGCTGGGCGACTCCGGGGTCCGGGACGTCCATGACGTGGTGCGCGCACTGCGCGAGAGCGGCACGGACGAAGGGCAGTCTTTGGCCCAGCGGATCGAGAACCTCGGGATGCTGGACTGGGAGGTCTGGGCCGGTGCGCAGACTTCGGCCGTTGAGGTGGTCGAGGCCGGAAGTCGGCTCACGGTGCTCGACCTCACGGGGTTCGCCAGTCCGCAGGAACCGCTCGCGGTCAGCCTTGATCTGATCGAAGGACTGTGGAGCCGGCGGGAGAGCCGTACGCCCACGCTGATCGTGGTGGACGAGGCGCACAACATCTGCCCGTCGCAGCCGTCGGGCTCGATTCAGACCGCGCTGGTCGAACGGCTGATCCAGATCGCCGCCGAGGGCCGCAAGTACGGTCTGTGGCTGTTCCTCTCGACTCAGCGGCCCTCGAAGATCCATCCTCAGGTGCTGTCGCAGTGCGACAACCTGGTGCTGATGCGGATGAACTCTCCCGGCGACATTGCCGAGCTGGCCGAGATGTTCGGCTTCGCACCGGCAGCAATGCTGGCCGCGTCGCGGTTCTTCGCACAGGGCGAGGCCTTGGTCGCCGGTGGGTTCGTCCCGGCGCCCGGCTTGATCCGGATGGGCGCCCGGCTCACCTTCGAGGGCGGCCGTGACGTTCCGGTGCCGGTCAGCTGACCGGGGCCGGATCCCACCCCCGTGATGGGATCCGGCCCGGTCGGGCCCGGCGTCAGGAGAACTCCTCCTGGAACTCGCCGACGATGATCCGTGCCGCCGCCTCGATCAGCGCCAGATGGGAGAAGGCCTGCGGGAAGTTGCCCAGGTGCCGGCCGGTATCCACGTCGAACTCCTCGGCGTAGAGCCCGAGCGGTGAGGCGACCCGCAGCAGGCGCTCCATCAGATCACGGGCCCGCTGGGTCTCGCCGACGATCGCCAGCGCGGAGACCAGCCAGAAGGAGCAGATCAAGAACGAGCCCTCCTTGCCGGACAGACCGTCGTCGGTCTCGTCGGTGCGGTAGCGCAGGACGAACCCGTCCTCGGTCAGCTGATCGGCGATCGCGATGACGCTGGCATGCAGGCGCTCGTCGTCGCGCGGCAGGAACCCGAACATGGCCGCCAACAGAGTCGAGGCGTCCAGCGAATCGGTGTCGTAGTGCTGGCGCAGCACGCCGGCCGGCGTCAGCCCGTGGGCGAGGACGTCCGCCCTGATCGCGTCCGCGCCCGCGCGCCAACGAGTGACCAGGTCGGCGTCCGAGCGGATCTCGGCCAGCTTGGCGGCCCGGTCGAGCGCCACCCAGCAGAGGATCTTGGAGGACACGTAGTGCTGCGGCTTGCCGCGCGCCTCCCAGATCCCCTGATCCGGCTCGCGCCAGATCTCCTCGGCGCAGCCCGCCTGCGACTCGACCAGCGCCCAGAGCCGACGCGGAAGCCGTTGACTGCGGCGGGTGTGCAGCAGGATCGAGTCCAGAACCGCGCCGAACACGTCGTTCTGGGTCTGGTCGAAGGCCCCATTTCCGACCCGCACCGGGGATGCACCGGCATACCCGGACAGGTCATCGCGGGTGTACTCGGTCAGGTCCCGTCGTCCGTCGATCCCGTACATGATCTGCAGGGCGCCGTTGTCGTTCGGCACGAGATCGGCGATGAACTGCATGAACTCATCGGCCTCCCAGTCCAGGTTCAGGTAGTGCAGAGCCTGCAGGGTGAAGGTGGAGTCACGCATCCAGGTGTAGCGGTAATCCCAGTTGCGCTCGCCTCCCGGCGTCTCGGGCAGCGAGGTGGTGAGCGCCGCGACCGTTGCTCCGGTCGGCATGTAGGTGAGTCCCTTGATGGTCAGAGCCGCGCGCTGGATCGGGTCACGCCAGTGATGGTCGGGCATCCGGGCACGGTCCAGCCAGGTGCGCCAGTAGCGGGTGGTGTTGTCCAGACGTCCCTTGGCGTCCTCGACGTCGTGCGCCGAGGCCAGGCCGGAGGCCCAGGACAGCGAGCAGAAGATCTCCTCGCCCGGGTGCAGGGCCCGGCGGGCCCGGATCCGGTCGCCCTCGATCCCGAGCGCGAGGTTGGTCTGCAATCGAATCGTCAGCCCTGCCCCGCTGGCGTCGGCGGTATGCCTGCTGCCGTCTTCGGGCATCGTCCAGCGGGCAGGTGTTCGTCCATAGTCGAAGACCGGCTCGCAGACGAGTTCGACCTCGACCGTTCCGGCGATGCAGCGTGCCGTGCGGACCAGCAGGTGCTCGGCGTCCTCGTCGGCCGGAGGGCGGCTGTGCGGAGTCACCTCGTCCTCGCCGTCGTGTGGCCCCATCGTCAGCGCATCCCGGATCTCGATCCAGCCTGACGGTGTCTTCCAGGTGGTGACCAGGACGTTTGTCCCCGGCTCGTAGACCCGGGCGGCCGGGTGATTGATCCCGAAGGGGGCGAGCCGGAAGTACCCGGCCTGCCGGTCGAGCAGGTTGGCGAAAATGCTCGGGGAGTCGAAACTCGGCACGCACAGCCAGGCGACTGCGCCGTCCGGTGCGATCAGGGCGCCGGTGTGGCAGTCGGACAGGAAGGCATGGTCCGCGATCGGTGGGAACGGCGAGGGTGCGGCGGCGCTCTGGCTCATTGTCACTCCATCTGGTTGACATCCTGGCGAGTCGAATATGATTGACTGAGAACATGATTCGGTCGGTGTCAGTCAACTTTTGGGGTCGAGCTGAGTCCGAGTTCAAGCCGGCGATGCTGGACGACACCGAGGAGGATCTTGGCGATGAAGCCGATCAGTATCAGGTCGACGAGCATCTGCGCGGTGACCAGCATCCGAGCCTCGTCGCTGCGGGCTGAGATGTCGCCGAAGCCGACCGTGGCGAAGATCGTGACCGAGAAGTAGAGCGCGTCGATGCGGGTGAGGGGTTCGCTGAAGCCGGCCGGATTCGCCCGGCCGGTGATGAAGTAGGCCGCCGCGAAGATCAGGATGAGCAACGGCACAGCGATCGCGACCGTCTCGCCGGCCCGCAATCCCGGGTGCGTCGACCGCAGCACCGCCCGTATTTGCCAGACGATGACCGCGGCGAACACCAGCAGCCAGCCCGCCAACTGCACCGCGACGGACCCGTCGACCCGTCGGCCCAACGGAGCCAGCGCATAGAGGCAGCACGACACCGCGATCAGGAGCAGGGACCGCCCCACGGAACGCAGGACCTCCTGTCGCAGCCAGAGATGACCGGATCCCGGGCCCGGCGACGACCGCCTCGGCACTGGCGGCAGGTCTGCTCGGGTCTCCACGGTCTGCCTCCTGTGGTCAGCGCCGCCCGCGGACGATTCGAGCGCCGTTGGGCAGCCTGATGTTGCGCGTCCCGCCACTGTCATCGGCCGGTGCAGTCCGCGTCGTCATCCGATCGGGATGAACCCGGATCCGGTGCCGATTGCCGTCCGCCGCTTGCACTTCACCTGCTACGAGTGAAGAGATGCGGACCGGCCTCCGACAGCGTGACCTGTGGACGCGAGACCAAGGAGGCTGGCATGACTGACGATCCCAACAACGACGATTTCGATCCGAGCGATCTCGACACGATGGGACCCATCGATTACCTGGTCGTGGAGTTCCCAGGCAACAAGATGACCGGCGAAGGACTGCCGCTGCTGGTCGATCTGGTCGACCGCGGCATCATTCGGATCCTGGATCTGCTCTTCGTCCGCAAGGAGCTGGACGGTTCGGTGACCGGGCTGGCTATCGCGGATCTGGACCACGACGGGCAACTGGACCTCGCCGTTTTTGAAGGTGCCTCCTCCGGCCTGCTGGGCGCGGACGAGGTCGAGGACGCCGGATCGGTGCTCCAGCCGGGCAGTTCAGCCGGCATCCTGGTGTACGAAAACCTCTGGGCCGCACCGTTCGCGATGGCCCTGCGCCGCGGTGGTGGCCAGTTGGTCGCCAGTGGGCGGATCCCCATCCAGGCAGCCCTGGCCGCGCTCGACGCGGCCGACGTCGACGCCTGACCGAGCCGGCCTCACACCAGAACGAAAGGACATCGCCATGCCAGGTCTACTTCGCGGGGTCGCGCGCACAGCCGCCATTGCCGGAACCGCCACCGCCGTGTCCAACCGGGTCTCGCGCCGCCAGGCCAACCGCTGGGCCGCCAAGGATCAGCAGCAGTACGACCAGTCTCAGGGTTCCCAGGACCAGCCGCCGCCTCGCTACGAGCAGCAGCAGGCCTACGAACCACCGCCCGCCGAGCCCGCACCTGCGGACACGATGACGGACAAGCTCGCACAGCTACAGCAACTGGGCGAGCTGAAGTCGCAGGGTGTGCTGACGCAGGCCGAGTTCGACGAGCAGAAGCGGCGCATTCTCGGCTGATCCAGTCCGATCCGACGAACCCTGGACCCTGGACAGCCGAAGAGGTGTGCCGTGACGGACAACCCGCAGACGTCGACACTCGCCCTGGACGAGCGCGAGGAACTGGAGCGCCTGCGGGCGGAGGTGGCGGACCTGCGACTCGCGCAGCGACGCGCCCAGTCGGACGCCGACACCCCGAGCGGCGTCCGGCGCAGGCGGCGTTCTCGGCAGGGCTGGGGGCGGACGACCGGTGCCGTCGTGCTGATCCTGCTGGCCGTGGTGCTGGCCCCGCTGTCGGTGGTCTCGGTCTGGGCGCGGGCCTTTGTCAGCGACACCGATCGCTATGTCGAGACGGTGGCACCGCTGGCCGACGATCCGGCGGTGCAGAAGGCGATTGCTACCAACATCACCAACCAGGTGTTCCAGTACATCGACATCCAAGGTCTGACCACCCAGGCCTTTGAGGCGCTGGCCGCGCAGGGTTCGCTGCCGCCGGCGCTGGCGACGCAGCTGCAGGCGCTGGCCGTGCCGCTGTCCAACGGCGTGCGCAGCTTCGCCGAGGGTCAGGTGCTGAAGGCGGTCCAGAGCGACGTTTTCGCGACGGCGTGGACCGAGGCCAACCGCGTTGCCCATCAGCAACTCGTCGCCGCCCTGAGCGGTGAGAGCGGTTCGGCCGTCGTGGTCGAGAACAACGCGGTCAAGGTGGACATGTCTGCCTTCCTGGCCGTGGTCAAGGAACGACTGGTGAGTAGCGGCTTTCAGCTCGCTGCGCGGATTCCCACGGTGAAGACCGAATTCACCATCTTCCAGTCGGCCGACGTCGGCAACGTCCAGCGGGGCTACCGCATCCTGGACACGCTGGGCCTGTGGATGCCGTTCATCTGCCTGTTCCTGGCCGGCCTGGGCATCTATTTGGCTCGCAACCATCGGCTCGCCTTTCTCGGCACCGGGCTCGGCCTGGCCGCGACGATGTTCCTCACCGGTGCCGCGCTGACCCTGGCCCGGAGGGCGTATTTGGACGGCATTCCGGCCAGCGTGGTGCCGCCGGATGCCGCCGCCGTGCTCTACGACACCCTGGTCCGGTTCCTCCGCGATGCGATCCGCTCGGCCGGACTGATCGGCCTGTTCGCCGCCGCCGGCGCCTTTCTGACCGGTCCTTCGGTGACCGCCGTCACCCTGCGCCGGTGGATAAACAGCGCTCTGGCGGCGGCAAAGGGCGCGGTGGCAACGCTGGGGCTCAACCTCGATCCGGTCACCCGCCAGGTGGCGCCCCGGGCCCGTGTGCTGCACGTCTCGGTCCTGGTCGCAGCCTTCGTCCTGTTGCTGGTCACGCGCTACCGGACACCGGAACTGGTGATCAGGACGGCGATCGTCGCCGTCGTGCTCCTGGTGATCGTGCAGTTCCTCGCGGTCACTCCGCGGGCGCGGCGAGAGCAGCCGGCCGAGGCCATCGAGCCGGCCGCTGCTCCTCCCGCCGTCGCCGCCACGAGCTGACGAAGCCCGCTCCCACCGGTACTGTTTATGTCCGGTCGAGGGGTACCGCCGGTTCGACGGGCTCGCTCTCGACGTTGGCGGGCGGGCCGGCGAGGTGGCGGCGCTGGCCCAGCTGCTCCAGCCAGCGCACCAGCTGATGGTGCACCGCGTCGGCGCCGATCAGCGGTGGAGCTTCGATCGGCAACTCGGCCGGATGCACCAGCACCGCCTCGCTCTGCCAGCCGCCGAGCCCGCCGTGACAGCCGACGAGTTCCTCGTACGCGGCGACCTCATCGGTGCCGGGGTCGATCGGGCTGTTGATGACCAGGTCGCCGACGTGGGCCAGGGTGTCGTGACGCTTGACGTCGGCCACCGCCTGCGGCCCGAAAGGCGCCAGCGGGTCGAAGCCTTCGACCCGGTCGTCGTCGAGGTAACGGATCCCGTCCGTGCCCAGGACGACGGCCCCGTGCTCGCGGGTGCGGACCACGATGAACCCGATCCCCGGATGTGCCGTCAGCGCCGCCACGAGTCCGGGGTAGAGCTCCTCGATGTCCTCCAGCAGCAGGCGCCCGGGTCGGCGGGTGAAGTAGATCATCGACAGGTTGCCCGACGCGATCAGCACCAGGTCCGACGCGCTCGCCGGCACCTCCACGGCGTCCGGCGATGGTTCCAGATCCACCTGGCCGTCGTGGGTCCGGCGGCGGAATACCCGGCCGGTGAGCTTGCCGGTGGTCCCGCCCTGCTGGGCGACCTGGGTGAGGAAGGTGTTCACCGGGCCGACCGTTTCGTCGAGCCCGGTTGAGGCAGCGACCGTGCCGGAGTCCATCAGTTGCCGGACCAGGTCCTGCAGCGGTAACCCGTGACGCTGGCTGAAGGTGGCGCCCTGGCTCTGGCCGTGGTCGGAGAGCACGACGAAGTGGTAGCGCCGCGGCGCCTGGGCGGCGAAGGTCTCCAGGACGCCGATCAGGCGGTCGATGCCGGCCAGCGAGGCCAGCGACTCCGGGCGGGTCGGTCCCGCATGGTGGGCGATCTCGTCGTAGTCGGTGAAGTCGCAGTAGATCGACGGCGCCCCGGCCATCATCTGGTCCGCGATCAGACCCGCGTTCAGGTCCCGCAGCAAGACGTTGGTCACCCCGCGCAGCAGGATGTAGGCGCCGTGCCGGCGGATCCGCGGATCGACCCCCCGGATCCGCTGCAACCGGGCCTGATGCATTTCCTTGATCATCTCGGCGATGGTGAGCAGCACCGAACGAGTCAGCCCGTAGGGATTGATGAAAAACGTCGCAAAACTGCGGGACGGCCCCCGGTGGACGCCCCCGTTGATCAGGCCGCTCATCGTCAGCAGGCTGGTGTCCGCGTCCCCGGAGAAGATGTTGGAGATGCTGACCCCGCCGTCGGCCAGCAGCCCCCGGCCGTCGCTGAGCCGGGCCTCGACCACGGCTGCGTCTCGGGGATGATTGGTGACCAAGAGCCGGCCGCTGTCCTTTTCGTACCAGCGGAACGCCGGAACCTGCTCGCTGTGCCCGTGCAGCAGCCCGGCCTGGCTGGCCGGGGTGGTCGGGGGCAACTGCGCATGCCAATCGGTGAGGTTATGGCTGCCGGAGCGGATCCACCGGCTGAGCGTGGGCAGGTCTCCGGAGCGCACACCCCAGCGCAGCAGCGGTGCCGGCAGACCATCGATCTGGATGAAGACCACTCCCGGGCCGGTTCCGGAGGCCTCGGCCCCGGTGGCGTCCTTGGAGCGCTGCACCAGGTGGGTGAGGAAGGCGGCGCTGTCGCCGGCCGTCGCCAGCCACGTGACGATGCTCATCAGGAACGCGAACACCCAGGAGGCCCAGAAGGCGTACCAGAAGCCGTCCACCTGAATACCGGGGGCCAGCATGAGCGCCAGGTAGAACAGCAGGGCCTGAACCCCGAACCCGGCGATCAGGACGCCGATCCAGCCCAGCAGCAGTGCGAACGAGGTCAGCAGCGGCCGCAGCAAGGCCGAGACGATACCCAGCAGCAGGGTCGCCAGCAGGACATCCACCCCGACCCCGGACGACACGCCCGGCATGATCCAGATCGTGAAGGCCAGGCACGGCCAGGCCAGGATCACCGTGACCAGCAGTCGGCGGAACTCCGCAGAGGTGAAACGGCGTCCCTTGAGCAGCCCGAGGCTCCAGTGCGCTCGCGAGCGCACGTCCTTTCCGGGACCGGAGCCCCGCACGTCAGCGCTGATCGCACACCTCCAGGCAGTCATCGACAGGGTCATTGCAGGCGATCAGGCCGGTGCAGGAGATCACCTCGCCCGGATGAATTCGACGACCTGTCGTTGCGTCTGTCGCTAGGTCGTCGGGGCGGCCGTCACGTCCTGGCAGGCGGGCGCGGCGCTGAAGGTGTCCCGTACCGCCTGGCCGCTGCTGGCGATCGTGCTGCGCAGGGTGTCCACGTAGGTCGCGATATCGGCGCCCGCCCCGGTCAATGCGGCCTTCAACGTCACCAGATTCCTGGCGAGCTGGGCGGCCGTCTGGCTGTCCGCCAGCTGGCCGCCCGCCGCGCTGAGCTGATCCACCGCCTGCTCCGCTCGCTGGGACGCCATCTGCAGATTCTGTTGCGCCGCGGCCAGTTCCGGGCCGGCGCCGACCGGCGCGGTGGACAAGGCCGTGCTCAGCTCCGCAGCCGACTGCTGCACCGTGGTGACCCGCTCGCGGATCTGCGCCCGGGCCTGATCCAGCGAGCTGGCCGAGGCGGACGGATCGAGCGGGGCGAGGGCCGAACCCACGGCGCGCAGCGATTCCTGCAGCCCGGTGGAGGCCGAGCACACCTCCCCGGCCCAGGCGACGCCCGGGCCCGACGGCGAGCTCGGGGCGGCCGACGCCGTTTCCGAGGCCGGTTCGGAATCCGAGCCGGCGCAGCCGGTCGCCAGCCCGGCCGAGAGCAGAGCGGCGGCAACGGCGATCCCGCGAGGCAAGGTCATATCCCCGAGTCTTCGCCCGGCGCCCGCCGAACGGCATCATCCGCCCCGGGTGAGCGAATCCGTTGCGCCACCGATGGAGGTTTCATCCGTGCCGGAGGATTCCCCGGGCCGCCACGAACGCTGAACTGTTCCCCCAGGGGGACAGCCCCGGAGTCCGAGAGCGGGTGTGAACATGGCGGTCCGCGCCCGATCCGACGGACCAGAGGCCGCGCGGGCCGCTGCCGTCGGCTCCTGGCGCGCCGGCCTGGTCCGGGCCTTCGAGTGGGGCCGGAGCTGGTTCGAGGCCTCGATCCTCGGGCGGTGGTGGGCACAGCTGCTGGAGGTCCAGTTCGTCGACCGGGCGGTGGCGCTGGCCGCCAAGGCCTTCGTCGCGTTCCTGCCCGCCGTCCTGGCCTTCGCCGCGATCGCCCCGGAGGAGGTGCGCCGGAACATGGTCGACTCGATGCGACGGCGGTTGGGCCTGTCCGGTGAGTCGCTGGAACTCGTGCAGTCGTCGCTGACGTCCGGCAGGCCGGTCAGCAGCTCGACGAGCGTGCTGAGCGTGGTGCTCGTGCTGTTTTATGCCACCACCTTCACGTCGGCCCTGCAGCGGGTCTATCTCAGCGCCTGGCACCGGCCGACCTCGCGCGACCGGGTCCGCGAGCTGAAGGGCCTGATCTGGCTGACCGGGGTGATCGTCCTGTCGACCCTCGTGAGTGCGCTGAACCGGGCCGTCTCGGGCGTGATCGGCGATTCGGTGGTGCTGGGCCTGGGCTTTCTCGCGCTTCTTGGACTGTGGTGGGCGACCTCGTACGTCATGCTGCGCCGACATGTGCGCTGGCGGGTGTTGTTGCCCTCCGCGATCGCGACCGCGGTCGGGGTCAGCCTCTATACGGTCACTGCCGCAGTGTGGGTGCCCCGCAGCATGATCGCGAACCAGCAGCAGTTCGGCTTCTTCGGGGTCTCGATGACGCTGGTGTCCTGGTTCGTCGGCTTCTGTTTCATCATCGTGGCCGCGGCCACGCTGGGGCCGGTGCTGGCCACCGACGAGGGACCGATCGGCCGGCTGGTCCGCGGTCAGGACGACGCGCTGCTGCGCCCCGGCGCGCCGGCGAGTGTGCCCTACGCCGGGGCGACCGGGCTGTGGCGCGGTCTTGGTCCGTCAACGGACTCGGGCACATCGTGAGCGCGGATACCGTGACCTGGTGGGGGCACGCCACCGTCGAGCTGCAGGTGGCCGGCGTCCGTCTGGTCACCGACCCGCTGCTGCGCAAGCAGATCGGCTTCCTGCGCTCGGCCTACGATCCGCCACCGGGGAGCCTGGCCTGGCGGACCGACGTGGTGCTGATCTCCCACCCGCATCGCGACCATCTGGACCTGCCGTCGCTGGCCCGGTTCGCGCCGGGTACGCGGTTTCTCGTGCCGCGCGGCTCCGGGTGGCTGGTCCGCCGGGTGGTGCGCGGGCCGGTGACCGAGCTTGACGTCGGCGACACGATCAGCGTGAAGGGCGTTCAGGTGCGAGCTACCCATGCCGAGCACGACGGCCGCCGTGGCGCCGGACGGACGATGGAACGGACGAAGGGCCCGGCGCTCGGCTTCCTCGTGTCCGGCACGTCCAGCATCTACTTCGCCGGTGACACCGAGATCTTTCCCGGGATGGCGGACATCGCCCCCCAGCTCGATCTTGCCCTGTTGCCGATCAGTGGCTGGGGCCTGACCCTGGCGCCGGGGCATCTGAACCCGGAGCGCGCCGCGCAGGCACTGACGCTGCTGGGGGCGCGGCGGGCGATCCCGATCCACTGGGGCAGCCTGCGGATCGCGGTGCTCTGGCGCCTCGGCCGCGAACGGTTCCTCGCGGCCGGTCCCGACTTTCGCGCGCACGCTCGGGAGCTGGCTCCAGAGGTGGACGTCGTCCTCGCTCTACCCGCGGAGCCGATCCAGATCGGCGTTCCCGGTCCTCGCCCGATCGAGCACACCTGATCCCCGACCGGGGCTGACCGAGGGCGATCGGGTCGGAACGCTGACGCGGCGGCTCGATCGCCGACGCGTTGAGAGCAGGGCTATGCCGGACTGAGGGTGGTCAGGGGGTTGTCGAAGGCCTCGGTGAGCCGCGCGCGAAAGCCAGCCGGCGCAGCTGGACCCAGTCCAGGGCCGGTTTGGCCGCCGGGACCCCGGGGCGCTGCTTCGGCACCCGCACTCGTAGGGCATGCGGGAGCGAGGTGCAGCGCACCGGTGTGGGCATCGCGATCGCCTCACCGTCGATCCCGACCGGGATCTCGGCCTGGTCCGCGTAGATCACGATGTCGGTCGCGTCGAACCTGGTCAGCCCGTGCTGATGAGTGCGGCGCAGCAGGCCGATCGCCTGCCGGGCGTTCCGCACCGAGATCGTGACCAGGCCCAGCATGCCGTGGTCGAGTCGGGCCCGACGCCCGAGGCCGGCCAGATCGGTGGACCCGTACGGGTCGTTGCTCACCAGGACCGCCTGCGGCCCGACAACCGTGACGTCGCCCACCTGCACCGTCAGGCGGGCACCGCGGTGGCCGGCGAGCAGGTCGGGCAGCAGATTCAGGGCGGTGCGGGTCTTGTCGTCCCGGTACGCCGGACTCTGCACGATCTGCGCGTAGGCCCCGAACGAGGCGTTGTTCACGAAGGTCCGCCCGCCGATGACGCCCAGGTCGACGCGCAGCTCGACCCCGTCGGTCAGGCCGGCCAGGCAGGTGGCGGGATCGACCCGGTCCAGGCCGAGATCCAAGGCGAAGTGGTTACGGGTCCCGGCACTGATCACGAGGAACGGCAGATCGTGCTCGGCCGCGATCCCGGCGACGAGCGCCTGGGTGCCGTCACCGCCGGCGACCCCGAGCAGGTCGGCGCCGCGCGCAACCGCGTCGCGGGCCAGCGCGGCGACATCGATCAGCTCCGGACCCTCCAGCACGGCGACCTCGGCGCCCATCGCCTCCGCCTTCTCCTTGAGCTCGAACCGGGCCACTTTGCCTCCGCCGGAGCGGGGGTTCATCACCAGGAACGGGCGTGTCACCGGCTTCGCGTCGTACGTGCGCATCCCCCCGGCGGCGTCCTGCACCTTCAGCGCCGCGCCGGCCGCAACGCCCGCGAGCGCGAGCAGGACCAGGGACAGCACCGCCACCCACAGCAGGCCCTCCCGGATATAGAGGACCAGGACGACGACGGGGACGATGATCATCAGCGCCGCGGCGGCGATCCGGAGCACGCCGCGATGGGCCAGGAACCAGTATGCGGCGGCAACGAAGGCCACCACGGCGCCGGCACCGACACCGATCATGGCCAGGCCGGAGCCTTCCGCGAAGATCACCAGAGTCGCGGCGGACGCGACCAGCAGCGCGAAAGCACCGCGGGCCAGCCATACCTGGGCTTTGGTCGCGGGCTGCGTCGGCGTGGGGGACACCCGGTTCGTCGACGACGGCATGTCCGTTCCTTTCCGTCACAGGTCCGCCAGCCGGTCCGGCCCGGACCCGAGCGCCGGTCAGGAACCGACCATGACCCCGCCCGGCGTCCGCCGGAGTCACCCTTTGCGGATGGTTTCGCGGTTTTCTGACCGGCTCGGGCGCTGGGTCGGCGGTCCGGCGCGAGTACCGACCGTCGGCCCGGCGCCGCGTCCTCGCCAGGCCGCGGCTTCGCCTGCTCAGGGACCACCCCGTGGGGGTGAGGGCAACCGGTCCGGTGGTGGGCGAGGCTGCTTGCCAACCGCCATCCCTGCCCTGCTGGCGGTTTCGTGGACCTGCCGATCGGAGTACCGATGTCCGCAGATACCTCATCGTCAGCGGCTGCGGGCGGACGGCCCCCGACCGCCCGTTTCGCCGATGTGACACCGCCGGAGTCCTTGATCACGGCGGATCACGACCTGTGGTGGATCCGGCTCGTCCTGGGACTGGCCGGCATCGTCGTCGGCATCGTCGTGATCGTGTGGCCGGAGGCCACCGTCACCGTGGTCGCCGTCCTTTTCGGCGTCAACCTGCTGATCGACGGGTGCCTGCGGGTCCTGCAGGCCATCCTGACGCCCAGCGCGAGCGTCGTGGCGCGGGTCCTCTACGGGCTGTTGGGCGCCATCTCGATCGTGATCGGCGTGCTCTGCCTGCGTCACCTCCTGCAGACGGTCGCGATTCTGGTCGTCCTCATCGGCCTGTCCTGGCTGCTGGCCGGGATTTTCGAACTGATCGTCGCAGTGTCGAGCGGTCCGCCCTCGCAGTGGAACGCCCGCACGGCCCTGGACCTCGCGACCGGGGTGATCGCGTTGGTGGCCGGCGTCGTGGTGCTGGCATACCCCAAGCTCACGCTGGGAACACTCGTGATCCTGCTGGGCATTTCGCTGCTGGTGTCCGGGGTGGTGTCCGTGGTCAATGCGTTCCGTTGGCGCGGCGCCCCGGCCACCTGATCGACTCGGTGGGTCGACTTGACCACCGTCGCCGAGCTAGGCGGGCACGACCGGGAGTTCAGCCCTGCTCCGCCGTCCTCGTTTCGGGTTTTGCTGCGTCATGCCGATGCCGGCATTCGCGCGGAGTCCTCCCAGCCGGACGCGTGGCGGGGACTCAGCCCGCTGGGCTGGAGGCAGGCGACCGCCGTCATCGGGCGGCTGCGTGGCGTGAGTGTCGTGCGCGTGTTTGCCAGTCCCGCACTGCGTTGTCGGCAGAGCGTGGTTCCGTTGGCCCGCTCGCTGTCGGCGGACGTCGAGCCCCGCGCGGAACTGGCGATCGACGCCGATCCGCACCGGCTGATGGAGTTCCTGCGCTCGGCCGAGACGGAGTCGGCCGTGCTGTGCACCCACCGCGAAACCCTGGACCGGTTGTTCGCCCTGGTCATGCTCACCGGCGGTCAGGATCAACCGGTTGACGGGTCGGCGCCGATGACGAAGGCCGCGCTCTGGGCGATCGGTGCCGGCGGACGGGCAGGGCTGCCCGAAATTCGTTATCTGTCGCCCGGATTCCCCCGGGTATGACCGACTCGTGGACCGGTTTACCAATGCAGCCGGACGGCGGTAGGCGCGCTCATCCGTACCGAGCGAATCGGTCGCCCCGGACGAGTGCGACGATGAAAAGATTCATTCTCCTGCCTGGAAGTGGTCCGATGGAGGCAATGGCTCGATATGAATTCCGTCTCGCTGAGCCACTTTCGCCGACGGCGCTGGCGGCCTTTCCCGAGCTCACGCGAGGGACGGCATTGGGCGGCGACGTCCTGTACGGCCCGGTCAAGAACCAGGAACACCTTCACTCATTGCTGGCCCGGTTCAGAACCATGGGTCTGACCGTGCTCGAACTCCGGCTGCTGCCGGACTGAGTCGCTAGGTCCGAACCGGGCTCGACGTCGGCGCAACCAACGCCGGGCGCACGGTTCAGCGAATGCCCCGAGGATGAGCAACGAGGCGACCGGCCCGCCACCCGAGCCCGACCTGCTCGCGCTCCTGCACCCGAATCGCGTCCTGCTCAACCTGGATCAACGTCCACGACCGGCCCCGGCCGCGCACCCGGGTGCTGGTTGCCGTTCCCGCCACCACCTCCAGAACGGACCAGTGCCCTTCTCCGGTCGGCAGGTCAAGCCGGCGGACGGCCGGTACGTGGGTGTGCCCGGCGAGGACGAGGTCGACCCGGGCCTCGGCGGCGGCGCGCAACAGCCGCTCGCGCCCGACGATCCGGGCCGGTCCACGCGGAGACACCGGATGGTGCAGGGCGATCAGCCGGACCTCTGGGCCGTCCTGCTCGTCCCACCCGATCTGCACCAGGCAGGCCTGCCGCCTGGACACCCGCCCGCCCTTCCAGCGCCACCGTGGCATGGACTGCAGTCCGAGGGCGCGCGTTCCCGGCAGGACCACGACCGGGTCGAGGTCGGGGGTGATCTGACGGCTGTAGCGGGCATAGGGCGCCCAGATCCGCGAGGGGCTGAACAGCGGCACGTCATGGTTACCCAGTACGACCAGCAACGGCCGGGGGAGCCGGTCCAGCACCGCGCGGACCGTCTCGAACTCCGTTCGCCGCGCCCGCATCGTCAGGTCACCGGTCACCACGGTGAGCGCCGGTGCGGCGGCCACCACGTCGGCCACCAGCGAGTCCACCAGGGCCGGCAGGTAGGCCCCGACATGCAGGTCGGACAGCTGCGCAATCAGCATCGGGCCGGCTCCCAGCCGCTCATGAATGACCCGGAGCGGTTCGTTCCTGCGTCCAGACCTGCGCGTCCTGAACTGCGGCCCGGGTCGATTCGCCGAGGATCTCGGAGGCCGCGAACACCTGCACCGGTCCGCTCAGATTCCGTGGGTCGGAGAGCAACAGGGTCAGTTCCGGATCCACGCCGCTGAGATAGAGCCGTCCCTCGACCGCGGCCAGTTGCTCGGCATATCGAGACAGGACGGCGATCACCGTTGTGCCGAGAGTGGCGTGCCCGCGCAGGCGCAGCACGACGGCCGCTCCGGTGCTGCCGGCCGGCTGCGGCAGCCGGGCCTGCAGCGTGCGGGCACCGGCGTAGAACAGGCTGCCGTACACGTGCAGCACCGTCACCTGATGGTCGACCAACACCGCCGGGGCCGGGCGCTCGCGCATCGTGCCGTCCTCCAGCGGAACCAGCTGCACGACCCGCAGATCGCTGGCCTCCTGATTGAGCTGCAGCAGCAGGGACAATGCCACCCCGAGACCGACTGCCGCGGGAACCGACAGGAACAGCGTCGCCAGGAAGGTCGTGCCCAGGGCCACCCGAGAGATCGGCCCGGTACGCAGCACCGCCCGCACCTGTCCGACCTGCAGGGAGCCGGCGGCGGCGACCATCAGCACGGCCGAGAGCGTGGGCATGGCGACCCGACCGACGAGACCGGACAGGGCCACCAGGATCACCAGCATCCATCCGCCGGAGAAGATGCCGGCCCATCGGGTGCGGGCTCCGGAGGCCATGTTGAGCGCCGTCTGCCCGAGCGATCCGCCGACGGGCAGCCCCGCGAACAGCGACGAGGCAACGTTTCCGGCGCCCTGGGCCTGGAAATCACGGTTGAGGTCGGAGGGCCGCCCGTCCCGGTTGGTCGCCGTCTCGCTGACCCCGGCGCCCTGGACGAGCACGATCGCCGCGACGGCCAGCGCGCCGGTGATCAGCCCGGGCGAGAACGTGCCGAGCCCCGGCAGGTGCGGGACCGGGAATCCGCTGGGGAACTCACCGGCATCCGAGACCAGGGCCAGGCCGATGCCTGCGAGCGCGGCGAGCACCGTCGGCACGACGACGGCGACCAGGGTGGCCCACAGCCTCAGCCGGGTCAGTCGCAGCCCGGCGAGCAGGGCGACCGCGACCAGCCCGACCAGCAGCGCGGCCGGATCGATCCCGCCCGGATGCAGCAGCACATGGATCGCCCGGGCCAGCGGCGTCGAGCCCTCCGCAGTCGCCCCGGCCAGCTGGGGCAGCTGGCCGAGCAGGATGTTCACCGCGACCCCGGTGAGGAAGCCCAGCATCACCGAGTGCGAGACGAACCGCGTGTAGCGTCCCAGCCGCAACCGGCCGGCGACGATCATCGCCGCTCCGGCGAGCAGGGTGACCAGGACAACGGCGCCGGCCCGGTCGTCCGCGTCGACGTGCTCCACGGCCGAGCCGGCGGCCAGGGCGGCTGCTGTGGTCGTGGTGATGACCATCCGGTCCGTGCTGGCGGCCAGCCCGCCCGCGATCGGCCCGGCGAAGCTCGCGTAGAGGCCGTGCACCGGGTTCACCCCGACGAGCACGGCGGCGGCCATGCCGTTGGGCACACTGCTGATCGCGCCCGGGATCCCGGCCACCACATCGGTCCGCAGGTCGCGCCACCGGGCGGCACTCATGCGCCACCGGGCGGCACTCATGACAGGCTTGCCCGCCCGAACCGGGAAGCGCGGCCTCACCCGTCGGTGCTGACCTGGACCCGGCCGTCGACGGCGGCCTCCTGCAACGCGGCGAAGTCGAGTTCGTTCTGATCGGCGTAGCTCTCGGCGAACTCGGCTATCGCCTCGTCGAACCGGCCCGATCGACCCAGGTACGCAGCCAGCGCGATCCGGTCCCCGGACCGGGCGTGCGCGCGGGCCAGCGTCCAGCCGCAGAGGCGGGCGTAGAACCCCAGGCCGGCCGGGATCATCAGCTCGACCGGTACGGAGAACTTCCAGTCCCGCAGCTGGCGGACGTAGAAGTCCCGGTCGCTCCCGTCCTGGCCGGTGATCCGGGTCCAGCCAAGGAAGATGTCACCGTACGCCTGCATCAGGTGCTGGCCGGCGACGACCCGCTCGCCCTGGTTGTCGTAGCGACTGCGACCGGCGTACTCGGCCAGGACCGAGGCCTGAGCCTCCTTCGCCTGCAGGAACAATGGCTCGATCCCGTCGTCGGCGGTCATCAGCAGGATCCAGGCCCGGGTACCCACGCTGCCCACTCCGACGACCTTGCGGGCCACCTGCTGCAGGGTGAACTGATCCAGGAGGTGCCGGCGGTCGGACTGTACGGTGAGCCGGTATCTGGCCAGCATCGCGCGAATCTCGTGATAGATCGCGTCGGCCTGAACGTCGGCGAAGACCTCCTCGATCGGCACGACCACCGGAGGGTTGCTGACGATCTGCCGGCGACCGGCGACCATGGTGGTCAGCTTGCTCTGCGCCTGCATGCTGTCCCGGGTCCGGGCCTTGGCCAGCATCCCCTCGGCGGCCTTGAACCGTTTCGCGGTGGTGAGCGTACGCAGCTCACCTATGGCCGCGTCGATGTCCTGGTGCGCGTACCAGACCGCCAGCAACGGCTGGTCCGCGAACTCTCGCATCGCCGTGCGGTAGCTCTGCACCGCCGCGATCACGATCTTGTGGCGGGCCTTGCTGGAGTAGCCGTTGTCCCGCCCGGCCACGGCCAGACTGGCCGCGAGCCGCTTGACGTCCCACTCGAACGGTCCGGGCAGGGTCTCGTCGAAGTCGTTGAGGTCGAACACCAGGCGCCGCTCCGGGGAGGCGAACCCGCCGAAGTTGGACAGGTGCGCGTCGCCACACGCCTGCACGATGAGTCCGGAGGTCGGCGTGTGAGCCAGATCCGCCGCCATCGGCAGTGCGGCCCCACGGAAGTACGTGAACGGCGACACCAGCATCCGCCCGTGCCGCAACGGCACCAGTTCCGGAACCCGGGTGCTGGCCTGGCCCAGCAGCAGCCCGAGCGGGTCCCGGGTGCCTGGGACGAACTGGGCGTGCGACTCCAGCGGCGCGGTGGCCCGGGCGGCCTTGCCCAGCGCCACCCGGAACGCCCGGCTCTGCTGCTCACCGGCCTTGGTCCCGTTCGGACCAGAGCTCCGACGGGCCGATCCTTCAACCGCGGTACGACCAGCCGTCGCCGTCATAGTTCCTCCACACATGGTGGCGCCGACAAGCGCGCCGGTTCCTGGGACCACCCAACCGCGCGGTCCGGGCGCCGTCATCGCCCCTGGCGGATGAGTCGCCCGGCCCGCGTCGGAGCGTGCGTGACCGGCGGCTACAGCAACCCGCGGCGGCGGGCCAGGACGATCGCCTCGCGCCGGCTGTTGACGCCGAGTTTGCGGTAGATCCCGCGCAGGTGGGTCTTCACGGTGTTGACGGACACGAACAGCGACGCGGCGATCTCGTCGGCGGTGCACAGGGACGGTAGCTCGATGAGCAACTCCAGTTCCCGGGTTGTGAGCAGGTCCAGGTTCTCGTTGTTCGCCGGCGGGAAGGCCGAACGGACCCGGGCGGCAACCGCTTCCAGGCGGCCGAACCGCCCGGCGCCGCGGGCCAGCAGGTCGTGCACTTCCTGGCCGCCGGCCACGAAGGGTCGTAACAGCTCGTGCGCCGCGCCGAAGGCCAGTGCCTGGACGATGGCGTTGTGGGCGCGTGGTTCCTCCCCGGCCCGATCGCCCAGTCGGGCCTCCCAGATCCACGCCTCCACCCGGGTCACCGGGCCCACGCAGTCGATCTCGCCGGACAGCACCGGGGCGAGCAGGCGCACCGCGGACTCGGTGCGCCCACGGTGGGCCTGACCGACGGCCTGCAGGACCTGCAGCTCGCCGGTCTCCCCGAGCAGCCGGGCCGTGCGCTCGACCACGTCACCGGCCCATCCCGGTTCGCCCACCTGCAGCGCCATTCGTTGCTCGATCAGGGCCGAGGCGGCCACCAGCGCAGGTGGGACATGGCCGGCCAGACTCTGTTGCTGCCAGGCCGCGCGCAAGGCCCTGACCAGGCCATGCCGGTCGTCGGTGTGGTCGAACGTGCTGATGACGTCGAAGATCTCGACCGCGAGCAGTGCTCCCGGGTCGTGCGACTCGTCCAGCACCGCCCGGATGACTGGGCTGGCCTCGGCCATGGTGGCCTCGTCCAGCCGTTGGTAGGCCGCCCAGCCCAGTGCGAGGAAGGCGCTGGCGTAGGGCAGAGTGCGGCTCCATCCGTGCCCGAGGGCGAACGAGATCGCCTCTCTGGCCCGGCTTTCGGTCCTGGCCATGTCCATTCTGGCGGAGGACACGACCGACAGGTGGGCCATGCACTGCAGGGCGACCCAGTCCCGTCCCGAGGCACTGGCAATCGTCAGCGCCCTTTGAAGATCGTTCTCGGCGGCGTCCAGCGCGCCCAGCCAGATCCCGGTGGTTCCGCGGTTCACCATGATCAGCAGGTCGAGGTCGGTATCGCCGGTGGGACCGGATCGGTGTGCCAGCACGTTCCGGGCCGTCGCCGCGTCGCCACCGGAACAGGCCCGGTGCAGCGCGATCGCCTCGTGCAGCCCGCGCAGCCGGGGCGAGGCCGCCACTTCCTCCGAGGCCGGTTCCATCTGCGCCAGCGCAGCGTCCGCCTCGGCCAGGTCGCCGGCTTCGAGGGCGTTCGCCGCGGCGACCAGAGCGACCCCCGGGCGCCGGGCCAGTTCGTCGCTGGCCCCCGCCAGCACGTTCCGCAGCCGGATGCCCTCACCCCGCAGGACATGCTGCAGGCCGGAGTTCTCCACCAGGGTCGCGGTCAGGTCGGCATCGCCGGCCTGCACGGCGTGCTCGATGGCGGTCAGGGTGTGGTTCCGCTCCGCGAACCAGCGCGCGGCCACGCGGTGCACCCTGACCTTCCGGTCGTGGTCCTGCCGGGCCAGCTCGGCGCGCAGGTAGTCGCGCAGCATCGGGTGGTACCGATACCACCCACCGCGGCGGCCGAAGCGCATGATGAAGGAATTGGAGCGCTCCAGGCCGTCCAGGACGGCACCGGCATCGGCCCGGCCCGACAGCTCCCGGGCCAGATCTGCGGTGATCTCCTTGCAGATGGAGGTGTCCAGCAGGAACTGCCGGATCGGTTCCTCCTGGCAGATCAAGACCTCGCCCACCAGGTAATCGGCCACCGCCCGATCGTTGACCGCGAAGTTCGCGATCAGCGCCGACGGATCCTCGGCGTGGGCCAGGGACATGGCCGCCAGTCGCAGGCCGGCCGCCCAGCCCTCGGTCCGGTTGAGCAGCACCCGCAGATCCTCGGGGGTGAGGTGAACGCCGTGTGCGCCCAGCAGCGCCGTCGCCTCCGGCGCCGTGAATCCGAGCTGCTGCGAATCGATCTCCCGGACCCGGCCCTCCAGGCGCAACCGAGGCAGGGCCAAAGCCGGCGCGAACCGCGCCGACATGGTCACCTGCAGCCCGGACGGCAAGCTGCGCAGCAACAGATCCAGCGAGTGCAACGCCTCCCGATCGAACAGCTCGTGCACGTCGTCGAGGATGAGGTGGATCGGTACCGGTGCCCGGTCGATCGCGTCCACGAACTCGGAAAGGAACGCGGGGGAGAACCGGCGGATCGGCGCGGTGAGACCGTGCATCGGCGAGCCCGCGACCCAGCTGACGCTGACGTCGATCGCGGTGAGAATGGCCGACCAGAGCAGCTGGATGTCGTTGTCGCCACTGTCCAGGGACACCCAGGCGACGGCCGCATCGGCGCGGCATCGGCGGTGCTGAGCCCACTCCGCCAGCAGCGTGGTTTTGCCGGATCCGGCCGGCCCGCACACGAAGGTCAGATCGGACCGGCCCGAGCGCGCCTCACCGTCGCCGGAGGTTCCGATCTGGCCGAGCAACCGGGGGCGCAGCACCAAGGTGGTGGAGGCAACCGGGACGCGGACCTTCGGGGAGGGCACCGCCGCTCGCTGCGGCACTGGTTCGACAGAGTGGACCGTTGGCATCGTCTGACCTCCACGTGTCGATACTCCTCGGCAGGCACCTGGGGGCGACGGTTCGGACAGCAGCCCCTCGCCGTCTCGCATTCTCTGCAGGTCTCGGAGAACCCACGGACAACGCGCGACCCGTTTGCCAGACATAGACGTATGTCACGGCGACGACGGCACGCGTTCCTCGGAGCGACATGATCAGACTCACGCGGCGGCAAATTGTGGACGTCACCCATTTGGGGTGAATCAAAGGTTCGATAAGGGATTCTTAACGGCGCCATCGTCGGCATCGAGTCCTTTCGGCCGACCGATACATCGATATCGCCCGAACCTGGCAATCACGAGGACTCACAGTGAGACATATCACTGCAATTGGGTGATTTCCGGTTGTTGGCTCCAGCCACCGATGAAAAGCTGACCAGGTCGACGGTCAGAAGCTGAGCAGGCCGAGGCGGCGGGCTCGCTGCACGGCGTCGTCCCGGGTGGTGGCCTGCAGCTTCCGGTACAGGGCGGCAACGTGACTCTTCACCGTGTTGCGTGAGACGTTCAGTTCGCTGGCGATCTGGGCGAGGGTCAGGTGCATCGGCAGCAACTCCAGGACCCGCAGCTCGGCGTGCGTCAAGGTGATGACGGTCTCCGTCGTCCCTTCGTCCGCGGGGCCGCCGTGCCGGGCCACCTCGTCGGCCAGCCGCTCCAACCGTTCACGCAGCGTGCCCTGAGTGGCCAGCCGAGCCAGGGCGCTGCGCGCCTCGCGGACCTTCAGCCGGGCCGCGGCCACATCGTTCAGCTCGAGGAAGACCTGGCCCAGGACGATGTCGACCTGCGTCGTCAGCCAGTAAAGGGCCGGCGGCCGTCGTCCGCCTCCGGACAGTCGGATCGCGCTGTTGACGTTGATCATCGCCGACTCACGATCGGGCTGGTGAGCGGCCACCCGGGCGCTGGCCGCGTAGCACAGCATGCTGGAGGGGAAGTCCTGCAGCCGTCCCGCACGGATCAGCCGCTGCGCCTTGCTCGCCTGGTCGGCGGCCTCGAGCCAGTCCAGACGCTCGGCGGCCAGCAGGGCGAGCTGGGCATGAGCCAGGCTCGCGGCCGGCTTCTGCTCTTCCCGGCCGAGATAGGCGGCGCGCTGGAACTCCTTGACCGCTCGATCGTGCTGGCCGCGCAGGAGCTCGGCGCTGCCGAGGACCCAGCTGGCGAACGGATGCCAGCGGCTCCCCGGCGGTTCCAGCTCCACGGCTCGTCGCCCGTCTCGCAGCATCTGGCTGAGGCCGAGCGGAGCCATCGCGCCGCGAATGATGCAGATGCCGGACTCCAAGGAGCTGCTGCCGTCCGACGGCGTGTTGGCGAAGGAGGCCCGCTCCGCCGTCCGCAGACTCTCCTGAGCCTTCACCGCCTCTCCTTCCAAGACCCACACCCAGGCCGCCATCACCGCCAAGGGTGGATACGTCGCCGGTCCTTCGTCACCCAGTGCTTCTAGCCACTTGCGCACCGTGGCGATTCGACCGGCCACCGTGAACGGGGTCGCGTATTTCGTCACCAATCGGGCGGCGGTGACAAGATCCCGCCCGGCCAGCGCATGGTCGATCGCCTCCTGGGGCAGCCCCTGCTCGGCGAACCACACCGCCGCGCGCCGGTGCAGGACGGGTTCGGATTCGGGCTCGCGGTGGCGCAGTTCGGACAGCAGCATCTCGGCGAAGAGCTGGTGATAGCGGTACCACTGGCCGCGCCGGTCCTGCGGCACGAGAAACAGGTTGGCGTTCTCGATCTCCTCCAGCCGGGCGGTCGACCCCGTGGTCGCCAGGACGGCGTCGCACAGCGGACCCGACAACCGCTCGAGCACGGCGGTCTGCAGCAGAAAACGCACGGTCTCGGCGTCTTCGTGGGCCAGCACCTGGTCGCGGAAGTAGTCGGCCAGCTGGGCGTCGTCCCCGGTGATCCGGGCCACCCCGCTCTGAGCGCCTCGGTTTCGTATCGACAATGCCGCGAGGTAGATCCCGGCCGGCCAGCCTTCGGTGCGCCCCAGCAGCGAGGCCACCGTCGCGTCCGGCAGATGGAGTCCGGTCTTGGCGAGCATCTCGCCGATCTCCTGGGCGTTGAAGCTGAGGTCCTCCGGGCCGAGTTCGAGATACCGGCGTTGCCGGCGCAGGGGACCCCGGTGCAGGTCGGGGCGGACCCGGGAGGCGACCGCCAGCCGCCACGCCGGCGGCAACAGGGTCACCAGCGCATCGATCACGCCCAGGCTGCCCGGGGAGTGCAGCCGATGCAGGTCGTCCAGCACGAGCACCCGATCACCGGGCCGGCCGGCCAGCCAGGTGAGCAACCGGGGGACCAGCACGCCGGCGGCGGAGGCACCCTGGACGAACAGTGACAGCAGCGCCTGATCGTCCCCGGGCTCGCCGCGATGCACCGAGGTGGCGATGTGCTGCACTAGGCGAACCGCGTCGTTGTCGGTGTCGTCGAGGCTCACCCAGGCGAAGAGCGCCGGATCGGCCGCCGCCCACTGACTGAGAACCGTGGTCTTGCCGTAGCCGGCCGGCGCCACGATGACGACCAGTGCAGCGGCCGGCGTGGTCTCCGTCAGGCGCCGGAGGACATCCTCCCGAAGGACCATTCCGGCACGCTCCGCCGGTCGCGAGTTTTCGGCGTTGAGCATGTCGAACGGGTCGTCATCGGGCATCGCGATTCCTCCCCTCGTTGGCGAGGGATCTTGACATATCGCGAACGATGTCGGGATGTTGGGCCGCAATTCCCCGGCCCGCTTTCCCGCCACAGCGGCGACGCGATCGATCGGCGCCGTTCTTTGAAGGTTCGACTAAATGCACTCGATTGCTGTCCGGTGTTTCCAGGGAAAGTGGTATCAGATCCGATAAATAGCTGGATACCCGTCACGGAGATCAATAAGCTCAATGGGTACTGTCGGCGTCAGCCCCCGCGCCTGTACGTCGGCCGTTTGCCCGCCGCACAGGAGGGCCCCATGTCCCTTGCCCATTCAGTCGAATCTCCCGCCCGAGCCGGTCCATCCAAGCACTTCATTCGCCGGAGCGAGGTGCTGCGAACCCTGGCGGCGACGGTCCAGGACGACGTTCCGCTGATCCTGCTGGAGGCTCCGGCCGGGTTCGGCAAGACCACCGTGCTGCGTCAGTGGGCGACCGAGGATGCCCGGGTGTTCACCTGGGTCCGGATGCGGGGAGTGGGCGCGGACCTCGATCGCCTGCTGGTGTCCATCGATCGGGCCCGGCAGCGGACGCTAGGCCGCTCCGGCCCCCCGCCCGCCTGCAGGCTGTGCGGCCTGATGGAGACGTTGCAGGCTCCGGCCGCCAGCTACGTCCTGGTACTGGACGGTCCTGAAGGACTGGACGATCCCGCGGGAGTGGGAGCGGAGCTGATCCGTACGCTGACCGCCGCGTTACCGCCGCACTGTCAGCTGGTGATCGCCTCGCGTGACCGGCTCGGCCCGGCTCTGAACACACTGCCAGGTGGGCGACGTTCAGTGAACCTCGGCCCCGACCAACTTGCGTTCGCGACGGACGAGACCCGCGAGGCGCTGGCCCGGACGGGTGTGCAGGTATCCGACGAGCTGGTGCGCCGGCTGATGGAAGGCACCCGAGGATGGCCGGGCGGGATCGGACTCGAGGTGCAGGCGCTGCAAGAGCGGCCGGACGGCCCGACGGCCGCGCACCCGGCCGGCGATGACGTTCGGTTGGTGGAGTACTTCCGGGATGAAGTGCTGGACCGGCAATGCCCGGAGGTTCGCCGCTTCCTGTTGCAGACGTCCGTGCTGGAGGAGCTGACCGGCCCGCTCTGCGATGCGGTCCTGGCCACAACCACGGCAGCGGCGACCCTCGCGGAAATCCACACCCGCAACCTGTTCATCGACGTCATCGACGTCATCGACGCGGAGCCGGCCAGTCCGATCCGCTATCGCTACCACCCGTTGTTCGCCGCCGTGCTGCGATCCGAACTTCGGCTTCGATATCCGGACGAGGAGCAGGTGCTGCACCGACGGGCGGCGAGCTGGTTCGTCGAGCACCGGCAGCCGATCCCGGCGATCGAGCACGCGATCGCGGGCCGGGACATCCCCACCGCCGCCCGGCTGATCTGCAGATGTGCTGCCGCCCTGGTCGAGGCCGGCCAGATGCAGACGGTGTGCTCCTGGCTGCGGGCGCTCGGCGACCAGGCTCCCCAGCTCTACCCACCCGTGGGCGTGACCGGGGCCTGGCTCTGGGCGCTGGCGGGTGACCTCCCGTTGGCGCTGCGCTGCGCGCTGGCGGCCGAACGTGGTTCGTTTGAAGGGGCTTCGCCGGACGGCAGCAGCTCGGTCGCCTCGGGGGTCGCCATGGTCCGGACGGCGCTGGCTCCGTTGGGCATTGAGCAGATGCTCGTCGACGCCGAGCGGGCGATCGAGTTGGAGGCCCCCGGCTCCCGGTGGTACCCCACCGCGGCCATGCTGCTCGGCAACGCCCGACTGATGAACGATGATGCCGACGGGGCGGTCGCGGCCTTCACCCAGTGCGTGCGCCACACCCGCCCGGCCCGCCCGGCCGGCGCCCAGCTCGCGCTGGCCCAGATGGCCCTGATCGCGGCCTCCCAGGACGACTGGACGCGGGCCGCCCAGCACGCAGCCGAGTCAGCGGCGCTGATGCAGGCCCACCATCGGCAGGAAAACGTCTCCAGCGTGCTCACCCATGTCGCCATTGCCGCGGTGGCCACCCGGCAGAACGATCGGCCCGCCGCCCTGCAGGCCATCGGTGACGCCGCCCGGCTGTACACCGCCTGGACCCCCGTGGGTTTTCCGTGGTTCGCCGGCGAGGTGGCGATCGCGATCGGACTGCTGCTGCTGGCCCTGGGCGACGAGCCGGGCGCACGATTGATGGCCGATACGGCGCGCGAGCAGGTCGGCCGGTTGCTCACCGAGGGAATCCTTGGCGATCAGCTCCGCTTCCTGGAGGACAAGCTGGACCTGCACGAGCGGCCGGACGAGAACCCGGCCGTCGAGGCGCTCAGTGCAGCGGAGCTGCGGGTGCTGGAGCTGCTGCCGACGCACCTGCGCCTGAGTGAGATCGGGGATGCCTTACACCTTTCTCGCAACACGGTGAAGTCCCACGTCGCCGCGATTCACCGCAAGCTCGGCTGCGGCACTCGCGCCGAAGCCGTGCGGCGTGCTCGCAAGCTCGGGCTGATCGGCATGTTTGATCAAGGGCGGAAGCCCTGAGTCAGCGGGCGCGGCTCACGCGCTGCGGGTGAGGCTCGGGCCTTCACGGGCGGCGACGATGAGGGATCTCGCACCGTTCCGGCCGCGAGCTCGGCAAGCACGCGGGTGCGACAGCCGCTTTGAGCGAGCGTCACGATGGTCAGGATGGTGGATCAGCCATGACCGAGAAGGCCGGCCCCAGCCTTGCGGGACCATCGACGAGGCGACCACGGGTACTCGCCCTGCTGCTGGCGATGGCCATGTTCGTGCTCGTGGTGGATACCTCGTTGATGAACGTGTCGATCGCGTCCGTGGTTCGAGATCTGGACACCACCGTCAGCGGCGTCCAGTCGGTGATTGCCCTCGAGGCCCTGGTTTCGGCCGCCTTCATCCTGATCGGCGGCAAGATCGGCGATCTCATCGGCCGCAAACGGGCCTACATCCTGGGTCTGCTCGGCTACGCCATCGGCGCCCTGGCGATGGCGCTGGCCCAGAGCCTGACCGCGGTCATCATCTTCTGGGCCGTGCTCGGCGGGGTGGGTGCCTCGCTCCTGCTGCCCGCGATGCAGTCGCTCATCCATGGGAACTTCGAAGGCGCGCAGCAGACGAAGGTCTACGCCTTGGTCGGGGCCGCGGCCGCGATCGCCGCCGCGGTCGGACCGCTGCTGGGCGGCTTCATCACCACGTATCTGTCGTGGCGGGTGGGCTTCGTGCTCGAGGACATCATCATCGTGATCGTGCTTTCCGGCATCCGGCTGGTGCGCGATGTGCCGTATACCGGGCCTCGCGGCGTCGACGTCATCGGTGCTCTGCTGTCCGTGGTCGGCATGGGGGGCATCGTCCTGAGCATCCTGGTCTGGCAGGAGGGCGGCGAATCCGTGGGGGCGCTGCTGGCAATCGGGGTGCTCGCGATGGCCGGGCTGGTGTTCTGGCTCGTGCGGCGCAAACGGCACGGAGCGCCGACGCTGCTGGACCCGGATCTGTTCCGGTCGAAGATCTTCCGGCTGGGCGTCTCCCAGCAGCTGCTTCAGCAGATCGCTCTCGGCGGCACGATGATCGCTCTGCCGATCTTCCTGCAGATGGTGCTGGAGTACAACGCGATGCAGGCGGGTCTGTCCCTGGCCCCGTTCTCGCTCAGCATGTTCGTAGTGGCGCTGCTGGCCGGCCGGAAGGCGGGCAACCGCCGGCCCGCCGGTATCGTCCGGGCCGGGTTCGCGCTCTTCACCCTGGGAATGCTGGTGCTGGTGCCGATCGTGCCCCGGGCCGAGTCCGGTTATGCCCTCCTCGTCCCGCTGGTGATTGCCGGAATCGGGTTGGGCCTCTTGGTATCTCAGCTCAACAACTACACGCTGTCGCCGATCTCTCAGGAGCGGGTCAGCGAGGCCGCCGCCACGAATTCGGCGGCCGGCTCCTTCGGCCTGTCCTTCGGGCTGGCCTTCGCCGGCGCCATCATGCTGGCGGTGCTGTCCATCACCTTCACCCGGTCGGCCGAGGCCAGTCCGGTGCTCCCGGTGGCCGATCAGCAGCGCATTGCCCAGGTATTGGAGGACGATGCCCAGTTGCTGAGCAATACGCAGCTCAAGGAACTGCTCGCCGAGCAGCCGCCGGCGATTCAGGAGGAGATCGTCCGGATCAATACCGAGGCCAGGCCCCGCGCCCTTCAGGTGGCGCTGCTCATCCCGATCCTCGCCGGTCTCCTCGGCCTGTTCAACTCATTCCGGATGCTGCGCCTGCCCGACCCGACGCCATCGGATGCCGTCGACGGCACGCTGTCGGGCTGATCAGCGAAGTGAATGCCGTTTCCTCGACCCGAAATGCTCAATCAGTGCAGCGTCACCTTGAGCGCGATCAGGACGAGGCCGAGCGAGCCGGCGGCGACCGTGGCCGCCACCCGCTCGCCCGGGCGCAGCCGGCCGTCGGCGCCGATCTGCAGCCCGGCCAGGCACAACAGCACGGTGGTGGACACCAGGGCGGCCAGCACCGCTGTCCGCGTCTCGGCCCCGAACAGGTCGAACGCCACCAGCACAACGAGCGGGATGAACGATGACGTCAGCAGCCCCCAGCCATCGGTCAGTTCGCGCCTCAGCGTCCCCCGACTGCGCGGGTGACCGGCGGCGATCCGGCCGGCCACGATGGCCGCGTAGCGCTCGGCAGACCAGTAGATGAGCAGCGTGACCAGAACCGCGACGGCCAGACGCCCGCTGCTGGGTGCATGGCTGGCCGCCATCACGCCGGCGCCCACGATCAGGCCGTAGATGGCGTCAGCCACCTGTCGCTCGTCCTGCAGAGCGGTCCCGGCCCGGCGTCGGCCGAGCCACGGCAGCCCCAGGCGCAGTTGGGAGGTCACAGGCGCATCCCATCGCGCCGGTCCGGTCGCCGGATCATCCGGTGGGGATGAACGTCGCCGAGCACAGTCGCGCGACCAGGTGACGTGCTGCTCCAGCCAGCTCACCCGCCACAGGCGAAGCCTCGAGCCTGGCGGTAGAGCGATCGTGGTGCCGCACGCTCTGACGAGCCGCCCGTCCTGGCCGCGGCCCTTCGAGCAGGGCGGTGGAGGGAGTGGACGTGGCCGATACCGGGCAACGAGCCGGATACACAACGGGGGGCGCGAGTTACGATTTTCAAAACCGCAGCGCCTGGACGGCCTGGATCGTCTTTGCCGGCATCATGATGGTCCTGATCGGCTCGCTGCACGCGATCAGCGGGCTGATCGGGATCTTTGACGACGACTACTACCTCACCCGCCCGTCCGGCCTGGTCATCTCCGTGGACTACACGGCCTGGGGCTGGACTCACCTGGTGCTCGGCATTCTGGTTGCGGCCGCCGGCTTCGGTGCCGTTCTCGGGCAGCTCTGGGCCCGCACGGTCGGGGTGCTTCTCGCCCTGGTGAGTGCCGTGGCCAACATGCTCTTCATCGCCGCGTACCCGTTCTGGTCGATGATCATGATCACCCTGGACGTGATCGTCATCTACGCGTTGATCGTGCACGGCCACGAGATGAAGGACGACTCATGACGGATCCGACGCGGGCCGGCGTGACGGTGAATGCGGGCCGGCTGTGGGCCGGCGGCGCGGCGGCCGCACTCGTGGCCGCCCTGGTCGCGGTGG
>Ga0307513_10000354_pt1 | contig 66910 bp, 58 predicted proteins | sample 15_EM_MG_FD_202174 | JGI IMG/M metagenome (GOLD analysis project Ga0307513, IMG submission 202174) | Populus trichocarpa ectomycorrhiza microbial communities from riparian zone in the Pacific Northwest, United States - 15_EM | ecosystem: Host-associated > Plants > Roots > Unclassified | place...
AGCGGAGTCGGGCTCGGAACCCGAGCAGTAGCTCAGGCCGCGGGAACCCGGTCCAGGAAGCCGAAAACGCTGCGCAGTCGGCTCCAGCCGTCGGTGATCGCCACGTCGAACCCCGCAATCGGGGCCTCGGCGCCGTCCGGGCCCAGCTCCCAGGCGAAACGGACCTGGTCGTGGTGCCCGTCGACCGGGCCGGCCAGCCGGAACCGGAAGCCGGGGAACTGACTCTGGACGGCCGCGATGGTGGCGGCGATCGCGTCCCGGCCTTCGGCGACGGCCAGCGGATCCACGTATCGGGCGTCCTCGGTGTACAACCCGGCGACCGCCTTCTCCCGAGCCTGCGGGTCGGTCTCGTTCCAGGCGGCGATGTAGCGCTCGGCCAGTTCGTCGAACATCATTGTCTCCTTGGGGTATTCGGTTTCGATAGGACGAGCATCGCCGCGGCCCCCGCACGCTGTCGATTACCTCCCAGGTAAAACAACTTCATCTGAGATCTGAGATGCGCGAGGCTGGGCGAATGTCATCGCTTACCCATGTGTCCGCCCCGGCCGGAGTCGCCCCCGGCAACGGGTACAGCCAGGTCGTCAGCGGAACCGGACGGCTGATCGCGATCTCCGGGCAGATCGCGCTCGACGAGCACGGCGAACTGGTCGGCCGGGACGATCCCGCGGCGCAGGCCCGGCAGATCTTCGTCAACCTCCAGCGCTGCCTGGCCGCGGCCGGCGCCGGCTTCGACGACGTCCTGAAGTTCACGTATTTCGTCACGGATGTCGCCGACCTGCCCGCGATCCGGCGGGCCCGCGACGAGGTGATCAACACCGCACAACCGCCGGCCAGCACGGCGGTGCAGGTCGCCGCGTTGGTCGCGCCCGAGTTCCGGATGGAGATCGAAGCGCTGGCGATGGTCGCTAACTGACCCGCGGCAGCGCCCGGGCCGGCGCCCGGCGGGTCGGCGACTGATCTCCTGAAGACTGTCGGTGGGCACACTCATACTTGGGTTGTGGACGATGTGGCGGCGCAGGAGTTCCTCGAGCAGGTGACCGACGAGTGGGCGGCCACCGGAGTGCTCGGGGTGCTGCGCCAGCTCGTCGACCAGGTCTGGCGCAGAGACCTGGCACGCCACGATCCCGAACTCGGTGACGATGCGATGAGCCTGGGCATGCAGGCCAGCCGCAATCTCTGCAATCTCACCGTCCGACGGCTCCAGGGCGTCCCCGGCGTGGTTGCCCAGGACCGCAAGACCCTTGAAGTGGGTTACGCCGGCCGGGTGCTGCACGTGGGCAAGGCGCCGTCGGATTCCCCCACCTGGGCGGTCGACCAGGTGGACTGGTCCGAGAGCGATGTCCGTGAGGCCGCGGCCGCGGCGAACAGCGCCGCCTACCAACCGTCGAGCGGCACCCTGTTCGAGGGCTGGGAGGCGCTGCCCGGGCAGAACCTCGACCCGTCCGCGCTGCTGCACCTGCATCTGACCTGGCAAGGCCTGGCCGACGGTTCCACCCGCAGCTGGCTCGGCTTCCCGCAACTCGGCTCCTGGCCCTGGTTCGCCGTCCTGCTGCTGGACGAGGCCCGGGTCGGCAATGTCACGATCGATCTCACCGCCAACGATGCCGTCCGGCAGGCACCGACCATCCAGGCACCGACCGTCCTCGAGCTGCCGGACCTCAACGACCTGCACAACCCGACGGCGCGGTGATCCGGTGCCCCACGCCACCCCCGAAGACCCGCCGGAACCGGCCCCCCGAGCCGAGTCGCTGGCGAGGATCGCCGCGATAACGGCGCTACTGCGCTCGCTCGACGTCACCCCACCGGACGCCTTCGTCTGGAGCTACCAGGAGATGTCCACCTGGTGGGCGTTCGGCCGATTCGGCCGCTACACCGTGGCGACGCCGCGACGGTTCGGCTGGCCGGTGGGTGACCTGCCCTGGGAGGGCCCGGTCCGGGACCGGGATGGCCTCTCGAACGAGGTCTTCGTCAAACCCACCTTTGTGGACGCTGCCGGCCGGATCGCGCCGCTCGACGCCGCCCGGGCGTCCCCGGTGGACAACCACCTGCTCACCGACGAGATCTGCCAGAACATCGCCGACCAGCTGGAGCAGATCGCCGTGGAGTTTGCCCGGGACGATCCGATGGGGCACTCTCAATGAGTTCGGTTTTCCAACCCGCCTGAGAGTGAGCCTCGATGTCCCTCGACACCGACCCTGCGGACCAGACGATCTCCACGGGCCGCGAGCGGTCGTACAGCTGGTCCGATCCCACGGTCACCGCGACCGCGGTCGCCACCACCAGCGGGCTGGACATCCTGCGGGGCATCCTGGACGGCCGTTTCCCCGTGCCGCCGATCCTGGACACCCTCCAGATCCGGCCGGTCGAGGTCGAGGACGGCCGGGTGGTTTTCGAGCTCACCCCGCAGGAATGGCACTACAACCCGATCGGCAGCGTGCACGGCGGCGTGTTGTCCACCCTGGTCGACTCGGCCCTGGGCTGCGCGGTTCACAGCCAACTGCCGGCCGGGATGGGCTACACCACGCTTGAGATCAAGGTGAATTTCGTCCGTGCGGTCACCCTGGGGACCGGCACCATCCGCTGCGAGGGAACCGTCCTCAGCCTGGGACGACGTGCCGCCACCGCCGAAGCCAAGATCACCTCGGCGGACGGGAAACTGCTCGCCCACGCCACCACAACGTGCATGCTCTTCGCACTGGGGGAATGATCAGAAGGTCCGTCACATGTGTCTCGGGACATCCGGTCGGGGTCTGCAGTGACGCTGCTCTCAGGCAGCGTTGACCTTTCGGAAACACCTGCGGCATCTTCGTGGAACACGCTCCAGTCACGGTGAACCGGATTGCACGGCCGCTCCAGTCGCATCTGAGGTGGACCACGAAAGCCGAGGCAGCGAGGTGGGGACCTTGATCGCAGACCCCGGCGAGTTCACGAATCTGGGCGTCGAAGAAGAGTTTCACGTCGTGGATCGGCTTTCCCGCGAGCTCGTGGCGCAGGCGCCCAAGCTGCTGGAACACCTGTCGGCCGATGCCTACTCCGATGAACTTCAGCGCAGTGTGGTGGAGAGCAACACCCCGGTCCGGGACACCCTCGAGGGGCTGCGCGAGGCGATCGTCCAATCCCGCCGGACCCTGGTCGCGGTGGCCGACTCGATGGGCCTGGGCGTGGTCGCCGCGGGAACCGTCCCCCTGGTGGACGCGCTGCAACTGTCGATCACGCCGAACCGCCGCTACGAGCGCATGCAGGACGACTACCAGTTGCTGGTGCGCGAGCAGCTGATCTGCGGCGCCCAGGTGCATGTCCAGATCTCGGACCGGAACCTGGCGGTCGCGATCGGCCAGCGGATCACCCCGTACCTGCCGGTGCTGCTCGCACTGTCGGCCAGCTCACCGTTCTGGATGGGCGAGGACAGCGGCTACGCCAGCACCCGGTCGCTGCTCTGGCAGCGCTGGCCCACAGCCGGGCTCAGCGGCGAGATCTCCTCGGCCGCCGAGCACGACGCCCTGGTCGCCGACCTGGTCGCCTCGGAGACCATCACCGATGCCGGAATGATCTACTTCGACGTCCGGCCGTCCTCGCACCTGCCGACCCTGGAGCTGCGGGTCACCGACGCCTGCCCGGACCTGGACACCGTGGTGCTGCTGGCCGGACTGTTCCGGGCCCTAGTGTGCCGGGAAGCAGCGGCGGTCAGCGCCGGGGCACCGATCCAACGGCACCCGGCACCGCTGCTACGCAGTGCGCTCTGGCGGGCCGCCCGCTCCGGGCTGGAGGGCAACCTGCTGGATCTGCCCCGCTCACCGCGGCCGATCTCGGCGGTGGACGCCGTCCATCAGCTGCTTCGGGACCTGCGCCCGCAGCTGGAGGACGCCGGGGACTGGGACACCGTCTTCAGCCTGGCCGCCCGCGCGCTGGCCCGGGGCAGTTCCGCCGCCGAGCAACGGGCCACCTACGACGTCCGCAACCGTTTCTCCGACGTCGTCGATCTGCTGATCCGGCGCACCGACCCGGACCTGACCTCGCCGCCGGTTCCCGGCCTGGACACCCCGCACGGGAACGTGCCGCACTATCAGCGGACCGGCGACGAGGTGCTGTCCAACCACCAGCCGACGCCGATGTACGCGGGCCTGCTGCAGGTCCTTGAGGAGATGGGACCGGCCGAGCTGCGCCGCCGCGAGCGCGTCCGGGACGAGGAACAGCGCTCGCACGGCGTCACCTTCGGCGTGCCCGGCCGGGCCAGCGCCCGGCTGTTCCCGGTCGACCTGGTACCGCGGCTGGTGGACGCCGAGGACTGGGCCAGGCTGGGCCGCGGTCTGACCCAGCGCTCCCGAGCCCTGGACATGTTCCTGCACGACGTCTACGGCGCTCGGGCGGTGGTCGAGGACGGCGTGGTGCCGTCCTGGGTGATCGAGGGCGCACCCGGGCTGCTGAGCATCGGCGCGCTGCTGACCAGGCAGTCGGTCCGCGCCCACATCTGTGGCATGGACCTGGTGCGGGACGGCGCGGGTGAGTGGTTCCTGCTGGAGGACAACCTCCGGGTGCCGTCCGGCCTGGGGTACGCGGTGCAGAACCGTCGGCTGTCCACCGCCGTGATGCCCGATCTGCCGAAGCCGCCGAACCTGCTGGACGTCGAGGGCGTATCGGTCCTGCTGCGGGAGACCCTGGAGCAGGCGGCACTGCCGGCCGCCGGGGACAACCCGCAGGTCGTGCTGCTCAGCGAGGGCCCGGAGGGGTCGGCCTGGTTCGAGCACCGGATGCTCGGCGAGGAGATGGGCGTACCGGTGGCGGAGATCGGCGACCTGCTGGTTGACGACGACATCGTGTACCTGCTCCGCGAGGGCGCCCGGACCCGGGTCGACGTCCTCTATCTGCGGGTGAACGAGGACGACCTGGTGCACACGTCGGGCGCCGACGGCCGGCCGATCGGGTACTCGCTGCGGGCCGCGGTCAGCGCGGGGACCGTCGCGCTGGCCAATGCGCCCGGCAACGGGGTCGGCGACGACAAGGCAATCTGCGGTTTTGTGCCGCAGATGATCGAGTACTACCTCGGTGAGGCGCCGCTGTTGTCGATCGTGCCGACGTACCTGTGCGGCATCCCGGAGCAGCTCCAGGAGGTTCTGGCCCGACTCGACCAGCTGGTGCTGAAGCCGGTCGATGGGTACGGCGGCGAGGGGGTGCTGATCGGCCCGTTCGCCACCGATCAGGAACTGGCGGCGACTCGGCGGCAGATCCTGACCGCGCCGCACCGGTGGATCGCCCAGGAGACGGTCTCGCTGTCCACGCTGCCGATCTTCGACGGCGAGCGGCTGGTTCCGCGGCACGTCGATCTGCGAGCCTTCGTTTTCCACGGGGACGAGCTGAAGGTCGCCCCGGCGGCGCTGACCCGGGTTGCGCCGGCGGGCAGCATGGTCGTGAACTCGTCTCGTGGCGGTGGCTCGAAGGACACCTGGCTGCTGGGCTGAATTCCTGAAAGGCCGAACCGGTTCGATCAAGCTCGGCACGATCAAGCGAAAGGACACCCGGATGTGCGGCTTGGGAGGAGAGCTCCGGCTGGACGGGGGCCGTCCGGACGTTGAGGCGGTCGCTCGAATGTCACCGTGTCTGCATCTGCGCGGCCCGGACAGTCACGGCGCCTGGTCGCAGGGTCCGCTGGCGCTGAACCATCACCGGCTGAAGATCATCGACCTGACCGACGCCGGCGCCCAGCCGATGCTGGACGAGGAACTGCGGCTGGTGATCGTCTTCAACGGCTGCATCTACAACCACCACGAACTGCGGCACGAACTTGAAGGCCTCGGCTACCGGTTCCGGTCGCACTCGGACACCGAGGTGATCCTCAAGGCGTACCACCGGTGGGGCGCGCGCTGCGTGGAGCGGTTCCTTGGCATGTTCGCGTTTGTCATCCATGAGCTGGACAGCGGCCGGACCGTGTTCGGCCGCGACCGGCTCGGGATCAAACCGCTCTACCTGGCTGAATCACCAGGGCCGGCGGGCCGGTACCTCCGGTTCGCGTCCACCCTGCCCGCGCTGCTGGCGGCCGGTGACGTCGACACCTCGATCGATCCGGTGGCGCTGCACCACTACCTGTCCTGGCACTCCGTGGTGCCGCCGCCGCGGACCATCCTGGCCGGCGTCAAGAAGCTGCCACCGGCCACGGTCCGGACCTACGAACCCGACGGGACGTCCTCCGACCTGCACTACTGGGAGCCGATCGCGACCCGGCCGGAGGTTGCCCGCTCGCCGCAGGAGTGGAACGAGGAAATCCTGGAGGCGATGCGCAAGGCGGTGGCCCGGCGGATGGTGTCCGACGTCCCGGTCGGCGTCCTGCTCTCCGGCGGTCTGGACTCCAGCCTGGTGGTGGCGCTGCTGGCGGAGGCCGGGCAGAGCGGTCTGGCGACGTTCAGCATCGGCTTCAACGCCAAGGGTGGAGAGACTGGCGACGAGTTCGAGTTCTCCGACCTGATCGCCAAGGAGTTCGGCACCGATCACCACAAGATCCCGATCGAGGATCAACGGCTGGTCCCCGGGGTGGAGGCGTCGATCGGTGCGATGAGCGAACCGATGGTCAGCCACGACTGCGTCGCCTTCTACCTGCTCTCCGAAGAGGTCTCGAAAAAGATCAAGGTGGTCCAGTCCGGGCAGGGCGCGGACGAGGTGTTTGCCGGCTACGACTGGTATCCACCGCTGGCCGGCGTCCCTCGCGACCAGGCCGAAGCGGTCTACCGGCGATCGTTCTTCGATCGGACCGACGCCGAGACCGGGCAGCTGCTCAACCCGGAGTGGCTGGCCCCCGGTGACCCCAGCGGTGCCTTCCTGCGCGAGCACTTCGGTGCGCCGGGGGCTGAGACCGCGCTGGATGCCGCGCTCCGGATGGACACCCGGGTGATGCTGGTCGACGACCCGGTGAAGCGGGTCGACAACATGACGATGGCCTGGGGACTGGAGGCCCGGGTGCCGTTCCTCGATCACGAACTGGTTGAGCTGGCGGCCCGCTGCCCACCCGAGCTGAAGCTCGCCGACGGCGGCAAGGGGGTACTGAAAGCCGCGAGTAGGGGCATCGTGCCGGACGCCGTCATCGACAGGCCCAAGGGGTATTTCCCGGTGCCCGGCGTACGGCACCTGGACGGTCCTATCCTCGAAAGCGTGAGAGCTGCCCTGACCAACCAAGCCGCCGTCGACCGCGGGCTGTTCCGTCCTGACGTCGTCGAGTCCCTGCTCAGCGATCCGAACTCCCGGCGCACCACGATCGGCGCGAACGTGCTGTGGCAGGTCGGCCTCCTGGAGCTCTGGCTACAGCGGCAGGGCCTGTGACTGGGCACGAGCGCGCTCGCGCGAGCGAGCAACATTTGGAGCTCGTTCCCGAGGACGTTTACGGGAGCTGGTCGGCGTCCCCGGCGCCGGACGGCGAACAGGTGGCGTTCATCTCCGACCGCAGCGGCGAACCGGCGGTCTGGATCCAGGGGCCGCTGGCGCCGCGCCTGGCGAAACTGCAGACCACGCTGCACCGGGTACTGACCGTCAGTTGGTCACCGGACGGCCAGTGGCTGGCCTGCTACACGGCGGCGGCCGGCTCCTCCCGGAACGAGATCTACCTGGTCCGCCCGGACGGCAATGACCTGCGCCTGGTCGCCGGGGCCGAGCCGGGCACGGCGGTGCTCGGTGCCGGGGCGCACCACGGCTGGACGGTTGATGGCCGGCTGATGGTCACCGAGACCATCGAACTGGAGTCCGTCGCCCTGCTGATCGACCCGGAATCCGGGGACCGCCAGCAGATCGCGGCCGGCCAGCTGCTGATGGTGCTGGACGTGAATCCGTATGTCGGCCGCGCGTTGCTCCGGCTGGGGCCGCGCGGCTACCGGCACCTGGTGGTCGTGGATCTGGACGGCACGAACGAGCGGACGCTGCACGCCGGGGTCGGGCCCGGGTCGGTGGATCGCGGCTGCCTGTCCGCCGACGGCCGAACGGTCTACGTCCGCAGCGATGTCGGCCGGGAACTGGCCGCGCTGGTGGCGGTGGACCTGCTCGGCGAGAGCCTGCCGGTGGTGCTGGCCGAACGCGCGGACGCCGAGCTCGAGGATGTTGTGCCGGCCGCGGACGGCTCGAGCCTGGTGCTGCTCTGGAACGTGCACGGCGGCACCAGCGCACTGAGCCTGCTGGATCTGAGCACGGGCCAACAGGACGACGTCAATCCACTACCCCGTGACGTGGTCGACGAGTGCTGTTTTCATCCCGGCGGCAAAGCCCTGCTGCTCACCGCGGAGGACTGGGCCGACCCGCGCGGCGTCTGGATCATTGACCTGGCCAGCGGTGAGGCCACCCCGCTGAGCAGCCGGGCGGACGGCGCGCTGCGCGGCTCGCGGGGCGCGTCCTCGTCCACGGTCGAGGCGGCCGACCTGATCCGGCCGCAGCTGCGCCGGTTCACTTCCAAGGACGGCACCCAGCTGACCGGCTGGCTGTATCGGCCGGATACGCCGGCGCCGTGGCCGACCATGATCCACTTGCATGGCGGGCCGGAGGCGCAGGAGCGGCCGGTCTACAACTCGCTGTTCCAGTCGTTGGTGGCGGCCGGGATCGCGGTCTTCGCCCCGAATGTGCGCGGCTCCACGGGTTTTGGTCGGACGTTTGTCACCGCCGACGATGTGGGACGGCGGTACGGCGCGATCGAGGACGTCGCCGCCTCGGTCGCGCACCTGGTCGGGACCGGGATCGCGGACTCGCACCGGGTCGGTTGCATGGGCCGGTCCTACGGCGGCTACCTGACCCTGGCCGCCCTGGTCTGGTACCCGGAACTGTTCGCGGTCGGGATCGACGTCTGCGGGATGGCCGATTTCGAGACGTTCTACCGGCATACCGAGCCCCGGATCGCGGCCGCAGCGGTGTCGAAATACGGCCACCCGCAGGACGATGCGGCCCTCCTGCGGGATCTCTCGCCGATCCATCGGATCGACAAGCTGACCGCGCCGCTGCTGGTGGTGCACGGCGCCGAGGACACCAATGTGCCGGTCGAGGAGGCCCAGCAGGTGGTTGACGCGCTGGCCGCCCGCGAGGTGGAGCATCGGTTCCTGCTGTTCGAGGGCGAGGGTCACGAACTGCTGGCGACGCCGAACCGGGTTGCCTTCGTCCAGGCCGCGGTCGGCTGGGCGGGGCACCATCTCGGCGTCCCCGCGCTGACCGCGGGTTAGCCCTCAGGCATCCAGGTGCCGGATCCGGTCCCAGGCGTGCGACCAGGAGGTGGTGGGGCCGGTGCAGACCCAGATGCCGTGGCCATTCTCCTCATTGTCCACCCCGGTGTTCAGGGTGGCAGCCAGGCGGCAACCGGTGAGGACGTCGGGGTCGGGCACCTGCTCACCGACGTACAGCACCGGGCCGGAGTCGGTCGGCGGTGGCCCCCAGTCGGCAAAACCGTTGTGCCCGCTGTACACCGGCGGGGTGTTGCCGTACCAGAGCAGGGCGCCGGCCTCGCCGTAGTTTCTGGTCACGATGACCGCCGTGCGGCGCTGGTCCGGCGGCAGGGCGTCGGCCACCGCCCGGACCTGGGCGACAACCCGCGGCCAGCCGATCGTCTCCATCCCGTCCTCGTTGAGCGCCGGGTAGAACGACTCGGCGAAGGTCTGCGCCGGAAGCACCGGCAGCAGCGCGGGTAGTGGGAACAGCGCGGTCACCGCCACCAGCGCGGTGAACCACGTGATCCGGGACGACGACCAGTTCCGGCAGACGACAACCGAACCGGCCGCGGCAAGCGGGGCGAGCAGGCCGGTCAGGTAGTACGGCTTGCCACCGGTGATCACGAAGAACAGCAGCAACGCCAGGTAGGCAATGACCACCGGCCGGGCGTACCGCCACTCCTCACGACGCAGCAGGGCCCGCAGCCCGATCAGGGCCAGCACCGCGCCGAGCGGGTTGAGCAGCAGGAACTGGAAGCCGATCAGCTCGGCGATGCCCCCCACCGTGCCGTACTCGTCACGGATATCGGCGCTGAGAGTGAGCTGTGGCCAACCATTTTCGGCCTGCCACCAGAGGTTAGGCAGCCACAGCAGGAGGGCGATGCCAGCGCCGGCCCAGGCCCAGGGCGAGCGCAGGTGATGCCGCAGCCCCGGCGTCAGCGCGATGCCGAGCACCAGCCCGCCGAGCAGGGGCGCGACCAGGCTCTTGTTCTCCAGCCCGATACCGGCCGCGAGCCCGACCCAGAGCCAACCTCGTTGGGCATCCCGATGCAGGACGGCAACCACGAGCCGGACCACGACGGTCCAGGCGAACAGGTCGAGGGTGGACGTCGAGAGCAGGTGACCGACCGCGACTACCCCGCCGCCGACCGCAGCGGTGATCGCCGCGAGCAGTTGGGCCCGACGGTCGCCGCCGAAATCCCGGGCCAGGTCGGCGGTCAGCAGCACGACCCCGCCGATCAGCAGCGCCGAGAGCAGCCGCAGAGCGAACAGCGAACCGTGCGCGAGGTGATCGGCGGCGGCGGCGATCAGCGGGGTCAGCGGCGGCTGATCGGGATAACCCCACTGCGGATGGTTACCGGCGGCGATGAAGTAGAGCTCGTCCCGGTGCGGCCCGTACCGGCCGGCCAGCGCCAGCAGCACGATGCTGGTCGCCCCGGCGACCGCATAGACCCAGCGCGAGCGTTCCGAGGGTGTCGTCGGCATGATCCCTATTGTGCTGGCCCATCGGCTGCCACCTCACCCATTCGGTGGATCGGAGTATGGGCGACCTGGACCGGATCGCGACGAATCCCGGCATCCCTGCCGATTCAGTGGTTAACGTGCCGCAGTAACGGCGATGTCACCGTTTGTAACGATGTACGAATCCAGGGGGATCTTTATGAGTGCGCGTTTCAACAAGCCGCCTGGTTGGCCGCAGCCACCGGCAGGTTGGAAACCCGCCCCGGACTGGGTTCCGGACCCGAAATGGCCGACGCCGCCGCCCGGTTGGCAACTCTGGAGCGCCGACGCCGGCCCGCAGTGGCCCACCTCGCCACTGCCCACGCTGCCCCCGCTGCCCCCGCTGCCGGCCCCACCCTCGCCCCCGGTGACTCGCTCGCCGGCCCCGCCCGTCGATCCGGCCCCGCCCGTCGATCCGGCCCCGCCCGAACCGGAACTGCTGCCCACGCTCCTGCCGTGGGGTGGCCCGATCACACCGACCATCCCAGCGGCACCGGTCGCGTCGTCCGTGAAAACCGCGGTCTTCGGACTGGGCGGGCGGGTCCAGCCCACCACCGCGCCCTCCCGGCCGACCCCGAAGATGATCGGCTGGGGTTCCCTCGGCGTGGTCCTGCTCGCCGCCGCCGGCTTCACCGTGGGAGGCCTGGCCGTACCGCCGTCAACGTCGGTGGACTCCGCACAGGCAGCGGCCGCTCAGGATGCAACCCCCGCCACCGCTGCCCCGTTGGACCTGATGGACTCGATCGAGCAGGCGATCACGCACGCCGAACCCGGCACCCCGCTCGCCGGCCTGGCAGACCTGAAGGTGCGGCCCCGCGGTCCGAGTACCGACTTCGCGCAGTCCGAGTTCGGCTCGGCGCTGCGCGACACCGACGGCAACGGCTGCGACCAGCGCAACGACGTCCTGCGCCGGGACCTGACCCGGAAGACGCTGAAGGCCGGCAGCCACGGCTGCACGGTGCTGACCGGAACCCTGCGCGACCCGTACACCGGCCGGAGCATCAGGTATCAACGGACGAGGGCCGCCGTCCGGGTGCGGATCGATCACGTCGTCCCGCTCGGGGACGCCTGGGTGAAGGGTGCCCGGACCTGGTCGGCGGCGAAACGGGCCGAGTTCACCGCCGATCCGCTCAACCTGCTGGCCGTGGGCGCGACCGCGACCGCCGGAAAGGGTGCTGCGGACGCCACCCGCTGGCTGCCGGAGGCAACCGGCTATCGGTGCGCGTACGTCGCTCGGCAGATCGTGGTCAAGCGCAAGTACGGAATGTGGGTGAGCCTGGCCGAGCGGACGGCCATCGGTCAGGTCTTGACCGGCTGCCCGAACGCGACCCGCAGGTCATGATGACAGGGGTGTAAGTCACAAAACGCGCAATTCAGTCTTGCCTACCCAGGGTTCTCAATGTTTCACTCGATGTTACGGAGGAAACAACGCAGGTTCGACAACGGGCGGAGTCGTACCCATGCTCGATCCAAACAGTGCTGCTCGAAATCTCGAGATCGACCCGATGGAATGGACCGGGAGGATGGAATTCGACCTGTCCGATGATCAGGGTTGGCAGGTCGGAACGGTCGAGATCGTCATCCGCATGGATCACCTATCCCTCTGGTTCGGCAACCGGACGCTCGCGGTGATCGATCGAGACAGATTCCGGGAATGGCTGCGCGACCCCGAGGACGCCTTCTTCGTCGACGACGTGATGTGGTCGATCCGCGATTCCGGCGCGCACCTGACCATCGACGCTTCGGCGTCCTATCCGATTCCCGGCGCCCTCGTCCAGCACCTGGTCCAGGTGGTCTGAGCGTCCGAGCTCAGCCCTTCACTGCGCCGGTCAGACCGCCGATGATCCGCCGCTGCGCGAGCATGAAGAACACCAGCGCCGGAACCATGGACACGGCGGTGAAGGCCAGGATCTTGGCCGTGTCCGAGCTGTACGACGAGGAGAACACCGCTGTGCCCAACGGCAAGGTGTACTGCGTCGGCTCGCTGAGCAGGAGGAACGGCAGCAGGTAAGCGTTCCAGCTGCCGACGAAGGCGAGGATCCCGACGGTTATCAGGGCGGGCCCGGACAGCGGCAACAGAATCCGCCAGAAGAAGCCGAACCGGGAGCAGCCGTCGATCACCGCTGCGTCCTCCAGCTCACCCGGGATGTTCCGCATGAACGGGCGGAGGATCACGATCGTCACCGGCAGCCCGAACGCCGCCTCCGGAAGCGCGACCGCCCAGGGAGTGTCGAGCATGTTCATGTTCCGCAGCAGGAGGTAGAGCGGAAGGATCGCGACCCCGGCCGGGAACAGCAGGCCAATGGTGAAGAAGTTGTAGATCGTCTCCCGGCCCCGGAAGTCATAGCGGGACAGGGCGAAGGCCGCCAGGGCACCGGTGAACACCACCAGCCCGGTGACCACGGCCGCGATCAGCAGGCTGTTCGCCGCCTGCCGCCAGAACGACCCGGAGGCCAGCACGTCGGTGTAGTTGGACCACTCCCAGGGGCCCGGCAGCGCCAGCGGCCGGTCGGCCAGCTGCCCGGTCGTCCGGAACCCACCGATCAGCACGTAGACCAGCGGTGCGAGGGCGAACAGCGAGACCACGACCGCCAGCACGTACGTCACCGGCGTACCCAACGACAACCGACGACGGGGCGGTCCCACCGGGGTCACCGGTGCGGCGTCCGGTGGCAGCTCTAGGGTCACGGGCGCGGTCATCCGACCATCCTCGTTGTTGCACCCTCGGTGTCCCGGCGCAGGACAAAGCGCTGGTACACCAGGGCGAAGGCGAATGAAATCACGAACAGGATGACGGCTACCGCACTTCCGTATCCGAATTGCGAGCGCTGGAAACCACGCTGGACGATGTAGGTCACCATCGTGTTCGAGGCGTTCGCCGGGCCGCCCAGCGTCATGATCCAGATCAGGTCGAACAGCTGCAGCGAGCCGATGATCGACAGGAAGACCCAGATCCGGATCGTCGGACCGAGCAAGGGCAGGGTGATGTGCCGGGTGACCTGCCACGGTCCGGCGCCGTCGATGGACGCCGCCTCGGACAGCTCGCGGGGCACGCCCTGCAGTCCGGCCAGGAACAGGATGATCGCGAAACCGATGTACTTCCAGGTGATCACGACGAACAGGGTGTAGAGCACCAGGTTGCCGTCGGCCAGCCAGAGCTGCACGTAGTGCCCGAGCCCGACCTTCTGCATCAGCACATCGACCGGGCCGTCCGGCTGCAGGATCAGCAGCCAGGCGACCGCCGTCACCACTTCGGAGAGCACGTACGGCGCGAACAGGATCATCCGCAGCGCCGAACGGCCCCGCATCTTGCGATTGACCAGCAGGGCCAGGCCCAGACCGATCGGCAACTGGATCACCAGCGACAGCAGGATGAAGACCAGGTTGTGCCAGATCGCCCCGCGGAACACCGGATCCGACAGCGCTCGCTGGTAGTTGTCCAGGCCGACGAAGTTGTTCAGCGGTTCCAGACCGTTCCACTTGAAGCCGCTGTAGAACACCGCCATCAACATCGGGACGACGACAAAACCCAGGTAGAGCAGGATGGCCGGGGCCAGAAACAGCCCGATTTCCACACGCTTTCGGACGGATGAGCGCGGCCGCCCACGGCGTCCCGACACAGGTCGGGACGCCGTGGAGGTGGTCGAGGGAGAGGTCATGGCTTACTGGTTCGCCGCCGCGTCGGAGACCGCTTTAAGGATCTTCTCCGGCGTGGACTTGCCGGCGAACATGTTGGCGATCTCGTCGTTCAGGGCCTGACCGACCGAGGTCGGCAACGCCTTGTCGAAGTAGAGCTGAACGAACGAGGCGCTGTTCCGGAAGTCCAGCAGGGTCTTCAGCGACGGGTCGGCGACCGAGGTCTCCGAGCCCTTGGTCAGCGGCAGGCCGACGTTGAGGGCGCCGAACTTCTTCTGGTTCTCCACGTCCAGCACGAAGTTGAGGAAATCGGCGCAGGCCGGCGGGGCCTTCACCGAGCAGGAGAAGCCGTCACCGCCACCGAAGCCGGCGTCGGGCGCACCCGCACCACCGGGCACGGTCGGGAACGGGAACCAGCCGAGCTTGTCGCCCAGCTGCTTCTTGTCGGCGGTCAGCCCACCGACCACGCCGGTCTCCCAGTGCCCCTGCAGTTCCATCGCCGCCTTGCCGTTGGCGAGCAGCCCGGAGGCGCTGCCCGCCCCGGTCTGCGCCGGGGTGCCGAGGAAACCGTTCTGGAACGGCTGGGTGGCGAGGAAGGTTTGCAGGTCCTGACCGGCCTTGAGGAAGCACGGGTCGGAGAAGTCGATGTCCTTGGTGGCCTTCTGCAGCACCGACTGGCCGCACTCGCGGGTGGCGAACTGGCCCCAGTAGAACGCGTCCGGCCACTTGTCCTTGCTGCCGACCGAGATCGGCTGGATCTTTGCCGCCTTCAGCTTGGTGACCGCGGCGTTCAGTTCCTCGATCGTGGTCGGGGCTGCGTCGATCCCGGCCTGCTTGAACAGGTCGGTCCGGTACCAGAACCCGACGAGGCCGACGCTGAACGGGATGCCGTACTGCTTGCCGTCCACCTGCCAGCCGGCCGCGGAACCGCCGATGGCGGCGACCGCGTCCTTCGTCGCCGCGGTGACGTCCTGCACCTTGCCGGACTCGACCTGGGTGGCGAGATCTCCGCCGCCCCACTGCTGGAAGATGTCCGGCGGGTTGTTGGACTGCAGCGCCACGGTGATCTTGGTCTGGATCTGCTCGTTCTGGATCGGCTCGACCTTGAACGTGACGTTCGGATGCTTTGCCGTGTACTCGTCGGCGAGCGTCTGCCAGTAGCTCTTCAGCGGATCATCGGGCGCGTTGTGCCACCAGGTCAGCTCGACCTTGGCGTTGGGGTCGGCAGCGGCGGTGTCGTCCGATCCGCCACCGCAGGCCGTCAGCAGGAGGGCGGCACCGATCAGTGCAGCACCGCACTTGTACACGTTCCGCATGTCATCTCCAGAAAGAAATCTGAGTGGGGGGTCAGATGTGAGCAGCGCCACGGCCCGAGCGTGATCACAGATATTGACTCGCCACAGATCCCGATGTCAACCGTTGTCGATAACGTTATCGACGTCTATTCTCCGGACTGTGACCACACACAGCCGGACAACGATCCGGGACGTCGCCGAGCGCGCCGGAGTCTCGGTAGCGACCGTCTCCAAGGTGCTGAACGGTCGGTACGGGGTCTCCGCATCGACGTTTGCGCACGTCCAGGCCGTCATCGATGAGCTCGGGTACCAGTCCAGCATCGTCGCCAGCAGCCTGCGCAGCCACCGAACCAACGTGGTCGGGATCCTGGTGGCCGACCTCGAGCCCTTCAGCACCGAATTGCTGAAGGGCGCGGCCGGCGCGGTCCGGGACACGGCCTACGAGCTGGTCGTCTACTCGGCCGGCGGCCGGGCCGCGGACCGGGTCGGCTGGGAGCGGCGCTACCTGTCCCGGCTCGGCGGCACCCTGATCGACGGCGCATTGTTGGTCACCCCGACCGTGGTGGACGCCCAGGTCGGCATCCCGGTGGTCGCGGTCGACCCGCACACCGGCGACTCCGGGGTGCCGACGATCGCGTCCGACAACCTGCACGGCGCTCGGCTCGCCACCGAGCACCTGCTTGAACTGGGCCACCGGAGAATCGGTTTCATCGCCGGCCGGGCCGACCTGGAGTCCGCCCGACTGCGCCAGGAGGGCTACCGGCTCGCCCTGGCGGCGGCCGGCATCGAGCTCGACCCGGCACTGCTGGGCGAGGGCAGCTTCGAGACCGAACCGGCGCGGGTCTCTGCCCGGGAGCTGCTGCTCAGACCCGAGCCACCGACCGCGATCTTCGCCGCGAACGACCTGTCCGCGCTCGGCGTGCTGGCCGCCGCCGTGGAGCTCGGGCTGGACGTCCCGTCCGAGCTGTCGATCGTCGGCTTCGACAATGTGCCCGAGTCGGTGATGGCCGAACCCCCGCTGACCACCGTGGATCAGTCCATCCAGCTGATGGGTCGGCGGGCGGTGGAGATGCTGCTCGCCCTGCTCGGTGGGGCCGACGTCCCGCAGCGGATCACCCTGCCCACTCGGTTGGTCCAGCGCAGGTCCACCGCAGCGCCGCTCTCTACCCTTGTCCGATCCATCGCACCAGGCCTGGAGAACGAGTGACCTCGATGAGCACCACACCGGACGCCGTGCGCTGGCGGGATCCCGAACGTCCGGTTGATGAGCGGGTGGCGGACCTGATCGCGCGGATGAGCGTTGAGGAGAAGATCGCCCAGCTCTACGGGGTTTGGGTGGGAATGGACTCCTCCGGTCAGGGCGTCGCCCCGCATCAGCACGACCTGGCCGGTGAACCGGTCGACTGGGACCGGCTGATCCAGCACGGCCTCGGCCAGCTGACCCGCCCGTTCGGCACCCGGCCGGTCGATCCGCTCGCCGGTGCCACCGCGCTGGCCCGGTCACAGCGGGAGATCGTCGCCGCCGGGCGGTTCGGCATCCCGGCGCTGGTGCACGAGGAATGCCTGACCGGCCTGACCGCCTGGCAGGCCACCATCTACCCCTCGCCGTTGAGCTGGGGAGCAAGCTTCGACCCGGACCTGGTGCAGCGGATGGCAGCCCGAATCGGCGCCTCGATGCGCGAACTCGGCGTCCATCAGGGCCTCGCTCCCCTGCTGGACGTCGCCCGCGATCTGCGCTGGGGCCGGGTCGAGGAGACCATCGGCGAGGACCCGTATCTGGTCGGGACGATCGGCAGCGCCTACGTGCGTGGCCTGGAGTCCAGCGGAATCATCGCCACGCTGAAGCATTTCGTGGGGTACTCGGCGTCCCGGGCGGGGCGGAACCTGGCGCCGGTGTCGATCGGACGACGCGAGCTGGGCGACGTCCTGCTGCCGCCGTTCGAGATGGCGTTGCGGGCCGGCGCCCGCTCGGTGATGAACTCGTACAACGACCTGGACGGCGTCCCGACCGCCGCGGACAGCTGGCTGCTCACCGACGTCCTGCGCGGGGAACTCGGTTTCACCGGCACGGTTGTCGCGGACTACTTCTCGGTCTCGTTCCTGCAGACCCTGCACGCGGTGGCCGCCGAGCCCGCCGAAGCCGCCCGGCTGGCCCTGAACGCCGGGATTGACGTCGAGCTGCCGACGGTAAACTGTTACGGCCCACCGCTGGTCGCGGCGGTCGGCAGCGGCCGGGTAGACATCGCCGTGGTCGACCGGGCGCTGGAGCGGGTGCTCCGGCAGAAGGCGGAGCTCGGCCTGCTGGACCCGGACTGGTCGGCCGATCCGAGCGCCGTGCAGGGCACCACCGTGGATCTCAATGACGACGAATCCCGTTATCTGGCAGAGCGTCTCGCCCAGGAGTCGGTGATCCTGCTGGCCAACGACGGCACTCTGCCGCTGGCCCGCGGTGGCACGCTGGCGGTGGTCGGCCCGAACGCCGACGTGGCCAGCGCGATGCTCGGCTGCTACTCGTTCCCGATGCACGTCGGTTCGCAGTTCCCCGGCACCTCGCTCGGGGTCGAGATCCCGACCCTTTTGGACGCCGTCCGCGGGCAGGGTTTCGACCCCACCTACGCCGAGGGTTGCTCGGTGTTGTCCGGCACCGACGAGGAACTGGCCGAGGCGGTCAGGCTGGCCGCGGCCAGTGACGTCTGCGTGGCCGTGCTCGGCGACCTGGCCGGTCTGTTCGGTCGCGGCACCTCCGGCGAGGGCTGCGATGTCGCCGACCTGCGACTGCCGGGCCGGCAGGAGGAACTCCTGGAGGCGCTGATCGGCACCGGGACGCCGGTGGTACTGGTGCTGCTGGTCGGCCGGACGTATGAGATCTCCCGGCAGATCGGCCGCCTGGCGGCCGTGGTCTGCAGCTTCTTCCCTGGTCAGGAGGGTGCCGGGGCGATCGCCGGGGTGCTGTCCGGCGAGCTGAACCCGTCCGGGCGGCTGCCGATCAGCTTCCCGAACGCCGGTGCCAGCCAGCCGGCCACCTACCTGGCGGCACCGCTGGGCTCGCGCAACCAGGTCAGCAATGTGGACCCGACGCCGCTGTTCGGCTTCGGTCACGGTCTGTCGTACACGCCGACGACCTGGCTGCCCGCCTCCCTGCCGTACCCCAAAGCCCTGCGCGAGGAATGGCCGACCGACGGCACGGTGACGGTTGAGGTGCCGGTGCACAACCCGCACGATCGGCCCACGACCGAGGTGGTGCAGCTGTACCTGCACGACCCGGTGGCCGAAACCGTCCGGCCGGTACAGCAATTGATCGCTGCGGCCCGGGTCGAGCTGGCCGCCGGCGAGACCAGGACCGCCCGCTTCACCCTGCACGCGGATCTGACGTCCTACACCGGGATGAACGACAGGCGGATCGTCGACCAGGGTGAGGTGGAGCTGCGGGTTGCGGCGTCCAGTTCGGACATTCGTGAGGTGCTGCACCTACGGCTGGCCGGCCCGCGCCGCGAGGTGGGCACCGACCGCGTGCTCTCCCCTGACGTCGAAGTCGTCTGATGGCCACGAACCCGGTACTGCCGGGCTTCCACCCGGATCCGTCGATCTGCCGAGTCCGAGACGACTACTACCTGGTGACGTCCACCTTCGAGTACTTCCCCGGGCTGCCCCTGCAGCACAGCCGCGACCTGGTGAACTGGAAGCTGATCGGGCACGTCCTGGACCGGCCCGAGCAATTGAACCTGGACGGCGTCCGCAGTTCCGGTGGCCTCTACGCGCCGACGATCCGCTGGCACAACGGCGTCTTCTACGTCGTCTGCACGCTGGTCGACCCGCCGGCCGGAGCGCCCAGCGGGAACTTCGTCGTCACCGCGACGGATCCGGCCGGGCCCTGGTCCGACCCGGTCTGGCTCGGCGAGCCGGAGAGCTTCGACCCGTCGCTGATGTTCGACACCGACGGCAGCGCCTGGTTCTGCGCTGCTCGCCCGGATCCGACCAGCACGGTCACCGGCGGCACCGAGATCTGGGTCCAAGCGTTTGACGTCGCCACCTCGTCCGTGGTTGGACCGCAGACGGTGATCTGGCACGGCGCCCTGGTGGACGCGGTCTGGGCAGAGGCGCCGCACCTGTACCGCGCACCCGAGGGCGGCGTGCTGCTGGTGATCGCCGAGGGTGGGACCGCCCACGACCACGCGATGACCTGCGCCTGCGCGGAGCAGGTGACCGGCCCGTACCGGAACCACCCGCGCAACCCGGTGCTCACCCACCGGCACCTGGGCGAGCGGTATCCGGTGGTCGGAGCCGGTCACGTCGACCTGGTGGACGCCGCGGACGGGACCTGGTGGGCGGTGGCGCTGGCGATGCGCACCCAGTGGGCGGACGACGGTTACCACTACCCGATGGGCCGGGAGACGTTCCTGGCCGAGGTGGTCTGGGAGGACGGCTGGCCGGTGCTGAACCCCGGCGTCGGCGCCCTGCGCGAACAGCAGCCCGGGCTGGCCGGCGCGGTGAGTTCCCCGGCGGGTGCGGTGCGGGACGACTTCGACCGGGACTCGCTCGGCCCGGGCTGGTCGTTCGTCCGAACGCCGCGAGAGCCGATCGCGGACCTGGCCGAACGCCCGGGTTGGCTGGCCCTGCACCCGCAGCCGACCTCGATCGAGGACCTCGGGTGCCCGGCTTTCGTCAGTCGGCCGCAGGACTCCTGGGACTTCACGGCGTCCGGACTGCTGGATTTCACCCCGCGCAGCGAGCTGGACGTTGCCGGGATCGTGCTCCGGCAGAACGAGGGCTTCTCGCTCCAGCTGCTGGTATCGCTGGATCCGGACGGGCGCCGGGTGGCCCGCGCCATCCGCCGGTTCGCCGGCGTCGACGAGGTGGTGGCGGTGCTGCCGGTCGCTGACGGACCGCTGGTGCTGTCGGTGACCGGAGCGGGGCTGGAGTACCACTTCGCGGTGGACGGCGAGGCGCTGGCGAAGCTCGACGGGCGCGGCCTGAGCACCTCACTCGCCGGTGGCTTCATCGGGACCATGCTCGGCCCGTACGTCCACGCCACCCCCGCATTTCAGGGTGATTGCGGACAAAACGACGCACCGATCGCCTACTGGGACTGGTTCGAGTACGCGCCGGGCGATATTCACCACGTGTAAGCCTGCGTACCTGGGCGCGCTCCGGCACGTAGTCTGGTGGGCCCCTGCCGCCGGACGGAGCCTGATGATGGATCGCGCCGAACTTGTCGCCTTCGTGCGACGCCATGCGCAGGCCATCGTCGCCACCCGGGGTCCGGGCGGTGACGCGCAGGCCGCCGAGTACGGCATCGCGATCACCGACGACGCCGAGTTCATTTTTGAGACCTCGATCCATTCCCAGAAGTACGCGAACATTCTGGAGTTCTCGCAGGTGGCGCTCATGGTCGGCGGCGCTCAGCAGGTCAGCGTGCAGTCCGAGGGGGTCGCGGACGTGCCGACGGACGCTACCCGCGAGCGCTGTCTACGGGTCTACTTCCAGCAGTTCCCGTCCGGCCGGAAACGTTCCCTGGACCCGGACATCACGTACGTTCGGGTCCGGCCGCGCTGGATCCGGCTGCGGGACGAGCGTCCGGGCTCATTCGGCGTCCAGGAGATTCCGCTCGGCTTCTGAGCGCGTGCGCCTTCCCGTACCGCTCATGCAGCTGCCCGGCGACCGCCTGGTAAGCGCTCGGGTCGACCGGCAGCAGCCACTGCTTGATCCGAGTCACCCGGTCGACGTCGAGCCCGATGTCGGACAGCATCTCGTCAATCTGATGCATGGAGAACGGGATCACGTTGGTCCCATGCGAGTGCTTGCCCTGGGTTCGCTCTTCGGTCCAGCGCAGCCGGCTCTGCACCTGGGCCCGGCGCTGCTCCAGGGTCGGCAGCTTCATCGACCCGCCGAGATAGTCGGCGATCCACAGCGCCCCGACCTCCGCGCCCAGCGGGCAGAAGAACGACGAGTTGTAGCCCACGAAGGCCAGTTTCGGCACGGTCAACGGCAAGGTCTGGTGGTACAGCTCGAAGTTGCCGTTCTCGTCCAGCAGTTGCGCCTGCACGTCGTCGGTCAGGAACGGCACTCGCTGATGCCAGCCGGTCCCGCAGACCACGAGGTCGGCGGGCACGATGTCGCCCGAGCTGAGCTGGGCGGACGGCCGCCCGGCATGCACCAGCAATCGGGTGATCTCGCTGTCGCGGTGGACAACGATCCGCCCGTCGTCGATCCGCGGATGGAACTCGTCGGTCACCAGGCTGACGGTGCTGCGGGCGATGTCGGTGAACCTGCCCTCGGGGACGAGCCCGGAGGCACGCAGCCCGAGTTGACGGACGACCAGCGACTGAATGCCGCCGACCATGGAGTTGGTGACGCCACCGCCACGGCCGTGCAGGAAGTGCTCGAACCCCGAGGTCTTCATGTAGGGGAACAGGGCTTCGCCCATCCGGGTGAGCATCAGGTACTTGTAGTTCAGCACGTTGCCGAGCTTCCGCGGCATCTTCCAGATCAGATTCCGGGCGACCACGGTAGTGCTGGAGGCGACGCCACTGACCGCGACCGCCAGGTCACAGGACGACTTCCCGTAGCCGATCACCACGACGTCCCGGGAAGTGGCATCGGTGAGCTGGGTGAACTCGCTGGTGTGGCAGAGCCGGCCACCGGCCGCGCGGTATTCCTCGGCCCCCGCGTAGTCCGGGATCAGCGGATCGCAGCAGTTGCCGTTGGCCACCACCAGGAAGTCGAAGTGGTGGGTCTCGGTGTTGTCGTCCTCGCCGGAGGTGGTCTCCACCGTCCAGGAATCGTCGGCCGGATCCTGGACAGCACGGGTCACCTCTGTGTTCAGCCGCAGCAACGGCCCCAGCCCGAAACGACGGACGTAGCCGTCCAGGTAGGCCTGGACCTGGCCGCCGGTCGGCCACTGCGGATACTCCCGGGGCATCGGGAAGTCCGAGTAGGCGTAGGTGCCCTTGTCGTTCTGCGTGGTCAACCCCGGATAGCGGCGGGTCCGGCTCCAGACCCCACCGACGTCCGGAGTCCGGTCGAAGACCATCACCTCGTGGCCGAACTCCGTGAGCACCTTCGCCGCGCCGAGCCCGGCGAACCCCGCCCCGATGATTCCTACCCGCATGCCCGCTCCCCCGATTCCCTGCCTCTCACGGTAGACCCCCGCAGACGGCGCCTCAGGGAGGAGACACGGACGAAGATCGAAAATACGAAATCCCCGGTGATCTTGAGAGGCGCTACTGGACAGGGTTCCAGCCGTCGGAGCCGGCCAGGTATTTGGTGGACGTGTAGTTGGCCGCGGTCGCGGCGCTCAGCTGCGGCCGGTCACTGGTTCCGCCGCTCTTGCCGGAGCCGGAGTTGTTGAACTCGTTGAAACGACAGGTCTTCCAGGAGAAGCCGCCCATGTCCTGCCAGGCTCCGGCCTGGCGGATGTGCCCGCCGAGCGAGGAGTCCCGCACCAGCACCTGGCCGCTCGCGCCGGTGCTGCTACTGGGGTGCCAACACCGGCCCAGGGCAACGGTTTGCGCAGCGGACGGGCCGGTGAGCGTCGAGCGGGTGATGAGAATGCCGTACGGGTTGCCGGCGTACGTCGCCGCCGCGGTGATGTACCCGTTGTTCGAGCTGTTCCGGTCCAGCGACTTGATCGTGCTCGAGTCGATGACCACGGTGCCGTTGCCGTAGATGAAGTCGACGTCGCCCTCGATGTAGCTCTTGTAGAGGTACTGCCGAACCCTGGTGCTGCTGCTCCCGGTCCAGCTCAGCAGGGTGTCCTGGTGGCCGAGGATCCGCACGTTGCGGTAGAGCTGCCGATCGCCACCCATGTACAGGGCCAGCGCCTGACTGCCGATGCCGAAGGTGTTCTGGATGGTCAGGCCGGTGATCGCAGTGCCGTTGGCCAGGTTCAGCACGGTGGCGCTGCCGGACGCGCTGCCCGCGGCGGCCTGCGAGACCTTCCCGGTGATCACGATGTCGGTCGCCAGCCCGGTCGACCCCTGCAGCGTGATGCCGGACTTGGCCGCGGGAATCGACACCTGCCCCTGGTACGTGCCGGGCTTGATCGTGATCACCGTGCCGGTTGTGGCGGCGGCGATCCCGGCCTGGACGGTGGTGTAGTTGCCCGAGCCGTCGGCGGCGACGGTGATCGCGGTGGCGGCGCTCGAGGTGCCGGCCAGGGCGGTGACGGCCAGCGGGGCCAGCAGCCCGGCGGTCAGGCAGCCGAACAGCACTGTCTGGCGGCTTCGTGACGGGAACATGGGCGTGCCTTCCTTCCGGTGGACGCGAGGTCAGTAGACGTACGGCCAGATCGAGGAGTCCCAGCCGATCAGATTGATCCCGAGCTTCGCGGTGCCGTTGGCGGCGCCGTCGTAGTAGTGGTAAATCAGCACGTCAGCATCGGTGTCGCTGAGCAGCGACTGGCCTCCGGGGCCGATGATCGTGCCGTGCGTGCCCAGGATCTGAGTGCCGCCGTTGCTGGTCAGCAGGGTTCCGGCGCGGTCCCGGTACGGGCCGGTGATCGAGGTTGAGCGGCCGACCATGATCCGGTAGGTGCTGCCGGTGCCCCGGCAGCAGAGGTCCCACGAGGTGAACAGGTAGTAGTAGCCCGCGTGGTACAGGATCGACGGGGCCTCGATCGCGGTGCTGCCGCCGCTGCGCCGGGCGATGCTGTAGATCGTCGAGTTGGACGCCAACCGCTTTCCGGTGCCGGGATCGAGCTGGATCATCTTGATCCCGGTCCAGAACGACCCGAGCGACAGCCACCACTGGCCACTGCGGTCCACGAACAGGTTCGGGTCGATCGCATTGTGGTCACTGCTGGTCGTGGTCGCGTAGACGAGGCCTTGGTTCGTCCAGCTGCCCGGATTGCCGCTGGTACTGGAGGCCAGGAAGATCGCCGACTTGTTCGACCCGAAGGAGGAGGCCGCGTAGTACATCAGGTACCTGCCACCGAGGTAGGTGATGTCCGGCGCCCAGAGGTTGCCGTTGGACGTCCCGGTGTAGGCGTCGGTCCAGCCGGCGCCGTTCGGAAAAGCCTTGCCGGTGTAGGTGAACGTCGTCCGGTCGGTTGAGGTCCGCAGGTCGATCCCTCGCGCCGTGGCGCCGAGCAGGTAGGTCCCGGTCGGTCCCTTCGTCATCGACGGGTCGTGGACCGTGATGTTGCCCTTGACCACGGCCGGGTTCGGGTAGCCGGCGGCCTGGGCGACGTCCCGATCCAGGGCGAGCGGGACGGTGACGGACAGGGCCAGGGCGGTGGCGGCCGTTGCCGCCAGAACGCGGAGCTGCGGCATGACACCCTCCTTAGGACGACGGAGCAGGACCGGGTGGTTCGTCTGCACCCCTAGAATCTGCGCTCGGGTAAGCGGTTGCCCGCTTACCCGAGAAAACTTTTGGCGGACGGCACCGACCTGCGAATTCGCGTCGCCGGGTCGCCATTCCGCTGAAAGCCATTCACTTTTTCCCGTCCCGCGGTCCACGGCTGCCCTGGCGCTGACAGCGTGAAGTGGCAGAATCCCCTCTGGACCTGCCGCCGAAGCCGCCGTGGAGGATGCCGTGCCCGACCAGACAGCCCAGCCCGCCCAGAGCTCGGGTCGCCGGACCCGACCGCCGTTCCGCGCAGACCACGTCGGCAGCCTGCTGCGGCCGCCACGGCTACTCCAGGCCCGCGCCAAGCACGCGGCCGGCGAGCTGGACGCCGAGGGCCTACGCGCCGTTGAGGACGACGCGATCCGCGAGGTGGTCGCCATGCAGGAGGACGTCGGCCTGCAATCGGCCACCGACGGTGAGTTCCGGCGCGCCTCCTGGCACATGGACTTCATCTACCAACTGGGCGGGGTCAGCCAGAGCCAGGAGCACCTCAAGGTGCAGTTCCGGAACTCGTCGGGGGTGATCGAGTTCGCACCGGCGGCGCTCAGGGTGGATGCCCCGATCCGGCTGGAGCAGCCGATCTTCGCCGACGCCTTCGACTTCCTGGCGGCCACCGTGCGGACCGCCGTCCCCAAGCTGACCATTCCTTCGCCGAGCATGGTGCATTACCGCGGCGGCCGGGCGGCCATCGATCGAGACGTCTATCCCGAGATGCAGCCGTTCTGGGACGACCTCTCTGCTGCCTACGCCCAGGAACTGCAGGCCCTCTACGCGCGCGGCTGCCGATACCTGCAGCTCGATGACACCTCGCTGGCCTATCTGAACGATCCGGCGCAACGCGCCCAACTGGCCGCCCAGGGCGCTGACGCCGAACATCAGCATCTGCAGAACATCCGCCAGATGAACGCCGCGATCGCCGACCGGCCCGCCGATCTCGCCGTCACCACGCACCTGTGCCGCGGCAACTTCCGCTCGTCCTGGGCCGCCGAGGGCAGCTACGACTTCGTCGCCGAAGCGTTGTTCGGCGAGCTCGCGGTGGACGGCTTCTTCCTGGAGTACGACGACGAGCGCTCCGGCGGCTTCGAACCACTGCGGTTCGTCCCGCCGGGCAAGTACGTGGTGCTGGGGCTGGTCACCACCAAGCGCGGCGAGCTGGAGAGCAAGGACACGCTCAAGCGACGGATCGACGAGGCTGCCAAGTTCGTCGACTTCGATCAGCTGTGCCTGTCCCCGCAGTGCGGCTTCTCCTCCACCGTGGAAGGCAATGTGCTGACCATCGAGCAGGAGATAGCCAAGCTGCGGCTGATCGTCGAAGTCGCCCAGGAGGTCTGGGGGTGACCCTCAGCTGCCGTCGCGCATGTCGTCGGGCGCCTTGGGCTGGAACTCGATGCTGTCGAACGTGATCCTGACGCCCTCGCCGGTCGGTGACTGAGCCAGGAATCCGACCCGGACCTGCTCATCCCGGGACCGTCGGCTCAGGGCGAAGTAGCGCACCATCCGCCACCACTGACCGTCGGTGGAGGCATGGAAGGCAAATGTGCTGCCGGTCCGGGAGATCCGCAGCCAGATGGTGTTGTCGCTGAGCTCGAAGGCGTTCGCGTCATCGGAATCACCGCGAGTGACGACCGTGACGACGCTCGGGCTGCCCTGCGGGGTGTACTCGAAGCAGAGCTTGGCCCAGTTCTGCTGGTCGGCGTAGACGGCCAGGACGCCGGCGTCGAAGGTGCTGGCGAAGTCCACGGTCACCCGAGCGCTGAACTGGAAGTCGCCGTCCGGTGTGCCGAGCAGCCGCGGGGCATCCGACATCGGGTGCTTGCCCGCCGGATCGATGAAGAGGTCGCTCCTGGCCGGCGCAGTGGCCGTGATCACACCGTCGGCCTGATCCCAGGTCTCGGGCGCAGGGCCGTCAGGCGAGAGTGGAAAGGGCAGCCCTGCAAGCGAGTACTCCATGCCGGCAGAGGTTACGCGGAACGCCGTCCATTAGTCATCTGTCTTTCCCGCCCCATTCACGCCATCGGCCCCGCAACCCGGCAACTTTCCTTACTCGTCCCAGTCCAACTGCGAATCGGGGACGCCGCCCGCACGTCCGTAGTCGGCTGCGGCGGCCCGCCCGAGCCGATCTCCCTTGGCATAACGAAAGACCCGGTTCGGGAAAACGACGAAAACCTCCTTGTCCGTGTGGAAATCGATGTACCACCCGGGGCCGTCGAGCGCAGCCGAGAAGCGCTCCGCGATCGCGTCGGCGTTCGATTCGTCGGCCTCAAACGTCACCAGCGTCCATACGCCTGGTTGTCCCCCCACTGGATCCACTGCGCCGATCCGCTCGATTCGATGCACTGTGAGCGGGACGTCGTCCAAATTCAGACCGCTGCGCAGGCTCTCTCCGATCAGTCCACCCTTAAGCATGGCGACCACGTTATCCACATATACAAGATCCTGCCCGCCACAGGATCAGCTTGTGGAGGATTCGACCGGGCCTCGGACCCGCAGATCCACCTCTTCCGTGACGCCGCGCGGGGAGTAACTGAGCACCCGATCGCCGGGGTGTAACCGCGGATCCTTGGCGTACCACTCGGTCAATTTCTGCTCGGCCGCCTGATCACCGGCGTCCGCCGCCAACAGCATTGCGGCGACGTCGTCAATCAGCCCGAGGTCGCCGTCCAACTGAAGAGACATGACACCCCAGGTGTCCCAGAGCAGCAGTTCGTCACGCTGCCGGTGGGCCAGTTCTTGGATGACGTAGTTGCGGACGAACCAGTCCCCGCCGATCGGCAGACCCGGACCGACACCGTGCGTGTTCACGTCCAGCTCGCCACGCCGGAATCGGGTCCACACCTGCGCCGCGGTCTCGAAGACGCTCTCGCCGAGCGACATGTCGAGCGGGTCGAAGGGCGGCCACGATCCGGCCGGAGCGATCTCCGTATCGGCGAACACCCACCGCTCGCCGTCCCAGAACTCGGTGATCACGTGGTCGTGGTGGAAAATCGGATCGAAGTAGGCCGCGAACCCGACCCGGCTGCGCGCGGGCACGCCACCCGCTCGCAATGCCGCCACGGTCAACAGGGTGAAGTCACGGCAGCAGCCGACGACCCGGTCCGCCTCCGCTCGTGGGGCGTCGAGCGAGGTGTCGAACCGGCTGCGGTCGGCGGCAAGCATTCGGTCGATCCACCGGTTGTCGACCTCCTTGAGCCGCTCGGGTGGATAGGGCACCTTGGCGGCCCGATAGTGCCCGATCAGATTGCGGACGACGGCAGCCAGTTTTCCGAGGTCAGCGGGCTGGTCGGAGGGAAGGGTGGTCAGTAGCCCGGCGTACTCACGCGGATCGGAGTACGGCGATTGCTGGGTGTAATCATGCAGGGACGACATCAGGCCTCCTTGGTGAGGGCAGGGTTCACTGGGCGACGCTCAGGTCCACTGGGTGGCGGCCAGGATTTCGTGGGTGACGGACAGGGTTCACTGGGTGACGGGCCGGGCGATGTGGACGAACGGGTCGGTGCCGGCGACGTCCTCCCACGCGGCGAGGTACACCTCCCGAGGCGCGCCGGCCGGCACCAGGCCGGCTTGCACGCGGTAGGCCTCAATCGCGTCGTAGGCATGCAGGATGCGGGGGTAGTAGCAGTCGTCCCGCAGGACGGTGGTGAAAACCTCGGAGTGCGCAGCCTCGAGCCGGATCGCGATCTTCCCGGCCGGCTCAATAGCGCCGGTGAACGGCACGCAGATCTCGATCGGCGCCTCGCTGTCCGGCGTGACCACCCCGTTGTAGAGCACCCAGTGCTCCGCGGTGGCCTGCCCACCGGCGGCCTCCAGGTGCTGACGGATCTCCCACCCGCCGGCCTGGATCGCGTCCACCAATCCCTGCTGGTCCACCTCGGTGCGAATGAAGGCGACCTTGGTGGCCGGCACGCTGCGCAGGTGCACCGGATGCGGCGGCGGCTCGGCGACGGACCGGGCAAGCTGGGCTCGCAGCCAGCTCAGCGTGCCCCGCCTGGCCTGGGTCGTTGTCTCCTGCGCCAGCCACCAGCGGTCAAGCCGGGCGACCGCTTCGTCATCGGTGCCGGCCAGCACTTCCGCGACGATGGCCAGCGGCATGTCGAGCTGGCGGAGCAGGCTGATCCGGCGGGCCCGGTCGAGTTGGTTGGCGTTGTACTGCCGGTAGCCGCTAACCGGGTCGACGCTCGTCGGCCGAAGCAACCCGGACACGTCATAAAGCCGCAGCGCCTTGATCGACAGACCCGAGCGGCGGCCGAACTCGCCGATCGTGAGCGGGCTGGTGTCTCTGACGTCCATGTCGGCCAGTCTTCACCCCGCCCCAGGGGCCGGGTAAAGCCTCTATCCCCCTCGTCCTGGTCCCGCCGTGACGCAACCGGTGATGCCGCACAATGGCGTGCCACCCTACGAAGGAGAACCTCATGAACAGCGACGTGACCAGCGCACGGCAGTACGCCGAGCAGGCCTCAAGCATTGCCGCCAAGCTCAAGCCGGGCACCTACGACGCGGTCAAGGCGCTGGCGCTGGTCTCGATCGCCCACAGCCTGGCGGCGCTCGCGGAGAACAGCGAAGCGAAGTAGGGGTCGGTCAGCCGCGGCCCGCAGAACAGATACAGGTCATTGCCCGGTGGCAGCGTCCCATCGTTCGTGCCGACGGACAGCGATGACGTTACCGAGCACCAGGAGCACGGCCAGACCGCCTAGCCCGCCCGCCAGGCCGAGCGCAAGATAGCCGGACGAGCGACAGGAGCGACGGACGGCATTGACGGCACTGGCTCTGTCCACCGACTCGCGGTGCAGATGCGTCCAGAGGGCAACCGCGAGGACGCTCTCGGTCACATGCTCGGCTTGCTGCCGGGTCGCCGCTTCCACGGCGGCGGCGAGCGAGTTTTGCTTGCTCGTCTCCGAGTCGGAGAGTTCTGACGCATCGAGTGTGGCCTGGTACGCCTGAGTCGTCAGGGCTTCGACGTCCTTCTTAGCCGCAGCGAGGCTTGCTTTCGCCTTGCTCAGCTTCGCTTTCGCCTTGGCCAGATCGGACTTGGCCGATTTCAGGTCTTTAGTGTCCGAGGCAAGTGATTCCTCTGCGTAGGAGACCGCGTCCTGGTAGTAAGCGCCGAGCGACCCATCGTCGGAGGCCGCGTCATCTTGCGCGCTTTGCAGATCGTCCTCGTCACTGTCGACGGCTTCCTGCGCATACTCCACGCTCGATTTCGCCGAGTCCACAGCTGACTCGAGACTGTACGTGTCGTCGTACGTCGATTCGTAGGATGCGCTCTCTGCCTTCGCGGTGAGCTCTGCCGCGACCTCAACCGCATCCTCAGCGGCCGTCATCGCGTCGGCATGGTCCGAAAGCGCCACCTCAGCATTGCCTATCGCGTCGCTGTCTGCCGAGATGACGGACACAGCGAGTACCGGCGGTGATCCCGCAGGCAGGTCGACCGCGCCGGTGAGTGCCGCCTTGAACGCCGGCGGACAGCCCTTTCCCGGGATGGGGACGGTGGCCGCAGCAACGCCGGCGGCGAGCACCGCGAACACCACCAGGCCGACAATGCCGCCACGAACGGCGAGATTTCGCAGGAGGTATGCGCCATCGACGGTCCGGGTCCAAGCTGCCGCGGGGAAGCGCTGAACAGCCCGGCGTATTCGAGCAGGATCGGGCAGCTTCATCATTCCCCCAGCGACAGGTCGAGGAACCAGTCCTGATCGACCATCGCCTGGTGGGAATAGCGAAGATCGCCACGGGTGGTGTGCCCGATCCGGAGCACGTAGAACCCTGCCTTGGGGACGCCCTCGAAAGTGAAATGGAAGACGCAGGCGAGGCCGTCGAACGTTCCGGGCGACAACGTCGAGGTCGCCAAGGTGGACCCGTCGCCGTCTTCAAGAACCCCCTGGGCGCCGTCCTTGATGTCGTCGTAGCCGCCGCCACCCGAGCAGGCGTCGTTGGTGCTGAGACCAGAAATAGTGTCGCTGTCTTCCAGAGAGAGCGCTCCGATAACGCTCCTGGTCGGCGCATGCTGCACCAGAAAGCCACCAGTGCCGATGATCGCGATCAAGCCGACCGCGACGGTGATACCGACCCGTCCTGGTCGGTGCCAGAGCTTGCTCCACGACGGGTGCCCGAGATGGAGCCCGCCGGTCTGGGCGGCGTGAGGCTCAGGTTGCGGGGGTTGCTGCGGGTGATTTGGGCTGAGCAGTGCTTCCGCGTGCCCATGCACGGGATTTGGGGTGGACGGCACCAGCGCATTGCCGCACTTGGCACAGAATCGGCCGTCTTTAGCAGGTGTGCCGCAATGGGCGCAGTATCGGACGTGGTCCACTGCTCCCCCTGCCGCTCGAGACGATCCCCTGTGAATCACAGTCGGCGGGCCACGTGACTTCATTAGAGAGTCCGCAGCCTCGTCCATGACCCGGTCCGCTTCGAACTTCGCCCGGTTTGGTCTCAGGTGACGATCACCGAGCGCTCGATTGCTCTCGGCGCAGGTACTTCTCCAGCTCGGAGGTTCACTTGGCCATAACTGATGACGCCGCCCGAGCAATCGGAAGACCGCTGGACAAGCACCGGTGAGCCGACCACATAACGGCACCCTCACCGGTGGACGGTGCCGTTATGTGGTCGGAACGCGTGGTGCTATGGCACCAGGTGGTCGAACTCCCCGTTCTTAGCGCCATCGAGCCAGGCCGCGAACTCTGCCTTGGTGAAACCAAGGGTGGGGCCTTCACCGTTCTGCTTAGAGTCGCGAACCTCAACGGCGCCGGCGTGAGCGCGCATCTCCACGCAGTCGCCACTATTGCCTGACCGGCTGGCCTTGATCCACGGGGTGTCGGTGCTCATGGCGCGTACTCCTCCAGAGGATGGACTGCTTGGTCAGCGACTTGAAGACTTCGCGGTGACTCGCGAACTGGGCCGGCTTCTCGATCAGCCGGGCCCCGGCAGGCGATTCGACATACACCACGCTCGGTTCCTCCAGGTCGGCGAACTCGAGCAGCGTAAACGATCCCCTCATCGAGGCATGCGCTCCCGATTCGTAGGTAAGTACTCGGACGTCTACTCGCTCGGTGGCGTCAAGGGCCCGTACGTGCTTCAACTGGGCGGACGCCACCTCATGACCACCAACCCGGCGGGCCAGAACTGCTTCATTGAGGACGGTGTGGATACGTGCGCTGGCAAGCCCGCTGAAGACACCATGTTGACGCTGCGTGCGGACCACCACCATGCGCTCGATGTCGTCTCGGCTCAGCGGGGGACTCGACGCATCGAACACCGCTCGCGCGTAGTCCGGGGTCTGCAGCAAGCCCGGCATCACGTCAGGTTGGTATGTGCAGATCTTGTTTGCCGTGACTTCAAGGTCGACGAGCGTCCCGAAGGACCCAGGCAGGAGGTCCGTGTAGTCATCCCAAATCCGTTCCTCTTTCGTGCGTAGCGCCAAGCCTGCGAGTTCTTCCGTCTCGGCGGCGCTAGTCCCATAGAGACGGCACAGTTCCCGGATGTCGGGTGCCTTGAACGGCCCTCGCCCTTTTCGATCCGCATGCTTTTCTGTCGCGAACCAACATGAACGACGTCGGCGTACGCCTTACCGGACTCCTCTCGCAATGCCTTGAGTCGCCGCCCCAGTGATCGACGCAGCGTTACTCCGTGGTCTGGCCCCGATCCAGTTTCCTTCACCCCGATCATGCCAAGATCCTGCCACCGCAAGTCCCTCGGCGTCAGGGACTGACTGTCCAAAGTTGTTGTCCAAAAATCCCTGACCATTTTGGCCCAACAAAATGAACAGTTGAAGTGCGTCTTCCGACAACGCGACGATTGCGTACAGCGGGACTGGCGGTAGGCGACCCCAAGAACACCGTCGGTTCGCCTTTGAGCAGTAGGTCAACGTCGACAATTCCTTGGACGTGATGGTCATGGACCCAACAGCCAATGGCGCTCGGACGTCGCGGTGGCGGCATCGGCACCAGTTAGCACTCAATCGAGAGGCTCATTGATGAGCGACGACCACCCGAACTGGACAGGAGAACTTGTCCTCGACTTGCGGAATGCGCGGGACTGGTCAGTCGGCGACGCCGAGATCAGCATCCGACGCGACACCGTCATCGTCCGACACCAAGGGCGCGGCCTCGCCACCCTCGATCGTGACTGGTTCCGAAACTGGCTCACTCAGACCGAGCCCGAACCGTATGTCGTGGACGACGTCGTGTGGACGGCGCAACTCGGCAGCACCTTCATAACAGCGGGGACGGCAGCGTTCCGGGTCACCCCCGAATCGCTCGCCAACCTGGTGGCAGTGATCTGACTTTTGCTGATGTGCTGAACAGATGGGAGTGGGGCATGGCACAGCGGACTGATTTCCCGGGCCTCAGGCACGCATCATTACAAGCAACTCGGAACCGGCCGATCTGGGCAAGAAGAGTGTCGGCGACGATCAGGCGGTTGAACATTGGCGATTCATTGGCCGCGTGCCTTCGGCGGAAGGGCACGAGTCACTCGTGGTGGAGGCTGTCCAGCGCGACGAACGTGACCCGCTCAACTCTGACGATTCTTGGGCCCACGAACCTGCCCAAGTCTTGATGGCGGGCGTCCGGTTGACTACTACCGATGCCCGGGCACTCGCCCTGATCCTGACGACCGCGGCCGACCTCATCGAACAAGCACACTAATTCGGCCCTATCTGCGCCAGCATACGGCTGGATAGAGCCACCTACCAGGCTCGGTGCGCAACAGGCACTCGGTGAGGCCGTCAGACCGCGGCCACTCGCGCCGAGAGATAGACCTCCGTAGGCATTGGCTGACGCAGTTTCCAAATGATGGCCATCGGACGCTCTCCGGTATGCGATACGTAGTCTGCTGGTCCGAGAAATACATAAGGAGCCGTACCGGTCGCGTCACGTGCCTCAGCCCGCACGAACAAGAGAATGTTGGTTTCTTGCCGTTGATGATTGAGGTATCGCTGACCAGTGCGAGAGTGGACTGATGTGGTGGACTGTGATTCCCAGTGGAAGAGATCCTGACTGAGTGCGTAGTCTTTGTACATAGTGGACGGTGAGTACTGCTTTTCCGACTTCTTGATCGTGATCAGAAAGGCGTCGGACTGGACTGCCTCGCACCAGGCCACCCCCTCGCGCATCGTGCTTGGCCTTCGTGACATTGAAGCATGGTCAAGCGCAGCCAGGATCTCTTCACGCTGATAGCTGCCGTGAACAAATAGCGGAACGTCAACCAGTCCGGGAGCGAGCGAAGACAATGGATAAGTCGTTCGTCGAGCACGGTCAAAAGCGATATCCACGACCTGACGCATCTCAGATCGAACCGCTGGTTCATCGGCGAGCGTTGTGAGACCGGCCTCGATGTCAGCGAAATTTCCGCCGTCGGGGAACATCGAGAAAAAGAACATCCTGGCCAGTCGCTGCTCAACCAAGCTGAGCCCAGAATAGGACGTCCTCGTTGAAAGCGTCCTTCCATAGTCGTCTGCTCGAGCTGCGTCGTCCACATGTGCCAGGGCTCGAACTCGCTTCGCCAGAGCTGGTTCTCGCGGACCAGGCTCAGGCATGGGCTTGGCGGCTTCTCGGCAGAGCGATGTCCAGGACCGTCCGGTTTCCTTGACGATGTCCGTAAGTTCTCGGCCGCTCTCCTCCAGGAAGGACGCGAGACCGTCTCCGTCGAATTGGCGCAGCTCCGACACCAGTACCGCCCATCGTGGCGATACCTGCTGGCGGATATTGGCCAGGACGGCATCCCGAGTCACGACGTCCAGCACGATCTGTGATCCGGACGGCAAGAACGGAAAGCCCTGCTGCACCTGACGCTCAAGCCTCTTGCCACCGGCACCAGTCAACGCCCGGAAGCGCTGGTCGAACCGGAACTCGCGGCGCTGGTGTCCAACGAAATCGAGGACTGTCAGGACGGACTTGCCCTCCGTCATCCGTAGTCCCCGCCCGAGTTGCTGAAGGAACACCGTGGCGCTCTCGGTTGGCCGTAGGAAGAGCACGGTGTCCACCTCGGGCAGGTCCAGGCCCTCGTTGAATAGGTCAACCGCGAAGAGCGCGTTGATTTCGCGGTTTCTCAACGCTCGGAGCGCATCAGCTCGATCAGAGCTCGACGTGTCGGCCCACACTGCTCGCGCCGGAATCCCGGCCGCCGTGAAGCGCTGCGCCATGTAGCGGGCGTGAGCAGTGCTGGCACAGAAGCCGAGGGCACGCATTCGGCTCGCGTCGGAGACCTTGTCCCGGACCTCCTTCAACACGATCCGTGTGCGAGCATCGTTCCCTGTGTACAGGGCATCGAGCGATGCGGTGTCGTACGATCCGCGCTTCCAGACGACGTCGGCAAGGTTCGTTCCATCGTGGATGCCGAAGTAGTGAAAGGGGCAGAGGAGGCTCTGGTCGAGCGCATCCCACAGCCGGAGCTCAGCCGCCGTTCGGCCCTCGAAGAATGTTCGAACGTCGACACCATCTCCTCGCTCCGGGGTCGCGGTCAGACCGAGAAGCTCGAGCGGCTTAACATGATCAAGTAGCCGTCGATAGCTGGCCGCCTGAGCATGATGGAACTCGTCAATCACCACAACGTCGAAGTGCTGAGGGTCGAGCGCTGCGATTTTCGCTGCTGACAAGGACTGGATACTGGCGAAGACATGCCGACCGACCGTTGGGACGTCGCCTCCGACCCAAAGCTCGCCAAAGGTGGCGTCTACCATGACTTCTTGATACATCCGCTGAGACTGACGCAAGATCTCGACGCGATGGGCCACGAAAAGCAAGGAGAGGTCTTTGCCATAGGTATCCCGCACCAGCCGTCGGTAGTCGAGGGCAGCGACGACCGTCTTCCCCGTGCCGGTGGCAGCAACAACGAGGTTGCGGTGACGATCGTGGAGTGTGCGTTCGGCGTCCAGTTCCTCAAGGATCTCGGCCTGATGTGGCAATGGTCTGACCTCAAGGCCGGACAGTGTGATGCTCTCGCGGTTCCGCTGGCCACCAGCAATCTCCAACGCACTGCGCAGCCGTTCGCCGTCCTCAGCCGGACGATAGGGCTCGAATTCCCTGTTTTCCCAGTAGGAATCGAAGGTGGTCCGAAACTTATCGATCAATGCCGGTGATCCCACCGTGGAAAGACGTACGTTCCACTCCACGCCATCAACCAGTGCCGCCTGCGAAAGGTTGCTAGAGCCGACGTAGGCAGTGTCAAAGCCAGTGTTTCTCTTCAGCAGCCACGCTTTGGCGTGCAGACGTGTCCGATTCGTCTCGTAGTTGATGCGCACTTCAGCCCCGTACTCATTCACCAACGCATCCAGCGCCTTCGCATCCGTGGCACCCAGGTACGTCGTGGTGAGAACCCTGAGCGGAACGCCGCGGAGCTTCAGCGTATTGAACTGCTCGGTGAGGAGGCGGACTCCCTGCCACTTAACGAAGGCGCAGAGCAGGTCGACACCGTCAACACTATCCAGCTCGGCCCTGAGCTCGGCAGCCAACGTTGGTTCGCCACGTGCGTTGGTCAGGAGCGCGGCTTCGGAGAGTGGCGTCACCGGCCGGTGCAGAGCCGCTGGGATGATCTGTCCGACCACGGCGGCTCGCGAGACGGAGAGAAGCTGTTGCATCTCGCCGCCCACGCTCACGATCGGATTGTCAGCGGGAAGGTCGCGCTCGGCCAGCACGGCCAGGAGACGGTGGACGATGTCCAAGCGGTCGATCGGGTCGCGGATTCGGCTGAGCGTCTTCTCAATGATGGGGGTGAGATGCCGAGACACGACCAGCGGCATCTCGGCGTCGTCCACTTGGGCTATCTCACTGACCCAGTCTTCGCCCGCGCCCACCTGCTGCTGCAACTGCTCAGTCAGCAGCGACTCGTACAAGCCCTCCTGCACGAACCTCTCCCGCCGATCGCCCGAGTCCTCGCCGCTTGCAGCGTAGAGGCCGCCACCGACATTGACCCGTGATCGGCATTTCCTGGAGAGTCCCGATGCGTCGAGCCGCGCGCACAAACAGCGGGTGGGGCATCGGTTTCCCGATGCCCCACCCGTTAGTGCCGTTCGGTAAGAACTACCGCTTGCCGATGAGCTGCTGCAGTGCCACCCGCGACAGCGGATCTGCGGCAGCAGACTTCAGTGTGGCCGCCGCGGTCGGATCCGGCTGCGGCACCGGGTCACACTTCACGTCCGACGTGTTGCCGGCCACCCGGGACGGCAGCGAGCCGTTGGTCAGGTAGGCGGCGATCAGGTCGTCCGTGCAGGAGACCCCGCTCAGCGAGCCCGAGTGCGTCGAACCGTTGACGCCCTCGATCAGCACCGACTTCGGGAACCGCTTGCGGACCTCGATAGCCCCGGTGTACGGCGTTGCCGCATCGAAGGTCTCGTTGATCAGCAACATGGCGGGCGACTTAGCGCCGTTCACCGTGACCGGCGTGCCGGGCTTGGAGCCCCAGGTGAGGCACGGCGCGTTGAACCAGACGTTGTTCCAGGTGAGGAACGGCGCCGTGGCGTGCAGCATCCAGTTGTCCATGCGCCACTTGTAGTACGTCGGCCAGGCGACGTCGGTGCACTGGGTGGCCAGGTACATCGCGAAGCCGTTGTCGGCGCCCTTACCCAGCGGGTTGGCTTCCTGGTAGGCCGTGAGCGCCGGCTTGAAGGCGCCCTTGTTCACGGCCGCGGCGAACAGGCTGGCAGTGTCCTCCCACCCGTACACGTAGTACCCGGCGCCCACGAAGACGTCGTTCCATTCAGCCGCACCGAGCTTGCCACCGGCCGGCTTCTTGGCCAGCTTCGACAGGGTCGCGTAGTACTTCGCCTCCACCACGGCCTCGGTGGTGCCGAGCTTGTAGGTGGCGTCGTTCTTGGCAACCCAGGCGAAGAAGATCTTGCTGGTCTTGCCGAACGCCTTGTCCTGGTCGAGGTTGGCGTTGTACCAGACCCGGCGCGGGTCGACGATGCCGTCGAGCACCATCCGGCGGACCCGGGTCGGGTGCAGCGTGCTGTACACCTGGCCGAGGTAGGAACCGTAGGAGAAGCCGTAGTAGTTGATCTGCGACTTGCCGAGCGCCTTGCGGATGCTCTCCATGTCGTTGATCGTGTCCACGGTCTTCACGTGGTCCAGCAGTGCGCCGCCGGCCTTGTCACACGCCTTGGCGTAGCCCTTCGACCGGTTCAGCCAGGTGGTCTCGAGCTTCTGCGTGGTCGGCACGTACTGCGGCCGCGGCGGCTTGAAGTAGTTGCCGTTGCAGGACAGCGCCGGGATGCTGGAGCCGACGCCACGAGGATCGAAGCCGATCCAGTCGTAGGCATCCCCGGCGCCGTTCGGCACGTACTGGCCGAGCACCGAAAGGGTCAGACCGGAGCCGCCGGGGCCACCGGGGTTCGTCAGCATGACGCCCTGGTACTTGTCCGCGGAGACCTTGGCCTTGATCCGCGACACCGCGATCTTGATCTTGGTGCTCGTGGGCTTCTTGTAGTTGAGCGGCACGGTCAGGTAGCCGCACTCGGCGCCGAGCTCGTCAAAGCCCGGGATACCGCACTTGCCCCACTTGATTGCCGTCGGGGTGAAGGACGCCGAAGCGTCCGCCACCGTCGCAGCCGCAGGGGCCGCTACCGCGGCCGCCGGTGCAGCTTTGGCCGTCTTCGGCGCCGCCTGAGCGGCCGAAGCGTAGGCCGCACCCCCTGCGATCAGCCCTGTCACGGCTACAGCCGCCACAATTTTCTTCATTACAGTCCGTTCATCCGGCCCGAGTTCTTTGGATGGTGCCGTCGCGGATTGTTCCGTCGTATGGGTCCGATATGCAAGGGATTCACAGAAATTAGACGGCTGCAACGAAGATCCTCCGTAGCTCCCCGTGATACTCGCGCAAGGTCGAGCGAATAGTCGCCGCCCTGACCCAGCTGTTGGGTCAGGGCGACGATCAAACCAGGGCTCGAAAACCTCAGCGGCGGACCAGGGCTCGTTCCAGCCGTTCCATGTCTGCGTGCACCCGCTTGGTCAGCTGCCGGATCCCCTCGGTGGCGGCCTCGGCAACGCGCGCCTCGACGTCCCCGCTGTCCAGGAGCTTCGCGACGTCCTCCGGCTCCCTGAGGTTGCCGGTGAGCCGGCTGACGCTCTCGACGATCGCCCCGAGGGTCACCAGTTCCAGCAGTTCGCCGTCCAGGATCGGCACCTGCTGCTTGAACGGCGGCGGATCCGGGATCGGGATCCGCCACGGCCGGGTGATCTCGATCAGCACCAGGTCGTCCAGCCAGTCCCAGGTAAACCGAAGCCGCTCACACTGCGGCGCCTGCTGCTGAAGCGCGTCCCTCGCCTTCGTCCCGAGGTCCAGCAGTTGGCCGATCCGGTCCAGGGTGTGGTCGGACTTCAACGCCATCAGGACGTCGACGTGCTGGGTGATCAGCCAGATCCCGCGCCGCCGGATCTGTGCCTGGGTGCCGCTGCGGGCCAGCCAGAGTGCGATGTTCTGGAAGTACTCGCGGATCTCGCCCCAGGCCTGGGCCGGGGCGACGTCCTGCGGCGCGGGGGCCTGCCCGGCCAGTGCGGCCAGCCTGACCCGGTCGAAGGCGTCGGCGAACTGCTCGACGTTCATGTTCCAGAAGTGATGCCAGGTCGCGTCCACCAGGACCCGGCCGACGCCGCCGGCGACCTCGTCCACCAGATGCCCGTCGTAGGTGCCGATCACCCCGAACGTGCCGAGCGCCGGGTTCAGGTTCACCGTGGACGTCGCGATCACCTCGGGCGGCAGCTTCACCCCGGCCCGGTTCGGGTACTCGGTGACCGGCGTCCCGTCCACGCTGATCGGCCGGGACAGGTCGTTCGGCACCTCGACCTGACCTTCGTGCATGTGGTCCGGGATCCGGGTGATGACGCCGGACTTTCCGCACAGCACCGGATGCGGAAAGTCCCGGTAGGAGAAAACAAACGGCCCCGGCGCGCTGTACTTCCGGGGCCTGATCTCCTGCGGGATGCCGTCGAAGTCCGACCCACCGGTCATGCTGTCGTTCTCACCGATGCCGGGCGTGACGTCCCGCTTGGGAGCGACCGGCTCACCGTTCGGCCCGGGGTTCGGATAGAACCAGCGCCGCATACTGCGCACCCGGGGAATCCGGCCACACAGGCCGACGCCGAGCGCCTCGTGATCGCCGGTCGCGAAGACCCCGCCGCCGCCTTGCATGAAGTCCCAGATCGCGGTCGCCTCCCCAGCGACCAGGCTGTTGCCGCCGTTCACGCCGAAGATCCAAATCTGGTCAAACGGTGTCAGATCTGTTGTGGTGAAACGGAAATCGTGAATGTCTGCGTCCGGATCAGCATGGTTGTAGCTGGACGTCGCATGCTGGGCCAACGTGACGTCGATCTGCACGTAGGAGGGCAGGTCATGCTGCAGAGCCTGGAGCACCCGGGACAGGTTGTACCCGTTGCCCGGGCCGTACTTTGCGCCGTCCGTGACCATCAGCACCCTGACGTGCGCGACCACCCGCCAAGGAATCTGGTACAGGTCGTCCCACCAGCGCTCCCGCAGCCGGAACTTGTACAACTGCTCGTAGTTGATCACCTTGCCGTTCATGACCCCACCCCTTGCCGGCCCGCCCAAGATTCGCTGATGACGAATCATGGTGAAGAGCGAATCCGACTACTCCGAGATACCACCCGCTTACAGAGCCCACGTGCTCGGTCAGGATCTGGTCGGCCGTCTGACCCAGTTGCTGGGTCATTGGCCCGATTGATCCCCGGACGTCGACCTTTCCACAGGAAGGTGGAACGCGGGGTTGTCCACAGATGAGGGTGAGGCGCTTCCGAGGCGGGGGTTCATTGATCAGGGTCGGGGCATGGATATCGACGAAGTCCCTGCGGTGGCGGCACGGCATGGCGGCGTCTTCACCGCCGCCCAGGCCCAGAGCGAGGGTTGGACGAGCCGGCAGGTTCGGCGACGATTGGCCGCCGGACGTTGGAGGTATGTGGCCGGGCGGGCGATCGCTCGGGCTGTGCCGCCGGGTCTGGCCAGGATCTGGACCGCGTTCCAGCTCGCGGTCGCCGCGCAATTGACGATGCCTGGCGTCGTCGCCAGCCACTGGACCGCCGGTCTGCTTCATGGGTTTCCGCTGGAGCAGCCGCTCGGACCGGAGAGCTCGCACGTGATTTCTCGCGGTCGACACGAGTCCGGTCGGAGCAGCGTCGTCCATCATCTGCGGTTGGACGATGACGAGATCGAGCGCCACGCCTCTGGTCTGCTCCTCACCACACAACAACGGACGGCCCTGGACCTACTGTCGATCATGGCGATACCGGCCGCTCTCGATCTGTGGGCCTGGGTATCCTCCCGGAAGATCCTCGACGTAGCGGGGCTGGAAGCGGCCATCTCGAGGCGTCGACACTGGCGCGGCAGACCCCAACCGCAGCAGATTCTGACCCTGGTTCGCGGCGGGGCAGTCAGTGGCGCCGAGTTCGTCCTGCATGGGCTGCTGCGTGAGGCCGGCATCGGCGGGTGGACGGCCGGGGTAACGCTCACCGATGCACAGGGCGTCATAGGCGTGGTCGACCTGCATTTCGATGGCACCCGAGTGGTCGTCGAGGTGGACGGATTTCGGGCACATTCCTCGAAACGGAGCTTCATCAACGACAGGCGACGGCAGAACCGGCTGGTCGTCGCCCGGTACAACGTGCTCCGGTACACCTGGGACGACCTCCAGAAGCGCCCTCACGAAGTGCTCGCCGAGATCAAAGCCGCCCTCCGCGATGCCGCGCTGGTTCAAACGGGATCCTGACCCGCCCACTGTGCCCCGCCAGGGGACGCCAGCAGAGTGAGCGGAGGTCTGACCCAGCCACTGGGTCAAGATCCCGACCAACCCGAGGGACGCCAGGGGCGCCAGGGGGCGCTAGCGGAGTGGGCGGAGGTCTGACCCAGGAGGTGGGTCAGAACGCCGGATAGTCCGGGTTAGCCGAGGGTGCGGGTGGTGATGGCGGGGAGTTCGGCGAGGACGGTTTCGGGGGTGCAGGAGCCGGCCGCCAGGTGACGGGCGTTGGCCCGGCCTGCGGCTGCGGCATAACGAAGGGCTTCGGGCAGGTCGGTGAGGCCACCGGGACGAAGGAAGCTCGCGGCGAGGCCGGCCAGGAAGGCATCGCCGCTGCCCACCGGCAGGGCGTGCTCCAGCGGGTCGTGGTGCACCTCGAGGCGGCGGCCGTCCTCGGCCAGGCACAGGGCACCTGCTGCGCCCAGGGTGATCACCACGGTCCCGGCGCCCAGCGCTTGCAGTGCTTTGGCCGCGACCCAGGGCTGCTGCGGGTCGGTGCCGGTCGCGGCGGCCGCCTCGTCCGCATTCACCTTGACCAGGCTCGGACCGCGGCGGACGGCCCGGGCCAGCTGCTCGCCGTCCGAGTCGAGCAGCACCCGCACGCCGGTCTCGGTGCTGAGCTCGACCAGTTGGGCGATCGCGTCGTCCGGGAGCCCGGCCGGGACCCGGCCGGAGATCGCCACCACGTCGGACGTCGACAGCCCGGCCAGCGCCGAACGGACGGCAGTCAGGACATCGGGCCAGACCTCGGCGGAAACCGGGAGTACCGCTTCGTAGATCTCGGTCATTGAGCCGTCGGACTCGTCCAGCAGGCTCAGGCACTGCCGGGTCTCGACGCCACTGTCCACCCAGGCAACCGCCAAGCCCTCGGCCTTGGCGAGGAGGCGCATTGCTTCGCCTCCGGTGCCGCCGACCAACGCGACGATCCGAGTCGGGACGCCGAGCCGGACCGCCGCCCGGGCCGCGTTCAGGCCCTTGCCGCCGGCCAGCGCGGTCACCGTCCGCGGCCGGTTGATCGTGCCGCGGCGGAAGCTGGCGGCGCGGGCGTACCGGTCCACCGCAGGAGCCAGGCTGATCACGAGCAACGTCCCGTTTCCTGCCGGCACGGCGCTCGCGGCCACACCGCTCCCGGCGCTCTCGGTCATGCCGCGAGTGTCACTCATCGGTATTCGCCGAGCGTGCTCGAGTCGAACTCGACGGTCATCGGGCCGTCGACGACCACCGCGCGGGCGGCGGCGGTGAGGCCGGCCAGGGCGGCGGTCACCGGGTCCGCGCCGTTCAGAGCCGCGGCGACGAACCCACCGGCGAACGAGTCACCGGCGCCATCGGTATCGACCGCCCGCACTTTGATCGCGGGCAGCTTCGTCACACTGCCCTGCGGGTCGCGAACCTCGGCGCCGTCCCGCCCCAGCGTGGTGCAGATGATCGCCCCCGCTGCCAGCAGCTCGGCGGCGTCCAGGCCGAGGACCTCCAGCTCACCCTCGCTCGGAAGCAGGACATCGGCCCGGCGGACGGCGTCGATCAGGGCCAGCCGCAGCTCGTCGGTGAGCGCCTCGGGCCGGACGTTCGGGTCCACCGACGTCCTGGCTCCGGCCCGGCGAGCCCGCTCGAACGCGGCCAGCGCGGTGGACGCCAGCGGCTCCCCGAAGATCAACGCCGAGCCGGACAGATGCACCCAGCTCGCCCGTTCGGGCAGGTCAGCGACGTCCCGAACCGCGTTGGCCGCAGTCGCCGCGACGTTGAAGACGAACTCCCGGCGATCCGGACCGCGGTAGGTGATGTGCGCGGTGGCGGTCGGCAGCGCGGGGTCCACGTGCAGCTGATCCAGGTGCACGCCGGCTGCAGACAGCCGCCTGCGGAGCTCCTGACCGTGCTCATCGGCGCCGATGCCGCCGACGAAGTACGTCTCAACCCCGAGTCGGGCGGCCACGTACGAGGTGATCGCCGGGGCGCCGCTGGCCCACGGCCCGGTGAAGTCGACCGGCCCGAGCCCGTCGGTGCCCAGGTCGCGCTGATAGGCAACGAGCGCTTCGCCGACGATGAGTAGCACGCCGTCCATCTTCTCAGCCCGGCCACCTGGCACAAGGTCCCCTCGTGGCAGCGTCAAGTGGTGCTTGCACGGTGCATGATCTGCACGGGTTGGAGCTGGGTGGGGTTGGATGCGATGGGTGGGTTTGGTGGGAACGGGTCGTGGGGGTGGTTGTGCAGGATTACGTGAGGTTGGCGGCGGTCTGGCCTTGACCCGGGTTCCGGTGGCACACAAGGTCGTCGGATGACCATCTCGCTCGTCGCGCGCGATGCTGCCACCGGGCGGTTCGGCGTGGCCACGGCCAGCTTCGTGTTGGCGGTGGGCTCCCGGGTGCCGCGGGTGACGGGGCACGGCGCGGTCGCGGTCCAGGCCGGGTCACCGTCCAACTGGGGACCGGTCCTGCTCGCGGCGCTCGGCTCCGGGGTGCGGGCGAGCGAGGCGGTGGCCCTGCTCGGCGCTTCGCCGGTCGCCGAGCACGCCCAGCTGGCCGTGGTGGACCGGCAGGGCGGGGTGGCGGTGTTGTCCGGGACCGCGTTGGAGCCGGCCGCTAGCGAGGCCCAAGGGCACGGCGTGTGTGCGGCGGCCAATCTGATGGAACGGCGCGGGGTGGCCGAGGTCGCCGTCGGCGCCTATCTCACCAGCACCGCGGGCAGCTTCAGCGGCCGACTGCTGGACGGGCTGTCCGCGGCAGATCGGATGGGCGCGGATGTGCGGGGGCGCCAGTCGGCCGCGCTGCGGGTAGCCGCCGGGGACGATGACGTTGACCCGGCGGCCGCGGAGGTGGACCTGAGAGTGGACGACGCCCGCGATCCGGTCGCGGAATTGCGGCGCCTGCACCGGCTTTGGGCGGCGCACGCGCTGCTGGAGAGGAGCCGGGGCGCGGACGGCCTCTACCGGAACGTCAACCTGGCGATGGCCGCGCTACGGGCCGCACCGGACGATCAGGCCTGCCTCGGCGGCGCCGTCTTCGCGCTGCTGCGATCTGGACGGCTCGCCGAGGCGACACCACTGCTGCGTCGGCTCACGGCCATGGAACCGCGCACCGAAACCCGGATCCACCGGCTGATCTACTCCGGCGGGCTCGACCCGGAGACCGGCCGGGCCGCGCTCTGCATTGTCGCCTCCAGCGCGAATCTTGTTCTGCCGTAAGCAACTCCGTTGACCTGAAGCTCGATCGCATGCTCGCCCGGGTAGTGCCGACGGGTGGTGATCGGAGCAAACGACTGCCGCCGGACGGCCTCAAAGCGCTCCCCCGGGCCGAGCGTCCGAGTCGCCAGCTTGAACACCTTGGGCGCGAGGGAGCCGTTGGACTTCTGATAGTGGACGACGTAATCGATCGCCACCCGCACCGGCACGGCCCCCGGATTGGTGACGGCGACCGCGAAAGTGATTGCCCCACCGGTGCTTACCTCGAGTCGCTCCAGGCTGGGGCCCTCGATCAGCAGGCCGGCCGGCGCCTCGAAGCCGAGCAGGGCCAGCGCACCCGGATCCGCCTGCTTGATCAGCGTGCGCATCGCGTGCCGGACCAGGCGAGGCGTGTTCGCGTCCGGTTTCCTCGACCAGCGGGCGGCGGTCCGGACGGCCAGCTCCGGGTCGGCCCGGCTGAGGTCGTTCAGGTGGTTCGCCACCGAGCGCCGGACGTACTCCGAGTCGTCCCGGTACAGCCGGTCCAGGATAGGAATCGTCTTCTGCGGTGCCGACGTGAGCTCGGGCACCCGCCGGGCCCAGGGCAGTCGGGGCCGGGTGCCCTCGCTGGCCAGCCGGCGGACGTGCTCGTTCGGGTGCGCCGTCCAGCCCTTGACCGCCGTCAGGGTTCGGCCCAGGTCCGCGATCAGGAACGTGCGCAGCGCGAACTCGCCGGTCAGCTCGGGCGTGAGCGCGGACAGCAGCTCCAGCCCGGCCTCGAACCGCTCCGGGCGATCGCCGGGTTGGGTGGCGAGGGTGGCGACGGCCTCGCTGACCGGCCAGATCATCCACCCGGTGAACGCCGGGTCGGTCAGCGCTGTCCGGATCAGCGCCTCGAACTGCCAGTAGTCCGTCGGGCCGTCGCTGAGCAGGGCGTCCCGGATCGCCCTCGCCCGCTCGCTCAGCCCGAGCCCGGCCAGCGTCTTCGCCGAACCGGACTTGCGCACGGCGCTCCAGGACCGGTCGGGCGCCGCGACCGACAGCCGCTTGGCCAGGCCGGCCACCGTCGCCGCGCCGATCAGCTCATCAGCAAACGGCATGCGCGCACCCCTGGTTTTCAGCCACGAGGGGGACGCTACCCGGGCGCACCGACAGTCTTCAGCGCCCCCGGCTCAGGAGGACGGCCCCCGAACCCCGTGACCGCGTCGACCGCGAACCGTTCGTCCAAATCTTCCGGCCAGTCACCGCTCGGCCCGTTCATCAGTTCCACATCCCACGATCGAGGTCTCGACACGCGTCTGTACGTGACGAGACGTCCGGACCCAGCTTTCCATTCCGGACGCCATCCACACAGACGCGCGATTCGCCCGATCTGATGCAGCTACGGCCGATCTGATTCGGTGCGGATTCAACGCGCGGGTAGGTGATCCGGCCCCGAGGCTTCAGCCCGGTCGGATTGCTCCGATGTAGCTCTTGCTCGTGTAGTACCGATTGGCGCGGAGCTCGCAGGCGCATCGGGTGATGACCCAGCACTTGCCGACGCGGAGGTTCTCAAATGACGCAACTCTCGACATTCATGGTCGGCCGGTACCTGTTCGGGGTGGACGTGGCCCTGGTCCAGGAGATCATGCGGGTCCGCTCGATGACCCCGGTTCCGCTTGCCGTCCCGGAGATCGCCGGGTTGATCAACCTGCGGGGCGAGGTGCTCACCGCCGTCGACCTGAGAATCCTCTTCGGGCTCGATCCGGCCGATTCCTCCCGCAATCCGATCAACATCGTGGTTCGGGTGGACGACGAGCCGGTCAGCCTGCTGGTCGACGCCATCGGCGGAGTGGTCGACGTCTCGACCCTGCCGTTCCAGTCGACACCGGCCACGGTTGACCAGAAAGCCCGGGCACTGATCATGGGCGCGTACACGCTGCCCGATCAGCTCCTGCTGGCCCTCGATGCTCGCAAGGTTCTGTCCGATCTGGCGGTCAACGTCAGCTGAGATGTGCCCCTCTACCCGCCTGCGCTCCCGCGTTTCTCGAAGGACACCCTGATGGCTGCCGTATCCGTGATCATCCCTGCTCCGCCGAGCACAGCTTCCGGCTTCTCACCCCGGCGGTTCTTCGCCGATCTGAAAATCGGCGTCAAGATCCTTACCTTGGTGGCGCTGGCCGGGATCATCACGGCGGGGGTGGGCCTGGTCGGCCAGCGAGCGCTGACGGACCTGCGAGACACCAACCAGCACGTCGCCAATGTGTCGGCACGCAAGACGTCGCTGGCGCTGAACACCAAGGCCGACTGGATCGAATACCGCCGGCTGGTGCTGCGCACGGTGCTGTCGAATTCGGCGGACGACGCGCAGACCCAGGCCGCGAGCGTCGAGAAGCAGCTCGCGCTGGTCCGTTCGGATCTGGACGCCTTTGCCGCAGTGGGCCTGGACGCCGATGACACGAAGGTCCTCAAGGACCAGGTCGAGCCGAACATGGCGGCGGCCGAGGCGTTCTGGACCGACAAGATCAAGACCTTGGCGATGGAGCGCAACCGCACCGCTGCAAACACCCAAACGGTTGCCCTGGTGATCGCCAATGATTTCGGGCCGGTCGCCAACGCGGTGGCCCAGGCCACGGACAAACTCAGCGACACCAACCAGGCGGAGACCGACTCTCAGGTCACATCCGCGACCACGGCCGCAAACCGCGCGGTCATCAAGCTGTGGCTGGTCACCGGCATTGGGATCGTCCTGCTGGTGCTGCTCGGCCTGGGGATCGCCCGAATGATCTCCAGGTCGATCGGCAAGGTCCGCAATGCGCTGGTCGGGCTCGCTGCGGGTGACCTCACCGTCGCCGCCAATGTCGACTCCAAGGATGAGGTCGGCGAGATGGCCGACGCGCTCACCCAGGCCCAGGCGGCGCTGCGGGTGGTGATGGGCGACATCAACGGGACGTCGGCCACGCTGGCCGGCAGTGCCGAGGAGCTGACCTCGGTGTCGGCGCAGATCGCCGTCAATGCCGAGGACACGGCCTCGCAGGCGATGAGTCTCTCCGGAACGGCGAACCAGGTCTCCAGCAACGTGCAGACCGTCGCCGCCGGTACCGAGCAGATGAGCGCCAGCATCCGGGAAATCGCCTCCTCCTCGGCCGAAGCCGTCCGAGTGGCCTCCAGCGCGGTACGGGAAGCGGCGACCGCGACCGAGACGGTGGCCAAGCTCGGTGCCTCCAGCGTGGAAATCGGCAAGGTCGTGAAGGCGATCACCACGATTGCCGAGCAGACCAACCTGCTGGCACTGAACGCCACGATCGAAGCGGCACGAGCAGGCGAGGCGGGCAAGGGCTTCGCCGTGGTCGCCGAAGAGGTCAAGCAACTCGCGCAGGAGACCGCCCGCGCCACCGAGGACATCTCCAAGCGCGTCGAGGCCATCCAGGCCGACACCAACGAGGCCGTCGGCGCGATCGCCCGGATCTCCCAGACCATCGAGGACGTCAACTCCTACCAGACCACGATCGCCTCGGCCGTCGAGGAGCAGACCTCAGTGACCGGTGAGATCTCCCGCAGCGTCACCGAAGCCGCCTCCGGTTCGGCCAGCATCGCCGGTGGCATCGAGTCCGTCGCCGTGGCGTCCCAGGCGTCCATGCAAGGAATCAGCGAATCCCAGCGAGCCGCAGTCGAGCTCGCATCCCTGTCGGCTGAGCTGCGGACCATGGTCGCCCGCTTCCGGATCTGAGCACCCCCTTGTCGAACAACTCTTCCGCGGGCGGTCACGCCTCGTCGCTGGCACCGGTGCACATTGCGCGTCAGACGATCCTGACCGCAGCCGGCCGGCTCTACGGCTACGAGTTGCTCTTCCGCGATACGGCGCGGGCGGGTACCGCGGCTCACGACGGTGACAGCGCAACCACGGCAACGATCATTGCCGCCTTCTCGGAGTTCAGCATCGAGAAACTGCTGGATGGACGGCGCGGATTCGTCAATTTGAGTCGCAGTTTCATCACCGGCAAGCTGCCGCTGCCGTTCGCCCCGGAAGCCGCCGCCCTGGAGATCCTGGAGACGATCGAGCGGGACGCCGAGGCGATCGCCGGGGTGCAACGACTCGCCGCCGAGGGGTACGAGATCGTGCTCGACGACTTCGTCTGGACGCCTGGAGTCGAACCGCTGCTCGAGGTGGCGTCCATCGTCAAGGTCGACGTCCTGGCACTGAGCTGGGACGAGGTACTCACAACCCTGGACCAGGTCCGCCCCTTCGGTAACCGCATGCTGGCCGAGAAGATCGAGAACGAGGAGATGCTGAACCGCTGCATCGCAGTCGGTTTCGAGCTCTTTCAAGGCTATCATCTGGGCCGCCCGGAGACCCGCTCGACCAACACCATCAGTCCCTCGCAGGCCCGGGCCCTGCAGATCCTGGGCCGGCTCAGCGCACCGGACGTCTCCCCCACCTCGGTCGAGGACGAGGTACTGAGCGACCCCGCGCTGATGTATCGCCTACTCCGGATCGCGAATTCGGCGTCCACCGGGCTCGACCGACCCGTCTCCTCGATCAGGGAGACGCTGGTCCTGGTCGGCCTGACCCGGTTGCGCGCCTGGCTGGTGCTGCTGTCGATGTCCTCGCCCGGCGGCTCCGCCATCGGCCTGACCAACGCCCTGATCCGGGCGAGCACCTGCGAGGGGGCGGCCCGGCGGGCGGGCAGCATCCGCGCGGACGCCGCCTTCACCCTGGGGCTTTTGGACGGCCTGGCCGAGTCACTCGGCGTCCCCCCGGCGGAACTGACAACCCTGCTGCCCTTTCTGGCGCCGGACCTGGCGGCCGCCCTGCAGGGCGAGCCGGGACCGATGCGGGACCTGCTGGACGCCGTCCGCGCCTACGAGGCAGCCAACGACGACCTGATGCGCAGCTCCGGGATATCGCTCTCGGCGCTGTCCGAGTCCTACCTGGACGCGCTCGCCTGGACCACCACGGTGACCCGCGCCGACATCATGAGGCCTTAGTTCTTCGGCGTCAGCCCATGCTTTTCGCACCGTCGATGCTCTCGCGCAGGATGTCGGCGTGTCCCGAGTGCTGCGCGGTCTCGGAGATGACGTGCAGCACCACCTGGCGGGCGGACCAGGACTCTCCCGGCTCGTACCAGGGCGCCTCGGGCAGCGGGTGGGTGATGTCGAGGTCGGGCAGATCACGGATCACCTGATCGGTCCGCTCGGCCACCTCTGCGTACTCCGCCAGGATCGTTTCCAGGGTGACGCCGGGCGCCATCTGGAACCGGTTCAACCACGCCTGCATGGCCTCGCCGTCGTCAGAGGCCGGCGACGACGCCGGTCCGTCCAGGATGAAGTCGACCCACTGCCGCTCGGTGTCGGAAACGTGCTGGATCAGTCCGCCGAGGCAGAGTTCGCTGGCGGTGGGGTGGAGTGCGGCCTGCTCATCGGTCAGCTCGCGAACGGTGTAGCGCAGGAAGTAGCGGCGCTGGGCCAGGGCCTGAAGCAGGTTCGCCCGCTCGCCGGTGCTGATCTCGGTGCTGCTCTCGGTGGTGGTCATCGTGGCTCTCCCCTTTGTCTGATCCGTCCTTGCTGCAGCCCAACCTAGGCAGCAATCAGGTCAGCTTCTTTCCGCTTGGACGCAGCCCCGCTAACCGACCGAAAGTTTGGCTACGGACCGAGGGGGATCTCGGCCAGCAAACGCCAGGAACCCTCGACGGTGGTCCCGGCCAGCACCTGAACGTGCGTCACCGGCATCGAGAACGGCAGCTGGGCAGCGACTATTCGTTCGGCCGCGAGCAGGTCGTCCAGTGGCGCGCCGTTGCCCACGGTCAGATGCGGCACCACGGTGTCGTATTGGCCGTTGAACGGCGGATAGTCGGGAAACTCCCGGACCACGGCGGCGGTCAGGGAGCGGAACGACTCGGCCGGATTCGGCGCCACCCACAGCACGCGCTGATCGAACCAGGCGGTCCGCGTCCATTCCGCCGTGAACCGCGGGACGCTGGACACCGCCCGACCCAGGGCCGCGAGGACGGCGTCATCGATCGCGGCCGGCGGGAGGAACGGATAGAGCACGGTGACATGCGCCGGGACACCCCATCGCGCCGCTTCGTCGAGCCGCTTCCGAAGGTCACCGACCACGGGCTCGGCGACCGGAACATTCACCACGATCGCGCTTTCGGTCGGCTCCGACATCAAATGACTGTAACTGGCGCTCGACAATCTCGGAATACCTCTGAATAGGGACTATTCGGACGCTGTATTTGTACGCATCAGCGGGGACGGCGGTGGCCAGGGGGCGCCCACCGGAGTGACGGCGATCATTTGGCCGGTGTCGATCAGCGCACTGGACAGGTCCCCGGCGAACTGCCAGAGCTGCTGGGTGCGGTCGGCGCCGAGGCCGCGGAAGGGTCTGGCCGAGGCGGTGTCGGTGGCGGCCTCGATCCCGTCCCGCAGTTCGTGCCCGGCGCCGGTCAGCGAGCCCTCCTCGGTCAGCAGGCCGCGCTCGTGCAGTCGGTCGCGGGCCGCCGCCCAGCGGTCGTCGGTGAGGCCGCGGGTCAGGCGCAGCCGCTCCAGTTGCAGCCGCTCGCCGGCCCACGCCGCCATCAACACCTGAGCCTCGACGACATCAAGGTCGGCGGCGACCAGCGTCGCGACGTGCGCGTCACCGCGGTACTCGCGCAGCGTGTTCATCGCCCGCCAGAGCCGGGCCCACGGCTCGGCCGGGGGATCGACGGCCTGGTTCGCCGCGGCGAGCGGACGGCCGCTGGTGTCCAGATCGGTGACGAGGTCGGCCAGCAGCTCCGCCATCGAGGTGACCTGCGCGGTTCCCGGGTGCTCGGCGAACTCCCGGGCCGAGCTCGCGGCCACCGCCTGATGGGTGCCGGCGACCGCGTCCGCCGGGCTGATCGCCTGCCACGCCGCCGGAAGCACCAGCTCGATCGTGGCCCGGGGGAAGCCGTGGAACGCGGCGGTGACGACGGTTGAATGCGCCGCGCCGAGCGGGGCCGACCGCATCACCAGGTAGGCGGCTCGGGCGGGCAGGCCAACACCCTCCATCACCGCGGCCGCCTCCGCGGTGAACAGTGCGGCGATGGTGAAGGGCTCGGCGGCAGCCCAATAGGCGTGAGCCCATTGGGCGGCAGGTGACGTCGTCATCAGGATCCTCAGAGGTCGCTTTCGAACGGTTCGGCCGGTACGGGCTGGCGCCCGTCGCAGATTACCGGTGCCTTCCTTGCTCTGCTCTAGATCGACCCGGTTCCTGCGCACGCCCTAGGATCAAGCCACAACGTGCGGAAATTGGCCCCGACCCGCCGCTTCGGCCCCGAAAGGCCAGCATGAATGAGCACGCCTTCCCGGTCGTGGCCTTGGTCTGCTCTGCCGGCGGCCTCGACGCGCTGACCCGCGTCCTCGGGCCGCTCCCAGCCGACTTTCCGGCTGCGCTGCTCGTGCTGCAGCACATCGACCCGGGTGCGACCAGCTCCCTGAAATCGATCCTGGCCCGGCGCACCGCACTGACCGTCGCGGACGTCGCCGAGGGCACCGAACTGCGGCCGGGCCACGTTCTGGTGGCACCGCCGGGCAGCCACACCCTGGTCACCGGCCACGGCACCGTCGCGCTGATCGAATCCGGGCCTCGGCCGCCGTACCGACCCTCCGCCGACCTGCTGCTGACCAGTCTGGCGCTGTCCGTCGGGCCGCGAGCGATGGCAGTGGTGCTGTCCGGGCACGGGATCGACGGCGCGACCGGGGCCACCGCCGTGCACCACTTCGGCGGGTTGGTGATCGCCAGCGACGAGGCCTCGTCAACCGAGTTCTCGATGCCGGGAGCCACGATCGGCCGGGATACGATCGTTGACCACGCCGTCGCGCTGGACGACATCCCGGCCCTGCTGATCGCGCTCACGGCCGCTGCCGAACGGTAACTCGCTCGCCGTCCGGGAGCCGGGATGCCAGCCTGAACCGGTGACGGACCACCCGAAGCCGCAGATCACCGGGGCATCCGAGGTACTCCACGTGCTGGCTGCGCTGGCGGCGGCCGGGTGCCGAAGCTGGGTGGCCGGCGGCTGGGGCGTTGATGCCTTGGTCGGACGGCAGACTCGGCCACATCGGGACCTGGACCTGGCGTTGGACGCCGTGCGATTGGACGCCGGTCTCACCGCCCTCGCGTCGCTCGGCTATGCGGTGGAGACCGACTGGCTACCGGTCCGGGTGGAGCTGCACCGCGCCGGGCACGGCTGGGTCGACGTCCATCCGGTGATCTTCGACGCGTCCGGAGCGGGCGTTCAGGCCGGGTTCGAGGGCGAGGTCTTTCGGTATCCGAGCGCCTGCTTCACCCGCGGGTGGATCGGCGGGGCGCAGGTCGATTGCCTGTCGGCCGAGCGGCAACGGCGCTTTCGTCAGGGCTACCAACTGCGGGCCATCGACCACCACGACCTGGCCCTGCTCGCCGACCTCCGGTGACCGTGAGCAGGGTCAGCCGACGTGGATGCGGGGACGGCGTTCCGGATCGGGCTCGGCCTCGCGCAGCACCTCGCGAGTGACCGGGGCGATCTCACCGTCCCCGACGAACAGGAAGCGCAGCAGGTTGACGACCGGGTTGCCCTCGGTCCAGGTGAAGTACACGTGCGGCACCATGTTGGTCCGGTCTCGGATCGCCAGCGCCAGCTCGGCGATGGTGTTGGCGACCACCGAACCGCGGATGGTCAGGATCCGGTGGCCGAAGCGCTCCTCACCCACCACGTGCAACATGGTCTCGAAGTCCGAGGCGTCGTCCACCGTCACCTCGATGAAGATCAGCGGCGCCCACTTCGGGACGTGGTTGATCTCGCGCACCTCGACCGCCTTGTCCCGGTACTCCACGGCATCGCGGGGGCCGGGCTCGTTGGCTACCAGGTACAGCGTCCCGCACTTCGCCGCGGCGTTCAGGTACTCGATCGATGCGTCGTCGAAACTGATTCCGGCGCCGCGTAACTCGAAGGCTCGCCCGGCTCGGGAGATCAACGAGACCACGATGATCGCCAGGATGAACAGCGAGCCGATCTTTAGCCCATCCGGGCGCTCGATCACATTGGCGACCGTGGTGTAGCTGAAAACCGCGGCCACCACACCGAAGAACCAGGCCGCCCGAGTTCTGCGGCGACGGCGGGCGGACAGGGTGACGGCGATCGACGCCGAGGTGATCAGCACCAGGACACCGGTGGCGTAGGCCCCGCCCTGAGCGTTGACGTCGGCCTGGAAGTACCAGGTGACGAAGAACCCGATACCGGTGAAAACCAGTACCAGTGGCCGAATCGCCCGGGCCCAGCGCGGCGCCATCCCGTAGCGCGGCAGGTACCGCGGCACCAGGTTGAGCAACCCGGCCATCGCAGAGGCCCCGGCGAACCAGAGGATGGCGATCGTGCTGAGGTCGTACGCCGTGCCGAACACGTTGCCGAGGTGCTCGTGCGCCAGATAGGCGAGCGCACGCCCGCTCGCCGCCCCGCCGTCCTTGAACTCGTCCGGCGGGATCAGCAGCGTGGTGGTGAAACTGGACAGCACCAGGAACACGCTCATGATCAGCGCCGAGGTCAGCAGCAGCTTGTGCGCGCCGGCGATTCGGCCGACCGGGTTCTTCTCGGTGTCGTTCGGGCCGCCCTGAATCTGTGGCATCACCGCGACGCCGGTCTCGAAGCCGGACAGGCCCAGCGCGAGCTTGGGAAACACCACTAACGCGATCCCGGCCACCGCCAGCCAGTTCGGGTGCTCGCTGTGCAGCAGCCGGGTCCAGTCTCCGATCACGTGTGGGTTGGCGATCACCTCGGCCACGGAGACGACGGTCACCACCACGTTCAGCGAGAGGTAGACGGTGACCAGGACGACGGCGATCCCGATCGCCTCCTTGAACCCGCGCAGGAACACCGCGCCGAGCGCGCCCAGCAGCACCAGGGTGATCAGCACCAGGTGGCCGTGCAGCGCCTCCGGCGCATACGGGTTCTCCACCGCGTGCGCGGACGCGTCCGCCGCGGACAGGGTCATGGTGATCAGGAAGTCGGTGGCGGCGAAGCCGAGCAGTACCAGGACGAAGAGCTTGCCGCCCCACCACGGCAGCACCTTCTCCAGCATGGAGATCGAACCCTCGCCGTTCGGGCTCTCCCGCGCCACCCGCCGGTACACCGGCAGCGCGCCGAACAGCGTCAGGGCCACCAGCACCAGGGTCGCGACCGGCGCGACCGCGCCGGCGGCGAGCGCCGCGATTCCGGGCTGATAGCCGAGCGTGGAGAAATAGTCCACGCCGGTCAGGCACATCACCTTCCACCACGGGCGGCGGTGCTCGGTCTGGGCCTTGCCATGCGGTCCCTGGATCTCGGCGGCCCGGTCCGCCTGCCCCTCCAGGAACCAGCCCCGGAATCGGACCCGGGTGTCGGTGCTCATGCTTCTTTCATACCCCTCAGACGACGAAGCCGTGCCCGCGCGGGGCACGGCTTCGTCGGATCATTTCACTTGCGGGTTTCAAACACCTTCTTGGCCGGGCCGAGGTCCATCAGCACGGTCTCGCCGGTGGCGTTGTCCAGCCCATCGTTGTCGGTCACGGCGTAGAGCTGACCGTTGCCGGCGATGGTCAGACCCTCGAGCTTCTCCTGGGTCCAGCCGTTCGTCGCCCGCAGCGACGGCAGGACGTCGACAGCCAGCGTCTTGCGCAGCACCGGCAGAGTGCCGGCAGCCGGCGTCCCGCTCGGGACGGACACGCTGTACACCCGCTTGATCCGGGCGGCCGGGCCGTTCAGCTTGTCCCGCTCGATGATCGCCAGTCGGTCGGTGCCGACCGCGACGATCTCGGACAGACCGATCCAGTCGCCGGCCGTGCTGGTGGTCTCCAGCTGGTAGCCGAACCAGGCCCAGGACTTGCTGGTCACGTCGTACCGGCCGAGCCGGACGATGCCGGCCGGGTCGGTGGTCAGCTCGCGCTGCACGGCAATCCAGACCTGCTCGTGGCCGTGGCGATCGGTGAACGCGGTGACCCCTTCCAGGCCCTGGGCCTTGAGCCCGGCGACCACATCGGCCGGGAGGCTGACGGTCTCCTGAGTCGCGCCCTGGCCGTCGAGCCGGACCAGCCGGTTGTTGCCGGGCTTCGCCGCGGTCCCCTCGATCGCCAGCCAGAAGCCACCCTGCGGCCGGGCGAACACGCCCTCGGCGTCCAGCCCGATCGGCGCACCGGCGGCGTCCTTCACCACGATCTCCTGGTCCACACTCGCCGGGCTGCGGCGGACGTCGAGGCCGAGGATCCGGGTCGGGCTGTAGGCGGCGTCGGTGACGGCGAACAGCCGGTTCTTCGCGCCCGGCACGGCGGACAGCCCGGACAGGGCACCCCAGGCGATCGGCTGCTTCAGGCCCTTGGAGACCACCGTCGGGAACGCCGGTTTGTCGTGGCCGAGCTGGTAGACGGCGACCGAGGCGCGGACCCCGACCGAGGCGTCGTCGGTCTCGCTGGAGACCACCAGCAGGTCTCGGGACGGCACCGGCAGGATGCCCTCCGGCCCGTTCGTGGTCGGCAGAATCTGCTGGAACCGCGGCCGGGTGGGCCGGCTGACGTCATACACGGCGACGAAGTTGCCGCGCTCGGAGCCGACGAAGGCGTACGGCGTCCCGTTGATCGTCGCGATCGCCAGGCCCTCGGGCTCGCTGCCCTTGTTGTCCGAGCGGCCGTCGTCGTACAGGCCGTGGGCGACGGCGAGCCGGTCGAAGGTGTTGCCGGCGTCCCAGGCGACCTTGCCGCTCCGGCTGTCGAAGACGGTCCAGCCGCGGGTGCCGCCCTTCCAGTCGCCCTCGTTCGCGGTCGCGAAGTACCGGTCGTCGAGCCAGGCGATCGAGTCCGGCTCACGCGGCTGATCGACGATGCTGCCAGTGAGGTCGATCTTGCCGTCGTCCTCGGTGTCGATCCCGGTGACGGTCGCCGTCCCAGCCGAGAACGCCTTGGTGATCTTCCCGGTCGGCAGGTCGATCAGCACAACGGCGTTGTTCTCCTGCAGCGTCACCGCCAGCTGCCGGCCGTTGATGGCGACGTACTCCGGTTCGGGGTCGGTCGGTTCGGTGATGCCGGCCGCGCTGAGCACCGGTAGCGCACTGCCGCCTGCGCTGACCAGCGGGACGGCCCGGGTCTTCCAACTCGCCGGGCTGCCGGCCAAGTCAACGATCTGGACGAAACCGGCCGGCAGCTGCGGCAGGTCGCCGTCCTCGCCACCGGCCGGGGCGGTGTCCTCGTCCCGCTCGTTCTCGATCGCGATCGCGGCGTAACGGCCGTCCTTCGCGAGCGCGATCGAGTCCGGCTGGCCGCCGAGGTCAAGGCTGCGGACCAGGGTGCGGTCACTGATCCGGATCACGTCGAGCCGGCCGGAGGGTGCGGTGAAGTTCGGGCTGGTGTTGACGACGACCAGCGCGTACGCGCCGACGACGGTCACCGAGGTCGGCTCCGCGTCGGCGTCGCCCGGCCTGACCAGCGCCAGGGTGCCGAGGCCGCGAGGAGCCTTCGGATTGCTGATGTCGACGAACCCGATCCGCTTGCCGGGCGCGTCGGTGTAGATCACGGTCCGGCCGTCCGCGGTGATGGTGGAGATCTCGGCCACTGTCTGGGTTGCCGGGTCCTCACCGGCCGGGCGGTTCTGGAACACCGGGTAGGTGGCGGACCGGTTGAACCACTCCTGATGAGCGTGGCTGCCGGTTCCGGCCGTTGCCGCTCCGGCTCCAGTGAGGGCTGTGGTCAGGGCAGCGGTCAGCGCCGCCGCCGTGACCAGCGTGATCGGGTGTCGCAGCTGCATGGTTTCTCCGCCCGGGACGAGGACCCTTCGGCCCTGCTCGCTGGGCAGCCTCACAGCGCGAAGTGACGCCGGGGGGAACAGCAGTGGGCCCGGCGATGAAGAGGTTCATCGCCGGGCCCACCACGGTTGCTCGCTAGGTCAGTTGACCTTGACGGCGTCACTCGGGGACGTTGCCGGCGCCGTGGTCGAGATGCCGGGGTAGAACAGGCGCCACCGCCCGCTCTTGCCCGCCTTGACCGTGGTGCTGATCTTGCCCTTGCTGGTGGCAGTCACCGTCTTGACGGTGACGTACTTCGACGTGCCGTCGGCCTTGAACTGGACCTGGGTCTTGCCGGCGAAACCGACGTACCCAAGCGTCTTCGCACCGTTCCAGTTCACCCGATACAGCGTGGCCTTGAGCGAGATCAACTTGCCCTTCTTCACCGGCTCCGGGGTAGCGTTGAACGACCCAATGGTCGCCTGCCGCTGCAGGGTGAGAGGCAGGAACGCCTCCGCCGGGTCGACGAAGACCTCATCGGTGTCGGGCGGGTCCTCCAGGCCGTAGGCCTGCACCCATGCTGCTCCGATCTGCTTGCCTGCGTAGCTGTTGGCCAGCCGCTGCGGCGACAGCGAGATCGTCGGCTTCGCCGTCTCGGCGAAGGCGCCGGTACCGTTCGGGGCGACGAAGGGGAATACGGTGACGCCCCATATGTCGAGCGTGCAGCCGTCCACCTTCACCGAGAACGTCTTGGTCACGCTCTTCGCACCCACAACGAATTTGTTGGGGGCGTAGCTGTTGATCGTGCAGACCGACGGAATGTGCGTCTGGTCGGCGGCCGTAGTCGTGATCTTGCCAGGGAAGAGGGCCCGAGGGGCCACTCTCCCCGTTGAGGAATCCCGGTGCTCAGCAGCCTGCGCCGCCCCGCCGGACATCGTGGCCAACAGCACCGCGGCAGCGGCAGTGAGCCCGATGACTTTGCCGCGCCCGATTGCCAAATCTGACATTAAATGTGACTCCGCTTCGATTTTCCGGTCCTGAGAGAGAGAACCTCGCAGACCGGACAACCGGAGCGCAGGTGAATTGCCCAATCTTCACCATTTATCAGGGTTTTCGCCATGGCCGACTACCCTCTGCGATGTCAGCCGGCGGGCCAGGTCCAAGTGGCGACCTCGGGGATGTCCTCGCCGTGCTCCCGGGTCCAGGCCCGGGCCCGGATCCGGGCGTCGGTGATCTTCTGGTGCAGCCCGGCGTACTTGACCCCGAGACCGTCCACCCGGTCGAGGACGTCCAGCACCAGGTGGTACCGGTCGAGGTCGTTCAGCATCACCATGTCGAACGGCGTGGTCGTCGTCCCGTTCTCCTTATACCCACGCACGTGCAGGTTCTCGTGGTTGTTCCGCCGGTAGGTCAGTCGGTGCACCAACCACGGGTAGCCGTGGAACGCGAAGATCACCGGCCTGTCGTTGGTGAAGATCGCATCGAAGGCCCGGTCGGTCAGGCCGTGCGGGTGCTCGGTCTCCGGCTGCAGGCGCATCAGGTCAACGACGTTCACCACCCGGACCTTGAGGTCCGGCAGTTCGCGCCGCAGGATGTCGGCCGCGGCCAGCGTCTCCAGGGTCGGAATCTCGCCGGCACAGGCCAGGACGACGTCCGGCTCGGTGCCCGGCTGCTCGGTCCCGGCCCAGTCCCAGATCCCGATCCCACGGCTGCAATGCAGGATCGCCTCGTCCATCGGCAGGTAATCCAGTTGCGGCTGCTTGCCCGCGACCACCACGTTCACGTAGTCGTGGCTGCGCAGGCAGTGGTCGTAGACCGACAGCAGGGTGTTCGTGTCCGGCGGCAGGTAGACCCGGACGACCTCGGGCTTCTTGTTCATCACGACGTCCAGGAAACCTGGGTCCTGGTGGGTGGATCCGTTGTGGTCCTGACGCCAGACGTGCGACGTCAACAAGTAATTCAGGGACGGCGTCTGCCCCCGCCACGGGATCTGCTTCTTCGCTTCGATCCACTTGGCGTGCTGGTTGAACATCGAGTCGACGATGTGGATGAACGCCTCGTAGCAGGTGAACACCCCATGCCGGCCGGTGAGCAGGTACCCCTCCAGCAGGCCCTGGCAGACGTGCTCGGAGAGCATCTCGAACGAGCGACCCTCGGGCGAGAGCCGGTCGTCGCCGTCCACGACCTCGGCCACCCAACTGCGGCCACCGATGTCGAGCACGTCCTGCAGCCGATTGCTGGCCACCTCGTCCGGCCCGAAGGTGAGGAAGGTGCTGCGGTTCTGATCGGTGACATCGCGCAGCCAGCCGCCCAGCACCCGAGTGGCCTCGTGCGCGCTTCGGCCGCGTTCTGGCACCTCCACCGCATGCTCGCGGAAGTCCGGCAGGTTCAGGTGCTCCAGCCGGCCGCCGTTCGCGATCGGGTTGGCGCTCATCCGCCGCGGACCGGTCGGGGGCAGCGCTCGCAACCGCTCAACCGGGCGCCCGAGCTCGTCGAACAACTCCTCCGGGCGGTAGGAGCGCAGCCACTCCTCCAGCGCGGCCCGGTGGGCATCGTCCGTCCGGGTTCCGGACAGCGGCACCTGGTGCGACCGGAACGTGCCCTCCACCTGCTGGCCGTCGACGATCTGCGGGCCGGTCCAGCCCTTCGGCGTGCGCATCACGATCATCGGCCAGGCCGGTCGGGACAGGTCGCCGCCTGCGGCCCGACGCTTGATCTCGACAATCTTGTCCAGGCAGGTGTCCATCACCTGTGCCATCGCCTGGTGGGCCTCGGCCGGGTTGGTATGTGTTTCCGCCGCCACCAGGTGCGGGTCGTAGCCGTAACCGCGCATCAGCTCGAACAGTTCGGTCTCGGGGATCCGGGCCAAGAGCGACGGGTTGGCGATCTTGTATCCATTGAGCTGCAGGATCGGGATCACCGCGCCGTCCCGGGCCGGGTTGATCAGCTTGTTGACGTGCCAGCTGGTGGCGAGCGGGCCGGTTTCGGCCTCGCCGTCGCCGACGACGCAGAAGACGGTCAGATCCGGGTCGTCGAGCGCCGCGCCGAACGCGTGCAGCAGTGAATACCCCAGCTCCCCGCCCTCGTGGAAGGAGCCCGGGGTCTGCGGCGCGCAGTGGCTCGGCACACCGCCGGGGAAGGAGAACTGCCGGAAGAGCCGTTCGATCCCGCGCTCGTCATAGGTGATCGCCGGGAACAGCTCGCTGTAGGTGCCCTCGAGCCAGGAGCAGGCGTTCGGCCCGGGACCGCCGTGGCCGGGGCCCATCACATAGACGGCGTCCAGGTCGCGCTCGCGGATCACCCGGTTGGCGTGGGTGTAGATGAAGTTCAGCCCCGGGGTGGTACCCCAGTGCCCGAGCAGCCGTGGCTTGACGTGCTCCAGCCGCAGCGGCTCGTGCAGCAACGCGTTTCCCATCAGGTAGATCTGGCCCACCGACAGGTAGTTGGCCGCTCGCCAGAAGGCATCGAGATCGGCCAGTTCCTCCGGCTGAAGCGGGCCGGGGGCATCCGAGAGCACGTATCCGGCTGGGCCGCGGGTCTCCCCACTGCCGGTGCTGTCGTCGTCCGCGGAGGTGTCGCCGCCCAGAGAGGCCGGGGTTCCGGTCGCTGGGGCGTTCTGACTGTCCACGGTCACGGTGGTCTCCTTCTGTCGGCAGGACGGCCCAGTCTGCTTGCCCGGGTGCACCGGCTGGGAGAGCACAAGGTCCCTGGAAGCGATGAATTCCTCGGTTCCCGCCGGTCTAAACAATGGCACCAGTGCACCAGACTGACCGCAAACACAACGTGAACGACGCTTGACCGGCGAGGCGATCGGACCAGGAGGCAGACCATGACGGGTATCGGCTGGTTGGACGCCGCCGCCGTGGCGGCGTTCGGGACCGTTACCGTCCTCGCGCTGCTTCGGCTGGCCCGCGGTCGGGCCCGAGGCCTCGACGGATTCGTGGACGACGGCTTCCACGCGGTGATGGGGGTGGCCATGACGGCGATGTTCTGGCCAGGGTCGGGACGGTTCCCGGCGGCCTGGATCGCCGTGGTCGGGCTGATCGTGGTGTGGCCAATGCTGGTTCTGGCCCAGGCCGCGCGGCGTTCCGTAGCGGCCGGTGATGGATTTGCGGACGATGTGGAGTTGGACGGCGGGGCATCGGACGGTGGGGTATTGGACAACCGAGCGTCGGGTGGGCGGGTCTCGCTCGGTCACACCGGGTACTGGCTCACCTGCACCCTGCTCCTGGTCGTCGCGGTCGGCGCCGGCCACGGGTCGGCCGAGGCGACCGGCGAGTCTGGACAAGTCGGGTCCGGGGTCGTCGGGTCCGGGATGATGGCTTCGATGCCCGGCAGCGTTCATCCGGCCGAGGCCGGGATCGGCGCGAGCGCGCTCGGCAGCGCCTTGCAAACCGTTGCCGGGTGGCCAATTTGGCCGCTGGTCGGGATCGGCTTCCTGTTCTACGCCGGGCTGATCCTGCTCGGCCGGCGGCGGCCGATCACCGAGCGCGCCTGCGCCGCGGTGATGGCCGCCGGGATGGCCGTGATGGCGTTCGCGATCTAGAGCCTGCCGCCTAGTTGGATTCGGACTCCCCTATCAGCGGGCGGACCTCGACCTGGCCGAACCGAGCGAACGGCACCCGAGCCGCGATCTCCAAAGCCCTTTCCAGACTGGCACATTCGATCAGGTCGACGCTGCCGATGTACTCCTTGGCCTCCAGGTACGGCCCATCCGAGACGACCGGCTGACCGTCCTTGATGCTTACCGTTTTCGCCTGTGCCTGCTCGGCCACACCGTAGGCGGAGATGAACTCGCCCGAGGACCGCAGTTCCTTGTGTAGGGCCTCGGTATCCTTGATCACCTGATCGAAGTCGCCGGCCATCGAGTTCCAGACTTCCTCGTTGCCGTAGATCAGCAGCATGTACTTCATCGTGATCTCCTCAGGTCCGGGCGCCGGTTGGTGGCGCCTTCGCACGGTAGTCGGAGCCCCTCGCCCAACCTCGACATCTCGCCCGGATTTTCTTGCGCGGGGCGGATGCGGCTGAATCCGCAGATCAGCCAAACGGCCAGGGTTTGTCCAATAAGCACCTCGTTCGCCCCGTCGTGTAGTCATCCTCAAACTCAGAGGCGTTACAGGAGGGGGAGTCAAAGATGACGAAGCAGACGCGCCACTACGCAGCCCGAGCACAGAAGGCCGGACCGGGGGCAGGTCTACCAGGGCCGGGACAGGCCCTGATCGGTTTCCCGGAACCGCAATCGTCCCTGTTCGGAGACCCGCTGCAGACGATCTCGCTGTTCGGCGTCCCCCAGCAGATACCTCGGGAGCTCGACCGAACGCCGATCGACCTGCCGACCCCGCCGCGACCGCGGACGCCGTCCGACGGGTACCCGCGCACTCGTCCGCAGCGTCGCAGCTGGCCGCAGGTGCTCGGGCTTCCGCTCGCCGTCCTCGTACTGGGCGTGGCACTCGGGGTGATCGCCGTCGTGATGCTGGTCGCCGCCGGCGTCCCCGCCCCCTGGGAGTAACCGGCAAACGGATCAGGCCTTGCGCGGCTCACCCCGGTAGCTCCCGAACGACCAGCGGTTGCCTTCGGGATCGGTGACGGAGAACTCGCGCCCGCCGTAGTCGGGGGTGCTCGGCGGGCGGATCACCTGGGCACCGGCCGCAAGGGCGCGCTCGTACAGCGCATCCGGGTCGTCGGTCACGGCGTAGCCGCCGAACGCGCCCGGGGTCAGGGCCCACGGATCGTCGGCCTGGGACCGTGCCGAGCCGAGCATGATCCCGCCGCCCGGAGGCCAGGACAGCTGGGCATGGTCAACCCGATCACCCTCGCCGTAGACGGCGGTCTCCTCGAACCCAAAAGCCTCGACCAGGAACCGAATCAGGGCTCGGGCGTCGCGGGCCCGCAGCGTCGGCCAGACCTGAGGCGGCGGGGCTTGTGCCGCTGAATCGGGAGCACTCGCCGGGGAAGGGACGTTGGCTGCTTCGGGTAGCTGTGTCATGGCTTCAGCCTGACCCTTCGGGCGGTCCGTGGGCTTGGACGTTTCGGAGTTCTTCGCTCACCCAGACCGTTGGCGAGCAACCCGCCAGCGACCGGAAATCCCGGGCCAGGTGTGCCTGGTCGAAGTAGCCGCAACGAGCCGCAGCGTCGGCCAAGTCCATCGGTCTGCCGGCCGCCACTCTGCGCTGCACGAGCCAGCGAGCTCTGTCGAAACGCATCACCCGAGCTGCCGCTTTGGGGCTCAGCCCCAGCTCGGCACCGAACCGCTGGCCGAGATGCCGGGGGCTCCAGCCGATGTCCGAGGCCAGCCGAGCGATCGACACAGACCCGCCAGTGCCGCGCAGCACCTGCCAGGCGCGGGCAACCTCGGGAGCCACCCGAACCGCAGCGGACCTGGCGTCCAGCAGCCGCAACAAGATCCGATCCAGGACCGCAAAGCATTGCAGCCAACTGTCGGCCGCCCGCAGCCGAGCCTGGATCTCGTCGCCGAGTCGGCCCAGGACGTCCTCGGCCGGGAGATCGAGCCGATACAGCGCACCGGCCGGCAGGCCGAGGAGCGAGCGCGCACCGAGCGGGCTGAGCGCCAACTGCACCCCGGACTGACGGCCGTCGTGAGTGATCATGGCCGGGCTGGTGTGCAGCCCACCGATCAGCGTCTCGAACACCCCGCCCGGCTGAGCCGGATCGGGATGGGTACTGACCACCAGCGGCTCGTCCAACGTGAAGATCATGGTCAGGTAGGGCGAGGGCAGCCCGCGGTGCAGAGCCGGTGCGATTCCACGCTGCCGGTAGCCGGTGTAGTGCCCGACGAACGGTCGGAGCGCAGGCGCGGGTCTGGCCGAGACCATCTCCTCGACGACATCCGTGGTCAGCACTCACCCATCCTCGCCATCCCGGCCCAGTACCGGAAGGCCTCAGTACCGGAAGGCGTCGACCAATGCCTTGAGCCCGGCGGCATGACCTGCCAGGTCCTTGGACGCACCCAGACCGGCCAGCGCACCCTCCGAGGTGCTGCTCGCCACCCGTGCGGTGGTCTCCACCGCGGTGGAGACCTCGGCGCTGCTGCCGGCCGTCTCGGTGATCGCCCGAGTCATGTCGCCGGTGGTCGCGCTCTGCTCTTCGGCGGCGGAGGCGATCGCCAGGTTGTGCTCGTTGATCTGCCCGATCATGTCCCGGATCCGCTCCACGGCGGTGGCAGCCGCACTGCTGGAGCCCTGGATCGCGCCGATCCGGTGGGTGATATCGGCCGTCGCCCGGGCCGTCGCCTGGGCCAGGTCCTTCACCTCGCCGGCAACCACGGCGAACCCCTTGCCGGCCGCACCGGCCCGCGCCGCCTCGATCGTGGCGTTCAGCGCCAGCAGGTTGGTCTGCCCGGCGATGCTGGTGATCAGCGCGACCACGCCGCCGATTTCCTGGCTGGCCACGCCGAGCTGATCGATCTCGGTGGTGGCGCTCATCGCGGCCAGCACCGACTCCTGGGTCACGGCAGCGGCCTTGCCCGCGCTGTGCGCGATCTCCGACACCGATTCGGCGATCTGCGCCGCGCCCAGCCGCACCGCCTGGACACTCTCGTTGACCTGATCGGCCGCCGTGGAGGCGTCACCGGCCCGGACCGAGGCGTCCTTGGCCCCGGCGCTCAGCGTGCTGCTGACGCCGGCCAGTTCTTCCGCGGACGACGAGAGATCCGCCGCGGTGCTGCCGATCCGGTGCATCGCCGTGCGAATCGAGCCGATCGCAGCGTCCAATCCCCGGGCCATCACCCCGATTTCGTCACCGCTGCTGAGGCCGACCTGTTGGGTCAGGTCACCGGCCGCCAACCCGGTCGTGACCTCGACCACCCGACGCAATGGCCGGGTCACGGCCCTGGTGACGACCCGCCCGAGCAGGCCCAGCACGACCGCCGCCAGCAACGTTGTCAGCAGCAGCAGTCGGATGGTGGAATCTCGGTTCTTCCGGACCTCCGCGGACAACTGGGTCACCTGAATGCCCAGGGCGTCACCGACTGCGGGCAGTTCCGCCTCGACCGCGGAGAAGGCGGTGGCGAAATCTGCCATGGACGACGGTCGGGGGCGTCCGGGTCCCGCAGCCGCAGCGGTTGCGGCGCCGACAGACAGGTATTTCTCCACGGCAGGCTGCACCGCCAAGGCAGCCTCGCGGACCTGCGGGGCCACGTCGGACTGGGTGAAGCGCTCAACGCCATCGCGCAGGATCGCGCCGTGGGTGGTGATCTCCCCCCTCGCTTCCTCCGCCTCCGCCTCGGTGGAAGCAAGCAGCACCGCCTGAACGTCACCACGCACCGCATCGTGGGCCATGTCGGCCTCGAGCGTGAGTCGGGTCAGACCGGCCAGCAGCTGCAGGCGCTCGGCGACATCGGTGGCGTGCTGCACGGAGCGGATGCCCACCCCACCCACGATGGCCGTGACCAGCAGGCCGGTGCCGATCAGCGACAAGAGTTTGATGCCGACCGGTCGGTCCGCGAACCAACGAGACAGAGCCGTACCTCGGCCGCCGGTCTGGGGGCTCTGCTCGCTCATCGGTGCCGTCCTCAGGGTTCGCGAAGGTCGGCCGGTGCGCCGTCCACCTCACCGTTCAGTCGGACGATCCGAGACTGGAGTGAAGGACGTTGACCGATGCATCAGTCCGCCTCCCCCCTTTGGTCACGCTTGGCTGTGAAATGACTACACATAGCGAATATTTCCCTGAGAAGCGCGGAAAAGCTGTAGCGTCCGATAAGGACATCCGGGATCGGTCGTGGCATTGGCGTCGACCGTGTGATAGGGCAAGATTTACCCTCACCGTCATCACCCGGACATTGAGGACCACCCGTCGGATATCGGCACCGACAGACAAAGAGCGAGCGATGCGTTACGTCGGAAGGCACCGGGCCCCGCGCCCCCTACTCCTTCGCCGACCCGTGGTCGGTGGAGTTGCCGCGGCCGTCGTGCTCGCCGTACCGGTCCTGTATGTGACCGGCAACTTCAGCGGAGCCATCCAGAGCGGAACGCCGTCCAAACAGATCGCCGACGGCACGAAGATCAGTTCGACCCCGGCGGGAGCCGAGACCGGCACGGCCGGCACCGTGATTCCCACCGACGGCTCGCCGATCCCGACGGCCACCAGCAGCTCGACCAAGCGCGCCGTCCCCGTCGCGACCGGCAGAGGCGATGGCGACGGCGACGGGGTGAGTAACGGCGGGGGCAACCACACGAGGCGACCCACCCGGACGACGACCAGCAAGCCCGCGAAGACCACAACGAAGGCGCCGACCAAGCCGCCGACCACAACGAAGTCGCCGCAGCCGCCGGTCGAACCACCCGTTGACCCACCGGTCGACCCGCCCGTCGATCCCCCGGTAGACCCGCCCGTCGATCCCCCGGTC
>Ga0307513_10000355_pt1 | contig 66793 bp, 57 predicted proteins | sample 15_EM_MG_FD_202174 | JGI IMG/M metagenome (GOLD analysis project Ga0307513, IMG submission 202174) | Populus trichocarpa ectomycorrhiza microbial communities from riparian zone in the Pacific Northwest, United States - 15_EM | ecosystem: Host-associated > Plants > Roots > Unclassified | place...
CCACTCCTCGGTTACGCCCAGTCGTGGTATTGCACTATCTCCTTGCCTGGTGTCCAATGCCTTGGATCGATGTAATTACCGGCGCGACCGTACGTTTATGGTTACAATGTCGGCCCACAAGTCCAGTCGTTTTCTCTCGTAACGGCGATCACACATCCTCCCCTCCGGGCCCTATCGGGCCTTCGCGAGCCAATCCTTTCTTTTGTTTTAAGGGGAGCCTGCTGAAGGGTTTGGGTCTCTCTCCTGTACGTCTCTATGAATTGTTTCCTTACGTGTCTGGGGTATAGTGTCCTAGGTGCTAGGCGAGAGTGATTTTTCCTATGGATTCGGGGTGTTTGATTTTTCCCATAAAGAGGTGAAGCGGGCGGTTGTTGGAATTAAGGTTTTCTTTACGCCATATCTCACGATGCATGCGAGTTCTTGTACCTTAACAATGAATACATGATATAAAAAAAAAAAAAAAAAATCGACCCAGAGATAGGCACGAACCATCTCCTCTCCACCTCCGGCGATTGAAATCTCAACACCACGAGAAATCATCGTCACATTTCCCCACCCACCTCTCTTCTCCCACGATGGCTACTGCCTAGGAGTTGACGTTAAGCCACCTTCCCTCCTCTTCTGAGGCCTGTTGGCCTCCCCTCCTTGGGGTTCTCGTTCTCGTTCATTGTTAACACGCTCATGAAGTTCGGTTCTCCCCCTTGCCCCGCACACATTTTGCATCTCACTTAGCGTTTGCACGGTCGGAAAGCTTCTTGGTTCGTTCACGGTCGACGTTACAGTGTCCGGACTCTCGGTCGAAGTAGGCCTCGGCTCACTGGGCTTGTACCTCTGATGGACAAAGCCAAGGTTAGTAACATCTCAGTCACGCCTCGGTTCGTCATCTTCCCAAAAGCCGTTGCTATGGCCTGTTGTCGGTTGTGGCTAGCCCGTTCGCGATCCTTCATCCTTCCTCCTTCCGGTTCTGTCCGCTTGCACCGTTACTACTACAGCAGCTGGCACCTTACTGCCTCCTCATCCTCCCCGATCGTTCGTCCACTTCTGGGTTACGCCCAGTCGTGGTATTGCACTACCTCCGTGCCTGGTGTCCAACGCCTTGGATCAATGTAATTACCGGCGCGACCGTACATTTATGGTTACACATGGCGGCCCACAAGTCCAGTGGTTTTCTCTCCCAACGGCGATCACACATCCTCCCTGTCGGGCCGTGTCAGGCCTTAGCGAGCCAATCCTTTCTTTTGTCATTAGGGGAGCCTGCGGAAGGGTTTGGGTCTCTCTCCTGTAGGTCTCTATGAATTGTTTTCTTACGTGTCTGAGGTATTATTGTCTTAGGTGCTAGGCGAGGGTGATTTTTCCTATGGATTCGGGGTGTTTGATTTTTCCCATGAAGAGGTGAAGCAGGCGGTTGTTGGAATTAAGGTTTTCTTTACGCCATATCTCACGATGCATCCGAGTTCTTGTACCTTAACAATGAATACATGATTTAAAAAAAAAAAAAAAAAAACCGACCAAGAGATAGGACACGAACCATCTCTCCTCCACCTCTGGCGATTAAAATCTCAACACCACCGGAAATCATCGTCACTTCCCCCCACCCACATCTCTTCTCCCACGATGGTTACTGCCTAGGACCTGAATTTAAGCCATCTCTCCTCCTCTCCTGGGGCTCTTGGGCCTCCCCTCCTTGAGGTTCGTGTTCCCATTCGTCATTGATGTGTTCATGATGTTCTGTTCTCCCCCTTACCCGGCACTTGCTTTGCACTTCGCTTAGCATTTTGCACGGTCAGAAAGCTTCTCACTTCGTTCACAGTCGGCGTCACGGTGTCGGACTCTCGGTCGAAGTAGGCCTCGGCTTACTGGGCTTATACCTCTGGTGGGGAAAGCCAAGGTTAGTAATATCATGGTCTCGTCCCGGTCTCGTCATCATCCCAAAAGCCCTTGCTATAGCCTGTTTGTCGGTTGTGACTAGCCCGTTGGCGATCCTTCCTCCTCCCCCCTCCCGGTTCCGTCCACTGGCACCGTACTGCCCCTTTAGCTGGCACCTTACTGCTAAAACTCCCCCCCGGCTGGCACCCTACTGCTCCTCCTCTACCCCAACCCCTCCGATCGGTTGGCCCTTCCTCGGTTACGCCTAGTTGTGGTATAGCTCTGCCTCCGTGGCTATTGTCCAATGCCTTAGATCGATGTAATGACCTGCGCGACCGCACGAGCGGTTATACTGGGCCCCTGGTTTCCGTGTTTTCTCCTGTCGACGATCATCTATCCACCCCCCTCAGGCCCGCGTTTCGGCTCTTAGCGAACAGGCGGTTTCTTTTGTTTTGGGGAGCCTGCTGAAGGGTTCGGGTCTCTCTACCTGTATGTTTCCATGTTTTGTTTCCTTACGTGTCTGGGGTATATTATCTTAGGTGCCAAACGGGGAGGACTTTTCCTATGGACTCGAGGTGTTTGATTTTTCCCATGAAGAGGTGAAGCGTGTGGGGGTTTTGCATTTATAGGTTTTGTTTTCTCCATAGCTCGTGCTGCATGAGGCTTTTTGTATCTAGAAACAATGAACGCATGATTACAAAAAAACCCCCGACCAAGAGATAGGATCTTCACGCAACTATCTAAGTACTTTTCTATACTTAAGTTGCAATACGATTACTCTTTACTCTCTTTACATACACTTCTCCTCTACGAAAGCCTACGCTCTAAGAACCTGGAGCCTATTGTGATAGTCTCGACGGGCAAACCCGAACATAGAACTATTATGATAGTTCTATCAAACACAACAATCCACTGATCTTACTATCGAACGAGATAGTATTCTTCGACGGGTTACTCAAAAGACAAGCAAGCCAGTTCTGTACTATCTGAAGAGATAGTACCCCCTTACCCCTTGGTACAAAATAACAAGACTCGAATACGCAGGAGATGACTGTCGTTACCTGTTGCATAACTGTTCAACCATAGGATTATTACAAAACATTATAGATTGCCAGAATCATACTTACAATTAGATTTTAAATCTCATTAATTCAAATGATCAATATAAGTTAACTTATTTTTAATTTCCAATTTATATATAATACATATTGTCTAAAACATCTACTATCATACTATTATTATTTTTATAAATATAATGTTAAATGCATCATAATCAGAATTAGGATAACCATTAATACAAATTAATTTCTAAAGTACTCTCATTCAAGTCTTATGGGAATTTAGGTTTGTAATCTATATATTTGCTATGATTTTTATTTTCTTATAAACAGCTTACTCTAGTTATTTAATATAAAAGGAAAGCAGGCTGAAATTATATACCAAAGTTTTTCTACTTGAAATGTCTCCATAACCGTTTCTCAATCTCCGGGCTGGATGCCTCTTGCGCGCCAATCTCGACGGATACCTGCAGGTAAGGGTATCAACAAAGGGCGCATGCCAGAAGCTCACTCACGCACCACGTTACACTCAAAGATTTTGCACTTTCCACAAGAAAAGATGTCCCGTTCTTGGCTCCCAAAATCATTCCTAACCATTTTTTCCCTCGCTTTGGAACCATCACCAATGATCACTCGAATATAAATATGGTTCAAATGGTGTCCGTGTTTCCAGGATCTGGTAAGTTACAGAGCAGTTATTCAAGGTTCGACAGTCAAATATATCCCTGTCTGTTCCGGTTAATAGGTTCCTACCCTTGTACTGGTGCATGGTGTGCGATGCGAGATGGTGCCGCTCAGTCAATCTCTGTGGAACCACCAGACGCTGCCAATCCAGCTAGTACCGGTACTGTAATAGCTACAAAAGACCTGCAGAAGACCTGGAAGGGTAAAATCAAATATCCACGGGGATGATGAGGGGATTCTGAAACCGGGAATAGGATCTTAGGAGAGGGGGGGGGGGGGTCAACCACTTTCCACCCATGAATTAGCTTACACAGCACGATGGGCCTAAGATTCCAGCGGAGAATTGAGCTATCCCAAGTGTCCTCTTTGTCATTGAGTTGTTTGCTCTTGCTCATTCGCAACAGGGATCTCCGACTAACTAACACTAAAGGAAAAACAATTACCATTACTAGCCCACATAGAAAGAAGACCATTGTATTGAGCAATAGCATTATTACTCTTAGCTCATAGCTCGGCCACGAGAGAAATTCCCGGGCAGTCTCACCACCGAACGATCGAGGTATGGAGAATACTTGAGCCCATAAAGTTTTGAGAAAAACTTTTGGAGCCAAGGGCTAAAGGGTCAAGCGGGCGAGTGGACCCCAGTTATGAGCGGGTCAAACCAACTTGACGTGAACTAGCATTGCAAGAGACACCGTATCCGATTTTATAATAATAGGAGATGCCATTTTCCAGTATTATCCCGGTACTCGAGTACTATACCCTACAGCTGTAATTTGCAGTAGTACCGTAGTGCTGTCCCAGTATCGGTCAGTGGTGTACCCTGCAAAATACCTTACCAGACGGGACGTACCGTATTACCGGTATTCAAACACTATCATATTGGATTTAGTATTTATTCGCCACACAGACTAGTCCCCTTTCGCAACAAATCCGTTTCACTACTAGTCTTTCCCCACTACGAGTACCTTACTCCCTCTGCCGCCCGACCACCCCCGATCCTTTCTCACCAGTATCCCTCCACTGCCCTTCCCCTAACCCTACAACCACACCTTAGTCAACTCTAGTATTCAAGTATGCTTTCTCATCGTTTGTCATCCCTTATCGAGATTCTACTTCATCTCGTACCGTGTGCTCTAGACTTCTACCGGTATGTCAAGAGAAACATCCGTCTATACTCCTTTGAGGCTCCGCTATAAGCTTTTACACGGTCAGAAAACTAGTGGGTGGAGTAGGGATGGGGGCTACCGGTACTTACCGTAGCAAACCAAGCCATGCCGGGAATCAAGACGGCGAGGATCAAACTGCTACCCTAATGCAAGAAAGTTTGAGAATTAGTTTGGTGGGGGCTACCCGTTCTGTCACCCACCTCCCTACTCGTACAGGGTACAAGTACCGGTACCATACTGTACTCAGGTAGAATGTTACTGTACTAGTACTAGCAAGGCCCCACTCAAGTCCTCAAGTGTTGGTATTCGCCCTCGTGGGCGTTGGCTCACAGCACAGGAATGTTTTTTTTTGCCGGTTGGGGTATTTCGCAGGTACGATATCGTAAAATTTCCTTGCTATTTTCCCGCCTGCTTTTTCGGGGCTGCAGTACTAGTACTTTTTACTGCTAGCGGGGGTTTACTCCCAGCAAGAAAGCGACCGAGAATGAAAGAGTAATGTTAGGTTGCAGTCATAGACTAGGACCGGATGAAAGGATCCAAGAAATACACTGACAGTACCGGTATAAAGGCCACTCACAATCGAGCGAGTCGTAAACTATTAGCTCCATTTGTGGCTGGTCTAGGAGCTTCAACCCCGCTTGGTACATGTAAGGAGTCCTTCCGAACTTCGGGTTTGGCGTAGAAGACGGGGAAGAATTCGGTGGAATATGAGACAACGAGATCGACCCTTTTTAGAAATCTTCCTTCAGCACTAGTGCGTAATAAGATACTCGTACACATTGGATCGTATTTTGGTTTCTTGCGGGTTATCGGCTTCTCCCGCTTGGTTTTTAACCTTTGCCGGTACCGTACTAGGGTATGGATGTGGGTAACCGGACAGCCGGGGGTTAGGGAGGCAAGCATTTGCGATGAGCTCCTAATCCCCGGCTGTCCGGTCACCGACGTCCGTACCCTAGTAGCTTGAAGACCCAAACCAGTGTTTGGGGTTTTAGCTACCATACCCCCCCCAACTCATTAAGAGTTGGTATTAGGCTTGGTTTTGTCCCAGGGTGGGCAAGTCGATAGAAAACATCTAGGGATGTCAACGCTAGGGGGTAGTCAACCCCCCTAACACCCAAACAGCCGTTTTCAAGCTAGTAAACACCAAGAAGTTGCGACACCCGCTAAAATTGTAAAATTCGTAACTAGGCCTGTTTACGAGTCACCCGAGTGCTGTGATTCGTTGGAGATTATGGCTGCTACTCGAGTACTCATCCTGGGCAAGAAATATTCGCCCAATGGATAAGCTATTGCTCGTACAAGTACTTTAGAGGAACTGCGGGGATTCGACTTGGATGAAGGACACTCTAGTTGCGGAAAGAAATAAACTCACCGCACGAACTAAAAGCTTGGTGAATTTAGCGCAGGGATAGTGGAGCAACAATGGTAGACAACTAGAAACGGCTAGTCCCAGCAAAGCTGATCACAAATTTTCCAATGTTAGGCTAATATTTTGTCCTCATTCCTTGCATGGGCTTGGGCCACGATACCCTAGTCCCTATTTTCTCGCTACCGGTACCCACTCGAGCACTCGAGTAGTAGGCAACAAGTACTGTGCTACACGACATCCGGCGAAAAATCCGGAGGTACAGTACCTGAGCGCAGATATACACCCACGACCCCTTATATCCAATACTTTTTGCTGAGGGAACCAGTACCCAATGTACCATAGTTTCCTGACCACACAGAAACCCTTCAGTAGAACATGTAAGGAGCGCTGCACCGATGTTCCCCCCCTGCATAGATGCCCAAAGATAATGTGCATGATAGAGCAGAACCTCGCGAAGCTTCTCCTTCTGTCGTCTTGCTCCATATCTCGCCGATCCCCGCTTTCCCTTCGTCTCCTCCCCTTTCATTTTTCGTCCTTTCCCGATTGGGGATATAAACCGACTCCTTATGCATGCATGATACTAGTACCAGCTAGTGTAATAGACAAGCAAGTTCTCTCGCTCTAGCCACACACAATTGCGCATGATACCGTATTGTACCCACTCGGCGATCGATGTTAGTGCTATGATGAACGGGGGTTCGAGATGTCAAACCTTTTTACCCTTCTCAGAACCACACCGACTGGTACTATCATACCAAATTAAATCTCTATTTTATTTTACCTCCAACAGTAATAAGCACGGCGACTTCAAATCCCTGTCTACCCCATCACTGACCTTCCTACCAGAGTATGATACGGGTATGCAGCTCGAATAGTGCGGTAAGTTTGCACAATTCGATAAACTCGCCATACTCGAGTACCATACAATACGGCGTGAGCGCAGTCACCCCCGTGCAAGGGGCTACCGGTATTAGAAGGTCAATCTCATTTAACGTAAGAATTCAATCCGAGAAGCGAGAGCCAGGGATGCTGCGGGCATAGCTGTCATGATGGCGTTTAGGTTGCAGAGCTCGTTTGTGGAATAAGGATAATGTTAAACGTTGATTGTGGTTCATCAACGCGGGCGCTTTTTTTTCTTCCGCCGCATAATAGTCTTATCAGATCGGATTCCGGTTCGAATCGCTGATTGAAACCTGGAATCCACGACACTATTCTGCCTGGGTGAGGGTGAGTGAGGTGAAGAAGTGTGATTGGCTCGGAAACCACTTTGACCACTCGGAGAGACCTAAATCTTAGAGCCGCTGTGGCAGGAGGAGTGTAGTGCGGTAGTACTCGGGTAAGGTTCAGGGTTTGCCGACCTTTTTTCCAACTTTAAAAGCGAGAGAGAAGGTATCATAGTTCGTCTGGTTACTCTCACCAAACCTTGGCCTGTAAAAATTAGGATTGCCGCAGCCTCAAGTACCAGTACTAGGGGTAGGGGTGAAGTATTGGGACAAGCAGGGGCAGCAGAGGCCTGTGCATATACCTTGGAAGGGGTATCAAAGAACCAAAAAAAAGTAAGATAACTACTAATTAGAGTAATTCTTCAACCCCCTGCTTGTCCCAATATTTCCCCCCTCACCCGAGTACGTATGTATCCGTACAGCACTCGAATACTGTATCCGTGTCTTAGGTTTATAATGGTTAGGTTTTAGTTGGAGTGGTTGGGGTAGTAGGAATATGGTGGTGTGATACAGCAGGTCACGGTTACTTGTAGTTATGTTCTTATTTCCCCGGGTTTTAAGAATGTTGACCATGTCGGGAGCATGCCGCCAGAAGCCCAATGATAGGGGGCGAGTGTGTTACCCCACAGAGTGGCTTGCGCTCAAATCTTCAGTCTACGATATCGTGCATCTAAACCTCAAAAGAGTCTACCGTAGTTCGCTATCGAATTTTTTTTATAAAAAAAATATCAAAATCTCAGAGAGAACCGGGGGTTTGCAAACTTTCCTGCATTGGGAGAAGGGAGCTCATGCATACATCCTCTCGTTATGACAATTTCTACCTTCCCTCCTTACTTTCCTTTTCACACGTCTGAACCTTGTGCTATTATCCCCCCCCTCTACCTACCGACTCCACTACAGGATGCGGATAAGGGCCGTCACAACCAATTGGCCATTCACGCCGAGAGTATCTCGTGCATGCAATTACATACAGGACTCTAACAATAGCACACATCCTGCCCATTGACCCCACAATTGCATCATAACACGGAATGATCCCTTCTCTCTGTAAGAAAAAACGAGCCCGGTAGGTACCAGATCACTACCCCTTATGTCAAGAGCCATATTTGCGACATTGTGCCAAGGGGATTAATTTCCGGGCCGTTTCAATCAAGACATAGGAGGTTTTCGGCGCATTGATTGGTACGCCGACGCCGTATTGTGCCGTACTAGTGGTAGTCCAGCACTAGTACAGACCATGGTTGAGGCCCAACTGTCAGTGATATCAACCAAGGTTTTTTTTCGCCCCGGACTGTGACTTGCAGTATGGAAACAAACCTTATATTAGACCGTCCCAACAGCCCGATGCATGGGAACTAGGGTCAGTGGAAATATGCAGCAGAGGAGATGTACGGTAATTGACATGCTTGGCAGCCGAAATATATACTGTAACTCCTAGGAGCCCCCACACACTGTATTTCTAGGTCAAGTATTTGTAGGAATAAGTGCGAGTCTTTAGGGATAGCGAGGCTACAGAATTAGCCCCTGCCATCCCCTTGGTTGCTTGCTCGCAAGCTTGTTCATCGAGCTATGCTGCTCGAGTACCGCACAGGTACAGTACAAGCCACAGTTTCTGTTTCGTTGCAAAAAGCGATAATGGAAATTTGTTTGTCACTCGAGGTTACTTCTAGCATACCCAAGAACTTGTGCTAGGAGAGATTCTTTCGTACGGGACGGAGATTATTTTGGAGGTTCATCTAAATTAATAGTTCACTGCAGCAGTTTTCTATTGGGTACTTGTGTAGTACGTATGTATTGTCGCGCAGGGTAGTTACTATAAGTTAGATAATTCGAGGAAGGAACTCTGTTGTGTGCGATGCAGTAATATCGGAGCTGTACTGGTAGGAAGTAAGAGTAACAAGTATTGTACTGTACCGTGATTAAATGTTCCTTCCTTCCTTCCTTTTTTTTTCATAGGAGGATGAAAGATGGTAATCGTGCGGCTTTCGTCGACCAAGGAATCGACGTCATACCGGTATGTTAAATAAGGTCACAGCTACTGGAAGGAAGGTGTATAGTTCACAAGATATTTCATCTCGGGACGATGCCCCCCGCATACAGTATAGCTGACAGAATATTACCGAGAAGTGCGCTGGAGTTATTATCAGTACCGTGCCTTACCCACTGTGCGTACACAATGTTGACGGCTATCATCAATCAATCAACGCACGGGTTTGATAGGAGGACAAGAGGATAGATAGACGGAAGTTTAACCTCACCCCCGATTATTGTTGCATACCAATCCTTCTCGCTTTCTTGTGCTCCACTCCAATCCCAACTCTCGTGTGTAAGCACCGATACTCGCAAGAAGGACCTGAAAACGGGGATTCACAGAATGTATTGCAAAAGACCAGTGCGTATCTGAGCAAAGACCCACGACCCCCGCCTTCGGATTCCTCTTGCTTCCTCCGATTTAGGCGTGATCCTGGAACAAACCACCCGATTTAAACGTCAACTGACTGTGGCAGTATCAGCACCATAATGGAAGAAAACAAAACATATCCTCGAATCGAATGTGATCTGTTGAATACCGCGGACCCCCAAGATAATACTTGTGCTACACGCACGTTTCACTCCACGCCCTTATTCCAACTGTCCGGTACGGAGAACTGAGATTGCTTTTTTTGCTTTCTTTTTTCTCACACGGGCCGGTAAACAATGCAAGGCACTCGAGAAAGATACGAATTCCAACTGCATTGGGTGCTCGTATGGAGCACCGTCCGCCATGGTACTATTGAGGGGGCAATGGATAAGTGCCGCGATGCTTCTATGGTATCATACTCAGTATGGTGGGGCCAACAGGTCAAGCGCTCAATTGTTTCCTGACAAAGTTCTCACAGCGATGGTGTGTGTGTGTGCGGGAAACACTCCCATTCCCGTATGGTCTCGTATAATCCGCTATCCCCGTCAGGCTTCTAATCTCCGGGCACAGAGACAATACATCTGTAGAGGGGAGGGAATACCTAACGCGGTATAGCTGGAGCGAGCTCAGCTTGCTAGATCTGATTAACCGGTGCTCATAACTTTGTTAACTCGCGACTAAGCCTGTTGAAGTTTGGTTCACTGCTCATCTGGGGAGAGTTGGACGCGTAGGTACGGCAAAAGTACCAACTGCAAGGTTAGTAAACAGTTAATTTAAGTTAACCCCCCAACACAATCCATGGAAAACATCTCCCCTGACACTTGCATCTCATTTCGCCTTTCTTGGCATCGGGTGTTTCCGATTTGGGGATGTGAGTGGTTGTGTGAGTGGGAAAAAGGAGCTTCAAGGGTTGAGTTATCGCGGGTTGGGCAGATGGAGTCAACTCAACTCAACTTACTGTATGCTGCACACCAGTCGCTTAGATGCTGTGCTGTGCTGTGCACTGCGTAACCGAGGAAGGAGGGCGCGGGGGAAGGAAGTTATTGCTGGGGTGGATACAGATTGTTCTGCAGGCATACGTAGCTGGACGGACGCGCGAGGTCACGTTTTTTGTTTTTTTTCCAACACGTGAAGGGGGCACGATTGGGGTAAAAAAGTGCCGTGATGCTTGAGCGAGTCGTTGTTTCCAGTTGCTCCTTCCGAATGGAATAGAGTACTCGTACTGTATCTAATACAGCACCGGTACGTGGTATTCGTAGAAAGAATACCCGCCGGGAACATGTTGAACCAGTCGTTTGGGACTTTGGCCCAGAACAACCATCTCTCCGGTTGGCTGTAAGCCTTCCTTCTTGGTGGCTGTAACTTGTGAGGGTGGAGGGTTGAGTTTTGGGGTCTGTGGCCCTTTCCTTCCGAGTCTTTCTAAGAATACCGGTAATGTGCTTTTTGCAAGTATCATAAGTTATGATACCGGTACTTCGTTCTCGCTTTCTTTCTTCTCCTCCTTCCACTGCTCTGCGCTCCCCCCTTGCCACAATTTATTTCTCACAACTGTACGGTAGGTGAAGATGTTTCGGGAGACGCACATGAGCTGAAGCACAAGTATAAGTGACTTTGCCTTCCTCCCTAACTCCATGACAATCATGATGGTGGATTTACAGTAGGTGATGGAGTCTTGCCACGGCTGCTGCTGCTGATACGCCTGTAATTAGGGCTGGTTGATTTGGGAGTGGCCCCCTGTTTCGGGTACTATATAACGCCCCAATAGGTCCGTGCGGAATTCGCCAAATTTCGATTCCTGGTCTGTTCGTTTCCCGTTATTCTTTAGCGGTACATGTTTTTGTTTTTTGGTCTTCTCTTTTTCGCCACTGGAGGCACCAGACCGACCGAAGAGAGGGAGAGCAGTGAGAATTCGGTAAAGTACCGGTCCGTAATGGAGGGAAAAGACGAAAAGGATGGATGAATGAATGAATGGATAGATGATGGGATGGGATGGGATTGGACAAGAGAAAGTTGAAAAAAAGAATAAGAAAAGAAGCTTCAATCTTCTCTTTCACCCCTTTACGGTACCCATCCATCCCCCTTTCTTTGCTCCCTCTCTCCTTCGGCCTCTCCCCTCCACTCTTTCCTTAGAGGTTGTAGGACTTCGGGGTAGAAGTAAAGAGCGTTTTGACGGAGGTAGTTTATCAGGAAAGAAAGAACATTGTATCGAATAGAGATTGGTGGAGGACAAGAAGAGAAAGAAAAAAAGGAAACATCTCATCACGACCAATCCCTTGAGCTCGGTACGTGCATTCTGATACTCTTCCCCGACCTACCTTCTTTCACTCTTGTCCTATCATTAGAAGCTCCCTCTCCATTTGCTCATCCGTGTCCCATCCCGACGATACGGTATTCACCTTAGCTTTGCTCACCTTACTGACCGAGCATCACTACTGCATGCTCTGTAAAAATTGAATCCTGCCCTTCCTTCCCACCCTTCGTCTCCCTTCTTATCATTATCCCCCTACCTATTCCTACCTCCACTTACCTCCCTGCTCTCCTCACCCAGTCCCTCATTCTGTATACAAGTACACTTCCTGCAAATCTCCAATTCTTGAAACGCTCCTTCGCTTCCGAGCCAATTCTCCCTTCCCCGTTATCCACGCTAATCCGGGGGTCCTTCTGCTGCAGGATCCTACACTGCACACGCACCAGCGTCCACCCCATCCCATCTGACATCCTGTCAACTGTCATCCCTCCAACACGCGCGCGTGTGTTCCGAAACCCCCAGCTATTCTCGACAACTTAGGGACTACCCAGCAGCTTCCCCTCGAACCAGCTCTCCCGGAATACAATAACTTTAATGCAGACGACCCACCCCAGTTAACCTATCTGTGGTGGTTTTAAAAGGATAAATAAAAATAGCTCCGTCGAACCAATTGAACGCGAAATTACAGAGTTACAATCGTGAGGGGAACAAATCGGAATTGCACCACTTCAAGAGGGCAAAAAGGGAAAGGAAAAAGAAAAGAAAAAGGTCGTCGATGCAGTGTCTAATTCCGTCGTTGCTGTCAACGACCTTTTAGACACCTTTCCCATCGGAAGGGAGTGAAGGGAGCTTTTTAACGGTACCGATAGTGATAAAAAAGAAAAGGACCCGACGGGTAGCTGCTGCCTTGTCTGTGCTTTTGCCGTTCTCTTCGACGGATTGGCATCGCTACCTGTTTCGTTATCGGTTTCGTTTCCTTCTGCAGCGTTCCGGTTTCTTTCTCGTTGCCTGTTGTATATTTAGGAGATTTTAGTTTGACGGTGCACTCGTAAAGGGAAGGATTCATCCGGAACTGGTTCTGTCCGGCTCTATTCAATCGGTCGTGGGGTTTTTCTGGGCTTCTTGGTTCAATTGACTTGGACATGTAAGTTTCTCCCATGCCCCCCGAGCTATAAGTCCTGGTTGCCCTTACTGACCTGACCTACCCTGGCATAGCTTGTCTGGCATTTGCACTGCATCGACAGCCACTACGCGGGAGTTTTTTTTTTTGTCTACTCAGTAGCGAACTGGTCCACCCAATTCAGGAGTTATAAAATAGATCGCTAGAAGAAGACCACTACTTAGACACGACTACTCGTACCTCTTGCTGTATTCGGGGCGATATTGCGTTCCGTCACCACCGAAGAACCACCTAGGGAACCATATACCCTAACTCCCGGATTTCCACTACGGGCAGTTCTTAACTGATCTGCCGTGACTACCCTCCTTCGACAATAGTATATGCCAATCCAATGGACGATCGATTTTTATCTGGGGGAGCTCTCTCCGAGATGGACCTGGATGATACAGACTATGCCACCGAGGCTCCGCTACCGTCACCTGCTGGTACTCCCTACCGGACACCGCTTCTATCAAGGAATACTAGCCGTCATGCGACTCCATCCCCATCCCCATCCCCCTCTCCGTATCCTCTCTCTAGCAGTCCTCCCACGACAAACGGTCGAGCGTCTCCGCTCCATCGTATGAGCATGTCTCATCATCACGATACTTTTGATGACACTATATCAATTCTCGACCCCCGCCGGTTTACGCCCACCCTTCACGCTAACCTTGTTGCTGAGATTTTGTCGTTACGAAGAGACTTGGAATCTAAAACGAATCTTATCGATACATTGGAACATGATTTATCGGCTGCGAGATTAGAGCACGAAACGGCTACCACATCTGCTGCCACTGCACAGCGGGAAGCAAGGGATGTAAAACGTCAATTGGAAAGAGTTGAGAACGACGGTGCTGTTGAAGCTGTGGCTAAGGAGAGAGACGAAGCGCTTGAAACTGTAGCTGAGCTTAAACGACAAGTGGAGCGACAAACGAAGGCTCGGCGGAGCGCTGAGGCAGACCTTGAAAGAGTTAAGGCGACTGCAGAAGGGGATCGTGAGAAGTTGGAGGATTCAAGGAGGGTTCAAGAGCGGCGAGCTCATGTCGCCGAAGGCCGGTTGAAGGCTCTTCTGGACGAGTTATCGACTGCAAATGCTATGCCACCACCTCCGCTACCTCTGCCTCAGTCTGAACCTGAGAATGAGGATACTGCCCCCTCGGAGGTCGCCATGAGTGATACGGCAAGCATCAGAACCAGCATTCAGGGAAGACCAAGTAGTCTGATGATGGGTGACGATGTTGCTGAGCGCCTGGGGATCCGATTTTCTATGTTGTCTGGGAACCAAGGGTTGAGCTTGGCAGATGAGCTTGATCTGGACGATGTCGAGGGAGAAGATAAAGAATACGAAGGTCATGAAGAAGAGGATGATGACGATGGTAATAGGACAGAGACCGAAGCTGAAGCTACAGGTGATAATGATTCTGGCTCAGACAGTGGCTCGGAAACTGAGGATGAGGGGGATTTTCAACCTATGCGGAAGTATTGTGAAATGGGTGTCCAGGTGGAAGAGGAAGAAGAGTTAGATGAAGAAATGGAGCGGCCAGAGGTTGTTCTCGAAGAGGCCCGTGCAGAACTTGAACGAACCTACTCTGAACTCGACCGAAAATCTTCTGAGTTGGAGAACACCCGCATAGAGCTCGACAGAGCCCAGGAGAGGATTGGGGAGCTTGAGGAGCAGGTCGATGGGCTTGCTGAGGAGGTTGCTGAGAAGAAGCGTGCTTTGGTTGATAAGGAGATTGATCACGGACACAAGATCAAGGTGTTTGAAACTCAAAGCCGTGAAGTCGAAGAGCGGTGGACGTCCGTCGAGTCGAAGGAGAGAGCACTCGAAAAGACGGAAAAGTCTCTTGATGAGAGAGCGAGCAATCTTGACAGGAGGGAGAAAATGCTTGACAACAAGGAAGCCATTGTCACACCCATTCCTGAATCGCCTATCGAGAAAGAGCTTCCTCTCCTCCCCCTTGACGACGATCGTGTTTCTACGGAGAACGATGCTCACACTCAAAGAGAGTACGAAGCCAATCAAGGGCGAAAGCGGGCTGCCGGCGTTACATCCCCTCCTCCTCCGCACCACCCGCCCCCGATATATACCTCTATCGAAACTCAGACTGAGCCTGTTGAGGAGCCCATCAATGAACCTGTTGAACGGCGACCAACACCGCCTCCCAAGTCGCCTACTCGGTCACCTCCAGTGATATATCAGACTATCGGAACTCAGACAGACCCGATGAAGCCGCCGGCTCTGCAGATTATCCCAACAATCGCGGTCACTCCTCCACCGCCGACACCGCCCCTCCCTGGGCGACCGAAGGTTCCAATGAGAAATGCTGCCGTTCAGACACGTAGTAGGCAGAGGGCTCGAGGAATGCAGACAGATGAGCCCGCCTTTGAAGATCGTATCATGAAGTTGCCCGCAAGGTTAATGCCTGCGGCGATCCTGGCTAATAACAACCCTGTTCTTCCTGTGGCCCCTTCGACACAGACTGAACGACCGCCGCCAAGTCCTCCTAAGAAGAGTTCTAGGAGGGGCATCAAGAGGATATCTGCCATGGCAACTGCCCCTACGTCAGCTCCTGCACCCACCTCTGCTCCTAGATCCGTTCCAGATAGCCCTGGTCCGCCTGGAACTGCTCTTATATATAGTTCCCCCAAGGCACCTTCTGAGTTCGGGGAAACCTCGGAGAAGGACAAGGATGGCGCTCGAAGACACTTGTTTAATGGGGTTGATTTTTCACACGATCTTCCACAGTCTTCTGGCGATGATGACTTCCACGACGATGCAGATCTCAGTGGTAACGAGTTCAAGACGGCGCTCTCTGCGCCAAGGCCTAAGAAGAGGGATCGGATCAGCAGCCTCGGTAGACCCTCCCCCGTCATTGAGAGTCCAGATGGTACTGTCTATGAAGCCTATAAGAAGCCCATGAATATCCGTCGTAATGCCATGGTATCTAATGGCGTGCACGCACACCAGCGTGCTAGGAGCCCAAGTCTCACTAGCAATCGAACAAGCGAGAGTGGCGGTCCCAAGATTGGACCCCCTTTCCCTGTACCTATTAGACACAGCTCTAGAAAGGTGGGAGGTTATGCTAGTTTTAGGAACGAAAGCCCAACACCCATGTCTGTCGGTTTGCCCAGGCGACCTCTTCCCCCCGGTCGACCTGGGAGGCAACAGTCAATACGCAAGGTTCGTTCTGCAGCTGCTCTCTCAACTCTTCAAACCTCCGGTTCTAGGACCAGGTCACCTCCTCCCCTCAGTGCTTCCTCAGCAGCTCCTGACAGTCCTGTCCTCCCCCCCCTACCCAGGGATGAAGTACTTTCCCATGCGTTTGACAAGCAGAAAATTGGATCTTCCAAGCATAAACATCAGGCTAGCACCAATACCTCCAATACAGGAAATGCTTCAATCGGAAGCTCGATTCAACAGATTAGTGTAGTAGATGCGATCGCGCAAACCATGGTTGGCGAGTGGATGTGGAAGTATGTACGCCGGAGGAGATCCTTTGGAGTTCCGGATTCCCCTCAGGCCTGGGATGGCAGAGATGAGAGCACCACTGGTGGCGGCCAACGGCATAAACGATGGGTCTGGCTCGCGCCTTATGAGAGAGCTGTTATGTGGTCCAGTCGGCAACCCACCAGCGGAAACGCCTTGCTCGGGAAGAGTGGCAGAAAACGTAAGCGATCAATCCTCCAACCCCCCGCCGGCCTCTCCCTGGTTCTGGATAAGGTACTGATGAACAAAGTCCCCATCCAATCTGTTTTGGATGTGAAGGATGATACACCATTACCCAAGGGGGCCAATCCAGCGCAGCCGCTATTCAACCGAAGCATTCTCATATTGACACCTGCAAGGGCTCTCAAATTCACGGCTCCGAACAAGGAGAGGCATTACGTTTGGTTGACGGCTCTGAGCTTTTTGTCCCACTCTGCTCATGAGAGTGAAGGCTTGTTGGCCCTCCCACCTCCCCTACCGTTTGAGTATGATCAGATGCAGCAGCAACGGCCGCAGTCACCACCGCTGACTCGACCGCCCATTCCTCCCGTTCCCGTGAACCGCGACCCACCCTTCAATCCTATTCGAGACTCGATACGGGTGGCCAAGGGCAAAGGCCGTTCGAGAACTAGTAAGTCGGAAGCAAACGGGTACGCGGGAAGCGGCAGTCTGGGGAGGAACCCGCGTAGGGATATTGACCGCCACGGTCGCATGATACCCGACAGCATAGCAGAACCACCCAGCATCCCCCGATTCCCTGGCCACAGTCGCAAACGCAGTAATACGGCTCGACCAAGCACGAACCGCTCGATAAGCCATGGGTATAACCCGAGTCTGCACTCTTCCTTTGGGGGTTCATCAAACGGAGATTACTATCCACCCGGACCAATGGGTGTTGGTGGAATCGGGCTCATAAGCGGAAATAGCTCTTTAAGCCACGGAATTCCAGGACCGGGCCTTGGAGGATGGGAATCTGGACCAATAGGCACTGTGCGAATGGAAGCATTTATAGACCCGAAGCCAAAATTCGAGTTTGACGAAGAGGACGAGCTCCCGGGTAACAGGCCAAGTTCTTATCGCCTTAGGAAGGACAGGAGAAGCAGCAGACAGGAGAGCTACTGGTCCGGAAGCGGAGATTTCTACGCTGGTGGGAGCGAAGCTGGCAAGGGGAGCGTTATTAGCGGGAGCATTGACGACGAGTACTTCCGCGGTGGTGATGATCCCTTTCGTGGATTCTAATCCACATGTACTATAGGTTTACTTTTCTTTTCAACTTTTTTCCTTTACCATTCATTACCAGTTCTCCCTTATCGTCATTTGAAAGTAGCCTTTCCCTATCCGCATCCATCTATACCGCTCCTTTATCTTCTCTATATATCTCGATCTTCCCTCTTTCTCTTTTTTATCGTCTTTCTGGGCTGGCTGGTTGGGTTGGTTCATCGATCTTTTGAAGTCTTTTTTTCTTTCCCTTTCCTATCGTCACATTTCATTGCAGGTCGGTGTTATGCTGGTAATTTCTCTATCTACAGTAAATATCTGGGGTATTGGGGGGGGTTGCGCAGTATAGTTATTAATAAGTATCATGGTCTGGCGAGATGAGGCCTCGAGTTCATCTACGGGTAGCGTAGCAGATCACCCGAGTGTTGGGAATAATTGAGTACCACGGTATCAAATTTCCTAACGTTTTTCTTTATTATGTCCCTCTGACGTATTTCGCATTATTGTGATATCGTAAGTTACAATACTCGAGTACCGGTGGTATGGTGTGGAACAAGCGATGCACCCACCAGCCATTACCAGCCACCACTCACTTGCAAACTGAAATGCTCAAACGCCACACCCGGATGTGCTGTCCGAATCCATTCCTCTCCTTCCATTCCCTCCCAGCCCAGCCTAACCAAATCCAATCCCGCTTGGGTCTTTTTTTTTTTTTGATTGATTCGATATTGCCAGTATTACTCGAGTACGATGTCTCTTTTTTTCCTCTCTCCTTCCCTCCTTTCCCCCCTGCTTCTGCCTCCCATATGATATTATCTTTGCTTTTCTTTTGACTCCTCCGTTTGCAGCTTGGGCTGCTCAGAACCTGGGCTTTGGGAAGCATGGCACGTGCTTTTCGCGTGCGTGCGTGCGTGTGGGCAGGGCGGACAGACAGCAGGGTGGGGAGGCAAGGGTGGGAAAGGTGGGAAGGGAAGCCTGGGGGGGGGGATTGGGGTTTTATTTTATGATTTGGAGATATGATGTGGTAAGTTATGATACATGAAGATATAGGACACAAATGAAGCGGTAAGGAAGGGGGGGGAAGGAGAGAAGGAAGAGTTAATGGGATTGGATTTAGGGTGCTGACTAAAGGGAAGTCATGTGATTGATTGATTTTTCCCGAGGGTCAACTGATGCGTACGGTATCGCGGTAGATGGAGCGAGAGCGTGCCGGTAGCTGTAGAGCAGAGAATGTGTTTGCAGCGTTTGGCCATGTTTTATTTTTGTTGAGACAGTAGGGTGCCATCGTACCATATCAATCTGGTCGAGCACGGTGGTGCATCTCGGATCATATCTTTTGCCTGCCCGCCTGCCTGCCTATCTGTCCGTCTCCCCTCCTTGCCCGTCTGTCCTGCTGCCTCGAACACGGCATTCACCTGGCCTGGCCTGGCCTTCCCGGGAGGAACCCTACCTACACTTTCTTTTCTCCCACTCACTTCACTCCTCACCTTTTTCACCCTCTCACTTACTCTCACTCATTCACTCGCTTCTTTCATCGCTCGTTAGATCCTTCACGCTTCTCCTCCTCCTCCGCCTCTCTCATTCCCATCGTTATCCTCCGCTACGATACGGTTACCACGAGTACAGTACCAGTGTCATACTGTTGTCCAAAGCGTTGATCTTATTTCCCAGCGGATATAAGACAAATCCCTCTCCATCGGGGCGGCTCGGCTGATAGACAAGCGAGCGAACGAACTAACTCACACCCTTCCTCATCCATTCATCCATCTATCACATCACATTACACCTCGCCTTACCTCTGAAGCACTGCCTTTTTTTCTTTTTTCTTTTTTTCTGCCCTTCTCTCTCTTGACAAAGGTACGTATGTGAACCCTTTATTTATTTTATTTTTATTTATCATTCTTATAGCATCTTCATCTATTCCTTGTCTATGTTTTTGAACGTCTCCGCCTATCTATCTACCTACCTATACCCCCCCCTCCTCGCTCTCGGAAGGTAGTTATTCTCATATCCATATCCTCCTCTTTCTCATTTCTTTTTTCATCCCGATTCAGTTTTTATACTTGTAGTTTGTTCGGGTAGAAAGAATTGGAAATTGGGTTCGAGTTTTCCTCTTCTTTTCCTTCTTTCTCTCACTCCTCACTTACACCCCCCCCCCTTGATATCCTTAGCTAGACGTTCTCGTTGGCAACGACAGGCATCTGCTTTTGGGGCTCCGGAGACATCATCGGTTTACTTCTGTCCGCTTCTGTGACCCTACCCATCCTATCTCCTCTACCTGCTTGCTATCTATCTTCCCGCCTTCCTACCTGTCTACCTATCCATCCACCTACCCACCTCCTTCCATCTCTTTATTATCCTCTTAAAAGCAAAAACCTCCTCGATTAGACATAAACTTCTACCGAGCACGCGACCACGACTTACGTTACCACAGCTAGAATTTACCTCCTTTTACATCAATCCCGTAGCTTCCATTTCTCCCTCCATATCCTCCTCGCCATCCCTTGACCGCAATCCAACATCCCAATTGACCATCTATCGGCCGAACATTTCGTCCCTTAGAAACGAGTCCTGTACGTGTCTTGTCTTTCATCCCGTTCTGTTATCTTCTACAATATACTTTCTGTGGTCTAGTTTTAGTTTTTCTTTCTTTCCTTTCTCTCTTCCCTTTCCGCTAGCTCTTGGGGAGGCTTTTTTTTCCCCCTTTACCTTACCGTGCGGGTTTAGAGTTTTTTTTCGGGCGAATATCTAACGTGAGACATGCGTTTAGGTTATACTCGCTTTTTTTTTCCCCTTCCTACCCTACACCTCCGCCTCGCGTATCACCGACGATAACGTTGCGACGAATTCACTTCGGCCGCAGTATAAAAAAGGTATAAAAGTCACTGAAGTGTTCAAGGGCGGTAGAAGTTCCTTTGGCTTTTTTTGTGTTCCCTATATAATCGTCATCGGGGGACAGGGGTTTTATTTTATTTACCTTTTGTTTGGTCGGTCTTTTTCCTTCCATCCCTTCTTTTTGGTTTCCTTCCAGAGGCCGAACCATTTCCTACATTCTTCACTTACCCCCCCCTCCCCTCGTTTACCCTCTACCCTATCGACATCAAACGAGATGCTTTTTTTGGTCTGGGGTTCTTGGGAAATTGTGGTTGACTTAGTTTTGTTTCCTCCACGTGTTTCTTAAACTAGCCTGTTCTAACGTGTTCCGGATAATCATAAAGGGGTTTTCAAACGTCCAAAAGCAGCATCGTCCATTACAAACCCTCGGGTTCGGTTCATCAGATTTGCATTGCTGTCCTTGACATCAGTGAGGCTAATTGGTACTATCACATTCTCTCTTAATCTCTTTTGATCCGATTGGCCCTTTTACCGCAGAGTTCGTCGAAAGCCTTTTTCAAGAGAAAGGTTAAATACAGTGGCTCCACTCGCCACGTTGCCTACAGTCGCTAACACCGGTTCGCCACCACAGATTGGATTAAACGACTCTTGACCTGTCGGCCGGCGTTGAGATGGCGACTCGAATGACATTGTACAAGTTAGTTGTATTAGGGGACGGGGGGGTAGGGAAAACTGCCTTGACGATACAGGTTTGTAGGGCCTCGGGGATCCTTGTTCTCCCTTTTTAACCCCTCGCGAAAGAGGATTTGACTCTGACAGATTAACGATAGCTTTGTCTGAATCACTTTGTCGAGACGTACGATCCTACAATCGAAGATTCCTATCGGAAGCAAGTAGTTATCGATAACACGGCTTGTATGTTGGAAGTGCTGGATACCGCCGGTCAAGAAGAGTATACGGCGCTCAGGGATCAATGGATTAGGGATGGCGAAGGATTCGTGCTTGTATACAGCATTTCATCCAGATCAAGCTTTACTAGGATACCACGATTTCATGGACAAATATTACGGGTGAAAGAATCCTCAACAACTGGTGCGTTTATCTGACAAAGGGGGCCTTCCTTTTGCTAACTGGTTCTAGGTGGAAACTACTCCGCTAATAACAACGTTCCGATAATGCTTGTGGGTAACAAATCCGACAGGGTCACCGAACGAGAAGTCTCGACGCAGGAAGGCCACGCGCTGGCTAGGGACCTTGGATGTGAGTTTGTTGAGGCTTCCGCGAAGAATTGCGTGAATGTCGAGCGGGCGTTTTACGACGTTGTGAGGATTCTCCGAAGACAGCGACAGATTTCTGCAAAGAGGACTCAGGGCCCTGGCACCAACGATGGAAACGAACCTCAAAGTGGCAGACCCGGCGGGAAGAGCAGGAGAGGTACTAGAACTGGGAGGAAACCTATTTGTATCATTCTGTGAACGTGTCTCACTTAGTAACTGATGGGCGTTCGTTCTCTTCTCTTTATTTCCTTCAGTTCGAGATGAGCTTTTGCAAGCATATCAAAAATCTGGAACGAACACCTCATTCTACACCTCTTGATTTACTTTTGCAAATGGGAGGGCACCTTATCTCGTATGATTTATCTTTTTCTTTTCTAAATCCTTCCTCCACCTTTTTCATTTCCCAATCTTTCATTGTTTTCATTCCCACGCTGTCCTTATTGAAACCTAGTGTCATGGTTTATGCTTGCCGGGGGTTTTTTCTTTTATTCCTCGTTCGGTGTTGAGATTGGTTCTTTTTATTGTCTACTTTTTTACTACTTTATTTAGGGAGAAAAAAGCCTTTTTTTCATTTTGTCCCTTTCCCCCTTTTTTCTTCAAATTTTCTCCTATAACGTTGGTGTCTAGTGGTGAGAGGAGGAAGTGGTGTGAAGTGAAGTATTTATTGGATTGGAATTAGGGGTCGGTGATGTGGGGCGGTAGATCTGGGCGGGGTTCTTGAGGAGGGGAAGAGTGAATATTACCGATTTATACCCTACGCCTTTGGCAGCGTGTTGCGATAGCGTGCATTCGTGATTGCCAAGTTTGTGGTGTTGTACTGTTTTACAGTTTACCTTGCAATTCGCGCTCTTATTGCGGTGAGACAGATCGACTCTCAGTGGGGCCGGGACGAAATGCGAGGTCTTTACAGGGACAGAATGATGGTCTCGTGCTTTAAGTGTGACACCGAATGCTATGACGTGATGGGCAAATTATTGACCCTGCACCCTACCATCCTTCCAGGCAAACCACTATCAAGGCCCCACACCACCCCTCCCCATAGGTAGCCATGCAGTAGTCTATTCTCTACGTGCCACACTAAAACCCTCCTGAACGCTACTCAGCCTTCTTCCCTACAGGAGCGCCAGAGTAATCGAACGAGTGAGCACTTGTGAGTATGCTCCAGACGCGATCCCACTCCAGGATACTCTTGACCCCGCGCTGCAAATACAACACGGGCCATGCCAGCTCAGCAAGATGGCGACCCAAGACTTTCTTATCTTCCGGTCGTAGGAAGAGGGGTTGGAGGCGGAGGAGGTTATGAGTGAGCATCCAATCCCCCTACCCAAATTACCTAGAAGACTACATCCTATCTTTCCTCCTGCTATCCGCTTCGTAATGGCACCTACCTAGCTAGCTAGCTAGCTACCCGCCCGTCCACACATTCAAGCCCACCACCCGGGGAAGAAGCGAAGAGAGAGAAACGGTGGGTATTATAGGTGGGTACAGTATCACTTTCCCGATGTTTCGTTGTGTGTTTGTGTGTGCGGTTTATCTGTTTGGTTGGGTATTGGGTATTATAATATATATACAGTATATATCTGTGCCGGGGTTGTTTCTACATGGACGGATGGACGGATGGATGAATAGCTGAATAGGTGGAGTCTGTGTGAAAGTGTGGATACGTACAATATATAGGATAGACTTCCGGAATGGTTTTACTTTATCCTTTTGTTTCTTGGGGGGTTTCCTTCAAGTTGTCGTTGTGATGCCCTATCTGTCTGTTGATGTTGGAGGTGTTACCCTGGTGTGGTGGTGGTGGTGGTGGTGGTGGTGGTAGGTATGGATATTTTTGGTCAGTTTTCTAGGGGCCCTTTAGGATGTGCGGATTTAGGGAGATGGTACTATAAGTGGTCATAGTGATGTGTTTATATATTCATGCTGGGCGTTGTTGTAAGTATGGTAGTTAGTCTCGAGCGCGTCTATAGATGGGTAAGCAATTGATCAGTCCCGTCACTTTACGCACAGAGCCCGGCTTCTTGGGCGTGACCTCCGATAGTTGACTTGTGTGGATGAGTGAGTGAGTGAGTGAGTGATTTTTTGTGATATGGCAGAGTGCTGGGGGAGCTTTACTGAACTGAACTGGACTGGGCTAAACCGGTAGGTAGGAAGGGGTGGATGTATTGTTTGCTTGTTTGCCTGGCTGGCTATCGTGGGTGTTGTATACTGTGCGGGTCCTGTGCCGTATGAATCATTTCTTCCACTCTTACGCTCGCTCCCTCCTCGTCCGGCTGGGTATCGAAGGGAGAAGCAGAGTGACCGTAATACGAGGGCATCGCTCCAGTGCGCAAACCCTCACCCGAGAGCCTGGCTGTTGTGGTGGTGGTTACCCGCAGCTTTCTGCGATTCCAGTTGTGTGTCGGATCTGCGCTCTTTGATCGAGTGATGGCTCGTGATAGATACCTTCCGCACCTGTCTGGGATGGTGGTGGAGGAGGGGCTGGGTTGGAGTGGGTTGAGGATTGGATGTTGAGGTTGGGTCGGGTAGTTCTTGTAGGTGGTTAGTTGTTCTTGGGATGGTGGTCGCTATGGTTGGCTGTGGTGGATGGATTGGTGCAGTGGGGGATTTGGTGGGGTGCTATGTGCATGATGAGCGATAGCACAAGTACCCGTGGATATGTTTTCGTACAAGGCGGAGACTATTTTGCTGGTTAACCGTCCTGTCTTGTACGGAAACACATTCCCGGGCACTTGTAGTGGTGAGAGTTGGGGGATGTGGTAGAGGTAGAGGGTTTACTCTGGGGCGGCTTTGCTTTTTGGTTTTGTGTTTTGTATCCCGTATTCTGGCCAGGTGGGGGATTGTGGAACGAGGATTATTATGAGCAGAGGGGCAGAAGGAAATTGTTTTTATCCAAGTGTGGTATTGTATGTAGTGTGTATTGTATACCGTATTAGTACTTGAGTAACTGTGCTATGTATGATATGATACCGGTATTAACAATCCCCCCCCCCCGACCGAACCCTCCGGAAGCCTGGGACAAGAAGAGCCTTCCCATTCAAACAAAACTTCCCGGCCAAGCCCATTCCATCCCCCCCTCCCATCCGAACCGAGCCAAACCAAACCGAACCAAGAAGATAAACAAACAAAAAAAGAAGGCAAAAAAGCAAAATAAAAAAACGCCAAACCCCGAACACCCCAAACCTAACCCAACCCAATCAAGCCCATCCAGGGGAAAACGCCGAAATAAAAAAAAGAGATCCCCACCGCCACCGTCGTAATGGTATTATATAACCAACTGAACAACACCAAACTCAAACCACCGCTACCAAAACCGCAACCGCAATCCCACCCACTGCCTGCCGCCAATTGTTCACCAGCTTCGTGCCGGCCGTGGAGGAGGTTCGTTGCAGAGATGAAGTCCCATCCTGGCTTTGGATACTGTTTTCGTTGTTAGTACGGCACGGTAACGTAGCTAAGGGAGGGAGGGAGGGGGAGGGACTTTAATTTCTCGGGATCAAATAGCGTGTCCTGTATATCCGTATCCACCGAGGAGGATGATGACGATGACGATGGCGGGGGGTTTGCGATGACTGATATTGGGAGGGAGAGTAGTAGCGCCGCTATTGTTGGGGTTTGCAATTTCATTTTTTTTTTCTTTCCCTTCTCCTCCAAGTTTGTTTGTTCGTTTGTTTTGTTTTGTGGGGTGATGGTAGTGGAGGCCCGAGGGTAAGTATTGTAGTGTTTGGCCCGGGGAATGGGTAGGTGGATGGTGCGCGCTGGAGAGAGGGAGGGAGGGAGGGAGGGAAGGAAGGAGTAGTCTAAATAAGGCTGGAACGGACGGAGAGATAACTCGCTCCGCATGGTGCTGGTAGCGGGGCTATCATATCACCGTGTGCTTGGACAATTCAGAATACGGATTCGCAAGTCAGTTACGGTAATCCCGGCCCCCGCAAGGTAATACGAGAAAATAAGCCGCGAGGAATTTGCTGTCTACGTATGCATGTAAGCAAATGTAGGATAGGGTAATTCCCTGTATGATGTACGATCACAGGAAGTGTATAATCAACGGACAATTTCTTTCCCTCTCTTTCTCTCTTGCACGAACGGGGGGAATTGGTATGAGTCCGCACTAAACCATTAATGTTACCTTATTATTGTTATTATCATCGTATGATACCAGTACCGTATCACTTTCCGCCTGCACCAACGCACACCTACTATTTACCTGCCTGACTCAACGACTTGGTCAAGATGACTTGGGACCCGTTTTGCTGCAATGCTTCGATCCGAGCATTCCAAATACCGGAACAGGCGAAAAAATCCTTGTCGGAGCGGATTTGTTCCGGGTCCGACAGACTGTTATTTGTTTTTTCCTTTCCCGGGGGAGAGAGGATTTACTTCAATCACTCTCTACCGATACAGGACCGCGCCATAAAAACTCTATCTCCGCAAGCCCTGTAATCTCCGGGCTCCGGGGCAGGAAGCTCCTGGGAAGGAAAGCGTCCCCCTGGCACGGCACAAGGCCAGCCTACTGGACGTATTGGATCTCGTTAACTGATTTCGTAATCCCGTTGACTGAACCTGGACCCACGGCGGTCGGTGGGGTTGACATCCGTTGATGATCTGATAAATTTAGTTGATTTTAGAGTTTTTACGGTGCTCGAGTACTTTACCTGTATGGGATAAATATAGGCATACTTTGATCATACTTGGGTTTTGTTTGCTCTAGTGGTGATGGGACCTCCGGTGTAGTGTACTCGTAATTGTCTGACGTATGTAAAAACGACTGCTACCGGGACTGCGTGTGGGCGGAATCTTGAGGCTCCGGGAATATATTTTTTTCCCGTATGCAATACGGTAGCAGCCGTTTTTACAAACGTCAAGGCAATTACGGTACGAGTGGAGCAGTGGATAAATTCTCTCCTTTAGGAGTGTGAATGCGGGACTCTCACCGCAAGGCAGCGCAGCTACTGGTGTTGTCGTGACGGTGGATGGAGTCGTGTAGTGAATTCCGTTAGCAGTATGCCATAGCTAGCGTTGGGCTCTACGTCGGCGGCGGACACATTCGATTAAAAAAAAGTAAAAAAAAAGAGTATTCCGCCGACACCGAGTGGATGGGTGAGTGGGCGGATGTCTGACTGTTAGTAAAAACTCTACTGGTAACCGGCGTTCGTTCCTGCGCGAAAACAAAGTTTAAATGACTCGACTGGACATATGGCGACGGTATAGCGAATATAATCCCCATATGGATACTCGTGCGGCCAATTTGAAGCCGAATACCGGCACTGTGTACTTATTCACGAATTGCCATCTCAAGTTGTCCAGCTTTAACTCGGTTGCGCGAGCAGACTACCAGTACAGTATCTGTATGCTGCGACAAGCAAGGCAGGGCAGAGCAAAGGAAACACCCCGAATAGAGCTACCGGTATTTAGCGCACAACCAACATCCCGTAACCGTGGAAGACCCATCCTATCCTTATCCTTATCCTATCTTATCGAGGTTACTCAACGGACGGACAGGCAGCAGATACCAGCACCATCCCCACAATTCACAGCGGGGTACTGTGAATTGGAACACCAGTAAAAGGACCCGAGGGGATGTTTTCGTGCAGGGCAAGGCAGGGATAGGGAGCCAGCAGGAGATAAATGTGCTTTTGTAGGACGTTGAAGGTTGCCTCTCCTAGTACCGTAAGGCGCTGGGTTATGGGTATACCATTTTGTTTTTATCCGGACTGAGGTCTGGCTTTGCGGTGTTTTTTCGAGGAAACAATTAAAATGCAATTGATGACAGGGATCAACTGGTAGAAGAACTTATCGTCTGCTATTGGTAGAACTATCTTGAAATCACTCCACACCAAGACTCATCCACCATTGAAAATGGGGTTTTTTTTTCTTGCCTACCCTCTTTAACCAACGGTACGGGTGGGGTGGTGAGGGGGAAAAAAAGAAATGGGGGAATTTTTTTGAGAAATAGGTCCAAATAAGGGATAATTATCTCAATTTTTAACATTAAATTTGTTAATTTTCGGGAGTCTTTGCTGGCCAAGGAGCGCAACCATTGGGGGTAGGTCGGAGACACATCTGTTGGTTGGCTGTAATGCTTAGTAAGCCACAGAGCTACCGAGTGACAGGGCAGGATGATGATCAATCACACTTTTGTCTCAGGAGGCATATCGGGGGTGTGGTACTCTAAGACTCTCAAGATATGTGTATTATCATAAAGCCTCTTTGCGGATCACTGTGTGTAGATATTTGTATTTTAGTTCAGCATGGATCTGAAGAGTGAATGCCATTTTCAACTGAGCCTGGACGTGGAGATTGAACTACTATATTGAAAAAGGAAATTATGATACTGGTATGTGGGGAGGGATGAGATATAAAAGGGAAAACGAAAGGGAAGCTAGGTGAAAGAACAAAAGGGGTGCAAAATAGAGCCAATTGAAAAAAAAGAAGAAGCAAAGAAAAGAGTGACAGAGGTAGTAACAGCTACGTATCATTGGTGAGGAGGTGCGCATGTCTGTGCGATTTATCTGCTTTTGGGTATTATTTATGTTCTGGTGAGGTGAAAATCGATTTTGCCACGATAGCTTGGATGCACTCTGAGCTCTTCTGATAGAATGGGTGTCTCATAGCATTTGGAACAGAGGAAAGAGCCGTGGGAATAATCTGCCCCAAAGCGTCAATAGTGCAGTCATATCATCTCGTGCGTAAACCTTCAGCAGCACCCTTGTGGTCAGTGAGTGGTGAACGCTTTGACGATAATGCCCTTGTCCGTCCTATCGCTCCCCTATGATAACTTGTGCACTCGGGCAGTTACGCGAGAAGGGAGGGTTTCGAAGGCTAACTTTATTATCATCTTATGCTGTGGCACCGGGGTGTTTCAACTTTTCGGCTGATAAGCTTCTAACTGTTAGGTTGCCTATTGCATGGGGATCCTCAGGGCTGAGAGGGTGTAGGCAACAAGATGTGCCGTCAATGAATGCGTCGTGTGCCATGGTTTGATATGGTATGACACCGGTAATGCCGATATTGTGGTGTTCTACAGAGTAATGGGGGGAGCGCCGACGGTTGATTGGGGTACGGTGCCGTATGCACTCGGGGTTGGATAATCCTCCGGATTATCACCGGGTCAGCGTATGCTCCGTTTGAAAAGTTAGCACGGTCTCGGCCGCCGGTTAATAAGATACAACACTTCCATAGCCCTCAGGCCATACCCTGCGAGGCAAAAACCGTTCCTTCTCAGGAAGAGTTGTCTCGAGTGCGGGGAGTGGAAACTCTACTGAAGTAGTGGATTGCACTAGTAAATACACGAGCTTACTGGTAGCGCTGTTTGGATAAGCCTCTCCGTGTGGCTTGTTGCACAGTGACCTGTCGAGTCTACTCCCCGATTTTCAGCACCCCTCACTGCCGGTACCAGTGCCGGTAGCTGACCGCTAAGGGCTGAAAGGATGGTTTTATGCGAGGGCAAAACTTAAAAGCCCGTAAGGCATCCGACAGGTTTTCAGGCACCACTCCGGGGCCATACCCAGTACTCGAGTAGCTCTCCGAAGAACTGCTCGTGCCGCAAGCGCTGGTCCTCTGCTGGTTGCTGTGCGTCTTGCGCAGCGATTAACTGTGAGTCACGACTAATTGCTTGAATTCTCTGGGCTGTCACGGGCTAGATGGGTCAGGCCTAGCCAATAATATCTACAGCATCGTAAACTCAGCTCTACCGGTATTGACGCGGTACTTCGTGATATCTACCGTACGAGTACAACCAACAGTTGGTCGTGCTCAAGTATGCGCGGTGTAGTACTGCACAGCCCGCATCAAGGAGCCTCCTCTTCAACCCAGGGGCGCCGCGATTTTTCTTCTCATTTGTACCCCGCCTTCTACTTCTTAATACTATACTTTTGTCTCCATTCCTCCGTCACCTCCATCCAAGAATTCCTCTCCAGTCTTTGCATCTCGAACCCCTCTCCTGGATCACGAGGTAACGAAAATAACCGACATGAGCTCAAGCTCTCCTCCACCAAATCACCCCACCCTCACCTTGCTCGTGGAACCTGAAGGTGTTGGCGATCCCGAGAAACACAGCGTGGAGTAATCACCCCTCCTCTAGCCATTTAGTGGTATAGCTGCTAAATAAGATAGTGTGGTTGTGGTTCACGGGCTGAATGGAGATTACAAGAAAACTTGGGCTGATGGTCAGGAACCACCGTGGATCTCCACAGTTCTTCCGAAGGCGGTGCCCAAGGCAAGGGTTATGTCGTTCGATTACGGCGCAACTGCAGAGCCTGGAACCGGGATTGTTGATCCGGAGGGCCTTCGTCGGGTTGCCTATGAGCTGCTTTCACAGATAAAGGGACTCCGGCAATACCCTAGCGTGTTTGACGAGGTTTGCCAGACGCCACTCGAATCGGAGAAGATGGAGGATGTCTAATGGTGATATCTGCAGAACGTCCCTATTATCTTTATTGGGCATTGTCTCGGCGGCCTTTTGATCCAGGAGGTGAGTGTCTCTAACTGCCGCGATGTCAACGGGTATTAGCTTATTGATGCTGTGGCTCAGCTACTTTGGGTCGCAAACCATGACATGGACTATTTAAGAATCGCCGCCCGTACGAGGCTGTTGGTAAGTGAATCGTGTGGGGAGAGGTCCCTTATCCCTCATAACTGACTTATTTATAGGTGCTTTTCGGTACTCCAGAGGTGTCGGGGAAGGAATGGGATGACGTAGTTTTAAAGATCTCCCTAGCAACCACCGAATCCGAAGACTCTATTCCCCAGCGATGTGATGGAATGAGGAAGGCGCTCGCAAATGTTTCACCTTCCCTAATAACAACAACTGAGCGGTTTCGAACCTTTGGCGATCAGTATGAGGTCCTTGCTATCTGCGAAGGAAAGCCCGTCCCGAATTTGGGTTATATAGTTAGTTAAGGCCCTGGAGGAAGGAGGATCTTTTCCGGTTCTGACATGTTCTTTAGGGTACCAAATTTTCTCCAGGGTTGGGCGCACGTAAGGGCTGGTATACTACCCTGGGGCGCGACGAGGATCACAGGAAACTTTCTCGATTCACTAACGAGGACGACCCGGTACTTGTGGAGATTTGTAAAAAGATCGGGTCTGTGGCAGAGGAGCCTTGTCAAGGTGGGTATTCTTCTCCTGGATTATTTACTTGGTTTGATATAGTGACAGGCGGCTTATAGATAAACAAATTGAATATCTGGAGAGCCGACTGACTGTGGCGACACTGTATCCCGAGCTTCACAAACGCCCTATACCCCGGCAAGAGGCTCTAATCCCTTGCTCTTCCTGGGTTTCGGAGCTGCTGAGTATTTCATCTCCCGTGATTCAGATTTCTGGTCGGCCCGGGAATGGAAAAACCATCCTTGCAGCCCAAATCGCAGAAGAGGCGAGTGATAGTGGTGCGTTTGTACTTTCGTTCTATTTCAGTCAGCACGACAAACGGCGCAGTACTTCAAATGATCTGTATCTGTCCTTCCTAGGGCAGCTGCTCTTCAGGGAGCGGTCGGTTAGTCTAAACAAATATGTGCGTAGTCTATATGAAACCATCTCACCGCGTCCCACACGGACCCCAGAGAGTTTGTGGGGGTTGCTCAGGGCTATGTTTGCATCGATCCCTAGCGATCGGAGACTTGTGGCAGTCATTGACGCCATCGATGAGTGTGATGAAACGAGAGATCAGGTTCTCGGATACATTGGTGTGCTTAAAGACCAAATCAATACAAATATCCAATTTATCGTTACAAGCCGTGAGATCGACAAAGCCCTCTCTGAAAAGTATCCGGCAGGCACTATCGATTTGGATACGGCAGCCGGTATGAAACTTGGGAAGGAGCGGTTCGTGGAACAAGAAGCTAAACGGATGGGTCTTGAAAAGAGAGTGGAGGAACTGCGTGGCCGAGATGCTACGTTTCGCGAGATTGAATTGAATATGGTCATACAGAAGAATTCACCTTCTGCTGCTTTTGAGTCTGGGTCCCCTCAGCTATACGATCGCCTCATTCGCAGCTTGGCTATTCCGGAGGAGCATCAGCGTTGGTGTGGCAGAGCAATTTCGTGGATTTTGTTTGCCGCTCGGCCACTGACAGTAAATGAACTTGTGGTGGCCATCGCTATGGACTTTGATACCGATTCCAATTCAATAGATGAAATCCTCAAGGTTTGCCCTGAAACGGGCCCGGACTTATTACGCTATCTTGGCCCATTGATTACAGTACATGATAATGAAGTGCTTCTCACCGATCGCAGTTTGAGAGATTTCCTTTTCAGTTGCGGTAATAATTCAACAGAATTCGAGTTACTGTTTGACTTGGCGAAGCCGGAAACTGCCCATGAACGAATGGGAGCTGTCTGTATTCGCTATATGCAATTGGTTTTTGAAGGGTTTGAAGGACAGTCGTTCGAAGAGAAATATTCCCGTATATTCCCCAAACTCTGGCCTCAGCACCATCCCCTGTGGATCAAGAGACTCGATTTCCTGCAGTACGCGGCGATGAATTGGGCGATGCACGTTGAGAAGGCGCCAATCGATGCGGAAGAGCTTCACAGCCAGGCCCTTGCCTTCGTTGAAGATATCACAGCAATGAATCATTTTGCGAGGGTTTATTCAACAGTTAGGGTGCCGCTTCAAATGAATGAGGCTTTGACAATTAGGTCAGCCATAGATTCAAACGTGAACACTGAATCTCCTTTGGAGATTCTGTCGTACCTCGGAGTATCGAGAGTTCTCGAGAATCTTTTGGAAACGAACACTGCCTCTGTCGAGGATCTTGGTGGGGCTTTCAACTTGGCTCTCTACGAGGGGCACGAAGATGCTCTACTGAAGATACTAGAGTCGTGTCTCAAACAGCCTAAACCGGATGACTTACCCCAACCGGGGCATGCAATGTTTCCTGCGGCTCTCGATAGAGCATGCTGTCGTGGTTATTTCTCGGTGATGGAAAAATTGCTTAATCTTGCGAAAGCGCATGAGCTTGATCACTTAGAGTTGGACAATCTTATCCGAGTAGCGGCAGAATATGGTCACACAAGGATTGTTCGTCTACTCATTAAGACTGGATGTGATGTTAATCCTGTCACCACCGGTTATCAGAAAACGCCCATGGCCCTAGCAGCTAAGGGGGGATACGAGCTAAGTATTATAGAGTTACTGAATGGGAAGGCTAACGTAGAGGGTGCCGATGTGTCGCCGCTACAATGTGCCGCGGGCTCTGGCCACCTTATCGCTCTCAAAGCGCTTTTAGATGTTGGAAAATGTATGGTTGATGCGAAGGATAGTTTGGGCCGGACAGCTCTCTCGCTTGCTGCAGAGGAGGGTCATTCGGAAACTATCCAGGAATTACTTGATAGGGGAGCTGATAAAGAGACAACTAGCAAGAGATGGCTTTTTACCCCACTTCACTTTGCTGCCTGGAGTATGTTTCCTCGCGTATTGTTTTGGCCTGAGTATTTGGCTGACTTTTTAGATGGGAAAACCGAAGCCGTAACGACTCTTATTGGTGCCAATGTCAAGTTATCCCCCCGCGATGACGAAGGCTTTACACCTCTTGCCCTTGCTTGTTATGTCAATAGACTAGACTCCGTGAAGCTCTTACTTAAGGCAGGTGCAGACGCTGAGGTTCCGGTGACAAATAGAGGGTGGCGAAGAGCTCTCCATTTTGCTGTGGGTGAAGGTTCGGTCAAAGTGATACGCGCACTGCTCGAGGCGGGAGTGTCGGAAGACCCGGTGACAAAGCCGGATAACGAAACTCCTTTGCATATTGCTTCTGCACAGGTCGCAACGGAAGCTCTTGAGATTGTTAGGGAGCTTCTTGAATATGGGGCAGATGTTAACAGAAAGCGGTCCGATGTGGATAGCGATGGAGCTTCTCCGCTTCATATTGCCGCACGGACGGGAGATCTTGCCGTTGTGGAAATGCTTCTTAGGGCTGGGGCTGATTTCACTAGCTTAGACAAGGACGGGAAAACCCCGTTACAAATCTCCATGGAGAGTGGTGCATCTACTGAGGAAGTGTCGAACCTGCTTGCGGACTCGTTTCTTAACTCCAAGGGGTTTGACTTGTCTGGACTAGCTGACCAAGGAAAATCGTTGTTCGCCGCTGCAATATCAGGCCATAAACCCGGTGCTCTCAAACGTCTTCTTGCCAAGGGTATCAAACCGGATCTGGTTGGGGGATATTCTGAATTACGAGCGTGCATCAAAAATGCCGTTTCAAAACAGGATACTTCGGTCTTTTGGGGTCTGTTAAACTACAATCCGAAGATATTTGCAGATGAGGTGGATACCGATGGGTGTTCACTGTTATTCCACGCTGTTGCATTGGGCCCTCCGGCCGCTGGTGTGGTGCGACTTTTGCTTTCATCCGGTTGTGATCCTTCTCTTCCCGATAAATATGGACGAATCCCGCTCGATGTTGCCCATTGGCCAGCGATCCGAGGTATACTCGCAGACCCAAAAATCCCGGATCCCGAGGATGTATGCCCACTGTTCACCGACAAGGACGAGAATTACTGGACATGGTTCAACTGTGATGTTTGCCGAGTGCGTAGGAATGAAAAGATTTTTTTCCGTATGGATCGCTCTGTTTCTTGGAATTGTTTTCACTTTAGAAATAGCTAATAGTTTGAAGATTGCTGTGTATGCAGTGATAGCTGTACTGGTAGCCGAACTTTTGACTGGTGCGAAAGTTGTTATTCTACCTCGGAATGTAAACAACAAGGTCACAAGGCTCGTGCTCGGTTTCTCGGTGGGACAATGCTCTCCTTTGAAGAGTGGACACCGCATATTCGCGAATTTGAGCTGCCTGCCGCGGAGGAGGCGACGGCGGAAGGGGCAGCAGGAGGGGCAGCAGGAGGGGCGGCGGAAGGGACGGCGGAAGGGACAGCGGAAGTGGCGGTAGAAGGAGCGGTAGAAGGAGCGGTAGAAGGGGCAGTAGATGTGGCAGTAGATGTGGCAATAGATGGGGCAGTAGAAGGGGCGATAGAAGGTGCTGCGGGAGGTGCGGTGAATGAAGTAGTGGCTGGAGGGGCGACAGGAGGCGCTGCTGATGGTGTACCGCAAGCGGAGGCACCGGCGGAGGGAGTAGGGGAAGCAGGAGACGGTGCTGCAAACGCAGTTGCAACTGATGACGCCCCTGGTCTGGTGCAGGGCGGGCAACCTGGTGTAAGTGGGGATGCGGTGCCGACCGATGCGGTAGTAGACTCTGCCGACACCAATGAACCCAATTCTATCGGGAACACGCCAACTCCCGCGGCGACGCCGACAGGGGGTGCTTAGTGGAGAGTAGTTGTCATGGGGTGGAGTGGGGGAGGTCATAGAAAATAGGTGTATTTGTATTTTTTTTTCCTTTTTTCAAAACAGGGTCTTCTTTTTATGGCGGGGGTTTATACGTCTGTCCGCGGGCTGGAGAGTAAAAGGCGGAGGGAAAATTCTGGTTATGTTACGTCTTGCCTGTTGGATTAAGTTAGTTTATAATGGATCTCGGAAGTATGCCGCAGTGTATCGGTTTAAGCACGGTGTTTGGTTGGATATGCGGGTACCGGTATCAGGCGTTAGCACCTGGTGAACTTGGCGGATTAAATTATCCTGGTTGAGCACTCTGTGAGGCGCTGGAAGGGAAAAAAGAGAGCACCCCCGACGGAGCTCGGTGAAGCCATCATACAAATGCAGACATAGATTTTTTTAAGATGGGAAGCAAGGTGAGATAAGTGAAAGTGCTCCGATCACTCGCATGCCTTGATTCAACCCCCTCTTGCCCCAGACGGTGCAATTGAAAGCGTGAATGGACCCACAGCGACCAGCGCTAACACTCGCAATCGTTTACATACTGCGCTGTTTATCCATCACGAATTTTCCACAACCATTCTTGGTAGAATCGCAGAATTTAGATTGGGGGTCGGGGGGGGGGGGGCTCCGAGACTCGCCGCAGAAGCGAGGAAAAAGGGGAGAGAAGAAGAAAAGAAAGAAAGAGGGATTCTCTAGGTAAGGTGATACCACTCATGAATGGTGATAAATTCACACCTATGGTACTTTTTTCTGTGGATAGATGGTGGAACAAAATACTTTTTTTCTTCTAAAAAAACTTTCGCAACTCAAAACCCGAAACTGTTCTTCATGCCCGGGACCTGCTGGGGTGGTTTTCATCTATTATAGGTTTATGACGTTGGCAGGGGGAGGGCTGGGCTGGGCTGATAGCCATCACCGGTATAATACTGTGTTTTTTAGATCAGGCTTTCTCTTCGCGGTGGGTGTCTGGAAGGAATGTCTGGCGGAATTGGGGATTTGGATAGCGTTTAGTACAAGCATAGTTGCTCTCGCTTTTCTCCACACCGTTATAGGTGCGATTGGTGGGTTTGGGAGTGGTCCCTTAGCTTGGTTTTTTGTTTGTGGAGTGTGTATCTGTGCTAGTACTTTTTGTTGTTGGTTGTGGTGGCTTCGCAAGTGATTGTTTGAATTGCCTACGGGTATGGCTGATCGCTGGGGGTGAGTGGTAGTACTATATACTGGTAGGCTGTTGGCGGTTTTTGGAGGTATCGTAGTGCAGTGCTGTATGTTCCTGTTTGGTTAGCGTCCCTTGTTTCTGTGGCGTGCTGACGCTCCGGTGCTGCCGACTGCGGATTTGGATGCGGAGATTCTATATAAGAGGGGTTGGATTCCGGGGGTCTGTTTTGGATAATTTTGCGGTTCCGGATGTGTAATAGGTGCTGGTACCTTGACTGATCTAGTGCAATTCGCTCTTATCTACAGTAGGATGGATTTCTGTAGGTATGGGGGTGAGTTAGGGGCCCGGGGTGGACTTCTCTCTGCTAGCATGGGTTATCTAGAGTTCCTGGATGAAGAGGGATAGCGGGGGTTTTAAGTAAAGTTCGTGCTTGCTGAGGGTTTGAGGGAGAGTTTTGCAGAATATATCTTACACGCTGAGGGAGGGAGGGAAGAGAGGTGATGAGGGGATGGTAGGCTGGGACTTCGAAGTAAGCCTGGCAAGTTATGCAGAAAGTGGGAGTTTCTAGTTTCTAGTCATAAAATGTCACTCAGGTCTTCAATTGTGTTATTTCTGGCCTGGCGTGCGAGAACAGGCTGTGGATGGGGAGAGTGTTCGGGGCCGTGGGGATTTGGAGTCGAAGGGTGGAGCTCTTAAATGCTCTTAACTACTCGTGAAATGGCCTCTATGACCTGCATTCCGGGTATGATAGAAGATGAAGGAACGGGGGTCTGGTTCCTATACAGACTAAGCGATTTGTTGAACTTTAGCTTTACTGTTCCCCGTGATCGGGGGGGGGATCATCGTCTGGCTGCCTTTATTGGAGACTTGGGTACGGGGCTGGGACGTTCGGGGCTGCTGGATCGAGGATATGGTAGACTAGCTACTGCTGATACGAACTAATGGATTTCGGAGCTACATTGTAGGGCTTCTATGGATGGATCGGGGGATATGATATCGTTTTACCAAGGCGATTGGAGGTAGGTTAGAGCTCCGCCGAGCAGGGGAGGCCCACGAGGGAGTGAATGAGTTGAGAACGGGTTTCTGTGATTGCTGGTCTCACAGCTATTATAGTTCTGGAGCACTGTTCGCCATAAAAGCTCTTACCTATCCGTAGTTTCGGTTGGCTAGTAGATTCTATGGGGGGTTTTCCCATTGCTGCCGGGGCGTGGGTCTAGTTTGATAAGTGAGAGTCACTGGCGGTAGATTCTTTGCTTAATCAAGCTAAGGGAGGAAACATTGCCATTGCATGTTCCTAATTTGACTCCACTATGGAAAAGATAATTTTCCGGAGGGTATGCTGGGTCCCCCGCTTACATAGATTGTTGCTGGCTGGGAGAAATCGTCCGGGTTCTTAGAGGCTGCGGGGGGCGGAGAGCTGCAGGGAGCTGCAACTCTCCCGAATTATGAGCATCCCCTAAACGATACGGGTATGTGCTGTCCGCGGAAAAAGGTGAATGTAAGGATCTAGAAGATCTAATCAGATCTGTTGTACTCGGTTCCTCTTTCCCGATCCTATTGCTGACAGCGGAGCATGCCTGAAAGGCCTGGTGGGAAGGGTGGGGAGGTGAAGGGAGCAGAAGCTAGCTCAGTGTCACTGTGCTTCTCATTGTTGCCGTTGCGGATGTGGGTTGCGGTATCATGTGGTGGGTTACGCTGACTCAGAATCGGAGACCGGGGGCGCCTGAGGTTGCCAACTAGATATTTCTTAAGTACAGATAGGGGGCTAATAAGGAGAACCTGCTTTAGTCAGCCCCTGGGGGGTTAGGCTAACTAAAGAGTCTGGTATGGCGAGGCCGATGCACCGAGAGTGGGGAGGGCGGCGACTTGCCACTATCTTGAAATAGGAAGGGGAAAAAACAAAAAAAACAAGAGCCAGGATCGACCTTGTTGAAACCGGAATAATTAGACCTCACACTGAGACTTCCAGAATCTCCCGTTTCGATTGGTGGGGGCAAACGAGCGCGGGGAAAACGACAAACCTTAGTATCAAAGGGGGAGCGGTTTTAATGCTCCAGCTCAATGTCCAATTATTAGAGTTCCTCCAGTAGATTATTTGTGCCTCCTTGCGTCCGGTTACGCACACTAAATTTTGGCACATGAAGCTCCAGCCCGCCCCACTATATATATATATATATTCATGGCTCAACCGGGATTGGAGCTGATGGTAGCAGGGACGAGAAGACGGTTGATGGTTCGTTGTGCGTCATGGTAGTCTATAAGTGAAGCGGTAAATTCTCCCCTCTGCTTGGCCAGAACTCAGTGTACGTTATCTCTTAAGTGTGACGAAAACCCTGGCCTGTGACCACTGTTGCTGTCGCAATAAGTTAGAACTAAGCGAGCTTCTCGCTCTGAAATTCCGTGATTAAACAGGAGCTTTTCTGATTAATATAATATAAGGGCGTCCGCCCTCCCACAAGTGGGGTGGGTAAACTCGCGTCGAGAGGTATGCCGGTTCGGGGGTATGTCGGGAAGAGATATACGCAGTGTGCCCAGGAACTAGAGCCAACATTTGATGTCATTCTGGGTATTCGAGCCTCTTCTGAGCACTGAAGCATACTTCACCTGCGTATCTGAGTTCCCGACAACCTTTGGAACCAACATACCCCCCGACATGAGTTTAAGAGCTATAATAGAGCAGAAATTAAGATACCATCCTGTGAGATGAGAGCGTCAAGTCCGAGTAAAGTCAACGAACAGTTTTCAAACGACAAAAGTTGTTTGGATACAGTAGGGAAGTGGCGGTTTTGAAAATAGAGTAATTGATTGTCACTTGGCCGGGTAAGGGTTGGAAGTCCTGGTATAAAACCAATGACAACCCAAGCACGAAACCTCCGCGCACCTCACTACACAAGCATGCCATAACAGCTTACGTGTTTCCCTTCAACAAAAAATTTCACTCCTCCTTCTCGTCTAACACCTCTTCTCTTTTAAACCAAGCCATGGCCGAAGAGGTATTTTACAAAATCCGTGAAGCAATTAAGGGCTCGTTTACCTATAGACGTCCGTCTAAAAGCCTGAAACGATGCCGACCGTTAAGGGGGGCTTGACAGTGGGGGATAGTGCGGCAAAGTGGATGGCGTTTACCTAGAGTAGGCAACCTAACTTTTTGACGGTCTAGCTACAAGAATCTAGGACCGTGGGAAATTGGTCAAACACTTTTGCGCCGTTTATCAGATAACGGTTGAGACGCCGCCGTCTAGTACAACCACCTATTACAAATCTAATTTTTAGAAAGAGACAGACAGTTGAAGGTATGTAACGAACAGAATAGTTGCATATTTAGCTAATATACTGTCTAGTGCGTGGCTGAAAGCCCGTTTATTTAACTGACTTTCTTTGACGGTCGGTACTGCCTCTGGTTGCTAGACGGCCGTCTATAGGTAAACGGGCCCCCTGTGTGGAAAACACGAGGTGTTCGAGTTTACATATCTTCCATCTGTGGACCCCGGTGAGGTACTTAAAGGCCTATTTTACTGTCCCAATCACTTGGAGGAACATCGCTTTCGGTAATACCCCTCTACAAAAAATATGACCCCTGTCCTAATCCAAACTAGTTTCCACTTCGCGCCACACGATCCTCAGGGCAGTGATGCTCGGTTTCCTACATGAGACGGCACATTCATGACTCGTGGAGAAATACAATGGGTGCATAGCCTACAGATGTACAGTCCGGCCCGGCAAGGTCAAAGTGAAACAGGCCTAGGCTTTGCAGTCTAGGCTTTTGAGAGGTCTGCGGGCTTCGTGGATGCCTAGCTGTGCCGGCAGGCTTTCGGTATAACCCCAGCTAATTGGTCACTATTTTATTTATACGTAATAGGTATCTGAATATGTCTGCAAATATTTGTGGCCTTTCTAGATATGGATCGACGGCGACAACGACGAAACGAAACGGCGACTGAGAAACGCCAAGCTCTCACACGAAAACGATCACACAACTCAGGAGCTGGGAAGTTCTCTTCATTCAGCGATAACTCTTAACAGCAATGCTAACTAACGGTAAAATACAGGAGTAGATATAACCACAACACAACATTCTCCTATCCTCCCATGGACAATGTCCCCAGCCGTCATGTCTGTCGGTCTTCAGGATAGGACGGGGCGGACTACGACCCATAGTCTGTCTTTTTAGGGGCGTTAGGACGGACTGCTCTTGGGAAGGTGAGGGCCGGACGGACTGTAGGGGACTATAGTCCTAGCTCTTAGACCTCCGACCCAATCATTGTCGCATCATGAGACATCATTCAAACCGTCCCCTGCTGCCCCTGCCCCCTGCCGTCCCTCACAATCCCCGGCTGTCATCTTCGGTCCCCTGCCGCCCCCCTCCTAGCCTAAACACACATGCCTCACCTGTAGGACGCGCTGTCCAACCCAAGGACCGGAGTCCTCCTGGACGCTTGGGAACACTGCCTATGGACCATCACACATGCCCATACCATTCCATGTACGTATTCCCTCCCCCCTGCTCACACCTAGGCTAACAAAGAAAGGACAAACTCCCACTACCCATAGCCTCCAGGAATATGGCATTCATGTATCCAGCTCTTTCACGCTGGCCTTACACCACTCCCGCTTCTCTCACAGCTTTCCCGGCAGCTACACGGTTCCAAAACTCTCGCGCATTTCTGCATTCGAAATGCCCACGCGAAACAAAGGAACTATCATGAGAGCATGCCAAGCAGCATATCATGGCTTCCAACAGGCCTTGATCTTGGTGTTTCATTTCATAATCACATCTTATCACTCGAATCCCTGGACATATCTGCTACTGGAAATGGCAGTTTGATGGCCGCACTTGATGCGGGATGTGTCCACACTCTGTGGCCGCTGAGACATACATACGCACTAGTCAAAGGACGCGCAAGCTCCGAAAATGTTTTCACCCCCTTTTTTTTCTTTCCTTACAACCTTTTGCTCGCTTCACACCTTCCTTCCTGTGCACAACTTTCCTCAAGACTTTCTTTCTTTTCATCAAGTTAACATCAATCAATCATAATCTTCATCTCCACTTAAGCGGTTTCAGTCCACTGAGTAAAATCCTCACCGTAAATCATTACCTCCACAGCCCAGATTTTCAGCATCTGCAGTCCGGTCCAGCTTGCCACAAAAAAAGCCCAGGCCCGCCGGCCTTGACCCGAGCCTGGCAGGACTGGCCGCTTGCGAACACTGAGCGAATGGCGTGTCAGCCGGCTTATAAATGCTGAGGCTGCATGCACAATAACTATGCCAGGATCACCCCGTAAGTATATACAGTATCCTACTGCAGAGCGATCAGAGTCGACGGAAGCCGGATAGTTGTCAGAAATAAAGAAAGTGGATAGATGAGGACAAGACTGGATAATAGTTTTAGTAGTTTCATTTGTTCTAGGCCAAAGGATAGAAGGAAGGATAGACGGAGGGATAGAGGGAAGGGTTTCTGGTTATGTCTTTCCTTTATTCATAGTGCGGATGCACGCAAGCAAATTGGATTACGCATGAAGGAGAGATTGATAGGTGTGGCAGACCATAGGATGATTGAGATGGGTTTATTATTCTTATATAGACTTATGTTTGGTTAGTTAGTTTAGATGACGAGCGAATGAGGTTTTTGATTTTCACTGGTACCCTTTTAGTCGAGCCCTAGTCTAGTTCGACCGTTCGACCTTTACGCGATTTATCCCCCGCAACAAGAGCGAGCCCACTGTGTAACGAGAATGCCCATGCAAGTGATCTCTGTCCTATAAGAATTCTATGGGCATTCTCGCATCACCATGTTCTCGGTTCGCCATGGGCTACTGTAACTGTCTCGAAGGATAGCACTGACAACTAAATACAGGTGTAACATATTTCGTAGGAAGCTATATTGGTGGCATCAAGGAGCCAGACTCCGCCTTTGTCCGGGTGGGGTGCTTCGAGATCTCCCGTCGGTCGTGCTGGAGCCGGCATGGAGAAAGATCGGCGTCAGTGGAATAAGGGGCCCTAGGGGGGAAAGTTATAGTTGGTAATTTTGGTCAAGCTATTTCGTCCTGGGTCACAGGACCGAGTGCGCGTGACTTTGCAGATCTCACACACCACCCCTAGGTGTGGTGTTGACATAACCCAGATGGTACTCTTCTTAGTTCCCGTTCCCGGTTCAGATCGGTCGTTTACTGAAATACCCCAGCATGCTTTCTAATTCTCGAAGCCGCCCGACCAGACCCAACAATTACAATTAAGGGTTGTTCAGAGAGCAATGTCCTGATCGCCCCCATACCACCCTCCCATTGGAGGTTGCCAGACTGCGCAGGGTAGTGGAAGCCAACCTCATTCGCCGGTGTGTACAGTGTTCCCAACCGTCCGGGGGATCCCGCGGGGACCGTTCGAATAAAGAACAGAGAGGGTTGTGTCGTTCCCCCAACGCCCCGCGGGGGACTGCCAAGAGCCGCGGACGGGGCGGGACGGCTATCTGTATTCCGTCCGGGGCGGCCTAAGGGAAGGACCGCCGTCTTTAGGCAGGACGGTGGGGGGCCGAGAATGGTGAGGGAGGGCCGGGGCAGCACGAGTGATGTCTCATGATGCCAGAAGAATTCGTTTAGAGGTGTCTGATTTCAGCATGGCTAGTACAGGAGGTCCAAGCGCTGGGACTATCCCCTGCAGTGTTGATAGTGCCGAATTTCCCTACATCGTACCGAAGAGGCACTAGTGAAATTAGCTTATTCCATTGATTGGCAGATTCAACCTCATAGAGGTGTAAAGCTATCAGATGACTCTGGATGTTGGCTGGCAAATATCAATCGGTGCATTACCTCACAGCTATGTCTAATATCACTCTCATATCAGGTTTAGTGTTCCTGTTGGTAAAAGATCTGCATCATAACTTGACCTGAAACGTTTTTGATATCACTCGATTAACATATCTAGAAAAGTGGGGAGCTAGTTTTCTAGTTTATGTTTTAGCCCGATGTAGGGAAATTCGGCACTATCAACACTGCAGGGGATAGTCCCCTATAATCCGTCCTAGCACCCCAAAAAAGACGGACTATGAGCCGTAGTCCGTCCGGTCCTCCCCCAAAGACGGACTTGCTGGATGGTTGGGAACACTGGGTGGATATCGGGCTTAGTTTTTGCAGGGGAATCGGATATGGGGGGCTTAAAGAGAAAAAAACACGAGCTATTCTGAGCGACTATTCTCAGGAACTGGGGGGATGATATCTGACTCAAATCACTCTCTCGATCCAGAGACAATCGGGCCCACCCAGTGCCTTCGAAGGTCGTTGTCCATATAGCCCAATAACACCATCTTGTCAAAGACAATCGTTAACCGCCCGAGTATCTTAGGCCATACTTTAGGGCACTTGCTGGGATTCCCGTTGTTGTATAAATAAATTCAAGGCCTTATTGTAACCACCAACCAATTAAACCATTAATTTGGAAAACCACACAACTCTAGGGATGTAGTACAGAACACCCTAAGTTACTACCAAGACTCCGGAAAAAACTTCTTGGTCACAACAAATCCCCATCCCCTTCCTTTTTCTTCCTCCATCAATCTTCCTCCCTTAACCGCCAACCAATCCGCCAACCTGAATCAGAATCTCAATGTGCACCCTCAACAAATCACACACATATACCAAACTCCTATCCGAACATTAGCCTCCGAATCCTGTATATCAAACTCTTGGGGATTCACACGTTCATCAACCGGAAAAGTACGCTCTTCCGGGGCTGCGGTAGTAGTAACGATGGTACTAACAGTCTTCATTCTTTTCGTTTTTTTATCCGAATTTACTGATATCGGTATGAATGAATGGACGAATCAATGATTCAGTTTGCCGAAGGGGGGAGGGGGAGTGTATTCGATATTAGGGCAAGACCGTGGACGTTTACTGATGATTTAAGAAACCCTCAGCGATATATTCGTGACAATGAGCGAACAGCGAATGTTGATATAATTATTTCAGAAAGGAGGGGATCGAGATATTAGAGAGAGGAGGGATTGAGAGTATTAGGTGAACTTTAGGAAGGAATTGCTGTTGATATTTACAAGAGAAAGGGAAGGACATGTTTTCTGCCTGTTTATAGACTCCCATATTTAAGAACAATGCCATCACTGATAATAGGAATACGACACTCAAGAACAATGAAGAAATCATGCGCAGAAAATCAATAATGGCCTACAATGCGAGAAACAATAAGGTAGTGAGAGAGAGAGAGTAATGGCTAGAGAGGTACAATACAATGTCATGTGAAGAAACCCCCCAAAGACAATGGCCCCCAGAGAGGAAACATGAACATTGTCTGTAGGAAGGCTTTAACCTATACATTGGTATCCTCCGGAGAATATATGAAACAGTTGATGGCGTAATAATCCCATCAGGAGCACTGTATGGGAGCAGAGATAGCGGAGGCACGGGGAATGCTCACATGAATAAAGGAACACCAGAGTGTGGACATCAGGAATGTTCCAGGGCGCAGACGGATGTATAGGGCATATGCGGACTATCACATGCACAAGTAGAGTTTTCACTACTTAAGGTGAACCGTAACGTTAGCCAGCAACCTCAATAGAGAATAGACACCACAACCTTCCCACCCGTCAACACATTCAAGCACATGGTTGTTAGCAAATCTCCATCAACAGTCTGGCTTTCCCTACATGTTTTTTTATCTGCATATACCTATTGTTCAAGTTGTTTTTTTTCTTATAATTTGTATTATATATATTTCCATTGATAATATCATATATTTTTCTACTTAGTATATTTTCCCAGTTTTATTTGTGCATGACAGACATTACTACAGTTAAGACAGAACTGCATATATTTTCTTAATATTTCATGATAAATTTTAAGGTTTTCTAATATAATTTCTTATTGGATATTTGAGATATCATAGTTGTTTATGCATTAGTTTACGCACCTTTCTTAATCATGATGTTTGTGCAAAAAAAGCTAAATTTTGGTTATGATACCAGAAGAAAAGCCACCATATTAGAAGCATCTCTGCAAAAAAATTCTAACTATAGAACCAAAGTAGCCGCTTATCACATTCTCCTAACTTCCACGATCAACCACAACTCCCTACCGGCTTATGTCAACTCTACTCTTTTCCGCCAACTCTAATTGATAGAATCATATCTCGGAGACCCCAAAATGTGAGTCCCGAAAGAGCATTCAGATAGAACAAGGTGACAGGGCAGGATCAGGAGAGCTGGTTTTCCTGTGGCTTTCTTGTGGCAATAAGGAGTCACATTTCACTAATAAACTACAAATTTTCATCCCAAATTTTCATAATATTCACGAAATCCCACTTTTCCAATTTGCTTATTCTCAGTGAACACAGCTGCCACAATAGCAACTACCGTATCTAGAATATTCGGCTGCGAAAGCTCCACAATAAAAACAAAGTAGGGAATCCTGCGCTATATCCTCATCAAGGCCCTCCCGTCCACCCGAAGCCCCTAGAATAAAAAACAAAAAAAGAAGGAATAAAGCCACAGTAACACAACCCAAAAAACTAGTACAAGTTAGATTTCTCAGCCGTTGCCCCGCCTCCGGAAACATGGAACTTCTTACTGGGCTTGGTATGGTAATTATGTCCCCGGCGAACCCCATAAAAATAACGGAAATGGGCACCGGGCACGTTGTCGTCCCAAAAGTGGGAGGACGGGTGGGATCTTTGGAAGGGGGCTGGACATCCACCAATTGTTGCAATAGCTGCCGTATGGAATAATCTTAACATACCCTGACCCCAAGCACCTAGAATACCTAGACTTATTAGAGCCCACCAACAGGCTTGTTTTTCAAATACTCAGATCGCTAGAGATGAGTGTCAGCGGAGACCCGCTGTGGACGATAACGAAAACCCGCGGGATCGGTTCTCATAGTTGACGACAAGCCGCTGCTGATCAGTGTTCCCAACGGCCCGGGGGGTAGGAGTGCAGGCGATGCCAAGACGCACCCGGGGGACTGCGGGGGGACTGAAGGGTGGGGGACGGTGGGGGACGGGATGAGTGATGTTTCGTGACTTCAGCCCCGTTTATATCTATTCCGAAATCTGGCCAAAGTGGAATGAATGAACTGGGTAAGAATCTCGGAGTTTATATTTGTCGGAATGAGCCCTCGATTTTCATCCACTGCCTCAATTAATGACAATTTTAGGCGCATTCTGCAACCTAAGGGAGCGTTACTAGGAGAGTAACCATCTCCCGCACTCTATAGTATGGTGAAGCACTACCGAGAGGAGCAAGGGAGCCCAAGTTAAGTGAGCTCGCAATCAGGGCCCCCATTCCGAGTGATGAATAAGTCAAGCCCTGCGCCACCGAAGGAAGCCAATTTTAGTGGCAAACATAAAGGACACCCGGGGGAGCCCAGAAGCCGGTGCCTACCGTCAGGCCCCTCCCGCCCAACACAGGACGCCCGGGCCCAAAGTCCATCCCGCCCTACCACCGGATGGATGGGCTGGGTAGCTAGGAACACTGGGCCACAAGCGGAACAACCGGCATCTCGCTAGAGCTCTAGAAGTGACCATCACCCAGAGACTCTCATTTCCTAGTATCAGAAGGCGCCTCCGAAAGGCAGAAGAGGCCTCTATCGCAAGAAATCGCTTGCTGCAGCGTGCTACAGGTAATATCTGTAAACGAGGTATGGCTTTTCAGCCGGATAAAAGACTCCCTTTGGGGTCCAATTTTATATCAGTAAATTCGGCATCTATAGTGCTTCCTGCTGGCACTCTCAGGGGAAATATCCATGAGGTTCCACCTGGAAAGGCCACCAGATTCCCTCTCCAACTTTTCCTATAGATAAGCACCCTTCAGTCCATGCTTTTTCATTCCTACTTGCCATATTCCCAATCCATAACCCAATCTGCCACAATACCAAAAATAACTGAACACCCCCGGGTAACTATTACAAGTAGAATTAGATAAGCGACTTACAACATGCACTGGCTCTTAGAATGGTAAAAGTTTTTCCCGTTGCTACCTTGGCGCGTTCAGTTTTTTTTTTGATATCTGATAATACTTTATCCAGCTGCATCCCACGATCTTTTCCCCGGGCTGCCAAGTCAACCCCATCCCAACCACATGGCATGCACAACATCCCCCATCAGGCGAGGGACTAACCAGGCCGTTTATTACCTCCAAAACCGCTACGCGTCATCCCTCCCCACTACCCAAATCTCACCATATTGACACCACGATGATCACATCGGCACTGCCACACTGCCACGCCTCAGCTTACGTATGCCACCAATTGGTGCGGTACACCGCCACCGGCGAAAACCCGCAACAATAGGGGGTCTCAGACCGCCGATTCACCACGGTTCAAAGAGGTGGTTTGTAGTTCACGAACCGTGAACCGGAAAAATGAACCGCGGTACTAGTACCGGCTCTGGAGGTGGTACTCAGGATGGTTCAAAGGTTTGGCAGTCGGCAGTTCACTGTTGCCTTGCACGAAAGAAGGAATAATCATAAGCAACTAGTGATGAAAATTTTATTAGCGTAAAAAGGTTATTAGCGTAAAGCCAATTTCTTCCGACTGCAGATAAAGGGGTCTATCTTTGAATGGAAAAAGAGAAATATGTCAACAACAAGAGTTGAGTTCTTCAAAATGCCCTCACCATCTCATCGTAAACGCGTTATCCAAGAATTACTTTTTTTAACCATCCTTTTTCGAATTATTGAGAGACGCCGTCCAGATCTCACCCCCGAAGTGCCAAATTCTCAAACTCTTCTCGTATTCCTGGAGCGAGTTCTGTCACGGCGCTATTTGCACACGAGAAACCCAGTTCCAAAAGCTGCTGCTGGGATTGATCTTTGCCTAAATGTCTACCGAGACTCTGCAAGGCCTGAACTTGCTGGACATTTTCGTACATTTGCCCGCATGTTTCCCACTACTTTCAACAAACTCGTTACTATTATCGCCCCTTCCCCTATTTTTGCCAATCGATCCTTGAACCAAGAACAGCAAATCAGTGTTGAGCGTCAACTATTAGTTACCCTCTATCGATTTGGATCTTTTGGCAATAGTGCCTCTATCCGACAGGTTGCACTATGGGCAGGGATTGGTGAAGGTACCGTGGTTCTTTGTACCAAGCGGGTCTTGTATGCTATTTTATCTTCTGGCCTTCGAGAACAGTGTATTTCCTGGCCTGGAGTGGAAGAGAGAAATGCATATAAAGAAAGAGTAGAGGAAATTGCAATTCCGGAATGGAGAAATGGTTGGGTAATGATCGATGGCACATTGATCCCCTTATACACAAAACCGAGTTACTATGGCGAGTCCTTTTTTGATCGAAAGTCCAACTATTCACTAAATATTCAAATTGTCAATACACCAGACCGAAGGATAATCGATTACGCACTCGGATTTGTGGGAAGCTGTTCTGACTCCTACTGTTGGAAGGAGACCCGCCTGTATAAGGAACATAGCACTTTGCTTGGAGAAGGCTGCTGGGCTTGGGGAGATGCTGGGTATCCTATACAGGAGTGGCTAGTAATACCTTATAAGAGGCCAGAAAAAGATGTGGCAGAGAACCGAACATTCAACTACCAACTTTCACGCATACGGGTTGCAAGTGAGCATACAATTGGATTACTTAAAGGTCGGTTTCAGTCTTTACGTGGACTAAGAGCAACAATTCATAATGTATCAGATCTTCAGTTTGTTCATTTATGGTTTCATGGATGTATTACTCTTCACAGTTTTTGTTTTATGGAAGAGCATGGCTTGGATAATAGAGACTTTTTAAGGGAAGGACTGGCAGCAGAGGGGGAATTGGCAATTCAGGATGAGGGAGGGGTTGGGGATGATTTGGAAGGGTCACGTAGTATTGCTCTTACTCATGCTAAGGATTTTCGTGAAAGACTTAAGGACAAACTATATTTATACTATGGTGTATATTAATAAATTATAACCTGTCTTATAGTCGTAGTCTACAATTCCACTAAGCTGAAAGCTCCAAGTAACTTGGAGACGACATCTTCCCGTTCGAGCAGCAGTTTGGTTACTCCCTCATACCCTTTCCCAGCGGCCCACCAGAATGGTGTTATGGCATCCGCATCAGGGGAATTGAGGTCAACATCTCTCCGTTCTGACAGCAGCTTGACCACCCCTTCATGTCCTTTGAAAGCAGCTCTCCTGAGTGGTATTTGATCGTACTTATATGGGCAATTGGAGACGACATCTTCCCGCTCTGGCAGTAGTTTGACCAGTCCTTCATGTCCGTCGGCAGTGGCACATCTAAGTAGTGGTTGATCATTCACATCTTGGTGATGGGGATCAACATCTTCCTGTTCTAGCAGAAGTTTGGCTACTCCTTCATGGCCTTCCCAAGCGGCCTACCCCACTGGTATTATCGCATCCGCATTCGGGAAATTAGGGTCAACATCTTCCCATTCTAGGAGTAGTTTGACCACACTTCCATGTCCTTTGACAGTGGCATCCCTCAATGGTGTTCGATCATCCACATCTGGGCGGTTGAAGTTGACGTTTTCCTGTCCTAGCAGTAGCTTGACTACTCCCTCATAGCCTCACCAAGCGGCCCCACTCAGTGTTGTTATCATATCTGTATCTGGAGAATTGAGGTTGACATCTTCCCGTTTTAGTAGTACCTTGACTATGGCTACATGTCTCTTGAGAGCAGCACATCCGAGTAGTGTTCGGCCCTCTCATCTGGGGGAACGAGATCAACATCTTCCTGTTCTAGCAGTAGCTTGACCACTCCTTCATGGTTTTTAATAGCAGCCCACCCAACTGGTGTTTTGTCATTCGCATCAGGGCGATTGGGGTCAATTTCCTCCTGTTCTGGCAGTAGCCTAACTACATCCTCAGGGGCGTGGTGAAGAAACTGCTTGAGCAAAGCCCTGTCAATACTGACAAAACAGAATCACTTGGGCGAACACCACTCTCATGGGCTGTCTAGAATGGGTATGAGGGTATGGTGAAGGAGTCGAGAACTTTGTGAATGCAACTGTAGGTAAAAATAAGTTACATATTATTTTCAATATCTGTTAAGTGATCTCCGCGTTCCAGCCTAAATTTCAATATCATCATATCCCGCTCATGCCTTATCCTATCCCTTTCACCTGCCAACTTTTCCAACTCTAACTGTAGCCATGCTTCTTGGTGGTGGTCGTGGCTGCCAGTAGTATCATGTTCTTCCTCCCGATCAGAAAGTTTTTGATACTTTTTTGAGTAACTACCAGAACGAAGATGGCGGTTGGAATGGCTCTCCTCTCTTGGGCTCGAAGGTGGTTGACTTAATAAGGTATTTACAATTTCCTTTACCTCAGTAGTCCAGCTTGGGCGTGAGCTCTATTTGTATTATTAGTAAAATTATATAAACCAAAGTAAAAGATTACATATTAACTTACTGAGAGGGGTAATTTTCCACGATCATGTTTTGAACATGACTTATGTGCGATTCCTGTATTGTGCTTTTCCTTGCCTTCTGAAGCAAGTTCTTTTCCTTTCCCAAGCTCAGACTCAGGCTTACTTTTAAACCCGATGATTTCCACCTCTTCTTTGGGCTCCTCCTTAAACTTATCCAGGTGTTCTTCTTCTTCTCCATCATTGACACTATCACTCAAAGAAATAACATCTTGAAGGAAGCCTGGTTCAAGCTCCTGGACTGGGCTTTCTGCTGGCTGTGGGGTGATTCGCTTGAGTGAATTTAGATTGAGTCGTGTTCTTAAGTTAGCTCTGGCAGGCTCAGTAACGTTCGGCCTCTCACCGAGTAAATCGCGTAGCAAAAAGAAATAAGGGCACCGCTTCTTAACCTCAGTCCATTTATTGGCCAAAATTGAGCCATCGTCAATTTCCTCCTCTCCCGTGACACCAGCACCCATTTCGCCTATTGCTTCTCTTACTTCCTTATACTGGCAAAGTAATCTAAATAGCTAATCAACCCCCATTCGTTATTGATATACTTTTTTGAATAATACTTACTTCCGACACTTTGCTTTTATGGAATTACCATAAAACCGTAACCCTCCTTTCTCTTCCATGATAGGAGTATTATAAATAGTCCCATCAAAAACCAAAGACGCCAACTAAAACCATAAGAATTGTATTAATATTAGTTACAATACAGCAGGGTATATAGAATATAATTCTAACCTTCTCATAATAGGCTATCTTCGTATTTCCCACTGATTTCTCCCGTTCGCCTGGCCATATGCCATGCCGAATTTGTGGATTTTCTTCAAGCGTATGTAAAATTTTCCATGCGAGATCGGAGGTCCATGAGACAGCTAGAAAGGCTGGGACTGCCCGAGATGAACTAAATATTGCCATTCAATTAAGTATAATAATTAGTTTAAACGAAATGAAATAGTATACCTAGAAATTGTCTCTTTCTCCTTACTACTACTCGCTGTCTGTCGTGTTTTTGCCATCCTAGGGTTATGGAAATTGTAGGAGCTGAGAACAGGTTGAAGGAGAACGGTGTTCTGGCGATGGGTGGTGTGAAGGAGAACGAGCATCATAGTTACATCTGCACTGTAGTGTGTTGAGCTATCATGCGCTACTATGCTAGTTTTGTTTCAAAGCTAGCTAGTAAAGATTTAGTTCTTGATCATCAAATAGGCAAAACGAGTAGTAAACCTTCAATCTGTACCGGGAGGTTTCACACCATACTACACTGAACCTCCTAAAACAGCAGTACGCATACCGGACGTGAACCACCGGTCTGAGACCCCCTAATAGTACTTTCCCTCCGCCCCCCTGCTCGGTCCCTCCTACCTGCCCTGGCATGATAGTGCGAGTACAGCCTCGTTCGCAAAGTTCTCGTGGATCAAGAGGTACCAGGGAAAAATATTGGCAGTAACAAATGTACTGGTACAAGTGTCTGCAGAAAACCTAAAGTGCAAATTCTTGTACCGGTACATGAGTTGTCCCCAGACTTTTGCTAAGATACCTACCGATCAGCGAGAACTTTGCGAACGAGGCTGTACAAGTAGTGATACTAAACCCACACACAAAACCACCCGAAATCTGAATCTCCCTTTGCTGACAACGTTCAATTTATCAATGTAATCATACCCGGTTATAAACACCCGGATAACCCGGCGCTTGGGAAGGCACGTGATCTGTAGGCGCACTTGCAGGAAGACAGGTCGACCGTGGAAGCCGAAAGCATGTGGGTAGAATTATGTTATGTGAAAGTGGAGTACAAGAACGGAGGGTGAGTAAGCAAATCAAAGGAGCTGGGGTGTTTTTTTCCCGTTTTTGCCAGAAACGGGTTGGAGATTTCTAGTAAAAGGGGCAGGTTGGATGTTTTTGGCAATCTCGTCGGATGGCCGGGATGCAACTATACCGTACAGTACTACACCATCATGCGGCAGGAAATTGGGGCGAGTTTTTTGACAGTGGAGTCCCTGCGAGAGGTATCTCGAGACTGAGTTGCGATAGCTGTTGCAAGAATCTAATAATAATAATAAATTAATCCACTGTAGCCTATGCACATCAGAGTATATTCGTCGGATCGGCCATACCGATACCGGCACCCCCTCCTGAGCATGGCAAGCGAAGATCAACATTCCATCTCCCCAACCCTGCCAAGACAGAGTGACGCACTATGACCACGGTCGCAATTACCTCCCCCACCCTTACTAAACCAATACCGTGGCAAATTATCATAACGCGCGCCGCATTAAGACCACCCCCGAGTTACAAAAGGGGGAGGTTGGCGATCCATGAGCAGCCTCCCCGTCGACAAATTTAGCATCACTGCCACCATCATCATAATCATCAAGGTATCATCAGAGCACCCCATCCCCCGATCACCAAACCACACCTCACCCACTATCCGCGATTGATCGGTGATCGGCAACGGTACTTCCATTCTTCTAGCATTCCATCCGTCCCATCTCACCCAGAAGAGTGGACTATCCGGTGTCTAGATCCGCACCCGACAGGGGTGTTTGTTATGGACATAATCTAACGTACCGGTATACACGGCTGTAGGCGACGGCATAAGTACCGTATCATAGCATTAATACTCTATGCGCAGGTAGTCTTTAGTAGTGGTATTCATGGTTAAAAGAGATGAATTTTCAGTAACTAGTAATCGGTGGGAAGTTGCGTTAGATTACATTATAAGTTAGTGTTGGCCAATAATGTCTTCATGTTCTGGGCAGCGTATTGGGATCTCGCAGATAGCGCGAAACCCCTATTTTTGCTGACAAGACCCCAGAGTTAAGAGATCTATCAGAGAATGTGGATAATTATTTCCAAAGTGTACAGTAACTTATATCATACTTACGAGATTTTAGGACTTTTGCTCAATCCTGAAAAATTCTTGCCTCATGTCCTCTTTCTAATTTCTAGTAGAGTTTGGTTAGACAGAATTCTGTAGCTACTGGACCTCCCCCGTCCGCTAGAAAGTAGAGTATTGTATGGTAAGGTATCCTAGAGCGACGGTCAATTAAACGTTTCTTACATGAAACAGAAAAGTAAGCCGTTTTTCTCAACATTTTTAACTTTGAATACCACTCGTGCGTATCTACTTGAGCATGGTTCCAGTACTGCAGAGACAACGGACCAGGGAGTCTAAATAGAGAACAACATTCCTGCATCACGGGCTGCCCGAAGAGCATGATATGAAAGATAGCAGGATAGTGCTTGCCCCCTCCCCCACATACACACTATATAACCCGATCGAGCAATTCAAAGCGTTTTCGCGTCCATCCCGACGGGCCATATCGAGAAGAGGTGCGGCCGGGTGGGGTACGGTGGAGTAACCTTCTTACCCGATATTAAGCTAAAAACCAACCAACTACCGTACAGTACTCGTACAGGTACCTGGGGTAGTACCGTACTTGAACTCAACCAGTCAGTTATCCAACCGGTTAGTATGGCGAACCCACGAAGCGAAGGGTTCAAATGGGCCACACTACCGTAGTAGTTAAATTACACACCGGTACGGTGCAGTACTCGAGTACTTGCACGCTACCGCGCTCCACAGCACTTCCCCGAAGGCTGTTTTTAACCAACCAACCAAACCCCTTTCCTTCCGCCCTTCAACCACCCATACCCTAGCCTATCATTACCCGTCGCGTTTAAGCTCCCACAACTCAAGCAAAACCGAGTTGAGACCAGGGCCACTTGCAGCACAGTGCTCTGATCAATGCATGCCCGCCTGCACGCCAGCCCATCCGCGTGCGCGCACACGCACCTCAAGAGAGAATTATTTTTTACGATTCGTCGATAACCTCCCAAGCGCGAAACGAGAATAGAATAAGACAAGGTAAAGAGAAAAAGAAAAGTAAAAAGAAAAGTGAGGAAGAAAGAAAAAATATATGAAAACGCTACTTTATCATATTTCTTCTTCTTCATCACTTTCCCCAACATCGTCATTGACAACGTGAAGTCTTCACAACTAGACACGTTTATAATGAAGCGTAACGTAGCGTAGCGCGGCGGATGCGTCTTGACTTCATCACGCTTCACTTTCAGTTCACTTTGCAGTTAGTTATATTATCCTTTCGCAGACGTTTCAGCCTGGGCTTTTATATCTATTCTAAGGCTAAAAGTGAGGAACGAGTGAGCGAGTGAGGTGGGGGGAAAGTGCACTTCATCCACTGAGCGGGGTGAGGGATTGGTAGGTATAGTGGCGACGATGACGATGACGATGGTGATGATGATGGTGATAGGGTAGGCATGAGCTATGATTAGTTGCAGCGTCGGACATCGTGGCTGATAATAGCTTAACTTCATTCAATTGTAACATGAGCGGCCTTTTTTAAACCACTCGTTGCGGATTGACGTTTGCGAACACGACCGTTATTGCATACTGCGAGATTATAGCCTTTCTGTTTGGGCCCGGGTGGTATGCGATAGTAGTTGTGCCCGCGAACGTCACCCAATACGAGTATTTATTATATGATACCGGCGGCATGCTGAATGGTGAAGGGAGATAGGGTGCTGATGTCGCGGGTTTATTTTTTGCGGTATACTGAGGGATGTCATGGTATGGTGGAGCAAGCACGTAGCCAGGTGAGTACTGTAAGTGCAAAAGTACAAGCACATGAGTGGTTGAGTCACCAACAGCCAAAAACTAGTGGCTTTTTCTGCGCAATTTTTGGAGTTTTCGCCACTTTTTTTTTTTTCTCTCTGCATGTTCCGCCTCGCGGAGGGCGAAAATTTAGCGTGAAATGAATAAGTGCAAGGATCAAATATTGAAATACTTGGGGATCGCTTTTTTTGTTGGAGGAGGGTCTCTGAAGTATTTATTTGAATGTATAGTAAATATGGTTTTCATGATCACCAGTATAGGATATAATAGTATCTTGGAAAGGGAAACTAAAGGAAACAAGAAATAGTGTCAAGTAGTATGGTAGCTCATATGAAAAGTTTGGCAGAGCGAATGAGATATGAGGTGAAATAAAGTTTGTATAAGCAAGGGTAAAAGAAGCCCCCCCCCAAAAAAAAGACAAAAAGGAAGCAAATAATGAATGTACCAAAATATACATAGAATCGAAATAATAAAAAAGATCCCTATCATCGAAGAAAAAACGAGAACGAAACAACGAAAATCTCAAATCCCCGTCATAATCATGAAAACCTCCCAATCCCACCCCCGAATCCGAACCTTACACTGCCAGTACTTGTGCTCGTGGTCGCAGACATAGGTTCAGGGACCTCATGTGTAGTAGAAGGGATAGAAGACTTAGAGTTCAACATCTTCATCCTCCAATTATATCCTCTCGACGAGCCCCGTCCAAGCTTCAACGCCTCCATCTGCTCCAACCCCCTCAAGTTCCCTCCAACCTTTCGCGCCATAACCTCCTCCTCATCGTCTTCACTACTGCTGCTCGAGGAGCTCTCCTCCTCAACTTGCTGTGGCTGCTGGTCTTCCCATCGCACAGAATACCCAATCACCTCAACGCCTTCTGCGAACCCGACCGTTCGAGCGCCCAGTCTTCTCCTCTTGTTACTGCCATTCGTCCGCGAAACGCCCAGTTCGATCGGGGCGGCGGAGAAACTTGTTGGAGCGGAATCACGGCGCGCGTTGAACTGTGTGTTGCGCTGGGTGGAGAGCGAGGTCGGCGACAGCGGACCGGCAGAGACTGGTGGAATGGAGGACTTGGAGAACGTTCTGCGGGTCTCGCTGGTGATCTGGAGTGATAGTTTTGGAGGCCCGGCCCGGCGCTTGGTGACTGGCGGTGGTGCGAGGAGGGGCGCCGACGTATAGTAGTCTGCGTGGTGGGATGTTGGTGGGGTAGGTGTCCTTGCGTCTATGGGCGACGAGGGGAACTGGATTGCGAGCATTTTGATTATGGTAATTTGTGGTAGGTTGTGTGGGAAGATAGTTGTACGAAGTAGTAGTGGTGGTGGTGGTGGTAGTATCAAGCTCCGGAGCCTTTTACCAAACAAATGCAAACGCAAATAAAAACAAAGAATCAAAAAGGTAAAGGTGGAATCTTCTACCCTCAACAAAAGACTAAAGGCTTGTTCGTTTAATTGTTCACCAGATCTCGGGATCTCAACGCCCTTATGTATTATCCCCCCCCTTCTTCAACTTTCTTTTTTTCTTTTTAAGAAAAGAAAAGAAAAGAAAAACCTCCCCACCCACTCGCACAATTACACCTTCTTCTCCCGCTAAGCTAAAAACACCCACACGTCTATTCCTGCCGGTTGCTGTTTTAAGATCCGCGCAGGGGTGAAAGGGTATATTTAGTCTCCAACGAGTCAAGAATGGTTGCAGCCCCCTGCCCCTTTTCACCAATCAGCGATTCCCTCGTGGTTGAACCCACATTTTCATCCTCGGTTAGATTTTTCGGAGGAGAAACAGTTGCGAAAAAAGAAAAGAAAAGGACCCTGGGTTGGACAGGAGGAGCGATTGGTCGCCACAAAGTATTTTTACTGAGAACCGACCAACCCCGCATCGGTCATTCTGTCTTTCATCCTCGACCAAGTGAGTCGATCAAAATGGATCTACAAATTTCCTATTCCGGTAATAGAGCTGTCGGATGGGAAAAAGGGGGCCCTTTGGTTGGTTGGTACCGATCGTACCTTTGACCCGGATAAACACCTATTTTTGTAAGGCACGCGATGTATCCCGTACTCTTTTGCTTTCCCTCTCCACCTTAAAAAAAGCCAACCCGCCCAGAACTATAAAAACCCCTCACACACCTATTTTTACACCGTATAATACTTGTAATAATTAATAAAAAAAATCGAAGGAAAAAAAACTCTCCCTAGCTCTATGAAGGTATAAATCCGTGCCCCGATTTCGACACCCGCAGATCTTTGCGAGAACGAAGTTTTCCTTTTTTTTTTTTGGTTACCCCACCTCTCACGAGTGAATGGATCAACAGCCAAGCTTTGAATGACCTTGCCTGACCGGAAGGAAATACCCAAAAGGATCTTGAGCACTGGGGAAACAAGTGAAGATACCGATATTCCTTCTACTCGCAAGTGCTTTCAGCTAACGGAGCCCGGCAGCTCAATTGCAAGGGAATATCGGTATCCTAATATTATCATTTTGTATTATATCTGCCCGTGTTAAGATAGGGGCAGCAGGATGTAAATGCGGAGGGAAGGGTCTTCCATCACGCCCTGAAACAAACCCTAAACCACCAGATACCCTGATGGATTTTGCTACGGTACGGTACTATCATAGCACAGTGGGTTGCTGTGTTTTAGAGTTTGTGATTGTCTCATTTGTACGACAGCTCATTGCATTCTACCGGTGTGCGGTACTAGAGTAATCAGTACAGTTATGAGTATGCAGTGGCTGTGAAGATGAGAAAAAGAGAAAGGTTTTGTATGCAGAGTGGCTGAGGCGGATAGGTTCCGAACATGAACCTCCCAACCCTCCGCCACACTTGTGTGAAAAGAAGGGAAGGAATACCGCAAGTGGTCATGGTACGCATCCTACGAGTATGTGCGAAGGGGGAAAAAAAGGGTCATCAGAAGCCACTTAAAACATTTGATATTACACAAGGAAGCACAGACACTTCCCACGCTTTCAACTTCCTGATAGTGGCTTCGCGTGCGTGGCATCCATCCTGAGAAACGGTCCAGCGTGACACCACCACGCTACCAACCCCAGCCCACGGGCAGGGTACCGGATCAGGGGAATCCCAAGCAAACCGGACCTAAGAGCGGTGGTGGCACTGGAGAGTCTTTGCGGGCTTTGGTGCTGTTTAAACTAGACTATTGGCATTTTACTTGTAATTAGCATACACAACCTGGAATTAAGACCCCAAAAGGGGGTAACCACGATATCCCTGATTACCAGACTGGAGGAGGTCTGGGCGCCTCATGGTGCCAAGACGGGATAGGAAGGAGAATGAAGGGGAAAACGGTGAAAATGAAACGGGGAAGAAAACAGAAATTCTCCGCCTTGTCGAAACGGATTCGTCGTTTGGAGATTGTAGGTTCTAGAAGCTTCACAACCTTGCCTGGCCTTGGCTCCCTTCCTTCTCTGGAGAATTAACCCCGTGGGCCCTTTAACAATCACAACCTGAGGAATCTGGAACAGGCAAGTTACCCAGTTTCGGTGATCAGGATACTTTTTTTGCCCTTCCCCCCATTCTTGCAATCAGGAGATGTACGGTATTATAGGAAGTTCTTTAGGAAACGTAGTGGGAATCATGACTCGGCACTTGCGAGAGTGCCAGCAGGCACGGTACCACAAGGCGACAGTCCAATCGCTTGGCACAAATCACTACTTCTCACTCATGTGCCCACCCAGCCTTGCCCTGGATCCCTCTAGCTTCCCACCATGGGGGAGGGGAGAGAACGAAGGAATCCAATTAAAGAAGGGGTCCGGTGAGGACAGTTTTACCATACTAACATACACGGAGTATCTGCTATTTTGCAACGGAGCCTTTCTCCTGACGGTTCATAATAGCACTATCTCCGTAACATACCCAACTGCTTACCTTCCCCCAGTTCACAATGACCTACCTACAGTACTAGTACTCAAGTACAACGCGGCGCTGACACTCCTACATACGCCCTCACCGGGCCTTAGCATCTGGCATAATAAATGGCTCTAACCCCTTGTGATACTATACGTAAATACACTTCTCTCCTCCCTGGCTCAGCTGGGTAATTTTTATACCTCGACTGACCTTGCTCGCTTACTTTTTGCTATTTTTTTGAGCTTCCTTTTCGGGGCTGCTCCACCGGTGATCGGGGTCTTCTAGTTTTGCTGTTTTGCGATTGCGATGAGCTGGGATGAGGAGGTATCACAACCTAGTCTACTGTATTACTTGGGTGGATGAGGCTGGGGCGGGCGCTGTCGTTGCCATTGCTGTTGTGGGCGGGAGCCTCACGTGCGCCTCAAAACGTAGAAACAGGTATCATACGGGTGGGAAGGAGCGGACGGGTAGGGCTACACCCGTGAGGCGGGAGTGGATAGGGGGTGTTTCTTTTTACTCATCTGGGGTTTGTTGTGTTGCGGGTTTGTGAAGCCGGGAGGGTAGGGGGGGATTGAGGAGGGCGAACGTTTGAATATCATGAGGGGGGGGTAAGTGATGTCTTTTTTCCATTTTTCTTGGCCTATGGTTCGATAGGGCACTGTGTTCCCACTGTAGGATAAAATAGGGCGAGGCGTGATAAGTTAAGGTAATAGTATAATAATATTCAGGTAATAAATGGATGAGACTTATGTTTGTTGCGGGTGCGGAATTGTTTTACGGTGCCGTATCGTGAATCAATGCTGCTACCGTCTGCTACGGTACCACAGTTTGATACCCCTACCCAGCGTATCGTCTGCCATACGGTACTGTGTTGTGCACCCCGAGGGGGATCCGCACAGTTTAGCAGTGTGATACCCTATACTATGCTATCACTATTACCCGGAACCAATAAGGCACCAAGCAAGACGAAACGAACCCATCTCCAAAACCTCCCCCCTCTTGCAATAATCCCTCCCAACCTCCGTCGCACACCTATTAATACCCAACCCTAACCTTGAGGATTCCCCACAACGAGAGTCCAGACAAAGATAGAATCGTCCCCGTACTCGAGTGCTCAGATGGATAACCCAAGCCGATTGGCTCCCCCCCGGGAAATTAAATTACCAACCGAGCGCGATCTTAACATAGCTACTTGTGCGATTCAACCGTTCGCTCGTCTTCGCGACCAATCGCACTCAAGTAGTGGGGAATGAGCGTCCACGGGTACTTGGTTCCCGTCTTACTGTGTTGCTTAACTAACTTTAACTACCACTACACCGCGCTCACCAAAGCGCCGATAAAAACTCCGTCAGCGAGTGGCCTTTCGTATGGAATGCTATTATAAGCGTGCGCTACTGTGCGGTTAGTATGAACGATACGGTGCTGGACCCTGCGTTGAGTGTTATTTTATTTTTTGTTATGCCCTGCTCGAGTACTAGGGTGTCACGCGAGGGGAGGAAGGAGGTTAGATCATTATGTTTTTTTTTCGTTCTTTTTTTTATTTTTAAGGGGAGGGGGTCCTTGGCGAGGAAGTTGGGGGTGCGGGATATATTCTTGGGTCACCGTAACTCGTCGTTTGTTGGGGGTTGTAGGCACGGGCACGTTAGGTAGTACGGGATTCGAATACTCGTACATGATGCGGCGGGAAGAGGAGGGGGAGAGGTCGTGGTTGGTTGCGTTCCGGGGTTCACTTCATGGTGGCTGTTGTGTGGCGCTATCCTGGACCAGCACCTGGTAGGGTGGTGTGCCGGTAGTTGGCCGTACGAACTCTGGGGATGGGTTCAAAGAGCTTAACACTCCAATCCAATATCGCAGTGAGAATACGATAGATCATGAGATGTAGCATGGCGAGTAGTTGGAACATGAGCTCCTGTGGTAGAAAGTGCGGGGTTATCCTGCACTGGGCTGTTGAATTTGGCCTTTTTGAACTAGTCGGTCATGGGCTGTCACTCTGGTTTGTTATAGGCTGTCGGCGATAGCATTTGAGCATGTGCTCGGTTATTAATTTATTTTTTATTTCTGCCATAGATATCGCGTGGGGCCACGTGCAGAGAGTTTATCTGCGATAACTTCTAACTTGAGGGGGCCTAGGGTACTGCACTCGGGTGCCAGGTAGTGGGTCCTTGGGCTTCCCTTGAAGAAGGTTCAGGACCAGTTCTAAAGCAGCCGAGCACATAGATTACATGCGAGCTCATATTATATCTTTCTAGCGATGCCACGCAAAGACCTATAGTTAGCATCTAAGGGAAGGAACTTTATTGATTAAACTATCGTAATTTACGGCGACATAGCTCCACTCCCCCGATACTCTCCTTCGGTCGTAAAGCAAAGAATAGCCGGATAGCAAACCGCTCAAGCACCACTTATCCCTCCAACCACTGACACTGTAACTAGCTAAACTAAATTGGGCCAAACCACCAACCGAACCAATTAACTTGCATCGCACACAAATCCAGAATAGTCCTGTACTTTCCTACCTATGATACCCCGGCAGTTTCTCCGAAAAAACGTCACTTAACACCCAACACCCAACGCCCACACATCTAAGCAACTAAACCATCAAACCAACCTAGCACGCAATACCGACGCATGATCACTCCGAACCGCAACTCGAGCCCCGAGTACACGCGTGTCAAGAGAGACTCCCGATTAGACACCGCGCTGTGCAGCCCTTCCCACAGGTATACCAGCGGTACTTCAAAGAATCTAAAGTACATGGTAATCTGGTGGCTGTCGTGCTACGATACATGTTTCCATACCGGATCTCTTGCATGCTGTGCCGGTACTGTGCACTTGGTTCTTTGTACGACCAACTAACCCACGGAACAAACAGACAACGAACGGTTGAGGAAAACAAAAGCTTGCGCTGAAAAATAAAAACATGGGGAGGGGAGTGTTATGGTGTGGTCCACTGTGGGGGATCTGGAGGCTGTAGGGGAGTGAAAGGTTAGGCCAAGTGCAATCAAACTGGGTACCAAAAGTACTCGGGAGTGTCAGCAAAAAATCGGAGAACTATTTCTATTGATCCCATACAAGTCTCAAAGGAGACAAGGGTTGTGTTTTCTGATCTTTTATGGACTACGCCCGGGCACGATATACTGTACTGTTGGGCCACGGTATCAAGATTGGACTGGGGGCGGGGGGGGGGGGCTTGTGTGGGGGTGATGTGTTTTTACACTCTACTCGAGTAGGGGTATATTTGGTATACTGTTGGGCTAACGGAAAATTTCAAACTTTTCGGAAGCAGGGTTCCTAAGAGAGCAGAGTACTTACGAGTGCCCACGAATGTTTTCGTACAAGACCGGGATTGTATTACTGGTTAAATATCCCTGTCATGTATGGAAGCATATCCCCGGGTATGATACTTGTACAGTATGTCACAAAATGGGATTGATAATGTCTTATCCAATAGAAGCATTATAGGTGCCCACGAATATGTTTTCCTACAGGATGGGATTGTTTTGCTGGTTAGCTATCTTGTAGCGTACTAAAACATATTCCCGGGCATGTGTACGATGGGTGATTCCCACTCGAAAAAACTCATGTTGCTGATGCTTGGTGGTTGAAAAATTTGGGATGTTACAGCCCTTGAAGGGTTAGCTCTAGTTACTAGCTTAGGTTAGAGCACCGTTCCAAGCCCTCGGTGTGGAAGCCGATGTATGATTGGATTCGGTGAGGAGTTTACTATTGTGACCCAATTTGCGAGGAGCTAAGTTCCGTGCCAGCCCAATCTGGTAAGGCTGCTGAAGGTCCGTAGTGTGTTGTGGGTGGTTATGGAGTTTTCGGGGATGTTGTGGATTTGGAGGTATTGTAATTTAATGAGGGGGTGTTCTAAGAACCTCATTCATTTCTTATCGGGGGGATGTAAAGGGGGATGAGGGGATGTGAGGAGGTATGTGTGGCTGTCCATGGAAGGCTCGTGATGTTTTTGTTATGCTTTGTATATACTCCTGATCTTATCCTTAGCACTGCGGTATTGATATATACTATGATAACCAACTGCGAGGTAGTGTTCTCCTGATAAATGGCAATAGGAGAACGGCGATCGCTCCCCAACCCTTCTCTTGCTTTCTCTATCTCATATAGATCTAAGGCTATAACCTCGTGAACTGAAAATAATAGCTGATGCGGGATTCCCGATGTCTTGTATATCTTTGGCTCATCCTGTTGGATGGGTGGACGTGGTGGATGTGAGAGAACTTATCCTATTCTCAGATGCGCGCCGCTGCTAACTAAATAGGACTAACAAACATGTGTGCGCAACTAGTGGTTTACCCTCAACGCCGTCCTATCTTCTCCACAACACAACTAGGGTGGTTGCCCGTACCCTACTACACTCAACACATCCGCGGCATTCTGTATATGAAATCCGAAACTCACGCTGAGTTTAGCTACCAAGTGCTTGGGGATCTAGCCTGCTGCTTGCCGGCAACGAGCAACTTTATGAAATAGATTGGATCTAATTTGCGCCTTCTAGAATCTTTTAAGATCGCCACAACGGGCTTCCACACCCTCCACGGTCTCGGCTAATCTCTCACCATCTTTTCATCTGTTGCTCGATCCTTTTGAGTCATGGTCTATCATTCAGTTCCTTGTTGAAGTGAGTGTTGAAAATAATAGAAGTGGAGATTTTGATCGGCAAGGAGGGTTTTACGCAGCGGAGTGGAGCAGCTCAAGTGAACACGAGAGCTTGTGTTAAGCGGTGGAGGAGCTTAGGATTGCTTCCGTTGAGTGTGTAGGACGGAGAGTAAGAAGTAAAAGGGTGAAAACAAGAAGGAAGGCAAAGGCGGGGAAAGAGTAAGAAGGGAGGAAAGGGAATAGGAGGAAGTTTCTCAAGCATGTGGATCTTTCTCCAGGTATAGATGTACCACTGCGACCAATGAGTCCGGGCATTTCCAACAGCAATCGCACTTGGCTCGATTATATTTTATTTATCCTGGCTCTGCCGGCCCGGCGAGGAACTTTGGATGTTCTGCAGTAACCAGCAAAGGCCGGTTGACACTCCCCGGTGCTGGAACGATATGAACACCTAGTGGCCTCCGGCGGTCAGTGAATCTCGCCCGGCTACCATTGACAAAGCATAGCCTTAATTTCCAACGTGCATGGGGCTTACAAAATTTCCCTGCCCCAAAACTTACCCCGCCGGGAGAGCGTATATCGGCTAGGAATGGAGGATGAAGGACTCTTCCTTTTTTCTCACAGTGTTCCTCTCATCGTGTGTTGCGTCTCTTTAGCTGCGTTGATTGGACTAGATGCTAACCTTAACATAGCCGGATCGGCGGTTCTAGGGTGAATAAAACGCATCAAATATTAGCGTGTGCCTTTCGCACCCGCGCCGAAACACTTGGTGGTGGAGCTCTGCTATAATCGGCAAGAGAGATCAACGAAACTCTGTGAGAAGATACTTGATTATCTCTATCTTGTTCTCCTATTTCTCTGCTTTGTTCACTGGGCATGGGTTCGATTACACTACCGACACCTACAGTACATGTTCTGATATCTTTGCCTATCAGATGTAGCTAGGGGCGGTTTTCATTCTTGGAACGCGAGATCAAATGAAAGTCTAAACGGTATACTAGGAGAGATCGTGACTAAAGCTGAGCTGGGGAGTAATTCCCTATTGCATAGGGTAATGCCCCTAAATTAAAGCCGGCAATGCCTGGATTCCCCTTTATCGACACTCGGTATAACACCTTTTACCGATTGACAGGTGTCGAGTGATGGGGGAAGGTGCCATTTCATGCCACAATTCCCCCATACACTGGGAATGAGCGCTAGCTAGAGGGAACATCTGATAAGAAAGTAAAGTATTTAAGCAAGAGCTGATGGAGTAATCCAATTGTGGTATATAAGGTTGGGATATACTGATGGGATTGCCACTAGGTTTGGTGCCTTGGAAGGACTGGTTTTCCGGCATTGTGTGATAGTGGGCCAACTGTAGTATTATGGACATCACCGAGAGCGTGTACAAGTTACAGGTATGCAAAACCCGAACACTTGAGTCCGAATTTTGTATGGGCGGTTGGATAAGCATAGATAATTTACCATACAAAAGTTTTATCCCTGTCCTTTCCTGTTACATCGGGGATAGTAGCCATGGGGTTCGGGGAATATTTGTCTTCTGACAAAGAAAGCGAGTGTTTCGGAGGCAGAGCACAAATATACACTGGAACCCCCACGTTCCTCGTTCTACCGATATCATGAGAGAGTATCATACCTATCGACGGCTTAGCGGTAGAGGGAGCAGATCCACTTGGGAAAAGCTGTAGGAAAGACGGGAAGGGTAGTTTCATAAACTTGATTATATTGCTTTTCCTTATAAACAAACGGTAGGGAGAGGTGTATAATTATATAACTCATAATAAAGGCGCCCTAGTACCTCAGTGGATCGCCGGACATATCTCTAGCTTCCATGCAAATCCCCCTTCTCCTGCACCCCCCCCGTTGTAACAAAAGAATATCATGCTAGGAGAACGTCCGCGGTAAATCACTGTGGCCCCAGATCCACTACACCCCCGAAGCGCCCTTGGTCATCAACAATGTACTACCTATCTCCATAAATCTACAGGATTGGGTTGGAACGAGATTTGGGCTCTAGAAAGTTGGGGTTATTGTACCCGATTGCACGTCGAATCTCACCATACCCCCGACCCTCGGTTCTCTACCAAGGACTTAGAATGCGCTTCAACGTACGATAATTTAATACTTGGAGCTAGAATTTCAAGAATTTGGGCATCAAAATCTTTACTAGGATCATCGATCCCCGATAGGAGATTTTTCGTGTGCGAATCGTCTTTTGAAATGCCGGGATTGAATGAGATGTTTTAATACGTCCACTACCTATTCTCGGGGTATGGAAGACCGGGGTATAGAGGGCGACCTCCGCGTTGCGTGGTGGGAAGGGCATAAGAAATGTGGTGTCATCCTCCATCAAGCGCGTCTAGACTCTGGATTTTATTCAACTGTCAAAATTCCACAGATTTCTCCGGAAGAAAATTAATGGCAAATCTCTTCGAAAAACTGAGGCGAGAGGGGATAGAGACCTCATTAAGGTCATGTTTGTCACTGTTGCTACTGACATTTTAAAGTACTAGGGCAAAAGTATCCGTCCGATCGGTGGTTACCAAGCGACACCTCAAAAAAACCCACCTCTCCGATCAACCACTCCTCAACCACAATGCCTCCCCAGAAGACAGGCTACCTCACTGAGTTTGAGAAAGGGCAAATTGTTGCTCTAAGAAAAAAAGAAATCTCTTTTTCAGAAATTGGAGAGCTCTTACATCGTCCTAAGAGTACAGTTCAAACTTTACATAATCGCTTCCAAAAGAGGGGTGATGCAAACACCCTCCCAAAACCAGGAAGACCCAAAATTATCACTACCAGAACTTGTCGCCGCCTAGTCAGAGAGTCTAAGAAGGCACGCCACCAGACTTTATCAGAATTGCGCAATGATGTTGC
>Ga0307513_10000356_pt1 | contig 66778 bp, 87 predicted proteins | sample 15_EM_MG_FD_202174 | JGI IMG/M metagenome (GOLD analysis project Ga0307513, IMG submission 202174) | Populus trichocarpa ectomycorrhiza microbial communities from riparian zone in the Pacific Northwest, United States - 15_EM | ecosystem: Host-associated > Plants > Roots > Unclassified | place...
CGAAATCGAGCCATGTACATTCAGATGATCTTTGCGAGATTTATCAGCACAGGATGGGAGGTTTCAGAGAAGAGAACGGATACATACCAATCTCCGGAACATTGATAAACGAAAAGAGGGCGAAAATCGAAGGATGAAGGCGGAGATGGCTGCCTGGTCGAGAATAGGATAGATGTAGCGACCGGCATGTGTCGAATACTGGCAATACAAGGCGTAAGTGATGGATCCTGGTTTTAACTCAAGGACATACCTATTGAACAAGTCTGGCACGAAATGTCGCCTCCGCTGAGATGGTTACAATGAAGAAGACGGGGCTGTGGAGGACGCTGAGAAGGCAAGATAAAGGAGGAATTCAAGACGTACTTTAACTTCCTTTGCTTGCCTCAGAGCAGATGTGAATCGGACACGATCTGTGAGCAGGTGCCAGGTGGACCAAACTTCCGCTTTTCCAAGTGAACAAATTAGACTCGAAGATACCCAGGTACACCATGCCAGTAATGGGGTCTATGGAACGCGATTCTTTGTAAGACTTGGATTGCCTGCGGGCTCTCATGGTGAAATTACTCACAGTATCACCGAAGACCCCTAATGATTGCGGACTTTCTGTTCAACAGGCCTACAGCGAATCAACATTCAACGCCGATCGGTATTTACAGTAAGGGGGTGCTGATAAACTTGCTTTGCCGATCCATCTCGCGATAGCGTTGGTGCGTCGAGTACGGCGGGGTGCTGGTGTGCAGGGTGGCGAGCCTGAGGAAGGGTGGGATAGAAAGATGCAGTGGTGGTTAAGAGGGAAGAGGGATTTTTTTTTTTTGAAGTCCGATTGCGGCTTGGATACACATCTGTACCGTGAAATATCTGATAGGTGTAAATTGAAGGAGAATGCGAGAATACCTAACATTATGACGATAGAGAAATTTATATAGGTAAAAATGTGAGAATAATCTGGGAAGATTTGAAATTACCCTAAATTTTACCACGGGTATATTCTTTGACCTTTCGCTGTGGCAGATGCGTGTCGATTGGCAACATTTCGATATTGAACTCGATGCCTCAATCTGAACGACTCTTCATTTAAACTTCTCCGGCGGGCTGATACATAAGCGCCGCCGGCTCAAAAACATGGTGATTGGAGGAAATAAGTAGTATATGCTGAGTCCGTCAAGCCCTTTTGGAGGCCACCAAACTAGGACAAGCAGAAGCACCCTGCTTTCCAACCTCCTCCAACAAGAAAAGGAGTATTCAAAACAACACTCTCAGCTCCTCGAGTCCGCGTGCGCCGCCACCTCACCCCTGTGTCATGTCGGTAACAGGCTCGTTCGACGAGGCTCGGAAGCGATAGGGTCGTTGCGATTTCTGCCGTCTTCCTTTCTTGTCTGTTTGGGGAAACTCCCCATCGCCGTCGCCTTTTCGTGCGTCCATTCCAACCCCTACCTTTGACCCTGAGTCTAACCATTCCTCGTAGGCCCACTCTCCGCATTATTCTCGTCAACAACAAAGCTGGCGGCCGCTCAGTCGGAGCTCCAAGCATGCGAAACGCACAAGAACGTGAGCTGGTTAGCAAACGGTGTACCGCCATCAGTGATGGGCTTGGCGCCTGTATCAGAGCTCTTATGGAGTGCGGTTGGGTGTTGTCAGAGGTGGGCAAGGAGGCTCTTCGCGTATTGAAGGAAATGTTTCCAAGTGAGAGTTTCCCGTTTTTATATACACACCTGTAGCTTATGAATCTTTTATAAAAGAACAAAAGGTGTTTTTCCATTACCTGCCAGTTTCCCCCGAACAACCCATGAGAATGCAGCACCACCGCCACCGCCACTGCCCTTCCTCCGATTTTTCCTCTATTGGGCCTTCTCAGTCCGCAATCACGGTTATGAGGGACAACCTTTTTAGAGACCGCCATCCATTCGATCATAAATGTACCTGTGTTCGGAAAACCCATCTCTCCATCCATAGCGATAACCACAACAGTAGCGGCACCCGCATCACCGGCAGACTCCAGAGTCCAACACGATCCCCCCTCGTCCTCTCTCTGGCAACTCCGCAACCACCACCTCGCTACATCGTCGCCACATCAGCCACCTACACACTCGAAACCGTCACCTATGCGCAAACCATACCGCACCATGTGAACGGTTACTTAAAAAAACGGAGAGGTCAACGGACAAGGGCAAAGCCAAAGAAGACGATGTTCAAAGACGAAGGTCCTACACACGACCATGTGGATCCCTGTGCGGCATGCGATCGAGGGCTATGCGCCGGGGATACCGACTGCAGGGCTGTTGTCGGGGTTCAATCAGTACGGTGAGTACTCGACGCTGGTCGAGGCCGCCTTTGGGTGTGGGTATGCCGCAGCCGCACCCTCAACTCCAACTACAGCCTGTCTGCGCCTAGTGGGAGGAAGCTCAAGAAAACGCACATTGGAAGGGGAGGAGGTCCACCGGTTTCGTCGTCTGCTACTTCTGCTGCAGGTGAGAATTGGAGTGCGACATCCAGTTGCCACTAGATCTCCCATATTCTACAGTCTTGCGACACCAGCCATGCACAAGCTTGAAACCTGGCTCGGCTAACAACGCTCTGTACTGCAGTTGGATGTGTGGTGACCTCTTCATCTGCAAGTACCCCACTCTCGGGTGTTGCAAACCAGCTATTTCGAGGCTGGCCCATACAATCGAGAACGTCGAGTTAGCATGCGGCGCTTACCATGAGAGGACTGATCCTCTAGCAAGCATTCATTTCACCCTATCACGCACCTCTATCAAGGAAACTCACGCATTTTTCAATCGTTGTTGTACGCGAAGTTGACAGCCGCCAAACGTACGGAGATGACTACCAGTCCAGCTCGCCCGCTCTCTCCGTCTTATTCACCCATGCAGCGTTGGGGTATAGGTTTTTTCGTTTTTCACTCTCTATCTTCCTTCACGATATTTTGGGTCTTTCTCATTTCGCTTTAAATGTCTATTTTGCTACGATTTCATCACAATCACTCGGCCACAGGTCTGCAAATCGTGATTACTTGCTTGTCGTATTCTCTTGATGCTGCTAATGAGTTCCCTCTCGGGATAAACTTCACCTAATCTCAATCACATCGACTTACACCATGAACCACGACACCGGGTGGCTAATACGGATGGTAAGTCCTTTTAGCAATCTTTAAGGTAGCTGTCATCCACTGACCGACCTCGATCAATAGCAGGAGGACGATTAATGGAAATCAACGCATGAGGTATCATGGACGTCGATCCATCGCCCGAGACCATCATCTGTTCGACCTTTTGTCTTGCAAATAGATGGTGCGCGCTTTTTAATCGTCTCAATGTCTTTCTTACTCACTACTTCATGATTACAGTAGTAAAAGCTCCAATGGACTGCGTCAGACGAACCGTCAGTTAATGCCATGAAGGATTACCCATATATTTGCTACGGATAGTGAGTGTCCTGATCGTTACGAATTTCCTATCTGTACCGTCGCTCTCTATTTTCGCGAAGCCTTGCTGTCGCTCAGGAGATTTTATTGGAGGATTCAACCTGTTACAGACCCAATAAAATGTTTCATTCAATTTACGCTGTAACCAGCCATGTGCGGAGTCGTGGCGGTACTGCACCTTATTTATAACACAGCCATGGACAAACCTGTCAAACCCTCGCTCTTCCCCATAACCCTATCGCCAGCAATCTTTGAGGGAATGAGACGATCCCATTGATCCCCCAATTCCGAAACGGCGGTTGACACTCCTGAAGGTGTCCATGTTTACAAATGCGAGGAATACCGTTATCAACGGAGGGAACTTCGTGGTAAACGATGGCAGGAGATGTGAGGCTACTACATCTTAACCGTAAAAATACTGATAGCAGTTCATAGTGATGGAGCTTCTACAGCAACATATTGCTCCCGGCGCATTTCACAATTCTGACGAACGTTATGATCCACCAAAGTGTCATCCACGTACGCGGAGGGCGGTTTTGGAGAAGATCATGGACTGGGTGAAGGATCCAAATAAGGTTGCTCTAATTCTTTGGTTATATGGCCCTGCGGGAGCCGGCAAGTCAGCAATTGCGCAAACCATCGCAGAGCTTCTTGGGGAGGCTGGGCTACTTGCCGCTGCTTTCTTTTTCTCTAGGAATGCAGCTGGGCGGAACGACAAGACTCCATTGGTCGCGACTCTGGTTTACCAACTGGCCAAATCCATACCAGAAATCTGTGCTCATGTTCTTGAGGCAGTGGAGCAAGATCCGGCCCTCTTCTCATGCACGATTCAAGCCCAAATTCAAGCGCTCATCATCAAACCATTGAACGCTGTGGCTGGCGACGAGACACTTGCATCGATCCACCTTTCTCGTCCAAGGTTAATTATCTTGGATGGCCTGGACGAATGCCGCACCACCTCAGCGCAAACCCAGATTTTGAACGCGCTTTCCACAGCCGTGAAAGATCTCCAGATCCCGCTTTGCTTCCTCATCGCGAGTCGACCAGAGCAAGATATCCGCCAAGCGTTCAATGACCAAAACGGTCTAGGATCTCTTTCATTCAGCATTGCGTTAGACGATACCTACCGACCTGATGACGACATTCAGGTCCTCCTTCAGTCAACATTCGACGGACTCAAACGACAACATCCTTCAAGATCTCACCTCCCCACTTCATGGCCAAGTTCAGAAAATATCCGACAGCTGGTAAAGAAATCCTCTGGCCAGTTTATCTTCGCATCCACAGTCGCAAAATATGTCAATTCACATCGCCACTGGCCTCCTGATAGATTGAAAATCATTTTAGGACAATCTGAACCCGGCCAGGAGACACCGTTCGCTGAGCTAGATAGTCTATACCACCTCATCCTCTCATCCGTCGTTGATATCCAGAAATTGAAGGATGTCTTGATCTTCTTAGTCTTCCAACCCTTCCAGCAATGCAACCCGCATGCGAAGCAAACGACGAAACGAACAATGACCTTTATCGAAAGGTTTCTGTTTTACAGACCTGGCGAGATAGATATGATTTTGGCCGACCTTCATTCTATCATTCATGTTCCACCTCCAGGGGATCAATTCGGACAACTCCGATTCTTTCACGCTTCCCTCTCCGATTTCCTACTGGATCGATCTCGTTCAATGGATCTCTTTCTTGATGAAGGTTCTGCGTACGCGAAAATCGCTAGACTGGCCGTGAAGCACATTAATGATCCAACTGAATCCACACTGAGGGATTATCCAGGTACGCCCCTTCCTTCTTGTTGTGACTTCATCGATTCAATGAAAATGAAGGCAGTCTTCATTATACATTTCGGCGGTGTTGTTTCAAAGCTCGTCTATCCCCGAAGCTCCTTGAGGACTTGTGCGGGCTTAACCTTACCGCTCACTTGAAGAGCACATCACTTCTTCGGATGTGGGATGAACGACTTCCATCATTAATATGTTGGTTCGGACGACAAGTATGTTGATTCCGTTCAGTAAATGGCTTGCCTCGTCCGCCGATGCATAAAAATTACAGCGGCTGAGTCCAAACAGCACGGAAACTTTGCTCGATCATCACTTAGCGACATTTGATGGATGGCTTCAAGAATACCTCATGCCTTCGTCTCCAGGTTCCCACTTTCTTGCAATTATTACCCTTTTAGATCAGCTCGACCCGGAAGACTATAACTGGATGCAGCTCCCAGTGCTTCTACGAAACCCATTGTCATCGGTCACTACCAATGTGCTTGCTCTATTTGGCAGGACAAAAGAAAACATAGAATTCTCTCGGATAGTGTCTAAATTTTTGATGGATCGAGAGCGAGCTGGGTTCTTCTGGGTCAGTTCCCAGAAATATGCAGACCTGGCAAGGCACATATTAGAGTTTCTGTGTGATAAGTGAGTTTATAACCCTTACACTCCCATATATGCTAATATGAATGATTACAGATGCTTCACAGAAATTGCTGATGTACACACCCAGATTCTATACGAGCTCAATAACACGACCTATTATGAGGTCGCAAAGCTCGCACTCAATCTTCTTCCCATTTTGCTTTCAAGAATTAAAGCACTCGAAGAGTCACAGCTGTACGAAGTTAGGGTTTTACTTCGCAGTCATTCAGCCTTTCATTTGATCAAAAATGATCCACTCGAGTTCGAGAAGGTTAAGGCAGCGCAGGCCGCTGCAGACTTTTTGAAGGTATGATTTTAACTCAACCTCCTGCATTTTCTGAGGCTGATAACTCTCGATCTGATAGAAATAAAGCGGTGTATTCATGCCTTTTTGCAGATCTAGTCCCCCTTGGGGGGTCTAGTGGCTATCATAAACGAGCTAATAAATTATTTTTGAAGACCATGAGATCGAATGCCGAATTATTGGGGACAAACCCTGAGGAAGAACTTGAATACAGAGCGCGAAGGACAGTGTCGTATGTCGCCATGTCCATAAGCTCATTTCCTTCTTGTGCTGTTGAATTGCGGGACATGGATGGTGGGAATATTGTGGAATCAAACGCGAAGGAGAGAAGGGAGAGCGGGTTGACTACCAGGATTACCCGCAAAAAAAAGAACTTCACAATGCGGTCCTTTGCCCCCTTCGACAAAGCGAACTCCCCACCCGAGTCCAAGACAATTCACCATTGACGCCTTCACTTGATCGCCGAAGGAACGGCGCCTCGGAATGAGTACTTCGTGACGATAAATCCACAGAAAACTTGCACCGTGACAGCACTTTATTCTACATGATTCCTCTCCGGACTGAAAAATATTCTGGCATCTATCACACTTTTTTTTTTTACTCACAGCCTATGTTCCTCGGTGGTCCACAAGACTTCTTTGTTTCGGAATTCGTAAATATACTGGCTTGACCCGAGGCCACCAGTGAGAGCGAGGAGGAATTCGGGATGACTCCCTTGCACTTGCTCAGCGGCTCTTCATAAGTCCGTCATGATTGAAACTGGCTCGCGTAGTGCATCCATCACTCCTGGCACATACCGCTGTTTATCACTTGTGAAAGGAGGCAGGCAGAGAACGGAAGTATGGGGATCATGATGTACATTACTTAATAGAGCGGCTTGGAATCTGTGTATATCGAATGCTGGGTTTCATGACCACGGCTCGTACGTTTGGAGGCAGCAGTATGTATAGAGAACCGGAAGTCCGTGGTCCGAAGCTTGTATGCCTCGGTTTTTTATGTCATACATGTACCCAGCTTGAGTGACATGCTCACTTTAGGCGCAAACTTTCACTGACATCGACACTCGCTACTATCTCTTAGTTTCTTATGAATTACAAGCACAGGGGCAAATGGAAGCTATACTCAGTGAGAAATTGAGAAGTCACCTAATTGGAGTATTCGACGTGATTGGTTTGTACGATGATCATACCACAAAACTTGCGAAAGCAAACTTCGTCAAGTCGGCCACCGTAAGCAGCCATACTGAAATCTTCTCAAAACCGTATCTCAAAACTTGTGAAAGTAAACTTGGTCAAGTTGACCACAAGCAGCCATCTCGAAACCTTCTCAGCCGCAAAACTTAGTCCAATTCAAAGAGTCGCTGAACAATCAGAATCGGAGCGGGAAAAAGACAAGGGCCAAGGCAAAGCAAAAAACCCCCCAATTGCAACAAATTCCAGCTTTGCTCGAAATGGGACTCCGTATGCGCCTATTTCGTATGGGACATTCAGAGATGAAGATCTGCAAATGACGATGCAGACCCAAGCGCCGCATGCGATTGAGGGCTATGTGCCAGTGATACCGACTGTCGGGCCATTGTCGAGGGTCAATAAGTACGGGGGGTATTCGACGCCGCGGTCGAGGCTGTCTTTGTGGGCGGGTATGCCGCTGCTGCTGCTTCCGCCACAACTGCAACTACAGCCCGTGAATCGGAACGATCAGAAGCAACACAAGCTAGACGAGAAGATTACAGAAGAGGAGTTGCGGAGAAGGAGTTTGGAACAACAAAGGGTTGAAGATGAAGATGAAGCGAGCAGCTTTGAAGAGGTCAAGGCCCAGAAGAAGCTGGTGAAGGAGAGTGGTGATTGGAGGAATGCCGAGCAAGGGTCACCTGCCAAACTAGGACAAGCAGAAGCACAGCCGTGGTTCTATGCTTTCCAACCTCCTCCAGTAAAAAAAAGGAGCCTGAGCATTCAAAACAACTCTCTCGGCTCCTCGAGTTTGCGTGCGCTGCCACCTTACCCCTGGGTCCCATCTGGTCCCATGTTATCATGTCGGTAGCAGGCTCGTTCGATGAGGCTCGTAAGCGATACGGTCATCGCGATTTCTGTCGTCGTCTTCTTTCCTTGTCTGTTTGGCTATTGCCATCGCCTTTTCGTGCGTCCATTCCAACGCCTACTTTTGACCCCGAGTCTAACCATTCCTCGTAGACCCACTCTCCGCATTATTCTCGTCAACTACAAAGCTAGCGACCGCTCAGTCGGAGCTCCAAGCATGCGAAACGCACCTGGCGACCAAGGAACGCGAGCTGGTTATCAAACAGTGTACCGCCATCTGGGATGGGCTTCACGCCTATATCAGAGTTCTCATGGAGTTCTCATGGAGTGTGGTTGGGGGTTGTCAAAGGTGGGCAAGGAGACTCTTCGCGTATTGGAGGAACTAGAGACCAAGTTTCCAGGTAAGAGTTTCTCGTTTTCATACAAACACCTGTAGCTTATGAATTTTTCACAAAAGATACGTTCTTCCATTATCCGCCAGTTTCCCCCGAACCCAAGAGAATGCAACACCACCACCATGCGCCCTTCCTCCGACTTGCCCTCCATTTGGCCTTCTCAGTCTGCCTCCTTGAATCACGATCATGAAGGACAACCTTTTCATTCGGTCATAAATTCACCTGCGTTCAGAGAACCCATCCTTCCATTCATAGCAACAACCACAACAGTAGCGGCACCCGCATCACCAGCAGAGTCCAACACAACCCGCCCCCGTCCTCTCTCTGGAAACTCCACAACCACCACCACCGGACCCTCCATATACTACAGTGTCGCCACACCAGCCACCTACACACTCGAAACCGTCGTCCATGCGCAGGCCATACCGCTCCACGTGAACGGTTCCGGTGCCATGATCACTAAAGAAACGGAGAGTTCAACGGACAAGGGCAAAGCCAAAGAAAACGACAAATTCCCCCTCGGTCGAAACGGGAGCCCGTACGCGCCCATCTCGTATGCGATGTTCAAAGACGAAGATCCTACACACGACCATGTGGATCCTTGCCCAGCATGCGATTGAAGGCTATGCGCCAGGGGATACCGATTACTGGGCCGTTGTCGTGGGTCAATCAGCACGGCGGGTATTCGCCGCCGATCGACGCCGTCTCCGGGTGTGGGCATGCCGCAGACGTAGACGCAGCCTCAACTGCAACAACAGGCTGCAGCAAATCTTGACGATAGGAAATGTTACGAGCTAGACAAGAAACTGACAGGAATTGAGGAGGAGTTCGGAACAACAAGAAGTTGACGATGAAGTGAGCAGTTTCGAAGTGCTCAAGATTTAGAAGCAGCTCGTGAAACAGGGGAAGATTGAGGTGGCGGAGAATCCAAGGTTTATGGTGGAGGCGAGACGGAAGGAGCTGGAGCAGAGGCAGATGCAGAGGCAGAAAGAGGAGTCGATGCCGGTGGTGAAGGAGAAAAGAAATTTCTCGCTGTTTCCTCACCACCATCACAGGAGCGAATTTCACGGAGCCGCCGCCATCCAGCTGCCTGCGGTAGAGCAGGAACAGCAGATTCAGGACGTGTTAGAACACTCTCCTCCTTCCAAAGCTACGGGCTCTCCTTCCAAAGCTATCGGTTTTCGTCACAACCGGGTGGTTTGTCGGTAGCCTGAAAGGGTTCTTCGGCCTTCGTCAACTGCCTACAGCGCAATCCTCACCCACGTGGCAACGTAGCACGAACTCGATGAAGACCACCATCACCGTCGTCGTCGTCAACAACAGAAACCTTCCCTCCGACGACTCGAATGCTGAAGGCAGTCTCCTATCGTTTTCAAGCACTGTCCAGGTTAGGGTTACCCCCGCGAAGCAACAATCGAAAAAAAAAAAAGGGAAACGCGGATGAACAACAATATCCGCGGGATCGTGTCGGGAAGGAGGGGGAACAGTTTTGATGGTGTTTCTCCTCGGCGTGTGGGGTTGGGTGGGGTGGTGAAGGATGCCGAGGTTGTAGGTCCACGGGCGGGGGCGGTGACGGTGGTGCTTGGCGCTCGACATTAACGGAAGGTTGGGACTTCGTCGCGGCCGATGTTTGCGCCTGGTGGGAGGAAGCTCAAGAAAATGCACATTGGAAGGGGAGGCGGTCCGCCACTTTCGTCGTCTGCTACTGCTGCTGCAGGTGAGAATTGGAGTACGATATCCAGCCACCACTAGTACTAGTCCTTCCATATTCTACAATCTTGCGACACCAGCCATGCACAAGCTTGAAACCCGGCTCTCCTGAGAGCGCTCTGTACTGCAGTTGGATGTGTGATGACCTCTTCATCTGCAAGTACTGCACTTTCGGGTGTTGCAAACCAACTATTTCGAGGGTGGCCAATACAATCGAGAACGTCAAGCCAGCGTGCGGCGCTTACCTGACGAGGAACCGATCCTCTAGCAAGCATCCATTTCACCCTATCCAGCACCTCCATCAAGGAAAAGCTCATGCATTTTCAATCGTCGTTGTACACGAAGTTGAAAGCCCATCACTCGAAACCATCACCTGTTCGGCCTTTTGTCTTGCGAATAGATGGTGCGCGCCTTTTAATCGTCTCAATGCCTTTCTTACTGACTAATTCATGAGTAAAAACTCCAATGGACCGCGTCAGACTAACCGTCACTTAATGCCATCAGGGATTGCCCATATATTTGCTACGGATGGTGAGTGTCCTAACCGCTACGAATTTCCTATCTGTACCATCGCTCTCTGTTTTCCGGAAACCTTGCTGTCGCTCAGTATGTTGTATTTGAGGATTCAACGTATTACAGCCCCAATGAAATATTTCATTTAACTTACGCTGTAACCAGCCATGTGCGGAGTCGTGGCGGTACTCCTGCACCTTATTTATATAACACAGCCACGGACAAACCTGTCAAACCCTCGCTCTTCCCCATAACCCTATCGCCAGCCATTTCTGAGGGGATGAGACGATCCCATTGATCCCCCAATTCCGAAACGGTGGTTAGCATTCCTGAGGGTGTCCATCATGTTTACAAATGCGAAGAATACGGTTATCAATGGAGGGAACTTTGTGGTAAACGATGGCAGGAGATGTGAGGCTACTATATCTCAACCGTAAAAATACTGATAGCAGTTCATAGTGATGGAGCTCCTACAGCGACATATTGCTCCAGGTGCATTTCACAATTCTGATGAACGGTATGATCCACCCAAGTGTCATCCACGTACGCGGAGGGCGGTTCTGGAGAAGATCATGGGCTGGGTGAAGGATCCAAATAAAGTCGCTCTGATTCTTTGGCTATACGGCCCTGCGGGAGCCGGCAAGTCAGCGATCGCGCAAACGATCGCAGAACTCCTTGAGGAGGCTGGGCTCCTTGCCGCTGCTTTCTTTTCTCTAGGAATGCAGCTGGGCGCAACGACAAGACTCCATTGGTCGCGACTCTGGTTTACCAACTCGTCAAATCCATACCTGAAATCCGTGCACATGTTCTTGAGGCAGTGGAGCAGGACCCGGCCCTCTTCTCATGCTCGATTCAAGCCCAGATTCAAGCGCTCATCATTAAACCATTGAACACTGTCGCTAGCGACGAGACACTTGCACCGACCCTCCTTTCTCGTCCGCGGTTGATTATCCTGGATGGCCTGGACGAATGCCGCACCACCTCAGCGCAAACCCAGATCCTGAACGCCCTTTCCACAGCGGTAAATCATCTCCAGATCCCGCTTTGCTTCCTCATTGCGAGTCGACCAGAGCAGGATATCCGTCAAAAATTCAACGACCAAAACGGTCTAGGATCACTTTCATCCAGCATTGCGTTAGATGACACCTACCAATCTGATCACGACATTCGGACCTTCCTTCAGTCGACATTCGACGAAATCAAACGAGACCATCCTTCAAGGGCACACCTCCCCGTGTCGTGGCCAAATTTGGAGGACATCCGACAGCTGGTAGAGAAATCCTCTGGCCAGTTTATCTTTGCATCCACACTCACAAAATATGTCAATTCCCATCGCCACTGGCCTCCTGATAGATTGAAAATTATTTTGGGACAATCTGCGCCAGGCCAGGAGACACCCTTCGCTGAGTTGGATAGCCTGTACCACCTCATCCTTTCGTCCGTCGCCGACACCGAGAAATTGCAGGATGTCTTGATGTTCCTAGTCCTCCGACCCTTCCAAGGTGACCCGTGGTCGACACCACAAACGACAACCTTGATCGAAAAGTTCCTGTTTTACAGACCTGGCGAAATAGATATGATTTTGACCGACCTTCACTCTATCATTTATGTCCCACCTCCACGGGATAAGTCTAGAGAACTTGGGTTCTTTCATGCTTCACTCCCCGACTTCCTACTGGATCGATCTCGTTCAATGGACTTCTTTCTTGATCAAGGCACTGCATATGCGAAACTCACTGGGCTGGCCGTGAAGCATATTAACAATCCAACAGAATCTCCATTGTGGAATGATCAGTGTATGTCCCTTCCTTCATGTTGTGACTTCGTTGATTCAATGAAAATGAAGACGCTGTTCATCATGCATTTCAGTTTTGTTGTGTCAAAGCTGATCCATCCCCGAAGCTCCTCAAAGACTTGTGTAAGCTAAACCTTGCGGCTCACCTAACCAAAATAGATTTACCGTGGTTTTCTATAAAAATTCCAGAATTAATGTGTTGGTTCGGAAGACAGGTATGTCGATTTCGTTCAGTAAATGGTTTGCATCGTCTAATGCATAACATATACAGCAGCTGACTCCGGACAGCACGGAAACCTTGCTAGATTGTCACTTAGCGACATTCGATGGATGGCTTCAAGCAGAGTTCATGAATTTTTCTGCATCATCACCGATCCTTTACTATTTTGCAGTTGTTACACTTTTGGATCAGCTCAACCCGAAAGAATATAACTGGCAGCGAGTTTCGGTGCTTCTACAAGGTCCATTGCCAAACGCCCCCAGCAAATTGCCTTATCTATTTGGCGGGATGAAAACAAACATAACACTCTCTCGGATAGTGTCTGAATTATTCATGGACCCAAAGCGAGCTGGGTTGTTCTGGGTCAATTCTCAAACATATGCAGACTTGGCAAGGTACATATTGGAGTTTCTGCGTGATACGTGAGTTTATAAGCCTTATACTTGTACGTGCTAATATGAATGCTTGAATTCATTCTAGACGCTTCACAGATATTGTTGATATACACACCCGAATTCCAAAGGAGCGCACAACCTTTTACATGGTTGGGAAGCTGGCATTTGTTCTTCTTCCGATTCTACTTTCAAGAATTAAGGGTCGGGCACTGGTATCACAGGTGCATGGTATTCTCCTATGTCTTCCACCCTTTCCCTTGATCAAAAATGATCCACTGGGATTGGAGAAGGTTAAGGCGAGGCAGGCCATTGAGGAGTTTTTGAAGGTGTGATTCTTTGTAACTCAACCCCATGCTTTTCCCCTGAAACATATATTTTTGAACCTTATAGAAAACACGTGGTGTCCCCATGCAACGTTTCATGTCCACTCTCTTGCCTTGGCGAGGATAGTGGTCACCATACGAGAGATGTAATAAAATTATGAAGAACATGTGTTGAGATAATTGAATCTCGAAATACTTATTGGGGACGAGCCCTGAGGAAGAACTTAACACAGAGCACGAAGGTTAAGGGCAGTGTCATATGTTGACATTTCCACAATCTCTTGTGCTCATGAATTGCAGGGCATGATCCGGCGCCGTCACTCCCTTGCTCAGCGGCGTCCCTTTGAATCTGAGTACGCTGAATGTCGGCTTTTCACAAGTCTATCATGATTAAAACCAGCTCGCATAACATCGATCACTCTACTCGAATTCCTGGCACATGAACAAGAAGTGGGTGTAGGGAAGGAAGACGGCACATGGAGTGAGTCGTCGATAGCTCGGCGATTTTTTATAGCACACACACTTATACCCAGGAGTGGGTATCCACGGTGTTCCGTTATTGACAAGACGTCATATCTTATCACTTGTGAAGGAGCCAGGGGAAGAGGGGATGTACCTTGGCAGAATCTGTGTACACGGAATGTCGGGTTTTTTATTTGTCAAGGAAATTTGGAAAATCACAGGTCCATTATGACCGTGGCTCGCACATATGCAGTCAACACCAGGTATCTACGCCGGTTACAAGCCGGTTATGCAGGGAGTTCGTTTCGACACCCGGCGACAAAGATCACCAAACTTTGTGACATCATGTGCTAAGCAAAGGTACCGATCGTTCCGCGGTCTCCTCCAACAACTTTGAAGAAAAGGAAAATTCAAAACAACTGAACTGGCTCCTCGAATCCTCAAATGCGTCCCCGGTTTCGTTCATCGCGAATGCCGCTGCCTCGCCGCCTGGCATGTCATCATGTCGGTCGCAGGGTCGCTAGCGGGGATCAACGAAGCTCTGAAACGATATGGATGAGTGCCAGACGGAAGATGATGCCGTCATTGAAGGATGCAGAGGAGGAAGTGGGAAATATCCCGCGAGATTAGGAGAATCCTGTGCGTTGTCTATCTTTCTTTCTTTCTTTTTTCGTGGCTTACATTCTTTGTTTTCATTCTTTTTTCAGACTCACTCCGTTGATAAAGGCGTCCAATTCGAAGAAAATCGGGGCAGGCAATATCAGAGAGTCGCTGCTTCTCAACTACTGGCGATTTCCGTCGTCGTCTTCGCTTCCCCTCCCTGTTTGGGGAGAGTCCCCTTCGTTGCGTTCATTCTAGCCCCCACCTTTGACCCGAGTCTAACTATTCATCGTAGGGCCACTCTCCTCATCTTTTCGTCATCTTCAAAGCTAGCAGCCACTCGGCCAGAGCTCCAAGCCTGAGAAAAGTGCATCTGGTAGCCAAAGAACGCGAGTTGGCGATCAAACGGTGTACCGCCATCCGTGATGGGCTCGGCGCCCGTATCAGAGAGTGCGGGTGGTATGGTCAGAGGTGGTCGAGGAGGCTTTGCGCGTATTGGAGGGAGTGGAGACCGAGCCAGGTAAGAACCTTATAATATATATACAGAATAGCTTATGAATGTTCAAAGACATTCTTCTATCTGCGCCTTCTCAGACCGCTTCCCAGATGACTTTGAATCACGATCACAAGGAACAACCGCTTTCGAAGCCTGTCTGTATACATCTTAAGTATTATGAATGCAGCCGAACATATCTATCTCTCCATGGCGACAACGATGACAGTCGCAGCACCAGCACCGGAACCAGCAGCAGAGTCCAACACGGCCCGCCCTCTACCTCCCTCTGGCAACTCTACAATGTCCACTGGATCTCCCATACGCTGCAATCTCGCCTCGCCTGCTACATACATGCTCGAAACCGTCACATGAGTGGGCCAGGTGCCGTAGTTGCTAAAGAATCGGAGAGGGAGAGGGAACAGAACAAGGGCAAAGGTAGAGAAAATGTCTACCCACCAACAAATTCCTCCTCCGTCGCGAGCCCATGCGCCTATTTCTTTGCGACGTTCAAGAGATGAGGATCTGCACACGACGATGTGGATCCCTGTACCGCATACGATCGCAGGCTATGTGCCAGGGATGGTATTCGACACCGCGGTCGAGCCCGTTTTCGGGTATGGGTATGCCGCTGCCGCAGCTTTCACCCGCAAATATAGCCAAGGGGAAATGACACAACTTGGACAAGAAGACCACGGAAGATAAGCTGCGGAAGAGGAATTCGGAAAGGGAGGTTGTAAGATGAAGTGACCTTTGAAGAGGTCAAGGTTCAGAAGAAGCTCGTGAAGGAGGGGAAGATTGAGGTGGTGGGGAATCTGAGGTTTATGACGGAGGCGAGATCGAAGGAGCTGGAGCAGAGGTGGAGGAAATTCCCTCATCATCAAAGGGCCGAGTATCGCGACGCCGCGGCGATCCAGCAGCCTGCGGTAGGGTAGGAACAGCAAGTTCAGTGTGCATCCGCTGTTCCTCCTCCGTTAGAACGCTCTCTTCCTTTCAAAGCTACGGGTTCCAAAGCTACGGGTTCCCCTGCAAAAGCGAGCAGTTCTCCTTCGAAAGGGTGGTTTATTGGTAGCCCGAAAGGGTTCTTTGGCCCCACCAACTGCCGACAGCGCAATCCTCGCCCACACAGCAACGTAGCACCCACACAGCAACGTAGCACCCACACAGCAACGTAGCACCCACACAGCAACGTAGCACCCACACAGCAACGTAGCACCCACACAGCAACGTAGCACGAAGTCGACGAAGACCACCACCACCACCACCAACGTCTTCGTCAACAACAGAAACGTCCCCTGCGACGATTCGGATGTTGAGCACAGTCCCTCTAAACCCAAGGGTTTTCACGCACTGTTCGGGTCCCCCGCGAAGCAAAAATCGAAATGGGAAACGCGGACGTGCAACAATATCCGTGAGATCGCGTCAGAGAGGAGACGGAGCAGTGTTGATGGTGTTTCTCCTTAGCATGTCGGGCTGGGTGTGGCAGTGACGGCCCCTGCTTGGTTTCGGGAGAGGTCGTTGATGAGAGGACGGACGTCAGTGATGTTGGGACTTCATCGCGGCCGATGCCTGCGCCTGGTGGGTGGAAGCTCAAGAGTGCGTGTAAGGGGAGGAGGTCCGCCGGTTTCGTTGTCTGTTCCTGCAGGTGAGAATTGGAGTATGATGTCCAGCCACCACCAGATGTTCAGTCTTGCGACACCAGTCATACACATGCGTGTAACCCGGCTCTCCTGATAGCGTTCCGTGCTGCAGTTGGACGTGTGATGGCATCCCCCTTCTTCAGCAAGTGCCGTACTTTCGGTTGTTGCAAACCAAGTATTTCGAGAGTGGCCCATGCGATCGAGAAAATCGACCTAGTATGCGGTGCTTACCTGGCGAGGACTGATCCTCTACCAAGCATCCATTTACTTTACCCCGCAGCTCTATCAAGGAAAAGCTCACGCATTTATTAATTTCAGTTGTATGCGAAGTTGACCTCAGCTGCCGAACATACGGAGAATGACTACCGGTCCAGCTCGCGCGCTCTCTCCGTCTCATTCACCCATGCAGTGTTGAGGTATGGGTTTTTCAGTGGCCTTTCGGTTTTCATTCTCTATCTTCCTTTTATTTTGGATCTTTCTCATTTCACTTTAAATGTCTATTTTGCTGTGATTTTATCACAATCACCCAGCCAGTGCAAATCGTGATTATTTGCTCGTCACATTCCCCTGATGTTGCTAACGGGGTCCCTCACGGGATAACCAGCATTAGATTTGGCCTAATCTCAACCACATCGACTAACACCCCGAACTACAATTTCGGGTGGCTAATACGGATGGTAAGTCCTTTTCGCAATCTTTAAGGTAGGTGCCGTGCACTGACCGACCTCGATCAATAGGTGGAGGATGTTCAATGGAATTGAACCTACTATGAGGTACCCCGGACGTCGATTCATCACCCGAGACCATCACTTGTATCGTTCACGTTGAGCCTTTTTTCTTGCGAATGGCCGGGTCCTTACTACAGATGGTAAGCACTTTATTTTAATCGTTTAAATATCTTTCTTACTCACTAGTTCATAATTACAATAGTAAAGCTCGAGTGGACTACGCCAGACTCAGGGTCACTTAATGCCATCAGGGACTACCCTTGTACTGCCCTTGCACTTGCTATGGAAGGTGAGGGCCCCGATCGTTACAAATTTCCTCTCTGTACCGTTGCACTTTCTTTTCCCGATGCCTTGTTGTCGCTCATTATATTGTAGTTGAGGATTCAACCGGTGGCAGTCGCATTGAAATATCTTATTCCATTTACGCTGTATGACCAGCCTCTTGCAGCGCGGAATCGTGGCGGTGTTCTTGCAACCTATTTATAACACAGCCATGGACAACCTGTGAGAACCCTTGCTCTTCCCCATAACCCTATCTCCAGCAGTATTTGAGGGTATGAGACGATCCCATTGACCCTCCAATTGGTCCGCAACGGCATTCAGAACTCCTGGGACCCAAGAGTGGTCGTCATGTTTCCAAACGCGAGGAATACAGTTATCAATGGAGGAACATTTACGATGCAGGGAGATTTCCATTCACACCACGTCGTAAACGAGGGCAGGAGATGTGAGAATACTATATCTCAACCGTAAAAATACTGATAGCAATTCATAGTGATGAAGATCCTACAGGAACATATTGCTCCAGGTGCATTTCACAATTCACAGGAACGTTACGACCCGCCCAAGTGTCATCCACACACCCGGAAGGCGGTTTTGAAGAAGATCATGGACTGGGTGAAGGATGCAGATAAGGTCGCTCTGTTTCTTTGGTTATACGGTCCTGCCGGAGCAGGCAAGTCAGCAATTGCGCAAACCATCGCAGAACTTCTTGAGGAGGCAGGGCTGCTTGCCGCTGCTTTCTTTTTCTCTAGGAATGCAGCTGGCCGCAACGACATGACTCCATTGGTCGCGACTCTCGTTTACCAACTCGTCAAATCCGTACCAGAAATCCGCGCTCATGTTCTTGAGGCAGTAGAGCAGGACCCGGCCCTCTTCTCATGCTCGATTAAAGCTCAGATTCAAGCGCTCATCATCAAACCATTGAACGCTATTGCTAACGACGCGACACTTGCAGAGACCCTCCTTTCTCGTCCACGGTTAATCATCCTGGATGGGCTGGACGAATGCCGCACCACTTCCGCGCAAACCCACATCCTGAATGCCCTTTCCACATTCATAAAACGTCTCCACATCCCGCTTTGCTTCCTCATCGCGAGTCGACCAGAGCAAGATATCCGCCGAGCATTCAATGACCAAAACTGTCTAGGCTCGCTTTCATTTAGCATTGCTTTGGACGACACCTATCAACCCGATCTTGATATTCGGGTCTTCCTTCAGTCAACATTTGACGGAATCAAACGAAATCATCCTTCAAGGGCTCACCTCCCCCCATTGTGGCCAAGTCCACAAGATATCCGACGGCTCGTAGAGAAATCTTCTGGCCAGTTTATCTTTGCATCTACAGTCGCAAAATATGTCAATTCCCATCGCCACTGGCCTCCTGATAGATTGCAAATTATTTTCGGACAAATTGAACCGGGCCAGGAGACACCCTTCGCTGAGTTGGATGGCCTATACCACCTCATCCTCTCGTCCGTCGCTGATATCGACAAATTGCAGGACGTCTTGATGTTCCTAGTCCTCCAACCCTTCTCGCAACTTGGGCCGTGGTGGAAACAAACGAGAAACTTGATCGAAAATTTTCTGTTTTACAGACCTGGCGAGATAGATACGATTTTGACCGACCTTCACTCCATCATTTATATTCCACCTCCAGGAAATTTTTTTAGAGAACTCGGGTTCTTTCATGCTTCGTTCTCCGATTTCCTACTGGATCGATCGCGTTCAATGGACTTCTTTCTTGATCAAGGCGCTGCGTACGCCAAGCTTACCGGACTAGCCGCGAAGCATATAAACAATCCAACTGAATCTCCGTTGTGGAACGTTCAAGGTATGTCCTTTACTTCTTGTTGTGACTTCATTATTGATTCAATGAAAATGAAGACACTGTTCATCGCGTATTTCGGCGGTGTTGTGTCAAGGCTCGTCCATCCCCGAAGCTCCTTGAGGACTTGTGTGGGCTTAACCTTGCCGCTCCGTTGAAGAGCATTCCGTTGTGGGATTCCGGAATTTTGGACTTAATGTGTTGGTTCGGAAGGCAGGTACGTTTGATGTCGTTCAGTAAATGGCTTCCCTCCTCTGATCCATAACATTTTCAGCGGTTGAGTCCAGACGGAACGGAAACCTTGCTAGATCATCACCTAGCAACATTCGATGGATGGCTTCGACCACTGTTCATCTCTTTGTTTGACTTAGAACAGTCCCATTATATCGCAGTTGTTACCCTTTTGGATCAGCTCGACCTAAAAGAATATAACTGGCAGCGGCTTTCAGTGATTCTACGAGACCCAATCCCATACATTTCTGCACGGTTGCATAATCTATTTGGTGGGACAAAAGTAAACATAGAATTCTCTCAGATCGTGTCTAAATTTTTGATGGATCGAAAGCGAGCTGGGATCTTCTGGGTCAATTCCCAGACATATGCAGACCTGGGAAGGGATATACTGGAGTTTCTCCGTAATAAGTGAGTTTACAACCTGACACTCTCGTACGTGCTAATATGAATGGTTGGATTCATTCCAGACCCTTCGTAGATATTGTTGATATACACACCTTGATTCCAACAAAGCGCACGACCTATTACGAGGTTGGGAAGCTGGCATTTAACCTCCTTCCGATTTTGCTTTCAAGAATTAAAACACTAGGAGGGCCACAGGTGCACGAGGTTGCGGTTTTACTTCGAAGTCATCCAGCCTTTTATTTGATCAAAAATGACCCACTAGTGTTCGAGAAGGTTAAGGCAGCGCAGGCCGTTGAAGAGTTTTTGAAGGTGTGATTCTTACTCAACCTCGCACTTGTTTTTGGGTCTGACAATTCTGACTTTGATAGAAAGAAAGCGATGTATATATACCTCTTTCGATCTCTAGCCCGCCTCCTTGGCGAGTCTAGTGGCTAACGTACCAACAACGTAATAAATTATTTTTGAAGAACATGAATGTTGAGATCGAATTCTCAAATAAACAAGAGTATATTTTCTCATTAGGCGTGTACTACACTACAAAACAGAACCAGTAAATCAAGATTTAATCCATGCATGTTCGAGCAATTCAGCAGCACTAGCTCGGTCTGAAGGCTTCAACCGCAACATCGACCGCAAAAAATTGATACAAAGCGGCTTGTCAACATTGTCCAAAACGCGATAGGAATCCAGAGCCTGCTCCAGATTCCGAATGTTCTGAACCTGGATGGACAGATGCCCTAGATAAAATTCATCTTTATCAATATGTCTCCTTAGTAATCATCGACGAAATAGCTCACCTTCGGGCGTGAAATGTTTTTCAAAGTGCTTCCCCTTCCGGATATATGTAAGATCGAATTCTTCCCCGGCAATGATGGGCATATGAGCAAGGTGATAGCTTTCAGCGCTCCATGTGGGCCCGCTCCGTGGGGTAAAGAGCCATTTTCCAGTGAGAAATTCAAATAACTAAAATTTGTCATCGTCAGTCGTACTGTAACACAACGTTGAATTGTTAAGAAGTTGAAAAGAAGATTTGCTTACCAAGCATCCCAAATTCCAGATGTCCGCACTGGTATGCCAACCGTTACCCAGGATAACCTCTGGGGCGCGCAATGCATAGGGCTGAATGATGTCCGCATGAGGGCCATCCGCCATCGTTGCTAAATAACCAATCAAGGTGAGATCTACGTGTGTGAGAAGTGTCTGACAGTCATTGCTCACCAGTCCCGAAATCTGTCAGCTGGATCTCATAATTGGATCATATGTGATTTGCATTCTGTAAGTCATCAAGACTCAACGGCATGATCGGACGGGATAATACAACAGGTGGAGAAGATTCAGGCATGGGTGATAATGCCTCCGATTCAGATACCTCAACTGTGTACCGTTGAAGGGCTTCTTCCGCATTCGGAAGTGTGATAAGAATATTGGTTGGTTTGAGGTCTTTTGGAGCAGCAAGAGTTGCGGTATGAGATTATATGAGCAACAATCTTACCTGTATGGATTATCTGGCATTCACGATGAAGAAAGTCCAAAGCAACTAATAGTTGCCTAGCGATATCTTTGACAAAGGGAACAGGCAGATTTTGACCAGGATAATAAACAGAACCATTGAAAGCCCCCAAAGCCTCGAAGACGAGGCAAAGATGGAGTCCATGACGATCCCTAATTGTAAAATTGTCTAGCAAAGTGGCGATATGTTTGCGACCAGGATAGACTTTCACGTGGGTGTTGATGCACTGGAGAATGTCGAGCTCATTCGCTAGTCTGCCTTGGACCTCTGTCGCATGAGTAGACAATATTTTGACAGCGACATAGCATCGGTCAGCATGACGTTGTCTACTTGTTCCAGAAGACAAAATGAGGAAGCGGAACAGGCATCTTGATAGATATGCGCTCACCTCATATCTCGCGCGAGCCAAACACTGGAATGGATCCCCCATCCCAGCTTGCCAACCAAGGTGTATCTTGAATTAAGACTCGATGTCAAAGCTGCTGCGTAAAACCCGCCCTTCTCAGCGACGGAGAGTCCAAGAGGTTCCTTGGGGAATTTTAATATTTCCTTGGGCGATCTACGAAGGGATTGAAGCGCGCGGCTGAGAGTTTTCATGGTAACCGAACACGTCACGGTCTGCGCCGTGTTACTTAACCAAATATCAATAATTATTAGTATTGCTAAGCATTTCTTCTAAGTTCTTTTGTCACTGCCACGGAACATTTCACTCTCAGTTGACTCTCAGTGGATGAATTCCTCACACAATAGAACTTTTTTTTGGATGTACCGTGTGCTGTCAGCTGTGCTGATGCCGAGCGCGGTGAATCCGGACTTGAGCCTAGGAACTTGGAAAGCAGGAAGTAGGTTCCAGGATCCAAAAGATGCACACTCAAAAGTCTTGCCGATCTGCGTGCTGTAGCGCGAGTTGATGTTCTACCAATTCTACTTATAAAAACAGGAATAATTGACGGAAAAAACGGAATAATTTCCTTTCCCCAGTTCGTCTGTATTGCTCAAACTCCTGTCCGCAATTCATAGTGAGGGGGCACAATTTTTTACCGTGGCATGGGAATGACACTGCACGCTAGGCCATCCACGGAGCTGCACTCCACGCATGGGCACGGCGGTGACGGCCTTTTCTCTTTGCCCCATAGTGACCGCTCCTGCCAGGCTCATGACCAATTACCAAAAGCAGGACTCAGCCAAACAAGCGGCCTGGAGAAGGTGGCTTGAACCGAACCTAGACTCTCATCTGCTTTCCAACCTCCTCCAACAAGAAAAGGAGCATTCAAAACAACACTCTCAGCTCCTCGAGTCTGCGTGCGCCTCCACCTTATCCCTGGGTCCCATCTGGCCCCATGTTATCATGTCCGTAGCAAGCTCGTTTGACGAGGCTCGTAAGCGATACAGTCGTTGCGATCTCCGTCGTCGTCTTCGCTTTCCTTGTCTGTTTGGGGAGAGTTCCCATCGCCATCGCCTTTTCGTGGGTCCATTCCAACCCCTGCCTTTGACCCGAGTCTAACCATTCCTCCTACTGTAGGCCCACTCTTTGTATTATTCTCGTCAACTACAAAGCTAGCGGCTCAGCCACAGCTCCAAGCATGCGAAACGCACCAGCCAAAGAACGCGAGCTGGTTATCAAACGGTGTACCGCCATCTGTGATGGGCTCGGCGGCTGTATCAGAGTTCTCATGGAGAGGTAGGCAAGGAGGCACTTCGCGTATTGGAGGAACTGGAGACCGAGTTTCCAGGTAAGAGTTTCCCGTTTTTATATAAAACTTATCAATGTTTCATAAAAGAACAAAGTTGTTCTTCCATTACCCTCCAGTCTCCCCTGAAAAACCCACGAGAGTGCGACACCACCACCGCCACCACGCGCCCTTCCTCCGATCTGTCCTCCATTGGGCCTTCTCAGTCTGCCTCCTAGGTCACTTTGAATCATGGTCATGAGGAACGTCCTTTTTGGAGCCTGCCACCATACATTCGGTTATAAATCCACCCCCGTTCGGAGAACCCATCTCTCCGTCCATAGCGACAACCACAACAGTAGCGGCACTCGCACCACCACCATAGTCTAACACAACCCCCCCTCGTCCTCTCTGGCAACTCCACAGCTACCACCTCGATACGCCACATCGTAGCCACACCAGCCACCTACACATTCGAAACCGTCACCTATGCGCATGTTATACCGCTCCATGTGGGCGGCTCCGGCGCCATAGTCACTAAAGAAACGGAGAGTTCAACGGACAAGGGCAAAGCCAAAGAAGACGACAAATCCCCCCTCGGTCGCTCGAAGCGGGAGCCCGTACGCGCCCGGATCGTATGTGGTGTTCGAAGGCGAAGATCCTACACACGACCATGTGGATCCCTGCGCCGCATGCGATTGAGGGCCATGCGCCAGGAATACCGATTGCAGGGCCGTTGTCGGGGGTCAATCAGTACGGCGGGTATTCGACGCCGATCGACGCCGTCTTCGGGTGTGGGCATGCCGCAGACGCAGACGCAGCCTCAACTGCAACTACAGCCGCCAGCAAATCGGAAACGTCACAAGCTGGACAAGAAAATGACAGAGGAGTTCGGAACCACAAGCCGACGATAAAATGAGCAGTTTCAAAGAGCTCAAGGTTCAGAAGCAGCTCGTAACACAAGAGAAGATTGAGGTGGCGGAGAATCCGAGCTTTATGATGGAGGCGAGACGGAAGGAGCTGGAGCGGAGGCAGTCGCAGAAAGAGGAGTTAACGCCGGTGGTGAAGGAGAAGAGAAAGTTCTCGCTGTTTCCTTATCATCACAGGAGCGAGTCTCGCGCCGTCTCCGCTGTTCTTCCTCCATCCGAAGGCCCTCCTCCTTCTAAAGCCACGGTGTCTCTTTCAAAACCGAGCAGTTCTCCTTCGAATGGGTGGTTTATCAGTGGCCTGAAAGGGTTCTTTGGCCCTCGCCAACTCCCTACAGCGTATTCCTCGCCGACGCCGCAACATAGCACGAAGTCGACGAAGACCACTACTACCACCGTCGTCGTCAACAACAGAAACTTCCCCTCCGACGACTCGGATGTTGGGTTTTCAAGCCCTGTTCAGGTCCCCTGCGAAGCAAAAATCGAAAGGGAAATGCGGACCGACAACAATATCCGCGAGATCGCGTCGGGTAGGAGAAGGAACACTTGATGGTGTTTCTCCTCGGCGTGTGGGGCTGGGTGGGGCGGTGAAGGATGCCAGGGTTGTAGGTCCACGGGCGGGGCGGTGACGGTGGTTCTTGGTGCTCGATTAGGCTCGGGGGAGGGGGAGGGGGGAAGAGGTCGTCGATGAGAGGACAGGTGGTTATTGATGTTGGGACTTCGCCGCGGCCGATGCCTGCACCTGCTGGGAGGATGCTTAGGAAAACGCGCGCTGGTAGGGGGTGGCCCGCCGGTTTCGTCGTCTCCTGCTTTTGCTGCAGGTGAGAATTGAAGTGTAATGTCCACCACGGACCCTCCATACTGTGCGGTCTTGCGACCCCAGCCACATACAAACTTGAGAGTGCTCTGTGCTGCAGTTAGACGTGTGATGGCGCCCCTTTTCATCCGCATCCACAAGTACTGCAGTCTCGGGTCATATGATCGAGAAAATCGAGCCAGCATGCAGCGCTTACCTGGAGAGGACTGATCCTCTACCAAACATCCATTTTAACCTGGAGGCTCTGCAGCCTTATCAAGGAGGACTCACGCATTTGTCATTCGTGGTTGTATGCGAAGTTGACCTCAGCTGCCAAACGTACGGAGATGACTATCGTCCCAGCTCGCGCGCTCTCTCATTCACCCATGCAGTCTTGAGGTATGGGTTTTTCACTGGTTTTTCAGTTTTCGCTCTCTATCTTCTCTTCATATCATTTTGGGTGTTTCTCATTTCATTTTATATGTCTATTTTTCTGCGATTTCGTCATATGCACTCGCTCAGAGGTCAGCAAATCATGATTATTTGTTCGTCACATTCAAGTTGCCCCGATGTTGCTAACAAGGTCCCCTCTCGGGATAACCTGCAATAGATCTGGCCTGATCCCAACCACATCGACTTCCACCGCGAATTTAATAGGGGTGGTAAGTCCTTTCAGCAAAATCTAAGGTAGATGACATCCACTTACTGACCTCGATCAATAGCGGGAGGGCGTTGACTCGAATGGAATTCAAGACATGGGGTATCCTGGACGTCGATCCATCACTTGTATCGATCACGTTGCGCCCTTTGTCTTGCGAATGGCCGAGTCCTTACTACAGATGGTACGCGCTTTTTAATCGTTCAAAGATCTTGCTTACTCAAACTCGAATGAATGCCGTGACTGCCCTTGTACTCGCTACCAATGTGCCCTGATCGTTACCAATTTCCTATCTGTACCGTCGCTCTTTGTTTTCCGGAAGCCTTGTTGTCGCCCAGCATATCGTACTTGAGGATTCAACCGGTTGCAGCTCCAATGTAATATTTCATTCAATTTACGCTGTATGACCGGCCATGAGTTTCTTCCAGTACAGAGTCGTGGCAGTGTTCCTGCAACTTATTTATAACACAGCCATGGACAACGTGTTAGACCCCTGGACCTCGCTCTTGCCCATAACCCTATCACCAGCAATCTCTGAGGGAATGAGACGATCCCATTGATCTTCCAGATTGGTCCGCAACGGCAGTCAAAACTCCTGGGACTCGAGAGTGGCCGTCATGTTTCCAAACGCGAGGAATACAGTTATCAATGGAGGGACATTTACGATGCAGGGAGATTTCCATTCACACCACGTCGTAAACGAGGGCAGGAGATGTGAGGCTACTATATCTCAACCGTAAAAATACTAATAGCAATTCATAGTAATGGAGCTCCTACAGCAACATATTGCTCCTGGCGCATTTCACAATTCAGAGGAACGTCATGACCCACCCAAGTGTCATCCACATACACGAAGAGCGGTTTTGAAGAAGATTGAAGATTGGGTCAAGGATGCAAAGAAGGTTGCGCTGATTCTTTGGTTATACGGTCCTGCGGGAGCTGGCAAGTCAGCGATCGCGCAATCCATCGCAGAGCTTCTCGAGCAGACGGGGCTGCTTGCCGCTGCCTTCTTTTTCTCCAGAAATGCACCTGGGCGGAACGACAAAACTCCATTAGTCGCGACTCTCGTTTACCAACTCGTCAAATCCATACCAGAAATCCGTGCACATGTTCTGGAGGCACTGGAGGGAGACCCGGCCCTCTTCTCATGCTCGATTGAAGCACAAATTGAAGCGCTCATCGTCAAACCATTGAATGCTGTCGCCAACGACGAGGCACTTTCCCCAATCCTCCTTTCTCGTCCACGGTTAATTATTCTGGATGGACTGGACGAATGCCGCAGCACCTTAGCGCAAACCCACATCATGAACGCCCTTTCCACAGCCGTAAAACATCTCCACATCCCACTCTACTTCCTCATTGCGAGTCGACCAGAAGAGGATATCCGCCGAGCGTTCAATGACCAAAACGGTCCAGGATCGCTTTCATTCAGCATTGCGTTAGATGATACCTACCGGCCTGATGCTGACATTCTGGTCTTCCTTCAGTCAACATTCGACGAAATCAAACGAAATCATCCTTCAAGGGCACACCTCCCCGCGTCATGGCCAAGTTGGGAAGATATCTGGCGGCTGGTAGAGAAATCTTCTGGCCAGTTTATCTTTGCATCCACAGTCGCAAAATATGTCAACTCCCATCGCCACTGGCCTCCTGATAGATTGAAAATTATTTTCGGGCAATCTAACCCCGGCCAGGAGACACCCTTTGCCGAGCTGGATGGCCTGTACCATCTCATCCTCTCCTCCGTTGCCGACATTGAGAAAGTGAAGGATGTCTTGATGATCCTCCTCCTAGATCCCTTCCAAGGCCCCTTGGGGAAAATGGTAACCACCTGCGAAGAGTTTCTATTTTACAGACCTGGCGAAATCCATATGATTCTAAGCGACCTCCATTCCATTATTTTTGTCCCAGTCCCAGACAATTTAGGCTTTAAACAACTCAAGTTTTTTCACGCCTCACTGTCCGATTTCCTACTGGATCGGTCTCGTTCAATGGATCTCTTTCTTGATCAAGGTGCTGCGTATGCAAAATGCACCAGCCTAGCTGTGAAGCATATTAACAATCCAACTGAATCTCCACTGTGTCAATTGGGATATCAAGGTATGTCCTTTCCTTCTTTTTGTGACTTCATTGATTCAATGAACATGAAGACAGTGTTCGCGACGTATTTTGGTGGTGTTGTTTCAAAGCTTGTCCATCCCCGAAGCTCCTTGAGGACTTGTGCGGGCTAAACCTTGCAGCTCATGTAAACGATGCGTCAATATATACTGCGGAAATTGTAGAATTAATGTGTTGGTTCGGAAGACAGGCATGTCAATTTTGTTCAGTGAATGGCTTGCCTCGTCTGATGCAGAACATTTATAGCGGCTGAGTCCAGATGGCCCAGAAACCCTGCTAGATCATCACTTAGCGATATTCGATGGATGGCTTCAAGAATACTTCATGTCTTCATCTCTGGGGTCCCATTTTATTGCAATTGTTACCCTTTTGGACCAGCTCCACCCGGAAGAATATGACTGGCAGCAGGTTTGGGTGATTCTACAAAGCCAATCACCACTTATTTTTTACTACGCAAAATTATTTTATCTATTTGGTGAGATGAAAGCAAACATAGAATTCTCTCGGATGGTGTCCAAATTTTTGATGGATCGAGACCGGGCTGGGTCCCTCCGGGTTGATTCCCAGACGTATGCGAACCTGGCCATGTACTTACTGAAGTTTCTGTCCGACAGGTAAGTTTATAATCCTCACACTCTCATACACGCTAATATGAGTGCTTGAATTCATTCCAGACGCTTTGTAGATATTGTGGATATACAGACCCTGATTCCAAATCAGGGCACAACCTATTACGAGGTTGGGAAGCTGACGTTTAATCTCCTTCCGATTTTGCTTTCAAGAATTAAAGCACTAGGAGGGTCGTGGCTGGTGCATGAAGTTACAGTTTTTCGTCAAAGTTGCCCAGCCTTTCATTTGATCAAAAATGATCCACTGGAATTACAGAAGGTCAAGGCCATGCAGGCGATTGATGAGTTTTCGAAGGTATGATTCTAACTCGACTTCGTGCTTTTCCCTGAAACTTATATTTTGAACCTGATAGAAAGAACGTGGTGTATTCATGCAGCATTTCATGTCTACTCTCCTGACGAGGGTCAGGTTATCTCCAAAGCTAGGGAAAGGAAGACACATACCTCGCTTTCTGTACTATCTTCCAAATCCATCGCAATCTAACGATCCAGTCAGTATATTATTCATGGAAAGTGGATCAAACGCTGACCATGAGAATGATCTCGGCCTGTTCCGGTACAATCCCCAGATTTTCAATTGTTTTCTTCTTTTCGCCCTCGCCCTTGCTCTCACTTTAGTCATTTCCAAGATCGACATAAACTGTCTATAGTATCCTCTCCGTTAGAATGTAATTAAATGGTAGATGTCAAAGAAGGGCGCTTACTTGAATGGTCTCTGACCCATCATTGCTCCCGTCCTGAAGATGGACGTCGGCGGTCAACAGCTTGCTCAAGATGATAATATCGAAACCAATGCCTTTCAGAAATAATGTATCCTCCTTTCCACTCGAAGTCTTTTCATCTTCTGCATCGTAGCCACCCTCGGCGACTTCGACGCTGGCATCATTGCTGCAAAATATTATTAGAGAAACCTTTATATAATCCATGCCATACGATGACAAACCTTGATCCTTCTTCGGGGTAACCACCACCGTCACAGTTGTGGACATTATCGTGAACATCGCCATCGTCCCGACTGTTACCACCTCCAGGAGCCTGAGGAGTATGGAGACGAACGACTCCATCTGCAGGGAATGAAGAAATGATCGCAAGGAGGAAGACAAGGACCAGCGATGGAGACAGCAAGCAGATAGACGGTGGTGTAAGGAAGGATAGGGTATCGCTCTCGTCCAAAGCGGACGTGCTCTTTCGTCGTCTCGATGAGCCACTCGTAAATGTCCTTCAAGGCGGTCTTCAGGAGCAAAAAAAACCCGCGGGGAGACACGGGAGAGAAAGTCGGCGAATATGGTGGAGAGGCGGTAGAAGGCACCGGCAACCAAGGAAACCCCGTGGGGCGGGAGGGTGACCTTGGAACTGGCAGAAGGGCGGGTTCCCAGGATAGCAGCGGATGTGAAGGTCTTGGCGGGCGGGGCTGAGTCTGTCTGTTGGAGGTGATGAGCGCAGACAGCCTCGACTGTCTCGAAAACAGCAACGGCGGTGTTATTCGCCTTCTTCGAGATGCCGAGTGGGCGGTACTTAGGATAGAAGACCTTGGAAGCGACCCGCTCGACGGCGGTACAGACCACAGAGGCCTGACGATATCCTCCGCGACGACGAAGGTCAGAAAATGTGGTGGAGATGGGCTTCCCTCCGGCTTTGTAGGCGGTATGGGCGCTATTGTCGGCGTCACCGACGTACTCCCCTAATGCAGTAAGAGCTGGAGAGGCGAGCTCAACCCCACAAGAGATAGTGTACCGGAGAATGGTACTGGGCCCCGGTAAATATATGTTCATGGTGGTAGGAACGAGTGGAAGTTACATGATTCAAGTTGCAACTTGCTATAAAGCGGGTTGGTTGGGCGAGATTATGGTGGTTCAAGTGAGGGAGGTTAGAGCGGGGTCGGAGGGAAGATATACGTTTTCCAGGTGGGTGTACGAATGTGCATGTAGGCCTGTATAAACATATTCAGCGAGGTGATCGAAATCTATGGCTGCATCAAATTTTCGTGGGCGATTGCTTAAGGACTCTTGAAAAATAAGGGCGAGATTAGCGTATTTATTGCAACTCCTACGCAGGTTGAACAAGATCTAGAGAACGCATCACAATCGTTGATCATCACAGGACAACCCAAAACGGTCATAATATCCATTTATGGAACGATCGCACCACAACTCTTTGAATACCCGTATTCGTTACAAACGTCGCTCGTCCTGGCTTCGCCTTGACCCTTGCCACGCCTTCATCATCCATCTTGCGCCTTCGCTGCGCACTCAAACGTTGTAGCGGAAAGAGCGGCGACGAACTTCGGGACTAGCGCATCCATAATGGTTCAGTGGCTCACGTACGCGGCGCTGCTTAAGTGGAGAGTGGAAATGGCGGCTGTAGCTGAATCAACCCAAAATTTGAGGGAGGCGATGGACACAGATGCGGCGCGGGATCGGGCTTCAGTGGTGAATGCGGTGAGGGAGGTGGAGAAGACGCTGAGGATATTATCGCCTGTTTCTGAGTTGGAAATAATGAGATCATGGAAATAAGAAGAGGCGGTGATGTTAACCACCGCTTATTTTTGTGAGGATGCGGAGAACTTCAACGACTGGTCCGTCGGCACCGAGGCCATTGTCGAGAGCATTGACGAAGGCAGGGATATCGATCGACCTTTCTTTCCGAGTCGATTTTCGAGTGGAACCAAATGATAGTGGGCCACGAAGCGGAAACATTTGTTCCACAGACGAGGCAGAAGTTGCCATGTTTTTCGCTCACCCTCCTCAAGTTGACCCACCGGGTTGGCCACGAGAGCCCAAGAATAGTCCGACGAATAAGCGAGATAGAGTTTTCATGCCAAATTCGGTGACTGAATTACGAATGAGAAAACGCATGAGATTTAGGGAGGATAGGTAAACCTACTTAGTTGCGAGGAGGATTCCGAGTCAGCGATCGCATACATCTCCAGTGTACTCGTGCCACCCATTGTTGACAGAAAGACGTGGTGGTCGGATGTGGAGGAGGGAACGAAGGCACGTTCCGCGTCATCTGTCTGATGAGGGCTGAGACGTTTACGACCCAAACTCCCTAAGAATATCTCGCCAAAATAGACTTAGGACAAATAGCCATAATTACTCACAGGTTCGTTGTGAAGGACGTGCCCGATTTCGAGTCTGTTTGGGGGGTATAGTTGGGTATTCGGAGCGTCCTGGAATGTGGAAATGGTCTGGTGTGCAAGCTATTGAAGCGAGGGCTCCGGTGACGGCCTGGCCAAGATTAAGAACAGCGTCAAAGGGCTAGTTGCCTTCTGAAGCAGGCCCGATGAGTTTGGAGACTTGAAACGCGTCAGAACGACGGAGTGGACCGCAGAATGAATATCGCACCTTGTTATTATTCTTCTTGACGGGAAACGCCTTCATCGCTCCATAGACCTCGCGTGCACTAAAGCTGGCGAACACATCTCCACACACGCTCTCAGAGAGCAGGCTACGACTGACGCGTAGACGCTTGATCCTGGTTCGTGACCGGAACCCCTACCACAATCAACGTTTTGAATCGCGTTTATGAGTCTGACGGTCTTAATAGAGGAAATAGCGGAAAGATGGTCGGAAAAGAAGTGTTGACATGCAGTCGGACCGTGCTGTTTACCCTAGCTTGGCAGCACCCTCCGTCTCCTCTTTTTTTTTTTTTGTAGATAGCTCAACCACTAGCGATTGCCATCGTCATCTTCGCTTTTTTTGTCTGTTGCGGGAGTTCCCATCGCCACCGCTCTCTCGTGCGTTCATTATAGCCCTACTTTGTTTCATTATAGCCCTACTTTGTATGCGAATCTAACCATTTTTCGTAGGCCCACTCTCCGCATGATTTTCGTCATCCAGATTCCACAAAGCTTAGTTGGAGCCCCAAGCCTGCGAAACGCACCTGGCAGCCAAAGAACGCGAGTTGGAGATCGAACGGTGTACCGCCATCGTATCAGGGCTCTCATGGAGTGCGGGTGGGTACGGTCAGACTCTGAGGTGGGCAAGGAAGCTCTGCGCGTATTGGAGGAGTTGGAGACCGAGTTCCCAGGTAAAATTTTTCCCCATTTTATTTTATTTATACAACTATATCTTACGAGTGTTTCACAAAGGAACGAAGACGTTTTTCCATCATCCGCCAGTCTCCCCCGAATAATCCACGAGAATGCGACAATACCACCGCCATGCGCCCTTCCTACTATTTCTCCTCTATTGGGCTGCCCCCCAGGTGACGTTGAATTACGATCATGAGGAACAACCGCTTTCGAGGCCCGTCGGTATACACTCTATCATCATTGCAGCTGCGTTGGAAGAACCCTTTTCTCCCTCTATAGCGACAATAACGAAAGTCGCAGCACTAGCACCAGCAGCCGAGTCCAACGCCACCTGCCCTCGACCTCCCTTTGGCAACTCAACAGCTACCACCACTGGATCTTCCATCCGCTACAGTGTCGCGACTGCTGCCACACCACCTGCCTACACACTCGAAACCTTCACCTACCCACAAGCCATACCGCTCCATGTGTGGGTGGCTCAGGTGCCCGTAGTCACTAGAGATTGGGAGAGGAAAAGGGAAGAGAAAGAGGTCAAAGGCAAAGGCAGAGAAACGCCCTCCAATACATTCCCCTTTCTCCGTTGCTCGAAGCGGGAGCCCGTATGCGCCTATTTTGTATTCGACGTTCAGTGATGAGGATCCGCACACGACGACGCGGATCCCTGCGCCGCATGCGATCGAAGGCTATGCGCCAGGGACTGCGGGGCCGTCGTCGGGGGTTAATCAGTACGGGGGTATTCGACGCTGTGGCCGGTGGGTGTGCCTCTGCTGCAGCCTTCACCACAACTGCAACCACAGCCTGCAAATATTGACAATGGGAAACGACACAAATTGGACAAGAAAATCACAGAAGAGGAGCTGAGGAAGAGGAGTTCAGAAAGGGAAGATGAAGTGAGCAGCCTTGAAGAGGTCCAGGTTCAAAAAAAGCTCGTGAAGGGGGTGAAAATAGAGGTGACGGAGAATCCGAAGTTTATGTCCGAGGCGAGACGGAATGGGGGAAGGAGAAGTGGTTGAGAGGGGCTTCGACGTCAATGCCGGTGGAGAAGAGGAAGCTTTCGTTTTCTTCTCATCATCCCCACCACCGCAGAGGCGAGTTGGAGGCTCATGCCGCCTCCGCGATTCAGCAGCTTGTGGTGGAGCATGAACAAGAACGTTTATCAGTGGCCTGAAAGGGTTCTTTGGTTCCCGCCAACTGCCTACAGCCACGCGGCAACATAGCGCCAAGTCGACAAAGACCACCTCCACCACCGTCCTCGTCGACAACAGAAACCTTCCCCCCGATGACTCGTATGTTGAAGACAGTCCTTCCAAATCCAAGGGTTTTCAAGTACTGTTCAGGTCCCCCGCGAAGCAACAATCGAAATGGGAAACGCGGACGGACAAGAATATCCGCGGGATCGCGTCGGAGAGAAGGGGCAGTTGTCTCCTCAGCGCGTGGGGTTGGGTGGGGCGGGTGGGGCAGTGAAGGATGCCGGGGTTGTGGGTCCACGGGCGAGGGCGGGGACGGTGGTTCTTGGTGCTCGATTAGGCTCAGGGGGAGAGGTCGTTGATGAGAGCACAGACGGTTATTGATGTTGGGACTTCGTCGCGGCCGGTGCCTGCGCCTGGTGGGAGGAAGCTCAAGAAAACGTGCACTGGGAGGGGATCAGGTCCGCCGGTTTCGCCGTCTGCTGCTTCTGCTGCAGGTGAGAACTGGAGCACGATGTCCCACATACAAACTTCAAAGTGCTCTGTGCCGCAGTTAGACGTGTGGTGGCGTCCCTCTTCATCCGCATCCACGAGTACTGCACTCTCGGGCCATACGATCGAGAAAATCGGGCTAGTACGCGGCGCTTACCTGGAGAGGACTGATCCCCTATCAAGCCTCCATTTTTAGCCTACCCACAGCTCTATCAAGAAAAAGTCCACGCGTTTATTAATTGCAGTTGTTTGTGAAGTTGACCTCAGCCGCCAAACGTGCGGAGATGATCTATGACTGCCAATCCAGCTCGCCCGCTCTCTCCGTCTCATTCAACCAGGCAGTGTTGAGGTATTGGTTTTTCAGTGGTTTTTTAATTTTCCCTCTCTATCTTCCCTTCACGACATTTTGGGTTCATCCATCTTTCTCGTTTCCGTTGAGATATCTAGTCCATTTTTCTGCGATTTCATCATAATCACTCAGTCAGAAGTCTGCAATTCGTGATTGTTTGCTTGTCATATTCCCCTGATATTGCTAACAAGGTCCCTCTCGGAATAATCAGCAATAGAGTTGGCCTAATCTCAGTGACATCGACTTACACCACGAACTACAACCACGGGTGGCTGATACGGATGGTAAGTTCTTTTAGCATTCTCGGGGGTAGATAATACCCACTGACCGACCTTGATCAATAGCAGGACGCTCAACGGAATTCAACCCATGAGGTATCCTGAACATCGATCCATCACCCGAAACCATCACCTGTTCGGCCTTTTGTCTTGCGAACAGATGGTGCGCACTTTTTAATCGTCTGAATGTCTTTCTTACTCACTAATTCATGATTGCAGTAGTAAAAACACCATTGGACTGCGTCAGACTAACCGTCACTTACTTAATGCCATCAGGGATTGCCCATATATTTGCTACGGATGGTGAGTGTCCTGATCGTTATAAATTTCCTATGTGTACCGTCGCTTTCTGTTTTCCCGAAGCCTTGCTGTCGCTCGGTATATTGTATTTGAGGATTCAACCTATTACAGCACCAATGAAATATTTCATTCAATTTACGCTGTAACCAGCCATGTGCGGAGTCGTGACGGTACTCCTGCACCTTATTTATAACACAGCCACGAACAAACCTGTCAAACCCCAGCTCTTCCCCCGCCAGCAATCTCTGAGGGAACGAGACGATCTCATCGATCCCCCAATTCCGAAACGGTGGTTGGCATTCTTGAGGGTGTCCATCATGTTTACAAATGCGAAGAATACGGTTATCAATGGAGGGAACTTTGTGGTAAACGATGGCAGGAGATGTGAGGTTACTATATCTCAACCGTAAAAATATTGATAGCAGTTCATAGTGATGGAGCTCCTGCAGCAACATATTGCTCCAGGCGCATTTCACAATTCTGATGAACGGTATGATCCACCCAAGTGTCATCCACGTACGCGGAGGGCGGTTTTGGAGAAGATCATGGACTGGGTGAAGGATCCAAATAAGGTCGCGCTGATTCTTTGGTTATACGGCCCTGCGGGAGCTGGCAAGTCAGCAATCGCGCAAACCATCGCAGAGCTTCTTGAGGAGGCTGGCCTCCTTGCCGCTGCTTTCTTTTTCTCTAGGAATGCAGCTGGGCGCAACGACAAGACTCCATTGGTCGCGACTCTCGTTTACCAACTGGTCAAATCCATACCAGAAATCCGTGCTCATGTTCTTGAGGCAGTGGAGCAAGATCCGGCCCTCTTCTCATGCACTATTCAAGCCCAAATTCAAGCGCTCATCATCAAACCATTGAACGCTGTCGCTGGCGACGAGACACTTGCACCGACCCTCCTTTCTCGTCCACGGTTGATTATCCTGGATGGCCTGGACGAATGCCGCACAACCTCAGCGCAAACCCAGATTTTGAACGCGCTTTCCACAGCCGTGAAAGATCTCCACATCCCGCTTTGCTTCCTCATCGCGAGTCGACCCGAGCAAGATATCCGCCAAGCGTTCAATGACCAAAACGGTCTAGGATCTCTTTCATTCAGCATTGCGTTAGACGATACCTACCGACCTGATGACGACATTCAGGCTCTCCTTCAGTCAACATTCGACGAACTCAAACGACAACATCCTTCAAGATCTCACCTCCCCACTTCATGGCCAAGTTCAGAAAATATCCGACAGCTGGTAAAGAAATCCTCTGGCCAGTTTATCTTCGCATCCACAGTCGCAAAATATGTCAATTCACATCGCCACTGGCCTCCTGATAGATTGAAAATTATTTTAGGACAATCTGAACCGGGCCAGGAGACACCGTTCGCTGAGCTAGATGGTCTATACCACCTCATCCTCTCATCTGTCGCCGATACTGAGAAATTGCAGGATTTCTTGATGTTCCTAGTCCTCCGACCCTTCAGGCAACACACCTCGTGGGTGGCACAGACGACAACCTTGATCGAAAATTTTCTGTTTTACAGACCTGGCGAGATAGATATGATTTTGACCGACCTCCATTCTATCATTTATGTTCCAACTCCAGGGAATGACTTTCAAGAACCCCGATTCTCTCATGCTTCCCTCCCAGATTTCCTACTCGATCGATCTCGTTCAAAAGACCTATTTCTTGATCAAGGTGCTGCGTACGGGAGACTTACTGGACTGGCTGTCAGGCATATTAACAATTCAACTCAATCTCAACTGGGGCGTGATCACTGTATGTCCTCTCCTTCTTGTTATGACTTTATTGATTCAATCAAAATGAAGTCTTAGCTCATCGCGCATTTCGGTGGTGTTGTTTCAAAGCTCATCCATCCCCCAAGCTGCTTGAAGACTTGTCGGGTCTAAATCTTGCAGCTCATATAAACCACCCTGTACCATCGTGGTTTGTTGTGGGAATTCCACATTTAATGTGTTGGTTTGGAAGACAGGTGTGTCTATTTTGTTCAGTAAATGGCTTGCCTCGTCTGATGCATAACATTTACAGCGGCTGAGTCCAGATGCCACAAAAACATTGCTAGATTGTCACTTAGCGACATTCGATGCATGGCTTCGAACATATCTCATGTCTTCATATGGGGGATCCTATTTTCTTGCAGTTCTTACACTTTTGTGTCAACTAGACCCAAAAGAAAATAGCTACGAGCTATTTCGGGTGATTTTACGAGACCGATTGCTCCCTGTCAACTTGTCGCCTGATCCATTTGACAGGACGAAAGCAAACAACATAGAATTCTCTCAGATAGTGTCTAAATTTTTGACGGATCGAGGGCGGGCTAGGTCCCTCTGGGTCAGTCCCCAGAAATATGCAGACCTGGCAAGATACCTAATGGAGTTTCTGCATGATAAGTGAGTTTATAACCCTCACACTGTCATATATGCTAATATGAATGCTTGAATTCATTCCAGATGCTTCGTAGATATTGTTGATATACGCGCCCTGATTCCAAGAAGTGATGCGACCTATCACGAGGTTGGGAAGCTAGCATTCAATCTCCTTCCGGTTTTGCTTTCAAGAATTAAATCACTAGGAGGCTCATGGCAGGCGTATGAAGTTACGGTTTTACTTCAAAGTCACCCAGCATTTTATTTGATCAAAAATGATCCACTTGAGTTCGAGAAGCTTAATGCAGCACAGGCTGTTGAGGAGTTTTTGAAGGTGTGATTTTTATTCAACCTTGTGCTTTTTTCTGGGGCTGATAATCCTGACTCTGGTAGAATGAAACCAATGTATCTGTGCCTTTGCCAATCTTTGGTCCACCTCCTTGGAAAGTCTAGTGGCTAGCATACAATCTTCCACCAGCTAATGATACACTGAAAACTTAAATGTCAAATTTAAATGTAAGGGGGCATTACCTCACCAAATATTCATCATATAATTAGTTTATTCCCCCAAATTTCAGGAAATTTGGAGGTATTCCTGTTGAGAAATTCCCAAAACATGGGTGTATCATTGGGTGGTGAGAGAGCTTTTGGCTAATTCCATAAAAATCCTACTTTTGAACAAGATGCAGCATGCCTAGAAAAGGAACATATTTTTGAGGAAGTTATTAATGTAACAAAAGTATATCATTAGGGGGTGGTGTATCATTAGCCAGTGGATGACTGTACAAACAACATAATAAATTATCTGTAGAATATGAGCATTGAGATCGAATTCCAAATTATTGGGGATGAACCCTGAGGAAGAACTTGAATGCAGAGTGCCAAGACAGTGTTGTATATCCACATGTCCATAAGCTCGTTTCCCACTTGTGCTGTTGAATTGCAGGGCATGGATGGTAGAAATATTGTGGAATCAAACATCAAGGGGAGAAGGGAGAGCGGGTTGAGTACCAGGATTGAAAGGATTACCCGCAAAAAAAAACCTTGAATTTTCTACAGGCCTGACTGTTTACTATTCTATCTAGGTGCCAATCGAAGTATTTTCATCCTCTGCAAAATATTAACAGAGAAACCTTTATATAATCCATACTAGACGATAACAAACCTTGATCCTTCTACGGGGTACCCACCATCACAGTTGTGGACATTATCATGAACAATGTCATCGTCCCGAATTTTACCACCTCCAGGCGCCTGAGGAGTATGACGACGAACGGCCCCATTTGCAGGGAATGCAGAAATGATCTCAAGGAAGAAGACGAAGACAGCGGCGGAGACAGCAAGCAGACAGAAGGTGATGCGAGGAAGAATAGGATATCGCTCTCGTCCAAAACGGATGTGCTCTTTCGTCGTCTCGATGAGCCACTCGTAAATATCTTCCAAGGCGGTCTTCAGGAGCAAAAAATCCCGGGGGGAAACACGGGAAAGAAAGTCGGCGAGTTTAACAAGGAAGTCACCCCCAAATATGGTGGAGAGGCGGTTAAAGGCACCGACAACCAAGGAAACCCCACGGGGCGGGAGGGTAACCCTGGCACTGGCAGAAGGGCGGGTTCCCAAGATAGCAGCGGATGTAAGGGACTTGGCGGGCGGGGCTGAGTCTGTCTGTTTCAATTCATGAGCACAGACAGCTTCGACTCTCTCGAGGACAGCAATGGCGGCGTTGATCGCCTTCTTCGCGATGCCGACTAGGCGTTACTTGTGGTAGAAGACCTTTGCTCGACGACGGTACAGACAAGAGCACTCGCGCGAGATCCACGGCGACGACGAAGGTCAGAGAAAGTAGTGGAGATGGGCTTCCTGCCGGTTTGATAGGCGATGTGGGCGATGTTGTCAGCGTCACCAACGTAGGCAGTGAGAACTAGAGATACGAGCGCGACCCCACAAGCGATAGTATACCGGAGAATGGTACTGGGCCCCGGTAAATATATGTTCATGATGGCATGAACGAGTGTAAAAGTTATAAAAATCCAGTTGATATAAAGCGGGTTGGTTGGCCGTTAAGCGAGATTGTGGTGGTTCAAGTAAGGGAGGTTAGAGCGGGTTCGGAGGGGAGTTATAGGCTTCCAGATGGCCGTACGAATGTGCGTATAAGCCTGTATAAACATATTCGGCGAGGTGATCGAAATATATGGCTGCATCGAAATTTCGCGGGCAAACTCACCAGGTGAAAGATCATAGGCCGAGCGATTGCTCGTGAACAATAAGGGCGAGCTTAGCGTATTTATTGTAACTCCTACGCGGGTTAAACAATCGCAACACAACTCTTTGAAGACCCGTATTTGTTACACACGTCGCTCATCCTAGCTTCGCCTTGACCCACGCCGTGGCTTCATCATCCATCTTGCACGCCTTGGCTGCACCCTCAAACGTTGCGCATTCATGATGGCTCAGTGGCTCACGTACGCGGCGCTGCTTAAGTGGAAAGTGGTGATTGCAGTTGTTACTGAATCATCCCAGAATTTGAGGGAGGCGTTGGGCACAGATGCGGACGGGCTCAGGCTTCGATGGTGAATGCGGTGAGCGAGGTGATGACGCCGAGGGTGTTACCGCATGTTTCTGAGTTGGAAATAATGAGATCGCGGAAATGCGAAGGTGTGATGATACTAACCATAGCTTAGTTTTGTGAGGATACGGAGAACTTCAACGATTGGTCCGTCGACACTGAGGCTATTGTCGAAAGCACTGACCACGGCAGGGATATCGACCTCTCCTTCCGAGTCATATCCTCGAAGATTTTCGAGTGAAACCAATGATAGTAGGCCACGAAGCAGAAGCATTGGAGCAGAGCATCAATAAACGAGACGACTTGTTCTGCAGACGAGGCCGATTTGGGATGCGGGTCAAGTTGAGGAGGATGCCCGAAAAGCCAGGTTGGTTACGAATTCCCAGTCCGACGAATAAAAGTGAGATGGAGTTTTTATGTCAAACTCTGTGGCTGAATTACGAATTAGAAAGTGCACAATATTTAGGGGGGCAAACCTACTTGGCTGCAAAGAGGTTTCCGTCAGCGATGATATACATCTCCACTGTCCTCGTGCAACCCGTTTTGTTGGCAGGAGAACGTGATCATCAGATGTGGAGAAGGGAATGAAGGCGCGCTCCTTGTGATGAAGGCTGAGGGTTAACGACTCAGACGCCTTAAAAGTATCTCGTCAAGACAGGCTCGGGATAGATAGCCATCAAAGTTACTCACAGGCTCGTTGTAAAGGACGAGACCGATTTCGACGGTGTTTGAGGGTTTGAGTATTCGGAGCGTCCTGAAATGTGGCAATGGTCCAGAGTGCAAGCTACTGAAGCGACGGCTCCGGTGACGGTATGGCCGAGATTAAGAAAAGCGCCAAAACACCAGTCGGCTTCCGAGGCAGGCCCGAAGATTTGGAGGCTTAAAATGCGTCAGAACGATGGAATTGACGCGCAGAATGAATATCGCAGCTTGTTATAGTACTCTTCTTGATGGGAAACGCCTTCATCGCTCCATAGACCTCGAGTGCACTGAGGCTGGGCCTGGCTGGCGAACACATCACCACAGGCTCTCAGGGAGCAGGCTGCGACCGATGCTTGATCCCGGTTCACTACCGTAACCTGCGCCACAATCAACGTTTTGGATCGCGTTTATGAGTCTGGTGGCCTCGATGGAGGAAATAACGGAAAGATGACCGGTTGACATGCAGCCGGACCGTGCTGTTTGCCCGAGCTTGGCGGAACCCTCCGTTGTCTGATGTCTTTTTTTTCGTATCTTATATTTAGAGTGACTGGTAGATCAAGGCGTCCAACTCGAGGCGGGAAATATCAGAGAGTCGCTGCTCTTCAATCGCCAGCGATTTCTGTCGTCGCATTCGCTTTCCTTGTCCGTTGCAGGAGTCTCCATTGCCATCGCCTTCTCGTGAGTTCATTCTAGCCCCACCTTTGAACCGAGTCTAACCATTCCTCGTAGGCCTACTGTCCCCATTATTCTCGTCATCCACAAGGCTAGCAGCCGCTCAGTCGGAACTCCAGGCCTGCCAAATGCACCTGGCAGCCAAAGAACGCGAGTTAACGATGTACCGCCATCCGTGATGGGGTTGGTACCCGTATCAGGGCTCTCATGGAGTGCGGGTGGGTATGGTCAGAGGTCGGCAAGGAGGCTCTGCAGGTACTGGAGGAGTTGGAGACCGAGTTTCCAGGTAAGATTTTATTTTATTTATACAACTATATCTTACGAATCTTTCACAAAAGTACAAAGACGTTTTTCCATCATTCGTCAGTCTCCCCCGAACAACCCACGAAAATGCGATAATATCACCACCACGCGCCCTTCCTAGGATTTCTCCTTTATTGGGCCGCCCCCAGGGTGACGTTGAATTACCACGAGGAACACATCGGCATACACTCCGTCATCAATGCAGCCACGTTGGAAGAACCCGTTTCTCGCTCCATAGCGATAACAACGACAGTCGCACCAGCACCAGCACCAACAGCAGAGTCCAACACCACCCACCTCGACCTCCCTCTGGCAACTCAACAACTACCACCGGATCTTCCATTCGCTACACCAGTCACTTACACGCTCGAAACTGTCACCATACCGCTCCATGTGCGGTTCAGGTACCGTCGTCACTAAAGAACTGGAGAGGGAAAGGGAACAGGACCAGGGCAAAGGCAATGAAAACGCGCCCCTCACAAATTCCTCCTCCGTTGCGCGAAGTGGGAGCCCTTACGCACCACCTATCTCGTGTGCGATGTTCAGAGATGACGATCTGCATACGACGATGCAGATCCCTGGGTCAATCAGTATGGAGTCGACGCCGCGGTCGATGCCGTCTTCATGAATGGGTATGCCGCTGCCCCAGCCTCAACTGCCAATGGAACGATGACTGTAACCTGCGAATCTTGACAATGAGAATCGACACAAGTTGGACAAGAAGACGAGCTGAGGAAGAGGAGTTCGGAAGGAGAGGTTGAAGATGAAATGAGCAGCTTTGAACAGGTCAAGGGAGTTCAGAAGAAGCTGGTGAAGGAGAGAGACGACTCGACCTCGGCCTTAATCCCGGTGATGAAGGAAGATAACAGGAAATTCTCGCTATTTCCTCACCCTCGTTCCGGCAGGGGCGAGTCGGGGGCTCATATCGCCGCTGCCATCCAGCAGCCTGTGGTAGAGCATGAAGAGGAACGGGGATGGGAAATCATGGGTGCATCCGCCATTCCTCCTCCCCCCTCCGAAGGTTCTCCTTCCTCCAAAGGTACCGGTGTTCTCCGAAACAGAGCAGTTCTCCTTCGAAAGGGTGGTTCCTCGGAAGCTTGAAAGGGCTCTTTGGCCCTCGCCAACCGTCTACACCGCATTTCTCATCCACGCGGCAGCGTACCGCGAAGTCAACAACCAAAGCCCCCAACACCACCACCACCATTACCACCATCTTCTAACAACGACTCGGACGTCAAAGACACTGCTCTCGCTCCAAACCAAAGAGTTTCCAACCACTGTTCGCTAAATCCCTTATGAAGCCAAAAGCGAAATCCGGTGGGGAATGGAAAACGCGGACGAACGACAACCTCTGTGAGACTAAGTCGGAGATGAAGGGAAATAGCTTCGATGGTGTGGCGCCGCCCTGCTGGGGCGTGGGGTCGTATTGAAAGATGTGGGGGTTGTCGGTTCGGCGGCGGATCTTGGCGGTGGATTGGGTGATTCAGGGAGAGACAGGGGCAGAGGCAGAGGTCGCCGATAAGAGGGCGGGCGTTTACTGATGTTGGGGCTTCGTCGCGGGCGACGGCGTCTGCTGCCGTTGCTGCTGCGGGGTCAAAATTGGAATATAAATGTCCAGCGACCACCAGACCTTCCATACTCTACGGTCTTGCGACACCAACCATGCACAAGCTTGAAACTCGGCTCTTTTGACAGTGCTCTGTGCTGCAGTTGGATGTGCGATGGCATCCCTCTTCATCCGCAAGTACCGCACTCGGGTGTTGCGAAACAGCTATTTCGAGGGTGGCCCATACGATCGAGAAAACGGAGCCAGCATACAGCGTTTGCCTGGAGAGGACTGATCCTCTACCAAGCATCCATCGAACCATGGAGAGCCTGCAGCTCTATCAAAGAAAAGCTGACGCGTTTATTAATCGCAGTTGTACGCGAAGTCGACCTCAGCTGCCAAATGTACGGAGATGATTACTGGTCTAGCTCGCCCGGTGTCTCCGTCTCATTCACCCATGCAGCGTTGAGGTATGGGTTTGTCAGTGGTTTTTCGGTGTTCATTTTTAATCTTCTCTTCGGGTCTTTCACATTGGATGTCTATGCCTCTGCAATTTCATCATTATCACTCAGTCAGAGGTGTGCGAATCATGATTGTTTGCTCGTCATATTCCCCTTATGTTGCTAACGGGGTCCCGCTCGGGACAATCAGAAATAGACTTGGCCTAACTCTGAGCCACATCAACTTACACCACGAACTACAACCGGGGTGGCTAATACGGATGGTAAGTCCTTTTAGCATTCTCGGGGGTAGATAATACCCACTGACCGACCTCGACCAATAGCAGGAGAACGCTCAACGGAGTTCAACCCATGAGGTATCCTGGACGTCAGTCCATCGCTCGAAATCATCACCTGTTCGGCCTTTTGTCTTACGAATAGATGGTGCGCGCTTTTTAATCGTCTAAATATCGTTCTTACTCACTAATTCGTGATTACAGTAGTGAAAGCTCCAATGGACTGCGTCAGACTAATCGTCACTTAATCCCATCAGGGACTGCCCATATATTTGCTACGGATGGTGAGTGTCCTGATCGTTACGAATTTCCTATCTGTACCGTCGCTCTCTGTTTTCCCGAAGCCCAAGTTGCGGTCGCCCAGTATATTGTATTTGAGGATTCAACCTGTTACAGCCTTTATGAAACATTTCATTCAATTTAAGGCGACGCAGGCCATTGAGGAATTTTTGAAGGTGTGATTTTAACTCTACTTCATGCTTTTTTCGGGGACTGATAATTCTGAACCTGGTAGAAATAAAGCGGTGTATCCATACCTTTTTTGATATGTCGTCCCTCCTCCCCCCTTGGCGAGTTTACCATATGAACGACGCAATAAATTATATTTGAAGACCGTGAGCTGATATCGAATTACGAATCATTGGGAACGCAGAAGCCTAACTTGAATGGAATTTTATCTGGATGGAAAGTAGCGCTGCGAACGCAGATTCATCGATCGTCGGCGGGTTTTTCCAGGCCACAATGTGCCCCTTCGCCCGTTTGAATCCAACCCCCCCAAGTCCGGGGCGGCGCCACTATTGACGTCTTCCTTCCATCGCGTAAGGAAAGCCCGGCGTAAGTATCTCCCAACTTTTACTACCGTTGAATCCACAGAACAATTGCACGGTGCTCTATCCTTTTTTATTTCAAAACTCTGGCTTGATTCCTGTCCGGACTATATGTATATTGAACCCAGAGGGACCCAGGGCCACCAGTGGGAACGGGAGGTTCTTGCTCAGCTATATGTTGAAAGAATTTAGGATCTACCTAGCTCAGGTGCTTATCAAGGAAATTTGGAAACTCAGCTCCATGGCTCGCACATATGGAGTCAACACCGTGACCGGGAATGGAGAACCGGAAGATGCTGGTTCGGTGCGTAAGGGAGTTTGTATAGCTCGGACACATGCACCCAAGAGTGTCGGCTTTATCCTACTTCTCGCTACGCTCTCCAATTTTTTTTCGATGGAATCTAGGAACGGAAGCTAAAGTGGGGACATCATGGCCGCAGTGTACTGAGGTAAGCAGTGGTATTCTTGTACATACTTAAGACCTTGAAAAAAAAAATCAGGTGCAATGAAACCAGTCCAGTATGATCTATATTCCGAGTCGTACTTTTCCTTCTTCTTCTGTAGCGTTTTCAAGTTCACACTGTGAAAGTGCATGATGAGGGATAAGTTGGCGTTGTACTCAGACTCAATTGTAAACTTGTCACAACTGACAGGGGTTGGCCATTGCAGATGGTGTTGGTACTTGGCGACATTTCGATATTGAACTCAATGCGTCAATCTGAATGAGCCTTGCTTACCTGGAGAAGACTGATCCTCTACCAATTATGCATTTTACCCTGGAGACCCCGCAGCTTTATTGAAGAAATGTTCGAGCACTTATTATTCGAAGTTGACCTGAGCTGCTGAACATGCCGAGCTCCAACAACGTCTGTTGGGCAATCTCCCTGGGATTGGAAACTGAACCCCCTTCAAAATCAATGGCTGTAGTACGCTCCCAATACGCTCCACACCAACACACTCTAGTTCCGAGGGAAATGGCCCACTATTACCGCTGAGAACTTGTTCGGTGATGAATACGGGAACAGAGAGGTGTGGGGGTGAGGAGGACCTGTGTGAGGGGTGTTGTTAATTATGTCAGGACCGAGGCTAATAATATTATGAGCAAGGGCGCTGAGGATAGAGGTGACAAGGGTGATAAAGATGCATTGAACGGAGGCAAAGGTTGGGAACGGCTGCTGCCGCTGATGGTGTTGCTTGAATCTCAAGGGGTTGCTAGGCTAATCTGATAGTTTGATTGCGAAGCAGCATGCGGGCTATGTACTCATTGATTAATCAGTATTGCTGTCCAAAGTGGCACAAATGTATCAACAAAAAGTATCGACGCTTGGCCTGTGGCTCAACCCTCCTCATCGTTCCAAATCTATACCGCTTTCATTCTAAGTATCAGATTCAGAATTCCCAGCCCCAGGAAAAATGATAAGTTAAAATCACACCTTCAAGAATTCATCAATGGCCTGCATCGCCTTGACCTTCTGCAATTCCAGTGGATCCTTTTTAATCAAATAAAACGCTGGGCAACTTCGAAGTAAAACCGTAACTTCATGCACCTCTGACCCTCCTACTGCTTTAATTTCTGAAAGCAAAATCGGAAGGATATTGAGTGCCAGCTTGCCAACTAGGTAATAGGTCGTTTCCATTGTTGGAATCAGTGTGTGTATATCAACAATATCCACGAAGCGTCTGGAATGAATTTGCGCATTCGTATTAGCACGTATGAGAGTTTAAGGGTTATAAACTCACTTATTACGCAGAAAGTCCAATAAATACCTTGCCAGGTCTGCATATTTCTTGGAATTGACCCAGAAAAACCCAGCTCGCTCTCGATCCACCAAAAATTTAGACATTATCCGACAGAATTCTATGCTTGCTTTCGTCCCATCAAGTGGGCTGGCGAGAACGGATGGTAACTGTCCTCGTAGAATCACCGAAACCCGCTGCCAGTTATATTCTTTGGGGTCGAGCTGATCCAGAAGTGGAAAAACTGTGAGATAGTAATGGGACTGTGATGAGGCGGATAAAGACATGAGGTATGCTTGAAGCCATCTATCGAATGTTGCTAAGTGGCGATCTAGCAAGGTTTCCGTGCCGGATAGCCTCTGTAAATGTTATGCATCAGACGAGGCAAGTCATTTACTGAACGAAATCGACATACCTGTCTGACAAACCAACACATTAATTGTGGAATTTCGGCAACCAACCACAATGGTGCGTGGTTTATATGAACTGCAAGGTTTAGCCCGTACAAGTCCTCAAGGAGCTTCGGGGATGGACGAGCTTTGACACAACACAACCGAAATATGCCATGGACATTGGTTTTGACTTTACTTTCATTGAGTCAATGAAGTCACAAAAGAAGGAAAGAACATACATCGACCGTCCCCCAGTGCATATTTAGTTGGATTGTTAATGTGTTTTACGGCCAGTCCAGTGAGTTTCGCGTACGCAGCGCCTTCATCAAGAAAGAGGTCCATTGAACGAGATCGATCCAGTAGGAAATCAGGGAACGAAGCATGAAAAAACCGAAATCCTGTAAATCTATCCCCTGGAGGCGGTACATAAATGATGGAATGAAGGTCAGTCAGAATCATATCTATCTCGCCAGGTCTGAAAAACAGAAAATTTTCCAGCAAGTCTCTCGTTTCTTTCAACCATGGGTAGTCTCGCGAGACGGGTCGGAGCACTAGGAGCATCAAGATATCCTCTAATTTCTCGAGATCGGCGACGGACGAGAGCATGAGGTGGTATAGGCCATCTAGCTCAGTGAAGGGTGTCTCCTGGCCCGGCGTAGATTGTCCGAAAATAAATTTCAACCTATCAGGAGGCCAATGTCGATGAGAATTGATATATTTTGCGACTGTGGATGCGAAGATAAACTGGCCAGAGGATTTCTTTACCAACTGTCCAATATCTTCCAGGCTTGGCCATGGCGCAGGGAAGTGAGCTTTTGAAGGGTGTTTTTGCTTGATTTCGTCGAATGTTGACTCCAGGAAGACCCGAATGTCGTCATCTGGCTGGTAGGTGTCATCCAACGCAATGCTGAATGAAAGCGAGCCTAGACCTTTTTGGTCATTGAATGCTTGGCGGATATCCTGCTCTGGTCGACTCGCGATGAGGAAGCAAAGTGGGATGTGGAGGTGTTTTATGGCTGTGGAAAGGGCATTCAGGACCTGGGTTTGCGCTGACGTGCTGCGGCATTCGTCCAGACCATCCAGGATAATTAACCGTGGACAAGAAAGGACGATCGGGGCAAGTGTCTCGTTGGTCGCCACAGCGTTCAGTGGTTTGACGATAAGCGCTTGAATCTGGGCTTGAATCGAACGTGAGAAGAGGGAGGGGTCCTGCTCCAGTGCCTCTAGAACATGAGCACGGATTTCAGGTATGGATATGACGAGTTGGTAAACGAGAGTTGCGACCAATGGAGTCTTGTTATCGCGCCCAACTGCATTCCTAGAGAAAAAGAAAGCAGCGGCAAGAAGCCCTGCCTCCTCAAGAAGCTCTGCGATTGTTTGCGCGATCGCTGACTTGCCAGCTCCCGCAGGACCGTATAACCAAAGAATCAGCGCGACCTTACTTGCATCCTTCACCCAGTCCAAAATATTTTTCAAAACCGCCCTCCGTGTATGTGGATGACACTTGGGTGGATCATAACGTTCGTCAGAGTTGTGAAATGCGCCTGGAGCAATGTGTTGCTGTAGGAGCTCCATCACTATGAATTGCTATCAGTATTTTTACGGTTGAGATACAATAGGCTCACATCTCCTGCCATCGTTGACGACGTGGTGTGAATGGAAATCTCCCTGCATTATGAATGTCCCTCCTTGGATAACCGTATTCCTCGCGTTTGGAAACATGACGGCCACTTTCAAGAGTTCTGGCCACCGTTGTGGACCAATTGGAAGATCAATGGGATCGTCTCATTCCCTCAGAGATTGCTGGCGATAGGGTTATGGGGAAGAGTGAGGGTTCTTACGCGTTGTCCATGGCTGTGTTATAAATAAGATGCAGGAACACCGCCACAGGCGCACATGGCTAGTCATACGGCGTAAATTAAATAAATGAAATTTCATTGTGCCACAGGTTGAATCCTCAAGTTCAATATACTGAACAAGGCTTCAGAGAGTTACGGTACGGATAGGAAATCGTAACGATTAGGGGACTCACAGTGACGGTGACTCTGACGCAGTCCATTTGAGTTTCTACTACTGTAATCATGAATTAGTGAGGAAGAAAAATATTCAGATGATTAAAAAGTCGTACCATGACATCTGTAGTAAGAGCCCGGCCATTCGCGGGACAAAGGCCCAACGTGATCGATACAGGTAATGGTTTTGGGCGATGGATCGACGTCCAAGATGCCCCGTGTGTTCAAATCTGCTACTGATCGAGGTCGGTCAGTAAGATAGACATTACTAAAGGACTCATCATCCGTATGGGATTGTAGTTCGTGGTGAAGTCGATGTGGATGTGGTTGAGATTAGGCCAAGTCTATTGATGGTTATCCCGAGTGGGACCTGGTTAGCAACGTCAGGGGAACATGACGAGCAAATAATCACAATTTGCAGACCTCTGACCGAGTGATTGTGATGAAATTGCAGAATTATAGACATCTAAAGTGAAATGAAAAAGGACCAAAAATGTCGTGAAAGGAAGATAGAGAGCGAAAACCGATAAACCACTGAAAAACCCATACCTCAACACTGCATGGGTGAATGAGACCGAGAGAGCGGGCGAGCTAGACCGTAAGTCACCCCGTGGTGGTCATCTCCGTCCGTTTGGCTAGATATGGCATGTCGTTACCAGCATAAAGCTTGTTCCAGGAAACTTCGTCGTCTTGTCTGCATTGAACGACACGGCGAAAGTAATCTGGAAAGGATAGAATAAGATGGAGGGATAAAGAAAAACTCGTGAAATTTACCGTAGACCTCCTCTGGGATATAGAACTTCGTCAAAGCCAAAAGTCCTCTTCACACGCGCAACATCAACATCTCTGCAGGCAGAGCTACAGCGTTGGCATGTTGGATGCCTGTAAACATGGATAAAGGTAGGTTCACCTTTGATCGTCATCGCCCCTTCGAGAGCAGTAACGATCACAGTAAATTAATAAATGAGTCATGACCGCGATCAGCCTGAGGAAACAAAAGAGAGGTTGGAAAAATAGGCGAACAGACGCCGTTCGCTCCATCGTACTTAGACATCTTGGTAGAGGTACCATCAGAAATAGTAATCTCAATACTTCCATCCACAGTAACCTAAATAAACAGCAGACGTGCAGGGGTAAATCAGTTACGAAATAGAATACAAGCAACTAACCAGGTTGTCATCGTAAATAACAATAAAGTTGTCAAGGCGAAGGGGAAAAGCGATGGAAAGAACCTCTGTGGAGGCAGCCATCGTCAGTGGAGCACCAGATCTTGTTGTCAAAGTTGGGCTTGCTGTATGTGGCGGCGAAGCGTTCCGATGCCACACCGAGACCCACGGCGTTGGCAATTCCTTGGTCGAGGAGGCCAGTGGTGTATTTGTCTTCAAATACGCGTACTAGTCAGGGTTGTAACGCATGAGGTGCGTCCATAAAGCAACACTGATGGCAACTGAACTTCTGCCCATGCCAGGCTATCCACCGTTGAATTGAAAGGAAATGAATTAAATGAAGCCGGGTCTTCGTTGAAAATATAACTCACAATCTACGTCAAGTCAGCACCGAGGCATCGAAAAAGTATTCAATGTCAGGTACAAAGGCTTTAAGTAAAGGCTGTTTCTCTGGTCATCTCGATGGGGCCGAATTCAGTCGGATATATAAGCAGTTCTTCCCCTTCGGAAAGTCTGCAAAATTCGCTGACTATGTCTTCAACGTCTTTGATGCAGACCTCGGATATCGAAGACGTTCTCGTTTGGCCCAAGAGCAAGGGAACGTCCTCAACCGACCCAAACGCGCCTTGGCGTGTTGACCCACAATACCTTTCTAACCCTGCGGACTTGGTACCTCTGTGCCCCACTCCGATGACTGACCCTCCGCATTGCAGACGACATGCGGGAATGCGGGTAGGCATTGGATAATATGGAAGTTCTACAGCGGGAACACGGCATGGCATTGGGATAAATTTATTAGGCAGCGGAATCAAACAGCATACCATTATTCGTGTCGGATGGCAGCGAAGGAGGACGCGAGTGGAGGTGGCGGTGTGGTTGGTCCGCAGTTGGAGGTGTTTAGGTTAGCGGGTTTGAGGGTGGCAGATTCGAGTATGTTCCCTTGGGTGCTTGGGGTACATTTGCAGGCACCGGCAGTGTACGTTGCTGAGCGTGCGCAGAGATGGTGATGGAAGGGAGGTTGATAAAGACCTGAGCGCCAATCGTTACAGTCAAGTTCATGGCTTTAGTTCATCCAGAAAGAGACTGCGGACGAAGAGCCGAGGAGTCTTGTTTCTTCTGAGATTGACGAACATTGGGCCAGGACAATCCTTGTCCATAAATTTCCAGAATATAGAGGTAAGCTTGAAAAAAAAAAAAGTCAGGTAAAAATTACTACCGTATAAAGAAGCCAGTACAGTATGATCTTTATTCCGAGTCGTACTTTGCCATCTTCTTCTTCTATGGCATTTCCTAGTTCGCACTGTTAAAACGTATGATGAGCGATAAGTTGGCTCTGTAGACTGAATTGTAAACTCACCACAACCTCCTTTTTCTAGACCTTGATGGCGTAGAACGGGGCTGGCTGGCAGCTGGCTACTGCAAGTGGTGTTGGTACTCGGCAACATTTCAACATTGAACTCGTCGCATCAATTTGAACGAGCCTTCATTAATCGCCTTTGAAATTCTCCGGTGAGCAAAGACATAAGCGCCGCCCGCCTAAAATTATGGAGCCTCCGTCAAGCTGTTTTGGAAGTTAGAACGTGGTTTGAGAGAGGGTGCCGCCAAACTAGGACAAGCAAAAGTGGGTCCATCGATTTCTCGTCTACTTTCCAACCTCCTCCAAAAAGAAAAGGAGCATTCAAAACACCTCTCTCAGCTCCTCGAGTCCGCGTGCGCCGCCACCTCACCCCTGCTTTCCATCTGGTCTCATGTTATCATGTCGGTAGCAGGCTCGTTCGACGAGGCTCGTAAGCGATATGGTCGTTGCGATTTCTGTCGTCGTCTTCTTTCCTTGTCTGTTTTGGGAGAGTCCCCATCGCCATCGCCTTTTCGTGCGTCCATTTGAACCCCTACCTTTGACCCCCAAGTCTAACCATTTCTCGTAGGCCCACTCTCCGTATTATTCTCGTCAACTACAAAAGCTAGCGGCCGCTCAGTCGGAGCTCCAAGCATGCAAAACGCACCTGGCGGCCAAAGCTGGTTATCAAACGGTGTACCACCATCCGTGATGGGCTCCGTGCCTTGTCGAAGGTGGGCAAGGAGGCTCTTCGCGTATTGGAGGAACTGGTGACCGAGTTTCCAGGTAGGAGTTTCCCCTTTTTATATAAACACAAGAAGAATTTATGAATGTTTTATAAAAGAACAAAGGTGTTCTTCCATTACCCGCCAGTCTCTTCCGAACTACCCACGAGAATGCGACTCCACCACCACCGCCACCACGCGCCCTTCCTCCGATTTTTCCACCATTTGGCCTTCTCAGTCCGCCTACGGGGTCACTTTGAGTCACGATCATGAGGGACAACCTTTTTAGAGCCCGCCACCATCCATTCAGTCATAAATGCACCCACATTCGCAGAACCCATCTCTCCATCCATAGCAGCAACCACGATTCCCCCACGTCCTCTCTCTGGCAACTCCACAACCACCACCTCCATACGCTACATCGTCGCCACACCAGCCACCTATACACTCGAAACTGTCTTCCATACGCAAGCCATACCGCACGGTTCCGGTGCCATGGTCACTAAAGAAACGGAAGGTTCAACGAACAAGGGCAAAGCCAAAGAAGGCGACAAATTCCCCCTCGGTCGAAGCGGGAGCCCGTACGCCCATCTCGTGTGTGATGTTCAAAGACGAAGATCTACAAATGGTCATTTGGATCCCTGTGCCGCATGCGATTGAGGGCTATGCGCCAAGGATACCGATTGCAGGGCCGTTGTCGGGGGTCAATTAGTACGACGGGTATTCGACGCCATCTTCGGGTGTGGGCATGCCGTAGACGCAGACGCAGACGCAGCCGCAACCTCAACTGCAACTACAGCGTACAGCAAATCTTGACGATGGGAAATGACACAAGCTAGACAAGAAAATGACAGAGGAATTGAGGAAGAGTTCGGAACAATAAAAGTTGACGATGAAGTGAGCAGTTTCGAAGAGGTCGAGGTTCAGAAGCAGCTCGTGAAGCAGGGGAAGATTGAGGTGGCAGAGATTCCGAGGTTTATGATGGAGGCGAGACGAAAGGAGCTGGAGCAGTGGCAGTGGCAGAAAGTGGAGTCGACGCTGGTGGTGAAGGAGAAGTGAATTTTCTGGCTGTTTCCTCACCACCATCACAGGAGCGAATCTCACGGCGCCGCCATCCAGCTGCCTGCGGTAGAGCAGGAACAGCAAACTTCAGGTGTATCCGCTGTTCCTCCTCCGTTTCAACCCCACAAAAGATAGTATACCGTAGGAATGTACTGGGCCCCGGTAATGTATGTTCATGGTGGTATGAATGAGTAAAATTTATGAAGTAAACGTTGCTATAAAGCTGGTTAGTTGGTTGTTGATCGAGATTGCGGTGGTTCAAGTTAAAGCGGTTTCGAAGGGAAGTTATAAGCTCTCCAGGTGGCTATACCGGTGTGTATGTAAGCCTTCCTTCGAGGCCTCCATAAACATATTAGGCATGGTGATCCTCCATCGACATTTCGTGGGCGGCGAAGGATCATATGTGGACGATTGCTTGAGCACTCCTGAAAAATAGGGGCAAGTTTAGCGTACTTATTTTAACTCCGACGCGAGGCGAATTGAGTAAGTCAACGCACCATTGACCATCACAGGATAAGAGTCCGGTTTACTCAAAACGCTCATAATATCCACTTATCGAACCATCAAATCACCTCTAAACTCCCTTAGACAAACCTTGAACCGCCTATACCAGGCTCATCGTACCAGGGTCAGGAGGAAGATTACCCGTATCCGCGGGTGGTTGGCCATGAAGCAGAAGCATGTGGAGCATCGATAATCCACAGACGAGGCAGATTTGAGACGTGGGTCAAGTTGAGGAGGGTGAGCAAAAAGCCAGGTTGATTGAGAGAGCCCATGAATGGTAGGCGAGATGAATTTTTCATGCCAAACTTGGTTTTCGAATTACGATTAAGCACATGCATTAGACTTAGGCATGCTGTTGACAAGGATGTAATCGTGCGTTGGGGAGAAGAGGACGAAGGCGCGTTGATTCGATATCGAAGACGAGTTTTAGGAGACGGTTAATGAATTCTGAAGATGAAGGTAAACGACCCTAACGGCCTGGCCGAAATTAAGAACAGTGCCAAATGACCAGTTGGCTTCTGAGCCAGCTTCATAATTTTGGAGACTTAAAAAAGCGTCAGAATGGAGTGGACCTGCAGAATTATATCGTCATACCGAAAATTGTGCCCGCCAGAGCACGCGTACCGATGAGTGTACCATCGATCTGGCCAGAGAGACATCGTTAGGCTGGAAGACTATTCATGTTCTCATCCCCCAATTTCCCCGAACTGCTGGCATAAAAGACCGAAATACGAGTTGTTGCTGGTATGTGAGGGAGATATAAGCTCAAATGACCTGATGAACCAAAGAAAAAAGAGACGCACAGTTTGTAGATTGTCCCTTCTTACTTGTACATTAGGGATGGCGAAGACGTCGCCACACACGCTGGAGGGTAGATCGCGACCGACGTGACATTTGAATCATCGTAGTCGGCATTTATGAATCTGACGGTCTTGATAGAGGGAATAACAGAACTTAGATCTGACTGAGTGGGTGTTGACACGACCGGTCAAGGACCACAGAACCAGAGTCGAATGGTCAGCGTCGGTCGCCCATGTTTTAGCAGGAGTATTCAAGTGTGGCTGGGCTCTTCATCGATCTCCAGAGGACGTTGGGAAAGCCCGTTAGCCCATAGCCTTATGCACATGATATGACAAAATCATGTAATCATTTGATGGCCACGGTAGGCCACCCAGTTCGAGATTGTTTCGAACCGTGTTGGCCTTGGCTCAAAATCGAAGTCCACCTACTTAGTCCTCGCTCCAAACACACCAACACCAGGGGTCGCCGACGAGCATCAAAATAACCCATCCACATTGCCCGACGCGATTGTCAAATAACGACCCCTGTTTTACGGTTTACCATCGGCATCGAAGCGTCATTCTTGGACTGCTTCATTGGGGATTCCGGGCAAGTTTGGATTCTAGCGCTACTCCTCCTATGGGTCCACCTTCTAACGCCAATGCCAACGCGAAGTAGCTCGAACATCAAACCTGGCTCCCTGCCTCCTCACCTTGTTTCTGCATCTGAGTTATCCTAGTTTAACGCAGGTCTTTCAGAAGACCTGGACCAGTATAAGAGGAGTTGTGAGGACTCGAATTCAACGGTGTAAAATTGTGCTGAAACCTGCAAAAATATTATAGCCATTTTCTCAAGCGTAAGTTATCTCGGCAGCTCACAGCTTAGCAGTCTTTATGAATAATTCCTTGAGTTCCTTGCCTTTGAGAACCATGTAAACCCCGGGAGCGAACACCAACTTGAAAACGCCTGGACATCAGGTCTGTTTCAAGAGAGTAGATTTCGCCTAATATCAACAACATGGGCTCACAGCACGAACCACACACCCGGGTACCTACTACGGATGGTGAGTACTGCCTCTGTCCACTTTACTGACCGACTTCCATCGATAACATCGGGATGCTCAAGTCTATCCCAAATCCATCGACGCCTGAATTCCCCACCTGTATTGATCATGTTGGGCCTTTGGTCTTGTGGATGTCCGGGTCCTTCCTACAATTGGTATGCGTTTTTTGAATTACAATAAAGTCTCCTGAAATTTCCTTGTCTGATTTCGAATGACAGCAGCAAGAACAAAACCCGAATTCATCACACCCATCATCCCTCAGTAACGAACCGATATTTTTCGACCCTCTGGATCCTCACGAATCGTACGAATCCTCTTACTGAATATCTCATTGCATTCGGTTTTCCTTGAATTTTGCATTCTCATCGCTTTCTTCTGACCTTCGAGTTTGAACTTTGTGATCCGCACTGCCTTAGGCTGCCGCGGCAGGGGGTGGCTGTGCTCTTGCGTCCTTATTTATGACATCCAAGGGACAGCCATGGACTCACGACCTGTCAGAACTCCTGCTCTGCTCACCCCCCCCACCGGCTCCTGGAAATTTCTGAGGATTAGTACTATCCCGTCGATCCTGCAATTCCGCAACGGCGGTTATCACTCCTGAGGGTAGCCATCATGTTTACCAACGCGAGGAATACAGTTATCAATGGAGGGACGTTCACGGTAAAGGATGCCAAGAAATGTGAGGTTATGTACTACACCTCAACCGTAAAAAAATACTGATAGCAATTCATAGCGATGAAGCTCCTACAGCGACATATGGCTCCAGGTGCATTTCACAACTCTAACGAACGTCATGACCCTCCTAAGTGTCATCCACATACACGGAGGGCGGTTTTGAAGAAGATTGAGGATTGGGTGAAGGATGCACATAAGGTCACTCTGTTTCTTTGGTTATACGGTCCTGCGGGAGCTGGAAAGTCAGCAATTGCACAAACCATCGCAGAGCTTCTCGAGAAGGCTGGGCTGCTTGCCGCTGCTTTCTTTTTCTCTAGGAATGGACTGGCTGGGCGCAACGACAAGACTCCATTGGTTGCAACTCTTGTTTACCAACTCATCATATCCATACCTGAAATCCGTGCTGATGTGCTGGAGGCACTGGAGCTGGAGCCCTCTTCTCACGCTCCATTGAAGCACAGATTCAAGCACTGATCGTCAAGCCATTGAACGCTGTAGCGACCGATGAGACACTTGCACCGACCCTCTTTTCTCGTCCACGGTTAATTATCCTGGATGGACTGGATGAATGCCGCACCACCTCATCCCAAACCCACATCTTGAGCGTGCTGTCCACAGCCGCAAAACATCTCCGCATCCCACTCTGCTTCCTCATCGCGAGTCGACCAGAGCGGGATATCCGCCAAGCGTTCAATGACCAAAACGGTCTAGGCTCGCTTTCGTTCAGCATTGCATTAGATGACACCTACCAACCTGATGATGACATTCGGGTGTTCCTTCAGTCAACATTCGACGAAATCAAACGAAACCATTTTTCAGGAGCTCACTTACCCACGTCATGGCCAAGTCCAGAGGATATCCGACGACTGGTAAAGAAATCCTCTGGCCAGTTTATCTTCGCATCGACAGTCGCAAAATATGTCAACTCCCATCGTCACTGGCCTCCTGATAGATTGAATATTATTTTCGGACAATCTGAACCGGGCCAGGAGACACCCTTCGCTGAGCTGGATGGCCTATACCACCTCATTCTCTCCTCCGTCGCTGATATCGAGAAATTGCAGGATTTCTTGATGTTCCTGGTCCTCCGACCCTTCTCACAACGCAATGGCACGTCGTTGACACAAACGAGAACTTTGATCGGAAGGTTTCTGTTTTACAGACCTGGCGAGATAGATATGATTTTGACTGACGTTCATTCTATCATTTATGTCCCACCTCCAGGGGATAAATTTAAAGAACTACGGTTCTTTCATGCTTCGCTCCCCGATTTCCTACTGGATCGTTCACGTTCAAAGGACCTCTTTCTTGATCAAGGCGCTGCGTACGCGAAACTCACTGGCCTTGTAATAAAGCACATTAACAACCCAACTGAATCTTCATTGTCGGATGATCAAGGTACGTCTTTTCCTTCTTGCTGTGACTTCATTAATTCAATCCAAATGAAGCCTTACTTCATCATGCATTTCGGTTGTGTTGCGTCAAAGCTCATCCATCCCCGAAGCTCCTGGAAGATTTGTGCAGGCTTAATCTTACCGCTCACTTTAACTTGAAGGGCAGATTTCATTGGTTGTGGGATGTCGGAATTTTGGACTTAATGTGCTGGTTTGGAAGGCAGGTATGTTGATTTTGTTCAGTAAATGGCTTGCCTTGTCTGATGCATAACATTTACAGCGGCTGAGTATAGACGGCGTGGAAACCTTGCTAGATCATCACTTAGCGACGTTCGATGGATGGCTTCAAGCACACTTGACGTCTTTACCTGCCTTATCACGGTCCCACTATCTTGCAGTTGTCACACTTTTCGATCAGCTCGACAAGAAAAAATATCACTGGCAATGGCTTTCGGCGATTCTACAAGACCCATTTTCATTCGTTTTTGACAAATTCCTTGATCTAATTGGCGGGACGAAAGAAAAGATAGAATTCTCTCGGATAGTGTCTAAATTTTTGATGGATCAAGCCCGAGCCGGGTTGCTGTGGGTCAATTCCCAGACGTATGCAGACCTGGCAAGGTACCTGTTGGAGTTTCTGCGTGATATGTGAGTTTATAACCCTTACACTCTCATATGTGCTAATACGAATGCTTGAATTCCTTCCAGACGCTTCAAGTTCGTCGATATTGTTGATATACGCGCCCTGATTCCAGAAAGGCGCACGACCTATTACGAGGCTGGGAAGTTGGCATTTGACCTTCTTCCGATTCTGCTTTCAAGGATTAAGGGTCGGCCAGTATCACAGGTGCACGATGTTCTCCTAGGTCTCCCACCCTTACACTTTACCAAAAATGATCCACTGAGATTGGAGAAGGTTACGGCGACACAGGCCATTGAGGAATTTTTGAAGGTGTGATTGTGACTCCCCTTCATGCTTTTTTCTGGGACTGATAATTCTGAACCTGATAGAAATAAAGCGGTATATCCATGCCCTTTTCATATCTAGTCCCTCCACCCCCTCTACCATACGAACGACGTAATAGATTATTTTTGAAGACCATGAGTGCTGTCATCAAATCCCGAGTTATTGGGAACGAAGAACTTGAATGCAGGGTTATCTGTATCTGGGGGGAAATCAGTGTTGCAAACACAGATTCATCGATGCTCAGCGGCGACGAAACCCAAACTCCAAGTCCGAGATGGCTCCACCATTGATGTCTCCCTCCATCGCTGAAGGAAGGGCGCCTCAGGATGAGTACCTCCAAAAATTTCACGACCACAAATCCACTGAACAATTGCACAGCGTCCTATTCTTTTTATTTCGAAATTGTGGCTTGATTCCTAATTTCCTATCCGAACTATAAATATTCAGTCGTCTATCACAATTTATTTTTACTCACAGCCCATGTTCCTCGATGTTCCACAAGAAATTTCTTTGTTCGGGAATCGTAAATATATTGGCCTGACCCAAGGCCCCAAGTGAGAGCGAGAGGTTCTCGCTCGGATATATGTGGAAGGAATTCGGGATGTCCCTTGCAATTGCTCAGCGGCTCTTCACAAGTCTGTCATGATTTAAGTTGAAACCGGCTCCCGTAGTACATCCATCACTCCTTGGTACTCAAACTCCTGGTACATGAATAACAAGTGGGTGTAGGGAAGGAAGACTGTGCATAGAGCGAGTTGTCAGTGGCTGGGCTTTTTATAATTATTTAGCACACATACTTGTACCTAGGAGTGGGTGTACAGCTATTGACAAGAAGTCACTTGTGAAGAAGGCGAGCGAAGAACGGAAGTATGGGGATGCACATTGCTCAACAGAGCGGCTTGGAATCTGTGTACACCGGATATCGGGTTTTTCTGTTGGTCATGCCATGTTGAGACAAATATTACCTATCGAGGCAAATGGGTGATTCGTAGGCATTTGAAATAGTACATGTCAATACAGTGTCCATAAGCTCGTTTTCCGCTTTTGCTGTTGAATTGCGGGGCATGGATGGCGGAAATATTGTGGAATCAAACGCCAAAGAGAGAAGGGAAAGCGGGTTGACTGCTAGGATTGAAAGGATTACCCGCAAAAAAACCGGCCTGACTTTTACGATTATCTATATACCATGGAAAACGGCTCTGCGAACCCAGATTCACTGATGTTCAGTGGCTCTTTTCAGGCCACAATACGCCCCTTCGCGCCCTTTGACGGGCCGAAGCCAACCCCCCGACCCGAGATGGTTCACCATTACGGGACAACCGCAAACGGCCATAATATCCATTTATGGAACGATCGCAACACAACTCTTTGAATACCCGTATTCGTTACACACGTCGCTCATCCTAGCTTCGCCTTGACCATGCCTTCATAATGCATCTTGCGCGCCTTCGCTGAGCCCCCAGACATTGTAGCGGAAAGAGGGGTGACGAACTTCGGGATTAGCGCATTCATGATGGTTCAGTGGCTCACGTACGCGGCGCTGCTTAAGTGGAGAGTGGAAATGGCGGCTGTAGCTGAATCATCCCAAAATTTGAGGGAGGCGATGGACACAGATTCGGCGCTGGATCGGGCTTCAAAGGTGAGTGCGGCGAGGGAGGTGGAGAAGATGACGCCGAGGGCATTGCCGCATGTTTCTGGGTTGGAAATAACGAGATCGTGGAAATGCGGAGGTGTGATGATGCTAACCATCGCTTAGTTTTGTGAGGATACGGAAAACTTCAACGACTGGTCCGTCAGCACCGAGGCCATTGACAACGACAGGAATATCGATCGACCTCTCTTCCCGAGTCATTTACTCCAGGAATTTCGAGTGGAACCAATGATATGTGCCACGAAGCAGAAGCATTTGTAGCAGAGTATCAATAAACGAGACGATTTGTTCCACAGACGAGGCAGTTTTTGCGATGCAGGTCAAGTTGAGGAGGATGCCCGAAAAGCCAAGTTGGTTACGAGTCCCAAGAATGGTCCAGCGAATAAGTGAAATGGAATTTTCATGTCAAAATAGGTGGCTGAATTACGGATTAGAAAATGCAGGAGATTTAGGGGGATGGGCAAACCTACTTGGTTGCAAGTAGGTTTCCGTCAGCGATGGCATACATCTCCAGTATACTCGTGCTACCCATATAGCTGGCAGGAGAACGTGATCGCCAGATGTGGAGAAGGGAGCGAAGGCGCGCTCCGTGTGATGAAGGCTGAGGATTAACGACTCAAACGCCCTAAGGGTATCTCGTCAAGAAAGACTCGGGATAGATAGCCATAAAATTTACTTACAGGATCGTTAGAGGACGTGGCCGATTTTGACTGCGTTTGGGGGTGTAGTTGAGTATTCGGAGCGCCCTGGAATGCGGAAACGGCCTGGTGTACAAGCTATGGAAGCGATGGCTCCGGTGACGGCCTGGCCAAGATTAAGAACAGCATCAAAAGGACTAGGTACCTCCTGAAGCAGGCCCGATGATTTTGGAGACTTGAAACGCGTCAGAACGACGGAGTGCCAGTGGGCACGCAGAATGAATATCGCAGGTTGTTATCGTACTGGAAACGCCTTCATCGCTCCATGGACCTCGCGTGCATGGCGAGCACATCTCCACACACGATCTCAGAGAGCAGGCTGCGACCAACGCTTGAATCTGGTTCGTGACCGGAACCTCCAAAGTTTTGAATCGCGTTTATGAGTCTGGCGGTCTTAATGGAGGAAATAACGGACGTGCTATTTGCCCAAGCTTGGCGGCACCCTCCACGATCAACAACCGGAAGAGAACCAACTCGGGGTGATTTTGTCGTGTCTTTTTTTTGCTTCAGAGTCACCCGGTTGATCAAGGCGTCCAACCTGAAGAAAAATGTGGTGGGCAGCATCAAAGAGTCTCTGCTCTTCAATCACCAGCGTTTCCTGTCGTCATCTTCGCTTTCCTTATCTGTTGCGGGAGTCCCCATCGCCATCGCCTTCTCGTGCGTTTATATTCGTCGTAGGCCCACTCTCCACATCGTTCTCGTCATCTACAAAGCTAGCAGCCGCTCAGTAGGAACTTAAAGCCTGTGAAACGCACCTGGCAGCCAAAGAACGCGAGTTGGCCATCGAAGGGTGTACCGCCATCCGTGATGGGCTTGGTGCCCGTATCAGGCCTCTCATGGAGTGCGAGTGGGTATGGTCAGAGGGCAAGGAGGGTCTGCACGTACTGGAGGAGTTGGACACAGAGTTTCCAGGTAAGATTTTATTTTATTTATACAACTATACCTTACTAATGTTTTCCAAAAGAACAAAGACGTTTTTCTGTCATCCGCCAGTTTCCCCCCGAAAAACACACGAGAATGCGACAATACCACCGCCACGCGCCCTTCCTACCATCATTTCTCCTCTATTGGGCCGCCTCCAAGGTGACGTTGAATCACGATTACGAGTAACACATCGGGATACACTCCGTCATCAATGCAGTCGCGTTGGAGGAATCCGTTCTCCCTCCATAGCGACAACGACAACATTCGCAACAGCAACAGCAACACCAGAACCAGAACCAGAACCAGAACCAGCAGCCGAGTCCAACACCACCCGCCCTCGACCTCCCTCTGGCAACTTAACTACTACCATTGGATCTTCCATCCCCTAGTGTCGCAGCTGTCGCCTCCCCAGCCACCTATACACTCGAAACCGTCACCTACGTACAAGCCATACCGCTCCACGTGGGCGGTTCAGGTGCCGTAGTCATTAGAGATTCGGGCAGGAAAAGGGAAAGAGAAGAGGACCAAGGCAAAGGCAGAGAAAACGCCCACCAACACATTCCTCCTCCTCCGTTGCTCGAAGTGGGAGCCCGTATGCGCCTATCTCGTACACGATGTTCAGAGACGAGGATCTGCACACGATGATGCGGATCCCTGCGCCGCATGCGATCGAAGGCTATGCACCAGGGAAATCGACTGCGGGGCCGTCATTGGGGGTTAATCAATATGGGGGTTATTCGACGCCCCGGCCGAGGCCGTCTTCCGGTGTGGGTATGCCGCTACTGCACCCTTCACTGCAACTATAACCCGCAAATCTTGACAATGGGAAACGACACGAGTTAGACACGAAGATTACAGAAGAGAGGTTTAGGAAGAGGGGTTCGGAAGGGGAAGTTGAAGATGAAGTGAGCAGTTTTGACGAGGTCAGGGTTCAGAAGAAGCTGGTAAAAGAGGGGAAGATTGAGGTGGTGGAGAATCCGAGGTTTATGATGGACGCGAGACCGAAGGAGCTGGAGCGGAGGCAGAGGAAAATCTCGCTGTTTCCTCATCATCATCACAGGAGCGAGTCTCACGCCGCCGCCATTCAGCAGCCTGCGGTAAAACAGTTCAGGGTGTGTCTGCTGGACCTCTTCCTGCGTCCGAAGGCTCTCCTCCTTCCAAAGCTACCGATTCTCCTTCAAACCGAGTAGTTCTCCTTCAAAAATGAGGTTTATCGGTAGCCGAAAATGGTTGTTTGGCCTGCCGACTGCAATTCTCACCCACGCGGCAATGTAGCAAGAAGTCAACAAAGACTACCACCACCACCGTCATCGTCAATAACAAAAACCTCCCCTCCAACAGTCAGATGTTGAAGACAATCCCTCCAAACCCAAGGGTTTTCACGCACTGTTCGCGTCCCCCGCGAAGCAAAAACCGAAATGGAAAACGCGGACGGACAACAATATTCGCAAGATCGCGTCGGAGAGGCGAGGGAACAGTTTTGATAGTGTTTCTTTTCGGCATGTGGGGTTTGGGTGGGACGAGTGGGGCGGTGAAGGTGGTTCTTGGCGCTCGATTGGGTTCGGGGGGGCAGAGGTCGTAGATGAGAGGCCAGAGGTTAGTGGTGTTGGGACTTGGTCGCGGCCGATGTCTGTGCCTGATGGGAGGAAGCTCAAGAAAACGTGCGTTGGAATGCTGCTTTTGCGGCTGCGGGTGAAGATTGGAATACGATGTCCTGCCACCACGATCTTCCATATTCTACAGTCTTGGGACACCAGCCACGCACCCACTCGAAACTCGGCTCTTCTGACAGCGCTCTATGCTGCAGTTGGACGTGTGATGGTACTCTTCTTCATCCACAAGTAACGCGCTTTCGGGTGTTGCAAACCAGCTATTTTGAAGACGGCCCATACGATCGAGAAAACCGAGCCAGCATGCAGCGCTTACCCGGTGAGGACTGATCCTCTACCAAGTATCCATTTTATGCTGACGAACCCGCAGTTCTGTCAAGGAAAAGCTGACGCATTTATTAATTGTGGTCGGACGCGAAGGTGGCCTCAGCTGCCAAAGGTTACGGAGATGACTAGTGGTCCAGCTCGCCCGCTCTCTCCGTCTCATTCACCCATGTGGTGTTGAGGTATGGGTTTTTCAGTCGTTTTTTCGGTTATTGCTCTCCATCTTCCCTTCACGATATTTTGAGTTCATCTTCTCATTTCATTTTGGATGTCTACTTTTCTGCAATTTCACATGGTCAGAGGTGTGCAAATCGTGATTATTTGCTCGTCACAATTCCCTAATGTTGCTAACGAGGTCCCTCTCGGGACAACCAGAAATAGACTTGACCTAGCTCTGAGCCACATCAACTTACACCACGAACTACAACCCAGGGTGGCTAATAGGGATGGTAAGGTCTTTTAGCATTCCCGGGGGTAGATAAAACCCACTGACCGAGCTCGATCAATAGTAGGACACTCAACGGAATTCAACCCATGAGGTGGCCTGGACGTCAATCCACTGCTCGAAACCATCACCTGTTCGGCCTTTTGTCTTGCGAATAGATGGTACGCGCTTTTTAATCGCCTAAATATCTTTCTTACTCACTAATTCATGATTACAGTGGTGAAAACTCCAATGGACTGCGTCAGGCTAACCGTCCCTTGATGCCATCAGGTATTACTGCCCATATATTTGCTACGGATGGTGAGTGTTCTGATCGTTACGAATTTCCTATCTGTACCGTCGCTCTCTGTTTTCCCGAAGCCCTGCTGTCGCTGAGTATATTGTATTTGAGGGTTCAGCCTGTTATAGCCCCAATGAAATATTTCATTCAATTTACGCTGTGACCAGTCATGTGCGGAGTCAACTAGTGCCTTACGTATAACACAACCATGGACAAACCTGTCCAACCCACGCTCTTCCAAGTTCCCCATAACCCTATCGCCAGCAATCTCTCAGAGGATGAGACGATCCCATTGATTCCTCAATTCGGAAACGGCGGTTGGCACTCCTGAGGGTGTCCATCATGTTTACAAATGCGACGAATACCGTTATCAATGGAGGGAACTTCACGGTAAACGATAGCAGGAGATGTGAGGCTCTTTACCTCAACCATAAAAATACTGATAGCAATTCATAGTGATGGAGCTCCTACAGCGACATGTTGCTCCAGGTGCATTTCACAATTCTGGCGAACGTTATGACCCACCCAAGTGTCATCCACACACACGGAGGGCGGTTTTGACAAACATCATGGACTATGGAAAGCCGGACAGTCTAAAGCCGGACAGTCAAGCTCGTTTTTGGAACGGGATGTCCCGACCATCAGCGTCGGCGTGTGATGCCGTTGCCAGGGACTTCGAACACTTCATTTTCAAAGTAAAAATAGTAATGTCTATGTAAGCAACGTGCCACTTGCTTGCTAAATCATGTCATACCGTGTCCACAACCTACCAACTTCGTCTGAAATTTGAACTACACTCTATCTACACCATAGGGAAAATAAATATGTAAAAAAATCTTATAGACGGTCCCTATAAACTGAGAAACTGAGGGATTTGACTCACGTAGTCCGAAATAAAACAAGGGTAAACAATGCGCTGTGCCACAGCCGTGAGTCCAGCTCATTCATGTCATTCCATCACTACAACGCACTGATTTCTTCTCAAAATCTTAATCTGTATTATCTATACTATAAGGAAGATACCCATGTAAAAAAACCACAGATCACATCCAGTCATTAGCCATCAACTTGAAGCATTACCTTATCTATAATAAGGGTAACATGAAATAAGCGCCGATGATAGAATTGGGCTGCATCAATTCTTCCAAGTCAGCAGCACTTGTACGGTCAACAACCCCCAAGTCTCATTTGATAACTCAAGGTCATTTAAGGATGGACAAAGTGTAGAGAATCATTTTTGAATGTTTCAATGCAGTGTCAGAAAGATATTGGCTCAGGAACAAATGAGCCCTCAGGGATTCCAGACACGATTGGGGAAATATATGGCAATAACAGAAAGCCCCAATCTCTTGACCATGACAGGACACATTTGATGTGCTCAGGAAAACGCTTCAGAAGGGCTTTGAGAATTTGGGGATTACTACAATCCCAAGTTTGTTGTATTTGAATACCATGCTGCACTTAATGTCATGAGTGCCGACTGCGACACAAACCTCTGCAAGTTTGAATTGAGTAAGAAGGAATGGGGTATGGCCACCGAGCTATGTGAGGTCTTACAAGTATGTGTTTTTTTCTCTTTATTTTTGTGAACGAACTAATCTACTTTAACATCCGATTTTCAAGCACAGCACCCTCTTTTTTTCATGTGATACCCCCAATATTAGGCTTTAGCACTGTTGAATCAGTCATGGACCATATCGACGAGTACTTAGCAACATTATGGGATTGCAATGGGTAAGCTACTTCGCCTTTATTTTATTCATACTCTTTAACTTTGTCTAGTTCTCCACCCCCGCCATTAATTCAAGAAAGCAGGATGGGAAGAAGATTGGATCGAGGCTGCGCAAGACATCATTTGCGCCTCTCATTTCAATTCACCTTAAACTCGTAGCTAACCTATCCATCAGCGCTCATCCTCTACCAAAAACATCTTCGACAATTTGCCAGCGCTTTCTGCCCTCTTCAATCCGACCTTCATGATGAACTTGATCGTTATCTCAGCACTGACCCAGAGCACATTACTGATGCTCTCGCTTGGTGGCACGAGAAGCGGCTGATTTATCCTGGTCTTCATCGGATGGCATTGGATTATTTGACTATTCCAGGTGAGTTTAGCCGCTAGTTCAATTCTATTCCCTACATTTGGTGACTATTAT
>Ga0307513_10000359_pt1 | contig 66557 bp, 63 predicted proteins | sample 15_EM_MG_FD_202174 | JGI IMG/M metagenome (GOLD analysis project Ga0307513, IMG submission 202174) | Populus trichocarpa ectomycorrhiza microbial communities from riparian zone in the Pacific Northwest, United States - 15_EM | ecosystem: Host-associated > Plants > Roots > Unclassified | place...
TCTTCTTAAACCTTTCATAACTGGCGCACTATTCCACTCCTGTTATCCTAATGTCCCTCTTGCCTAACCAGCTAAATCCCCTTTGTCCACCGGAAGTCCCGCTCGGCGACCATTCCACTTCTCTTACCCTAGCGCCTCCTTTGCCGAACCAGCTAAATCCCCCTATTAGGTTCGGCTTTCTATCACACAATTTTTCTCTCAGTGTTTTGCATTTTCATTGGGCAAAAGGAGGAATGCTTGTTGACTTCAGACCGGTTTGGAATTTATGTTTCATGTGTTCCCCACCCGGGAGAAACACGCATGCTGGTACTGCTTCTGGAATCTTTCCTGCGAGAGGAACGGAAGGTTTTGCATCCTTCAGCCCTTCTCCGAACCCGCCCAGTCGGAATTGCTTTTATATAGACTTTATTTTATTTTTCCCGTAGAAGCTCCTCGTGCGAAGGAAGGGCTGGGTGGATGGGCGGTCGGAGGGTGCTGAGGATTGGGAGATAAAAGGGCCTCCGTTCTATCATGATTTCCTGCAGTTCTCAACTACTTAGATACCTAAAGCTCTATATTTCTCTAAAGCCCAAGCAAACATGGTTTCCCAAGGAACAGTCCTCATTACCGGTGCAAATGGCACACTCGCGACAGCTCTCGTGGAGAACCTCCTCATCAACCATCCCCAACACCCTCTTCTATTAGCAGTCCGGAATACATCCGATTCCGATGTGCACACCAAGAACCTTCGCCGTCTCTCTTCCCACCACTCCTCTACCCCCGTCCACATCGAACCTCTAGACCTTTCCTCGCTTGCCTCGGTTCGAACATTCACAACCACTGTCACGTCCTTGATATCCTCTGGCACCATACCCCCGCTTGCGGCAATCGTCTGCAACGCATTCGCCTGGAGCCTTAATAGCGGAATGCAGTTCACAAAGGATGGCTATGAGTCCACATTCCAAGTCTGCCATCTCGGCCACTTCCTACTCGTCCTGCGGCTCCTCGCCTCAATGGAGAAGGCCGGCCGGGTAATCATAATCGGCTCGGAAGAGCACTCGGATGAAAAGCCTAGCCTGATAAGCCCTTATCGCCCTGGGATCCCGGAAAAGGTCGAGGAGCTTGTCAAGCCTGCCCCTGAAGATGCGAAAACCACCTTCCATAGAGGCTTCACAAGGTATGCTACTGCGAAACTATGCCAGACGATGTTCATGTACGATCTTGGAAGGCGGCTTTCTGAGGTATGATACCCATTTTCCACCTCTCTCTTTGAATGACGTAAATCTAACAAGACTTAGGATCCAAAGCTCTCTGGCATTACAGTATCGGTACTTGACCCCGGTGGCATGCCTGCATCCCGCTGCTTTGCCGAACACCCTACAATCGTGAAGCTACTCATGAACTACATCTTTGCCCCAGCAGTGTACCTGCTCAGATACGTCACTGCCAAGTTCCGCACTCCTTGGGATGCAAGCACTGATGTCATGGATGTTGCCGTGGAAGATCTTGGTAAAGTAGGTGGGTATTACGTTTGTAAGAGGAAGACAGATGGAAGCTGTGCCAGCCGGGATGAGATTTTACAGGGCGTCCTGTGGAGGAAGAGTGTCGAGTGGACAAGGTTAGAGAAGGGGGAGACAGTCTTGGGGTCGACATTTGCTTAGGGTTATCCTTTTTTTATCTTTCAGTGGAGTTACATCTTTCCTTTGTGTGTTTTCTTGTTAGATGATTGGGGGGGTTTTTTTTTTGTTTGCTCTGCTTCGCTCTCTAGTTTCTAAGCTTCTCATTTTCGCTGGGAGAGATGGTTTTTTTATCTTGGTTCTTGGTGTCTCAACTTGCTTCGGCTCAATTTTCCTGCTTGGCTACTCTCGGGCGCATCTTTATACGATTCGTACTGTACATCCGGCTAAATGATTATCTGTCAAAATGCTGCCGGGGTCCATTATGATCGCGGTTACCCAATGCCCTTGGATACGGCAACGGCATCTAGTATTTTACCCGCCGATCCGCATGCTTCTGTATCAAGACTCCACCCTCTGTATACCTGTTGACTCCTATGTTGTGACCAGCAATAGTCACTATAGCCCCTTTCTAACCTAGAGTTTTTGTCGACAGAAGCCGAATTACGGTATACTTTTAAAATCGAGAAGCAGTTGTGGTTATATATGACAGTGTGAGCCGCTTGGACTTAGTGCGATCTCTATTCTGGATTTGGCCTGATACGCTCCTGGAATACAGGTGGAGGTCAAGGCCGGAACGCTTCATGGGAGATCACTCGTTTTATGAAAATTTTAACCCCTAACAAAATGTTCCAAATTCGGGATGCTCCCTGCTTCATGAGATGTTTGTCCATGGAACTTGGGGGCTTGATATAGTGCTTGGGATATCTTTTCCTGCTTCTTCCTATCCCAAGTTCTTCCTAAATTCACGCCTTTCAACCTCAATGTTTCCGCTTAGATTTGAGTGGAGACTAATTCAGAATTTACTATAGCTTGCTCCGAGATACCGAATTTCTGGAGGACAAGGCGGCAACGTTTTCCCTGAACTCCTATAATGAGAATTCATCTTGGGGGAATGAAATATTGCTTGTTACGGCTCATGTAGCGTTGCCGTGGCGGTACTTGGCTACGCACCCTGTTTTCATCCTGGGTAGATACACATCTCTAGCTCTGCCTTTAGCTAACATCTCTACAAATTGCGTGGCTTCCGGGCTAGGGTTTCTGTCCCTTAGTAGTTCTCGATCTTGTCTAAAAAACCCAAAATGGGATGCGCTGCGACTGATGGAGGGGGTTTTTTTTAAAATAATAATAATAATAATATCGGTAGGGTGGCATGGGTAAGATTTTAGTTTCTTGTGGCCCCTCTCGAATTGTGCTCGGTCTGTGATTTTTCCTTTAGGTGAGCTCGGGCATTAGCGGGGGTTGGATATGGAGAGATTGCGATGAGGCGGGCTGCTGGAGTGGGCGGTGGTGTCGTGGGGGAGTGGGGGGTGGGGGACTCAGGATTGATGCCAGCAGGGTGTGGTTAGTGTTCTTAGTAGACTATGAAATACTCGAATACTTAAAACTTGAGCAAGCTATGGATGGTGTCCGTTTTTGAGAAGAGCAGAGTTTGTGAGAACTGTCGGATGGAGCATAGCTCCCCAGGGATCGTCCGGTGTGTTGTCAAACGAACACCTCGCGCGGGTATGATATAGTGGGGCTATGGTGGCTCATAGAGGCGTCACACTAATGAATATATCCAAGTGTAGATGGTGAAACCCCATTTTCTGCTTGTCTAGAGGTTTAGAACCTATACTTTTATGAGGCTATTAGCAGACTTGGAGGGGGGGATGGCCTAGGGAGCTTAATTGGGAGGTCTTTGTTAAGGGGGAAAATCTGTTTATAACACATGACTAGGGCTAATTTTGTCCTGGAGGGGCTAGGAGTCGCTTAAGATGGAGGAGTAGGTTATAACGTTTTGGGGATTAGCGACCTCTTGTAAATGCAACATTTACGACTTGATCTTGGATCCTATTCGGGAGCCGATGAGCCATGGATAAGCTGATCGTGGATGCTTTGAGGCATCTCAAATAGTGCCTTATGCCGAGGGAGCACATTTGGGACTGTGACTAGACCACGAGGTAAAAAAGGGAAAAGTGACCTCGGCTCTGAATTTTCGTAATAGGTCTTGCTCCGTCTCAAAGGCTATTTTTTAGACACCCCATATGTCCCCATCGGAAGAGAAGGGTCTTTGGATCGTGCCTGGCTTGGGTGGAGGGTTACGGACACCGATGACAGAGTCAGTTAACAGATTCATCCAGCGTTGGAATAGCGTTTTCCCTCCATCAATAGATCTATACCAATCCGATCAGTCCATATTGCCGGGGAATGAGTGTGGTGTCATGGATGGTATGGTGGCAGGATCCTACAAGTAGATCAGGTTTCCCATAACTAGGAAGATACTATGTCTAAGTTAGTGCGCTACCCCACTGTAATGGGATTTTGGTCCCGTGGGCTTTCTGATATTGGATAGGCTCGGCCGGTGAGCTAGTGTTTGGGCATGAATTTCCACTCTGGTGGGTGCAATGGGGGAGATTTAGGTGAGATCTTATGCAGAGCAAAAGCTGGAGGTGGGCGTGAGAGCTAAATTGGGGGGTTGGGATTGAATGATATATCTCTGATTTCAGAGGAGAGCAGAATGAATCTGGGGCGGATACTCTTATGGCTTGGTATATTTATCAGGTTGGAGGCCTAAAACATAAGTGTCAAGGTTAAATGAGTGAACTGTATTACTTGCTTCAGGGTCATAAGCCTATTTAGGGATGGATATAACGTGGTATTTGCTTAGTGGCGTTCTGGTCCTCATGACAGATCACTCGCCCATGAATAAATGCACACTCCGGGGCCTCATGTCAGTGGCGACATAAATAGCAAATGCAGTGGGGGAAATGTAGAAAATATGCTATGTAGCAGCTATCTGAGAGCCCGTACAAGTCCCCCAGCAGCCTGTGATAGCCGTACGTAGGTTGGTGAGGCTTGAAGTTCTTTCTTTCGTCGATATGACTATGGCGTGCTGCAAATACTACGTGCTACCTCTGAAAGAAGGGCTTGAGTTTTAGCCAAGCAGTACGGCAGATACTTCGGCAGAGTGTTTGTGATGGGAAGTTTGACCTCTACAGCGATATCAATTTATGGGTAAGGGGTGGGGCATCCTAGTGATCCGCTGCGTTCTGGGTTGATCGGAGGGATTGGCTTGGTTTGCAGAGATTTACCGATCTCAACACCCCACGCTAAACGGAGCCGGCCCACCAGGGCTTGGCCAAAAAGGTTGGGGGACTTTGAGCCGCAAGATAAGGATTAGAGGTGCCGATCGATTAGCAAGAGTGGAAAAAGGGGATGTTACATGAGGCCATCGACTTTGAGCAGTTGAACTGAGTGATTGTCAGCTGGCCATGTTTTTGCGGCGTCTATTAAGGTTGTGCTGTGCAGTACAATGCCGAATGACTAAAGGAGGAGAAAGAATTAGGGCTTTTGGAATACTGGTATTTCTTTTTAGGAGACTCGTATAAGTGAATATATTGAATTGCGTACTGGCATTCATCTTCATCTACGGGATCAAATATTCAGACCCTACTCCTTTAATCTAGCCTTCAAGTGTCTGCCAAGATAAGAATTTCTCGACTGATGCAACCTGTCTCTCAATTGCCCCACCTAGCCCTACCGATCCTTTGCTCCGACCTTTCTTTTGACTACACCCGAGTCCCGAGAAGATCTGCCGTGAAAATTGGGGAAATCCACTATCTCTGCCAGCCCTGCAATCTCCGCATTCTGAGACAACAGCTCCTGAAAAGATCAGTGTTTTCCTGGCCGTATGATCGGCACTCAGGACTTACCGGCATTGGATCTACCGGTATCCTGGGCTGGCGGGCTGATTTCCGCTGACAATATGGTAGTGGATTGCACGAGCCTTTGCGATATACAAAGAACCTCTATCCGAGACTGCTAAGGCATTACGAAATTTTGTGCCGCCCCTGCTTGTGTCTGAGATACCGGTTAATAAGCAATCTTTTGTTACTTACTTACTCCGATCTTGGCGGTAGAATTCCCTGGCATCCCCCCCTCTCTGACCAAAAATGGCCCATTTTTAGGACTTGCAACTTGTCTGAAAGAAATATAGAATTAATGGGATCGGTGCCGTACTGCCGGCGATTGCCCAGGCTTTCTGGGAGAAATTATGAGAATTTTCCCACTCCATTATGAGAGCTGAGAGCTTGGGATCCAGATGGGGTCTTGCTGCGATGTGCCTTTTGTATGGGAAACTCATAATATTAGAGGTACCTTTTGCCCACCATCATTATCTCCGATATTGCACCATGGGCATTAACTAACAAAGCCTGTCACTTATGGGTAATAAATATCTAGACGGCTCTAAAGGCTCTGGTAGATTTTGAAAATTTCCTGCAGTCAACAAAGCTGAGATTTTGTGAAGCGAAGATGCTGATTTTGGTGTAAAATGGGGGGGGGGGGAGTCGAGGAATTTTGCCGCCAAGATCGCAGATGTGCAGACTTTAGGCCACAGCTAATATTAGCTATGTGATCGTACCTGCGCACACTCTCGCTGAAGAATGCTGAGGCAGCACTTTTGTGCTCCACATCAAGCTCTCGTGCCGTGTCACGCGTCGCGGTCGAGGTACCGTATCGATACTGGTGACACGCATTTAGCCGCCTGAAAAAAATCACAATAAGCCTATTTAAACTCTTGGCACAGGGGGCTTTTCAGCCTCATCTTTCTGTTCATTTTGGTTAGACGGCTGGGCTGAACCTTGATTTGTACCGTAGGTTGTTTTGAACAACGACAACGACTTAGGTACCTCTGAGCGAACGAAGGGCGAAATTCTAGCTTCGGCCAGTTGCAGAAACTCCAGAGATAGTTAATCGGTTCACTAGTCTAGTGCGCTTCCTTGTCGGGTGTGGAGTTCTGGGGTAGGGTATCGCGGTACATAGTCATATGAAGACAGGCTGGAGGTAGCGCAAGTATCATTAACAATCGCACAAAAAGCTTACATCCCCACCTCATTTACCCGTTTGTTTGTTGGACTACTGAAGTAGACTCGATAGAGTAGACAAAAGTACATAATGAAGCTTACGGCACTCTTCCCGCTCGTTCTCTCCTTGGCGGAAACTGTCCTGACCAGAAAGATCCCGCAAAATCTTCAATCCTTCCTCGACGAGTACAAAGTCCGTGTTTACAATTCCCGCATACCTCCCCCGATTGATCCGACGGGCTGAAACTGGTGACCTCTGCAGGGCGGAAAATGTCCAGTAGAGCTAAAATCGGGCTTCCGATTCTCGGAGAATCAGGCCAAGTCGGCGAGGTACTGCACAACCACCGACCGTAGGTTCCTCTGGCTCGCCGGCCCCAAATCCCTCGCCGATATGGACGTCGATTGCGACGGCTCTAACCGCTCCGCCGGGGGGTGCGCGAACGACCTAACGGGGCAGGGTCTGACCTCGTTTAAGGACGGAGTGGCGAAATTCGGGATAGAGGACCTGGACTCAAATAAGCATTCCTACATCGTGTTCGGGAACCAGCAGTATTCGCCCTCGTTCGAGCCGACACAGTACGGAGTGCCGGAGTTGGGTCTTGCTGTGGTGGTTTGTGGGGACCAGTTCGTACGTTTGCATTTTCCCTCTGGTTAGCTTGCGGGTAAGGGATCGGGGCTTAGGCTGAGGTGCGGACGTGGTCTAGTTCTATGCTATCTGGGGCGATACGAACGGTGGTACGCTGGTTGGTGAAGCGAGTATTTCCTTGGCGACCGCTTGCTTTGGCCAGGGTATTACGGGGAATAGCGGACACTCTGACAGTGATGTTTTATACCTTGTTTTTACGGGGAATAGAGCTGCGGTGAATTCCACTGTAGACTGGTAATAACTAACCCCTCCCGACTACCCTTCCTTGGGGGGGGCTGTCGTTACTAACGGCCTCTAGGAAAGCAAAAACGTTCCAAGACTTTGAAGGTTCCCTGGAACCAGTTGGGAGGCCATTACTCGAAGAAGTGTGCGTATAGCCCATTCACTCCTTTCCAAAGCCTAGCTTTAGTGTGCCCATTGTGTTCTCTTTTTTCTCACCCCCCCTGCTATTGGAACGCGGATTAATGGAAATGGGGCTATAGATGTGCCGGGTATGCTGACGGGGAAGGGTGTCCCGGAGGAGATGGTTCGCCCACTGGCTCTACTCCCCCTGGGTCTTCGGGAACTAATGGCCGTGGGGGAAAATCAGGGAAAAAGTCTGCCGGCGCACGAGTGATCTGGGGTGATGCTCTCATCGGGTACCCGCTTGCGTTTGTGTTATGTGCGGTTGGGGGATGGGTCTTTTTTAGGATTTTCTAGGTTGGGCGGATGGGGGGGGGGGGATTGTGAGTCACCTCTTGAGTCGAGGTTAATAATTGTTGTCACAATGCATCTAGGGCTGGTTTAGTTGGATTAGGTGCGTGATGGATGGATGGCGGATGTGAGGTATTTAGTGGGAGGGAGGGGTGAGGGTTGCGAAAGGCTGATGTTCTGCTATTTATATAAAACGGGGTTGTTTTCTGTAATGTACGTGTGCCTGCGGTAACTGGAAGCGCTTTGGCACTGTGCCGTTGTCACGCTCTTGATCAATTAGATAGGCGATCAAGCACTTCTACAATAGAGAGACACTAGGTCTTCGATAGTGAGGGCTACTTACTGTCCATTTGCCTAGGGCATAAGCTCGCAAAGCTGTCCTAGACGGAAACTTGATCTCCCGAGTCAAGTACTAGTACTGTGCACCCGAGTGATGAGCGATGTTCTACGAACAAAAATGTGTTTTTCCAGCGGTTCAGTATCCGAGATTTAAGGCACTATTGCCCAGTATTATAACAGCGTGATTATTCAGGAACGATAGCGCCTAATACCCACGACTTTTTCAGCAGGGTCTTCAAGATATATCGTGTTACGGGAGTTGTTATTCTCCATAAGGCTGCTAATATTAGGAGGTGGTAATCATATCAAACAGGCGAGATTAACCATCGCAACCCCCCACCGTGGAATACTCAACGGGCTAAACGACTTGTGTGATGCCCACTCAAGGATTTAAACCTCCAACCCCACCTGGGCCGTTACTAGTACAGACCACCCCCTTTAGATCCCCCAAAGCGCACTCCCAATCCCCAGAGCCATGCCCAAGAGCCTAACAATTCTCCCAAAATCCCCGCTCCCAAGGGCACTACTCGCCTGTTCCCCGTGTCTGAACTTGAGCCCTCTCTCTTTCTCTCCGCCCCTCCCCTTCTCGGTTTCATTAGCAACCCTCGCCAACATCTCTAATAAGTCCTCAAATTCCTTCGGCCACTTGGTAAGCACCTTATCTCCGCATCTACAGAGCAGTTCCTTCACCTTCTTCTCCTCCTTCTTCCACTTCTTCTCCTTATCTCTCTTCTCCTTCCACTTCTTCATGGATTCCCTGGGCTCGCATTTATCGCAGCCCTTCGGCCGCTCTCTCTTCTCTGAGCGGATTGCATCTTTAGCCTTATCGGTGCAGAAAAGGGTCCAGTTTCGATAGTAGTAAGTGCTTATTATTGAGTCATCTGCCATGGTGATGTTACTGCTGCTATTGGTATTGTAGTCATCGTCGTTATTTTTGTTTGGACAGAAGGCGGAGAGTACAGTGGTTGTGGTAGTTTGTAGTGAGATTATGGGTTGAGTTGTTGTCGTTGAGGTTATGGTGGATGCCGCCGAGGGGGGCGGGGGTGGTGGGGTGGCCTGTCCAGGAGGGTTAGCTAGGAGTGGGGGTGAACTAAGGCAGGGAGCCATTGGGGCATTTGTGGGAGTTGGAGCTAGCGCACAAACCTTTGCTTGTTTAGACTCAAGGCGGGGACTTGGGTTCTTTGATGGGAGTGGCGTTTGTAGTAGCGGCAGTGTAGACACCCTTTGTGAAGGCAGATCCGACGAAGTGGATGATGGTTCGTCTCGATCATCCTCGCCCTCGCCCTGGTTCCAATCTTTGTTTCTCCAACCCCTATGATTTCTTCTCCTTTCTAGCCCTCCCCCATCATTGTTGCCAGCTTCACCGCCGCCGTCGCCGGCCTCACAATCAGCGCCCAGCGTTCTCCCACAAAACCTTTGTTTTGCACCTTCTAATTGTGACCTTAACGATTCGTCATTTGGTCCAGAAATGCAGTTCTGGGCAAGGCTAGTACAATCCTCCTTTCTCTCCTCACGGCCCCTGTTGTCACCTTCACTAAAGATCGCTGAAAGCCCTTCGTCTGAAATCTTTGATCTCACCTTGGGGGGACGTTGCGTAGAAGCAAGGCTAGTGGCGAGAAAGCATATTGCCAGAAGGGTGCGTATGAACATGAGTATAAACTCTTTTAGAATGAGCCAAAGATCCGCATGCGTGATGATGGTGAGGACGTACTAAGACTTGGTCGTGAGTTTAGAAAAAGGGTCAAATACTAAGCGGGGAGATACGGTAACGACCGGCGTCCGAGAGTGGGCAAATTAATTGACTACGCACTGGGGGGAAGCCTCATTACTATACTGGCTGGTTGAAGAATGTATTCGATAGGGCACAAGAGCATAATCGGAGCACGAGCTTCAAACTGGGTTTCGGCGCTTCAAGGGTAGCCTTAGGGGACGGCCCTTGGGACACTAGGCTCGTGGTCTAAGGCTTCTGAGACGGGGAGGTGGTGCTTTGCCATATATATGTAAGTTATGGGTGGAGATTTGTCGGGAGTGGTGGCCTTAGAGGGGCATCAATGCGACTGAAGGGAGCATAGCACTAGTGTGGACAAGGTTTAGCCTAGGCGAGATATCAACTTCGCATTTCGGCCATTATCCTAATACCGGTAGAGAATACCTACCTCAATTATTCATCGCGCTTGCCACTCACCTCTCACCTATCCCCGCAGTAACCCTAGGTCGATAGCACACCTTATTTTCCTTTGTTCATATGCTAGCAACCCCCAAATTGTGGGCATTACAGCTACCACAGTACAGTGCCTGTAAACAGTGGTGCTATTTCTTAAGAATTCCATCTAATCGTTCACTATGTCTTATATGCCTTCTCCTTTCCGCTTTCGGTAATCTCCGAGGACACGCATAAGTTTGGACCTGCGCCAACCCAGTGAGTTAATGCGCCCACGGGACATCCCACGTGGGCCATGGTGTTTCATACGCGATCAGCGTTATTGGAAACCTTAAATCTTCAATGGACTTCATCCTTGCGACAGTTCAGATATATGGCAAATCATGCTTGGGATGTTCATGAGATAGCTTGTGATATTGATATTTTGCCCCAAACTTCAGGATTGACGCACCTCTCTGAGATCAATGCTAGTTTCGAATACTCCGTCTGAAAAGCAAGAGTGAGATTGGGAGTCCTTCTTTCTCTCAAGGCTGCTATCAGCATTTGGGCTTAGCTGAGGAGACCCTTGTGGAATCAGTACGGCTTCAAGTTGGTGAAGTGCAGGGTGTCAATTTATAGAATTTGTGTCAAAATTGGAAGTGAGGCTCTGCTGGGTGGCCCTTTTTGTGCCTTCGTGTCTTTTAAGGAAGAGGACAAGTATGTGGAGGCTTTTCCTCGGGATCTACTTTTGCAAATTTCGGAGATCAAGTAAAATCACATCACACCTCTTCTTGAGCTAGCCTTAATCATCAACCATGGAGAGGAAGACCACGGGCATTCTAAGGGTAGAAAGTGAAACGGGCTAGGGCCTTAGAAGGGTACGGGAACATTGACGATGTATGCCGTACCCGCTTAAAAAATCATAGTTGCTACGAAACTGATGCCTAGACGGCAATATCACATCCCACGAGACCAACAATAGACTTGGGGGGAGGTTTCAAGACGATTTCACAGCAGTGGGGTCTGAATATCGTGAAATCTGTTGCACGAGTACAACCATTTGTAGATCGCTACCAAGGCAGTCCTCCAATCCTCGGGCTCCGAAACCAAGGTTCCTGGGAAAGATTAGTGTTTTCCTGACGTGGTATAACTAGGGTTCTCTGGGAGAGTTGGATCTTATTGACTGTACTCAAACATTCTCAATTCTTTTAACTACATCATGTAAAACCAAACCTATCGTAAGCTAATGCTGTAATTTAGGCCGGTGATCTACTCGAGAATTCCAGGAAATTTTACGGTAATTTTTTTCAAGTCAATATTATTGGTTTAGGCACCTTATGGCGTGAAACACTTCCCCGAGGATGAACCTCTGCGTCCGGGAATTATCTAATAGATAGACGAAACCACAAGCCACTTGGGCACCCCCGCTCGGGTAGGTGCTGATCGGTTGATTCCGTAAGAGGAAATCACTGCTGATCTCTTTAGTTGCAAATTTGTCGGGTTTACCATAACTTAGGAAAGTTTCCTACTGAGTACTAGCCGCCCGAGTAAGGGAAGTGCTCAGGCGGCTTGTGGTTTCGTCTACATCAATGCCTCAATTGCTGGTACCCCGTCATTTGTCATACTTCTACAGTACTTGGGAGGTTCGGCTTGCTCGTTTCCAGCACGGTCGGCCCCACCCCCGAAGCTCTTAGCTACTCGTACACGGAGAACAACAAAACCCAGGACTTGCAATCGGCCGGATTCGTAAGATTCTCACTTGTCCGGGAGTGCCCTAGTCGCGGTTATATCTGTCAAAAGCAGAAAAGAACGCTCCCATAAAACAGGGGATCAGGGTGGAAAAGTAACTCTTGAGTTTCTTAGGAAGATGAAAACTCTATGAGCCTCACTCATATAAATAGTTCCCTCCAAGTACTAGACAGTCATGCAAATACAAAGGGGCGTTGGAAGTGATAGCTAGAATCCCATAGTCGTTAGGGTATGATAGTTAGTTTGGGGTACGACCGGTTTAGGGTCGTGACTGCCACTTGTGGGGTTTTTCCCATCGTGTGGGTTTTTCCAGTTTAGTGCGTTTGTGCGCTCTCTTCTGTATTTAAGTCTGAGCTACCAGTAGAGAGCTTCCTGTATTGTACTGTACATCGAACATCACACATACCACAACCACCACTTACGTGCTTTTCTCCTGGACTTCGCGCCGTTACCTACGCTACCCCAGTCATCATTGGGTCGTGAGCGAGCTGCCATCAGAGTGTCGCCAACAGGAAGGAAAAGAACACAAAAGTGGGGTAAGAGGTGCTTGTATGGCCCAAGTAGCGAAGTAGCTAGTGATGGGAAGGGAAAAAGCAAAGATAGGATGTGGATAGAAGGACTGGAAGACTCCAGTAGAGTGATAACCAATGAGTCATTACTCTATCCACCATAGGGCTCCATGCCTCCTGCCCCCCTCCCAACGAACTAACTCACAAATTCATATGGTACATAATTTTCGGTCTACTCTCATCATTCTCAAACTTGACCACTGTAACCCCTTTGACAAAGATATTAGACTCGCCAATCTGAAGCTACTGAGATCAGCGGGAGGAATGACTAGGGCGCAAAATAAGTGTTAGGGATAATGTGCTATAATGGAGACAAACCTTCCCGTCACCACCGCAGACATCAATGGTTTTACCTTATTGAATTCTTTTAAGCTTGTTCTTATCCGTTCTCGCCTGAGTAACCCAATCCCCATTTTTATCCCCACCCCCCCAACCCCGCAATCCCATCCCTCACCCGCCAACCGCTCTATCTCCCGCCCCTCCTTGGGCTCACACCTCTCTCCCAAGATCCCTACTTTGTCCCTTATTGCTCCCATCAGCAAACCCTTCACCAAAACTCCACAACAAGCAAGCAAACAACCCTTTCCTAACCCCGCTATCAAGGGGAAGTGTTTTTTCATAATATTATTAGCACGTGCCTAAAACGATACCATTGACCTAATAGATGATGGTCTTGTGTATAAATTAATCTAGATTTAAAAACAGAAAAAACTCAGGCTCTGTTCGGCACCTAGGAGATATGGAATTTTTCTGACTTTTGGCATTTTCTTTTGGAAAAAAAGACCCCCGAAATATTGAAATATTGAAACATTATACATTTTTAATTGTATGATAGCTTAACTTAACTTACACACCATTAGCGGATTTTTCTTTCCATTGAAATAGTCAGAATGGCATCTACTATCTGGATATGTATTTTTTACACCTATTGCTCAAAGAGGCTTGAGTTTTAGCAAAAACTAAGGAGATACTCGAGCTGGCTGCAGATGCGGAGGGGGAGGGGGTGGGAGATGGTGACAGGGGTCTGAATTGGAGAATATTCTCTATACGTTAGCCGCTATATAAACACATTAAGGTAAGCTAATGATAGCCTTTACTCGCGATAAAAAAGAGACTTTTGCTCAGGAGTAGCCTATCCCAGTCACAGAGGGAAATTCCTCAGAGAAACTGAAACGGCCTCTCCAAAATGTCCAGCGGGCCATCCTCATAATGAGGAAGGACTCCAATGGCATCGTCTCTGTGCACCTCAAGGGTCGCCGTGTTTCGGGCCTCCATTACCCCTGGCTACTAATTGGCTAGTTAATTCAACTAACTCTCTCACAGATAGAATTTCGGAAGAAAAAAACAAAGAAAAACTTACCGCCTTGGCCAACACATCTACCTGCTCCGCGTTCGCACACCCAAACTGCTGGAACCTCTTCTGAAGACCCAGTATCATTTGAACCCGACTGTCTTGCCCACCTTTGCACAGCATTGAAAACCACTGCCGCAGCAATTTGGGGGCTGCATCGGTCCTTTTCCAATTGCACAATCGTCTTCTGGGGGTGGTTTCCTTCTTGCTCACTTTCTTAAACTTCCTCTTCTAGTATGCAGCTTCCGCCTCCAACTCCTCGATCCTCCGGTGGTGAGCAAAAAAAGAAAAGCTTTTTCGGCCTTTTATCCTCCTTGCTCGCTGATGGTAGGGGAACGCTGGACTTGGAAGGCATCTCTGTTGTTGCCAAGTGGTAGTTTGGATCGGGTTTGGGTTGGGGTAGGAGTGGGGAGGTGGCTTGTGTGGGTTTCGGCTCGGGTCAGTGAAGGGGGGGGATATGGAGGCTGGTGGGGTATTAAGGGTGGTTTTTATCCTCCCAATAGTGTTAGGATCTCGCCACCGCGTTATGGGTGACAAGGCTCATTACGAGGCAGAGAGGCGTCACAAGTCCCATTATAGAAAAATACAGCAATCATCCCGAATTGTATATTCCTGTTACTAGGACAATAAGAAAATACCAAGAACTTCCTTGATCACGGAAACCATTCCGGAGAATCTAATACAACAGTGGAGTTCCACTTTGCCTCCAACAGAGTGATCCATCCTCCACTCTAGCTCCAAATATTTCCCACCCCATCGAATTTTTCCCTGCTGTGAGCAAGAGATTTCCGATATTTGGGCACATGAGATAGAGCTTTGCTGTGCTGCTTCAAGTTGGCTGGCATGATAGCCCCGCGGTTTTTGACATGACAAAAAGTGTTTACTACGGCAGCGTAAGTGGCCAAGGATCTAGAGGCCATTTTTCTTAGAGTGAGGGTGGGGGCGTCTTGGACTGGCGGCAAGAATCTCCCCTTCTAGAGGGCTAGGGGAATTTCGCCCATTGAGCATTTTTTTGATCTCGCTGCCGACGGGATCGCGGGAGATTTTTGCTTTGAGGGCAGACGGAACTGGTGGGGCGAGTTGGTTGGTGCGAGTGATAATCCGTGTTTGCATGGAGGGGGGGTTGCGTGACTTGATTTCCGCGAGTTTCATGGCGCCCTTGGCTTCGGGAACTATGGTGAAGTCGAAGTGTGAAGCAAAGCCAACTAGGCAGAGGATGCGAAAGGGGTTGCCGATGGAGGTTTCTTTCAGGAGTGGTGGGGCGGGGATTGTGCGCACTGCAATGTCTTGTAGGCTGGGGCTTATGAAGTCCTCCACTAGTTTAGTATATAAGTTAGCTTGTAAAAGAGGGCATTGATGGTGTAATAACTGCGGAGGGCATCCTTTTCTGGGGTTCCAAATTCCTAAGGGGGCGTCCAATATCCTCCCATGTCAAAGTTGAAGATAAAGTGGAACAAACCATTGCTAAATCTGACCCTCTCCAAAATAGGTTGCATTCCTCAGATTTACAAGGTCGATATCCAACACTAGAATCGTCGGAACAGTAGTCTCTAAATACTTAGACCACTCTAGATTGCTCGCGATCTTGTTCATACAGCACTGTTCAAAGCCTCATTTCTTCATGTTTGAACCGATGTACCCCCAAAGCCGAGTTGCGAAATTACACCCACTCACATCGATTATTCCTCCGCCGATGTCTATGCTACCAATACTGAGGAGCTTGTCGCAAGCCAAGTAACCAATGAAGCATAAAACGATTTCCCACAAGAACATCTCTCCCATCTCTTGAACAAGGTTAGCTTCTTCCTGTCGGAAATGATGAATGTTTTGGGGTTCTTACAGGTCTGCTAGGATAAACCGGCCAAATCTCCTGAGTCAACCAGGTCCTGCAGGATGGCAATGGCGGCCAATACTGGATCAGGACTACAAGAACTATTGTAGGCTGAAGGATATGTCTGATACCCACTCCCAATGTCTAGTGGGGTCACAGGGCTTGAAATTAAAGTAGCGCCAGTAGGGGAGGGTTCATCTGCTTGGGAAGAGTTGTATTCGCAAATCAGTTTTAGTGACAGTAGGCGAGAGCGAAGGGCGAAATAGGTTGCCAGTGGAGAAGTACTTGTATGGCCCTGAATTGTCCTATGGTATGCCATGTCCACTGTGCTCTGATGATAGAGTCTTCTATTCCTGCCGGTGGGAAGGCCTTTTGAGGAGTAAATAAAATCAGGTGTGCCCATTGGTCCATTCAAAGGATAGCCAATACTCAACCAGTAGGCACCTTTGTGGTCATTTATGACCGGAATCTGATTGTGTGTAGATGACCCAGGTGTTAAGGTTAATTTACCGCTATCCAGCATTGCCCGTATGGAGCTGTCAACAGTAATGAGATTCTGAAGACTATCAATCCTGTCAAGTAGGCCACCAAAAATATTGTCTGTAGCTTTAGGGCCATAGAACATTTCCAACATCTTCCAGAAGTCCAAACGTCGACAGCATTGGTGGCTTGCAAGGGAAAATGGAAAAATGTGTATAACCTCTAGGTTGAACCCATCAGTAGACCTGCGGCCGGTTATAATACATTGGTGTTGATCACGTTCTAAACAGGCTGTGATAGCCAATAGGCTGGGATGTGCTTCTGGTGCCAAGGTGTTTTTTCTACCAAGATAGCCCTGGTATGTCGAAGGAGGTATAACAAGAGAATGTGCAGGGGTCGTTGTTGCGAATCCAGTTACAGGTATAGGAAAGCTTGAAAGTCCTGACTTGATCACCTTTAGTCTTTTAATCCATAATTCCACTTCCTGTATGGGTTGGTTTAGATTGGTAGGAGTATTTTTATAAAGGTCTTGTCGGAGTTCATCGGTCAGGTACCCAGTTGAATAATTTATAATATCTCGAAGTTCAGGTCCAGCCGCTGCATGAATCGATCCGATAAGACATTGTGGGGGGTGATTGACCGGAGCTGGAAAAACATTCGGATTGAGGGAACTCATTGTCATAAATTCTACGGAGGATTGAATAAGAGAAATGAAACAGGATTGTTCAAATACTAAAGAGAGATGTATTGATACGTGGCCTGAGTAATATATAGATTTTTTTATAAAATCCATGATTTATTTCAGGAAAATCTTGATGTCACTCTGAGGTATTACCTACTTGGTATATTCAAAGGTGGGTTCGCATAGCCTATCCTCAGTTGGGTTAAGATTATCTGATCCAGCTTACAGGAAAGCTGTATTGGCTAGCGGAGGTATTCTTGGCAAAGATGCGCGAGTAAAGTCTTGGAGATTTGTTGAAAAAGGTATAGCTGATTGTAGCACTAGTCTCCGGTCGATTGATCCTCCTAATCATAGATAGTTACTTCCATACATGGCCAAATGATAGTACAAGTATGGCGACAATGAAATGAAACGATAAATACGCCAAGGAATTCACACCTAAGACGATCGCACTCAGGAGCAGGGACAAACTCTTCAATAAAAATAACTTGACAACAACCACAGTCTCTCGCTCGGGCTAGGCCATTTGGGACTGGCGTACGCCTTGAAATGTACTGCTGTTAGGTTGTTCAAGCCCAGATAGGTAATCACTCCTGTAACTTAGTTAAAAATGAAATTATTGAATCGCTCAAGGACTCCACGATGCTTGATGCTCTACTCTGTGGACAGACTAACTAACCAAGAGTGATCACAGGAGTATATATCAATGGCAAAGAGATCATATCCATCCATGAGCCACCACACTATTCCATGTGAGTCTCTCCTTCTCCCGTGAGCACTCCCGGCCAACTAAAAAAAAAAGAAACACTTTCCCACCTCCCGGCTTCCAACCCTCTTACGCTCGCCTTACAGTACTTCCTCTTTTCTCCCTCCCCCCCCGAAAGAGGTATCATCCCAAAACCATCGGGGATTCCTGCATTCCCAATGCTTTCCCGAACGCACAAACTAAATACCCAAAGCCGGAGCCATATGCCTGAATTCTAAGCACATATTCGAAGCCAATCCTAGAAGCTATCTGAATAAAGAAAGTATCATGAGTATGGCAAGCAGCACCATTTTCAACATACTACACTCCTATGTAATCTTATTGTCACATTAGGAAATATCAGCGGTAACAATCTTCTACAGCAAGGGGAGTGTCAACTTCACCAAAGCCTTCAGCACTCGTAAAGGATGATCTTGAGGCAGGATGTAGACCATAGTGGTATTTTCTTTGGGCCTTGTTCTTCTATGATTTCCTTTCCTTTCTTTTCTTGTAACACTTAATTACTATCATACTATCTTATATATCCATTAGGCTCTGGAAAATTGGATAGTCATTTACTCTTGTTACTTATACTACTATTAAGAGTTAATGGGCATTGCAGTTTTTATTCTTATCTATCCTGTATACACATTCCAGGGGTTGAAATTCTATTATCATTTGTATAAGTTGTTACTTACTTTTGACTACAAAATTATTCAATTGTATGATATAAAATACTTTATCTAGTAGTTCTCTATCATTATTTCTACCAATATGTTTTATATTGTATGGTGCTTGACCATTAACAGCTCTAACTTCAAGTGTGTTGATAGTTTGTTTTACTTAAGATTTAGATAGAATTAGTATTTTTAATTTGAATAGCAAACTGACTGATAATAACTTGTATTATGAACTACGAGCCATAATTGGATAAAGTTGGGTTAAATTGATTTTAATGCAATCTAGAGAAACTTTAAGCTAAAATGCAATAAGTACAATTCTTTCATCTATTCAGGAAAGTAGATTTTATTTGAAACTAGACTAAAGTGTTCTCATGTGATAGAAGAGAGTAGCAATAACAGGAATAGAAGATCAACCGGAAGGGCACCTTTTAAGCAGGTAAGTTACAGACTAGTTCAAAATAGGTTAAGGAGAAATTTGGTATAAAGGAGAAATGAGGATCTGTTAAGAAATATTAGGCATTATTTAGCCTTTTACCTAAGGGTAGAAAGTAATAAAAGGTAAACATTTGAAAAAAGGAGAAAAAGAAGTCCGACAAAAACCTATCATGCTACTACTAAGTACAATTAAGAAAATAAGAAGATAAAAATCAAGCAAATTGAAGTAAAAAGTGAAGCTACTGGATAGTCAGAGCAAAAACAGGAGCCTAGGATATGGGAATGGGGTGGTGGGATAGCAGAGTAGAGGGAAGAGGGAGTTTTTTGTAGGCAAGAGTGATTATTCGGGAAAATTATATGCTCGGCCTGCAGATAGTGAACCAATGTAAGCTACAAATTCCCTTAATGCAAAATAGGAAGGGCGGGGTAATATGGCCAAATGGTTTGGCCAATTGGGATTATAGGAGATATGAATACGGCTTCCAGTATATACTGGTCTTATTGCAGGGGGCCCTATTGCAGGGGGCCCGGTGATAATCAGTCTGTCTGACTGAATAAGCTCTGGCATACTCATAGCTTGTGGGTAATATACAACAAGAATGTAATCATCAAAATAATTACCGTAAATTGAGAGAGGGTCACCGGTTACCGTCAACGGTCTTAACATTAGATGTTCGTTGTCGAACATGGAGTGGATTGAATTATCCAATGAAACAAGGTTTACGAGACTATTGATATTACCTGATATTTCAAGGAACATAGTATCAATTGCCTGGATCCCAAAAAATAATTCCAACATCTTCCAAAAAGGAAGTTCACGGCATTGCTTATCCTTTCCTAAGGAAAAGGGGATAATATGGGCGGCTTCAATAGTAAATCCGTCTGCATCTTTACGACCAGTAATGACACAGGTATTTGAGTCACGAGTCCGACAGTTCTGACTGGTCAATGCACTTCTCCTGGTGCTTGGTTCTTGGGGTGGACTAGCCGCAGTTGGAGACTGGTTGAATGTAGAGTTAACACTGGAAATGGATAGGGCAGGTGATCCAGTTCGGGAGGTACTTGTGTTTCGAGGTTCCAAAGCATGTCGGTTCGTGGGGAAATTGGCAACAGCAGTTTTAATGGTAATTAGCCGTGTGATCTATGTTTCTACCATATGATTCAATTGAAATTCATTTTGCGGAGGGGGGGATTCAAGCTCCTCAAGATATTCTTTAAGAAGCAATTTTCGGCCATAGTTGAGAAAGTTTTTTCCTTGTGGACCAGTCGCTTGATATACGATATCAAGGAGTGTTTCCTCTCTATCGCCCATTTTCGCACTAAGACTTAGAATTTTTTATGTCAGTTGTCACAGTGGAGAGAACATAAAACCAAATTGTTAACTTGAAACCACTACAGGAGTGTGTAAGGTAGAGGAAGATAGTTGTGGTGGTGTGCTGAAGAAAAAAAGCAAAAACAGAAAAGTGGGGGGGAAAATTGGGGATTCTTGAGGGCCTTGTTGGTCTTCGTGATTGGTGGTGTAATGACATGGGTTGGTTCCGAGATGTGAGCCTTTGGGTCTAATTTAGGGCATCTTGGCGCCAAGCCTTTCAGTATTTCCAAATCTGGAAATATCCCACCGTGACTCCGGGTGAGTGAGAACACTTTTGCAAAAAGATGTTTGTCACTCTCTTTAAAGCAGTTAAGGCTTCGCAGGCAAGGGAGGCAAGTCCTTGAGTTTCTTGAACTTTCTTCCCACCATTACGGAACGGAAGAACGGTTTAGACCAGCGGACGAAAGAAAATTGGGAGGCGAACAACAAGGGGAGAATCACCTGTGGATACCGGTAGATAGTCGGACAACCGGACAAGGTTGGGGTTTCTTTTCGCTTTGAGTTTTTCTTTTCTCTTTTTGTCTTGGGTGAAGGGTTTGTGAATTCGCTTAGGAGAGTTCAATCGATTGCGAATTGTGACTTTTTTACCGGTCAGGTTTTCTCATCTCTGACAGCTGTTGACTTGTGCTGTACTCGAGTGGTTTCATCAGCTTCAGAAAGTACATAGCATGCCGTCTGGTGTGTTCCGCCATAGAGAGATTCCCGCACTGCCAGTACCCGCACGGAAAATAAGCATCACAAACAAACCTCGACCGATCAAACCACTAAGGCAGGGCTTATTCTCGCGACTCAAGAATCTCGCGACGCTGGAAGAGACTTGTACTCGGGGGTATCATAAGCATATACTGTAAGTCGGGCGCACTTCCAAAACGGGTCGGTTATTTGTGTGGAAACTAGCACAAATTAAGGAATCTGAGTGATACCTCATGATCACAACAGGTGGCCGCAAAAGTCGGGCGCACCCGGAAACCCTCTCTTGCAGGCGCTCCAGTACTAGTAGTGCTGCCCCTCCACCACAAGGGGCCCCAATAGTTTGGAGTATCTCCAGCCCACCCTTGCCTCTGCTTGAATCTATGATTTATGACCCCCATTTGGGTTATGAGAAGCTATCTTACTGCTATTGTGCCCTCATGAAGCACAGTAGAGAGGAGGGGCAGAGGTGAGTTAGGACTCAGGAGCGCCGTGGAAATTCCACGATCAACACAGGGCAATGGTTACCTGAACCAAAAGCAGGGCGGGAGTGGTGCTAAGCCTGAAGATAGGAGCGCGCCCGGCTTCTTGTTTGCCAAATACCCCTGTTCACTACCGGCTAGTTTCCGTCGCTCCCTGGTTGGAGACTGTAGAAATTACTATGTATATAACCGTGTTTTTTTCTCTTTCTTTCTGCGGCTACCCGGCGAATCTACGCTAATCTTGAGTGATAGAAAAAGGCTCTGATTGAGTGGGGGCATGTCCGATACACTATTAGGATTTAGCAATGTGAGCTGGAAATAAATAGACTTCCCGTCTATAGGATCATACGGTTTAATTTAGGAGGCAAAGAATACGGGAAAGTGACTGGATGACAACCGCTGTTCTCAATGTAGAGAAAGATTGTAAACGTATCAATAAAACTTTTGGGATATAAGAAGGTACAGTAGTTCTCGTCCTCCTCTCAACAACCCGCGGCCACGCACCAGCAAAGAAGACTTTATTACTCTCAACCTTCAATACACCTGGTCTCATAGCCTTTGAGACAGAAGAAGCAGAACTACTAGCCTTGTGGTACTTTTTTGGTGTATTGAATTTGAAAAAAATAAAGACACTTTTTTGCAATCGTGTGATCTGAGTCTCTTTTTAATTTCCCCTTTTTTCCTCTCCCCAAAGAACATCTTTCGGGTTCCACAGATAGTAAAGGTAAGCTCACTACTCTGGTTTGCGAGAGTAAGATTTCTCTCGGAGCTACACAACTTAATACAAGTGCTATAGTACTCCAATACTTTGTGCCACATGTCCAGTCAAAGGCCCCGGCCCACATACAGGCTGATGGCAGTGGAGTCAGCGGTTCGAACACGGTTCCACTCGTTGCGTTCGGGACTGCATTTCCGGTGCTGGATTCCAAGACCAGGGATGATGGGAGTCATGTTCCTGCTTGGAAAAAGGGAGTTACAGATGAGCCTGGGAGGGAGAGATTTCACGGGGTTTTCACTGAGGGGCTTAGTGCTGGGTATGATGCTGTCGTTGCTATGTTTGGTTTGGTTCTGAGTGTCGGGGGCTAATGGTAGATGGGTAGGTATTTCAATAGTGTCCAGTCTAAAGAAGGTTCGTCTACTAGTACTCTGTTGATGCAATCCAAGTTTTGTAAAGCTGAGAACTGACTGATGATAGGATGGACTCTCACAACATTTAAGTCCTCTCGAGGGACACGGACGAAAGCTGCTCAAGCTCGGCCCGAAGGGTTCGTGGACGAAGGAGACCTCAACGAAGCAACTGAAGTACAGAATGTCGAGACAACGACCGGATTTTCGGGGATCGGGTCTACGGAGGAGGAGCTTGGGCGCAGAGTTAGACAGGTTACTCCTCTGGGCCTGCCTACACCCGGGCCTGCTGTACAAGACACGATAGGTGCCAAGCTTCTTAAGAGAGTGGGCTGGAAAGAAGGGCAAGTTATTGGTTCCAATGTCCAGGGAAAGGCTGCGATCGATGGTGCCATGGAAAATACCGGGAAGAACTATTCATTTGCGCCGGCAGAAGGTGCAGTTGTGAGGCTCAAGAGAAAGAATGATGCTAAAGGGTTAGGATATGTAGGCGAGGATCGAAGGCCGAAAGGGAAAGAGTCGGCGATTGAGCGTCCCGCTGCGAAGGCGGAAAAGAGGAAAGGTGATGGATTTGAAGTAGGAGCATTGAACAATGATAAGGAAATGATGATGAAGATACTTATGAGATCCAGCCGAAGAACGCCTACAACCGCGTGGCCGGGGGTGGGAAGAAGGGGGATACGATTGTGAAGGAGCCAGTTAGCCACGGTTCTGTTTCCAGGAAGGTAAGTAGATCGATGGTTGTGACATCTCTGCTGAAATGCCATGATGAGAAGTTGCCTCTAGAAGGCTTTATCCTATCCGCAGAGATAGTAATTTCTTTCTAACCATTGGATAATTCGCAGAGAAAATTAAGGTCGGCCCAACGCCATCAAGACACCCTCTCCCATGAATCCACACCTGCGGTCCCGGTGCCCTCTACTATGACCACCTATGCCAGCCCTTCACTGTCAACTACTGCACGTGTCCGATCTAGGGAAACCTCAAACCCAAGGTCTAGACTTCTACGCCCACTTCTCCGCCCACCACCTGCCCAAAATCTATTGCTTTTAAAGAAACTTCCAAGAACCGAGACTAAGTCCGAAATGCCAGGAAAACTCATTCGTCCACCATATCAGCTAGATGATTCCGGTAATTGGAAAAGGACCGCCGGGCAACCTGCAGGCTCGGTTGTTATTTCCACTACTCAATATCATCCATTGCAGTCAAGACGTCAGTCTGCCAACCCGCTACGTAAGATGGCTCGCAAAGGGAAGAAACGAATGGTTCTTTGCAACGACAGAGAGATAGAGGCATGGCTTAATAGGAGGATGTCACTTCTGCCAGATGAGAGAGCAGCCTGTGAGGATGCCCGCAAGCATGGCAAGAAGTCTTTCAAGGCCACCCAAGACCCAGAACGTATGTTATTTCCTGAAAGTTCCCCTCAAAAAGCAATGACCTCAAGCGTCCGGCCAGCCCTGGCACCTTCTATCTCTGTTTCCGAGTTTCCATCCGATTGGGATATCTCTGGATGTAAGCGTCCTGGCAGGAAATATCCGGAAAAAGGGATTAAAAGATATACATTCACACCCTACTAACTTACCCCGGATCTCGATAATCTGGATACCTCGCTGTCTCAATGGAATCATGGGTGATTTCTTAATTTCTTCTAGACTAAAGCATGGCTTATTGTCCGAAGAAGCTACCTAGCAACGAGTGATCCCGGAACAGTGCAAAAGAAAGTTAGAACTTACTAAGAATCATACGAGACAGCAAGGTATCTGGATTATCGAGATCCGGGATAGCTGCAGGTGAGTGTATAGTCGCATCTCGCTCTCAAAGATTTTACTCTCCCGAATCCCCGCCTGGATGAAATCCCCGGAATTCTAAACTTCTTTGCACCAAAACCTAACTTGGGGCTCCAGCACTGGCCTAAATTAATCATGCACCTCTGAACGAATCATTTTCTCCTGGACTGCTGAAACCGCGGAAAATGTTCCACCTCCTCAGTCTCTAAGACATAGGGTAATGAGCAAAATTTGTTAATTACTACAAATTCAAAGGCATGCAGACACCATACCACCACCAATTTCAGCTATACGATGATATCTACTGACACCACTGCTGGATACTGAGACAGCAGCTTAGTCATCGCTCTCTCTTAGACACTAACAGGACAGACACAACATTTTCCACAGTTTCAACAGTCCACGAGTTCACAAGATAGCATCATGAGACATCGCCCGTCCCGTTCCCGCTGTCCCCATGATTCCCCACCGCCCCCAACAGTTCCGCACAGCCCCCCACAACCCCCCACAGTCCTCCACCCTCCTCGGCCATCTCCACATTCCTCCGCCGTCCCTTGTCATCCTCCATCATTCTCTACCGTCCCCCATTACGGTGAACACGCATGTCTTGCCCTGTAGGGCCTGCCGCCAAGTCCAAGAACTGCTGTTTTGCACTTGGGCCGCCGCCGCAGACAGACTACAGATAGCCGTCCCGTCTGGTCCAGTGCTCTTGGAAGCTCCGCTGTAGGGCCCCGCCGGGCCTCCGGGGCGCTGGGAACACTTGCAGGAAACATTCAAAAAATACGAGTTTTGAGTTTGTATGGCAGCTAGTGTTCCCAACGGTCTCAAGCCAGCGGGGCCCACAGGGGGATTACCAAAAGCCCAGGACGGGTGGATGGAACCGGATACTATCTGTAGTATGTCCGGGGCTGTCAAAGTGTAGGACAGCGGTTCTTGGGCCAGACGGCGGGCCCTGAAGGGTGAGAAATGTTAGTTGGGGGTAGTAGGGGGGAGTTGGAGGGCGGGGAATTTTGGGGACTATGGGGATGACCTGAGAAGGCATGAGTGATGTCTCATGATGCGATGGTGATCCTCTCGGAGGTGTATGATCTCAGTTTGGCTAGTACAGGAAGTCAAAGACCTAGGATTATAGTCCTCTACAGTCCGTCCGGTCCTAACTTTCTCGGCCACGGTCTATCCTAACACCCTCAAAAAGATGGAACCGGCACCTAGCTAGCAGGACGCTTGGGTTCATTGTTTGATACTGACACTCAGGCTCAGGCTATCTCGCTTATTTGCTAATATTCCGGGCATATAGGAAACATTGTCGAGGTATTTTTTGACATTGATATCACAACCCATGATCCACGCCCTGAGCTTCAACGCCTGAAAAAGCTCTCACTAGACGAGATCCAGGAGGAGTCTGAATCTTTCCAAAAGATTCAAGCTCCAAATGGCGCCTTCTATCTTGGCCTAGATACGAATTTCCAAAGGATCTTTGCCCTTTTCTCCAACCCCTCCCCGCTAGTCTATGGTGAGGAGGTAGGAAAGGAAGTACTTGACACTACTGGGACCAACATTATCAATTACACATTAGTGGAGCCACCACAGATCCCTTCAGATACGAGACACAAAGAGTATGAAAAATGGCTTCTCAACAACCAGCAGCACTGCGCTTTGCCTACATCAAGGTGTGGTGTTTACCACTGGGGGTTTGGATGGCTACTGGGGGGCAGGATCTTGGGGTTGTGCTTACTGCCGACCAGTCCAAACCACTGGCACAGAACCAAGCTCACCTGAGCGAGCTGCTAACATCACTGAACAATATTAGCCATCTTAAAAGATTGCCATTGGGTGCAATTGACCCAACCCAAAGCGACCTGATGAAGAAAGCAATCGCCAAACTGCAACCTACCTTGAATAAGCTGTGGTGTCATTCACAGGATGAGTGTTTTAGCCTCCGAGCTTGCCTAATTAACCTCCTTACTGAACTTCACATCGATAATGGGGACCTAGATTGGGCTATGTTAACGGCTTTAGGACAGTTTGAGGAGGGGGAATTCTGTATTGCAGATATTGGGCGGCGATTTGGCTACGGCAGAGGGCCAGTTGCTGGGATCCGGGGACGGCTATTCATCCACTTTACGAGAAAGTGGAGTGGATCACGCATTTGTTTAGTTTCTACAATGCATCAAGCGGTTTTTCGACACGCCCAGAGCCAGGAGGACTCCGAAAATACACAACCCCCCCCAAACGCCAAAAAAAAAAAGAGAAAGGGAAGTCCCCCGCAGGGCCCTCCGTCCCTGCCGGCCGTTTTCCGACCAGCCCCGGGGCCCCACACCGAGGCCAGAATAACACCAAGAAGACGGGACGGGACCGCTAGGTGCGATCCTGTGTAAGTGAGATTACCTGGGGGGCTACGTGGTTAGCCTAGACCGCCGGGCCAGACATGTTGTTAGACCGATATGCTTGGATTTGTTACGAGAGTGGGAAGGATAGTTCAGGAGATATGCAGACGGAACGGATACGGAAGAATGTTCCATAAAGGGTCTATCCGCAATGTTATTTTCTTTGTTATCACGGGAGTGTACGGAGGAATAGGGGCATGTGGCAAGCATAGAGATAGGTGTGGTGATCCTTGGGAGGATCAGGAAGTCGTATTATGTTTTACTTATACACCTGTCTTTACCGATAGTTTGATTTTAGTTAGAGAAGAGCAGAGTTGAGAGCGAGAGCGAATGAAGGAAGTATTATAGGTGGAAAACTTACGTTCCATATCCTTCCTCCAAAGTGTTTAAGTTCCATGCGAAATCTCTTGGTCTATTGGCTACTTCTGTGCGACCCTCATTTCCCTACATTGACACGGCACACCGCCCTTAGAATACGCGGTTCGGAGGATAGCCGAAAAAGAGAATGGATTTTCGTTGGCTGCAAGATAAGGGAAGGGAGAGGTTGGACTATATATTGGAGTAATTGGGGCGGGGAAGCAGCTGGAGAGAGTTGGCTAGGCTCATGAGAATCTTCCGATGAACAGGGTCTAGCTTTTTTTCGCAATTGATAGGATAGTTGATTGCTTGATTTTCTTTCTTGTTGCTATTGCTGGTTGAAGCTTCTTAGTGTGAACAATTTGTTAGTATGGTAGCTGTTTGTCGGCTTCGTAGTGATTTTTTTCGCTGGGTCAGGCTCCTGTTATGGATTTATTTGGAGGGTGTGAACTGCGAAGAAATTATGCTAATTATTCCGCCCTCCACATCTTGATGCAAACTGGGATGTATGTCAACAGTACATGTGCACTGGTTTTAGTTGGAAAGACATCTGCACCTGACAATCTTCCGACCAGTGTTCCCAAGCAGCCAGTCCGTCCGGCTTTGGCCGCAGCAGGACTGGCCTATGCTTTTTTTATAGAGACAATCGGGCCGGACTGTGACAAGCGGCTTTCCAAAACCAAAACCGGGCCCAGCCTGGGTTACCTCAGGGTTGGTCCTGGCGGTGGCCTCGGAGCAGCCGGGCTTTGGCAGCCGCCGGACTGACCCAATCTTTTTAAAACTGCGGCCGGGCTGGCCGCTTGGGATCAATGCTTCCGACATTCTGCAAGACTGGTTTCTATGACTGAGGCAAGATGGACCCTGAAACAAACATAGTCCCAGAACCCGATCCCGTCAAACATAGCCAGAGTCGCTTCTAGAGCAGGAGCCAATCGTGCAGGGGTACGTTGATTTATTCGAGCAGATTGGGAGGCATGGCACTGGGAAGGACGGGTTAGTGATAGTTCGGTGGTTTAATTATCGCACTTTCGATGTTCGTGTTCTCTCCACATTCATTTCTACTACTCTCTGTGATGGCGGATGGCGGGGTTAATGGCAATGAGGTGGGCAGATTGTTGGGGATTTAGCATTTGGAGAGGGGTTTGATGCTGTAAAAGGGGGTATAAGCCGCTCTCTCTCCCGCCAATCCCTAGCTCATGGACCCCGTATTAATATCAAGTCCCCTCCTTCCCAGGAAAACCTCACTTCTGGATCTCTGTAACTTAATCCTTGGCAGCGTCTGCCCCGCCGCCTCCATATATGTGACTACCCGTTTTCCCTGGCTGGCGAGGCCTATCCCACTACTCATCCTAGCGCATATGGTAGAACATCGTATCAGACACCTCGACTATGACCGCGACAAAGTCAAGCGGTACCTTGCACCCCCTCCCCATGTCCTGCTAATTCAAAGACTAACGCACTCCTTAGCCTTATAAACTCCGATAACAACGCAAAGACTTCCTCACCAATATCCTAGATAACCACCGCGACGAAATTTCTGATGAAGCACTTAACTCGAACTCTTAAATCTTCGTGTACCCCCTCTAGAGCTCGCTCTACTCTTCCCTGGACTCTCCACTAATAAAAAAACCAGTATTGGGGGCAGCGAAACTACGGCAACCACCTTTTCTGCCGTAACCTACTTCCTCCTCCGCAGGCCACACACCTACCAACGCCTCGTTAGCGAGGTAACCCTCGTCACCTCTTTTTCGCAAATAACCTTCACAGCCGCCGGAAAGCTAGGATACCTCGGAGCAGTAATTGCCGAGATCCTCCACGGGTACCCACCCCTCCTGGTCGGTTTCCCAAGGGCCTCCCCCGGAGAAACTGTAGACGGGTACTTTATTCCGAAGGGCGTGGTGGTCAGCGCGAGCTCATGGGTTGCATGTGCACGATACGAAGAATTTCCATGAGCCGTGGGTGTTCAAGCCAGAGATGTGGCTGGATGGAGAGTGCAAGGGGAGAGATGTCAGGGAGGCAGGCCAGCCATTCTCGCTCGGACCGAGAGCTTATCTTGGGAGGAAGTGAGTCTCTCCCTTCTCTGCGTGGCTCGGTGTAGCTGTTATGAGTTATTTCTCATAGGTATAGCTTAGCAATCATTAAATTGAGACTCATCATTTGCAAGATACTATACACCTATCATCTAGAGTTACTGGATTCAAGGTTGGATTGGGCGAGGGATAGTACTGCATTCCGCCTCTGGATTAAGCCAGGTTTGAGAATTAGGTCATACAGGAGGTAATCTAGCCAGTTTGTTTTTGGAAGGAAATTGAACGGGATGGAAGCGGTCTCAGCACCTAGATTTTTGGGATATCTAGCGATTTAAATTGTCGGGTCTTCTTCATTCGGCTATAGATGTGCCCCGTGTGGTTTAGTTTGTATTTTTAAACTTGATATACGTTTCTAAATATATTCCTGTTTCCGACACATGTTTGATTCCCTTGACTCCTTATCCAATTTAATCACGAAATCCCACTCGGTACCGAAGCATCCCACTTAACCTATATACTATACGTACATACGGCACAACATCCTAGTCTTGGCTCTCATAAAGCCCTAGGGTCTAGTAGCACTGGTAGCCCTCCCTAGGTTTTTTTCGAAACCGCGAGTAACATTTCCATAGACAGATCCTATATCGTGCATGCTCTCGGGTTGGGACGAAAAAATTTGAGGACTATCTCTACTAGTCTTAGACAGATCTCTATGGAGGCAAGGGTTATATTTCCCTGTCTTTTGGTCACTACCCTCATCGGCACAGGTATGTCTGAGTAACCGAGGGTAGAGAGTAGTCTGGGCTGAAGCGCTATCTGGGTTTATCTTTCGTCGATGGTTCAGTCGGTGTATTGGCTGGGGAAATCCCAGGAAGCTACGGACACATCTCAACGAGGCATCTTAATTCGCCCTCACCCTATGGCATCCGCCTCCCTCATTGCAAGACCCATACTACTCTCCGACGTAGGCTTCGGGCCTCGCACGGCTTAAACCGAAGATGACCCTACCTATGGCTCTCAAAACCTTAGGGTGAGCATGGGACAGTAAGAACTTTTCTGTTTGTAGTATTTCGTTAGGTAGTTTTATAGATAAGGAGGAAAGTTCCGATATGCAACCTATGGAGATGGGAGGGACATGGAGAGCCAGTTTGTTCAGTTCCTAGACCATCAGTGGCATTGGCGGATACTAGAGATAATTCGAGCCCGTATGGAGGGGTTTTTATAGCCATTTTTTCATAGCGAGCTGGGACCCCCACCTAGTCCCAGTCCACCCTAAATCCCGTGAAATGGGATAATTGTGGGAAATAGCGTGTACAGCAAGCACGATAAGGCGTGCCGGTAGTACATTGCTAGAAAAGAGATGCAGATAGCCTAGCGTATCCGATGGCTATTGCTTATGTCTCGAGTCCTTGGGGTTCCGCACAGCGCAAAAGCGAAACCACCTTAAGAACGGTTTTCTGTAAATAACGAGAGCCCGACAGCCGAAATCAGCAGTTGTTCTCCTAACCCCCCCTTGAATATCAGCAACCATTATTGACGAACTAGAACTCTGCGATAATGCCAACAGCTTGTGACTAATAACATCTCAGGGTGGCGGTATGAAGAACATAGCCTCTTGCACCATTGTTGCATTGCGCTGACATTTGCCCCGTCTCTCCGTAACCCCCGGTCCTTGGAAGAGCTGCCGCTCTATAAAATATTCCGCCAACTAATTGAAGTTCGTGCCACTAGACAGAAGTTTATCTTGCTGGCCGGGCGAGTCGAGAACCAGGTAGCGAGCCAAAATACCCACGGCGATCTCAGGCAGAGCACAGGGCCTATCATAGCTGGACCTCCTACCCCAGATGCAATTCAGACAGGAGTCCAGAAAGTGAAGGACGGTTGGTGTGGGGGCGGGAAACGTAGGAAGCAACTCTCCAACAAACTTGATGTTCTCATGAGTGATTAGATAGGGATTAACACTCCGACCCGAGCTGTTGGGATGAAACTCTGACTCTACCAATACGCTGTCGTAGTTAGCAACATGCGGGACTCGGATTTTCTGGGTGTCGACTGTAAGGAGATAGAAGCATCGATTTGCAGAAGCCAATGAACTACTCATCGTCGTCCCTCCTCAATTTCTAGACAACGATTACCGAGATTATGGAATTCCAAATCGATTTCTGGCACACAGGATGTGCACACCCCTAGCCACCCATCAGTTTGGACCCTGGATAGGTATATGAGATGCTAGTTGGGTGGTCCCCACAAGGATATCGATTGTCTAACACAAAGAGGTTTGGCATGGGAACTAGGTTATCATGAGGGGGGGTAAGTCGTAGATACATATCCGGTATGAACTGGAACTCCCATCCATCTTAGCACATATTTTCCAACCATGATGAAGGGGTTGTCAGGGGGGTTTAAGACTGAAAAAGCAGATTTGAGTGAAGCAGGACTTGGTGACTATAGGCGAGCTATTAGGCTGTATCCACGTCAATGAAGAGGATCAGAATTTACATGCCCACGGTTGATCCGGAGTGTTTGCGTTAGTGGTGGTGGTTGTGGTAATGGTGAGGGTGGCGATGGCGGTATCATTGTTCTGGGGGGGGTGTGGGGGAAAACCTGTCGAATAGAACACGAGCGGGGCCGGTAAATTAGATAAAACAGCCAAATCTGGTGAACCTTCTAGCTGTAGTGCGCCTTATCAGATCCACCCGAGTGTTTTTTTATATATCTATTTTCTGCGTTCCTGTATTCTTGGGAAGAAAAAAAGCCGGATGTGGTTGCTCATAATATTCATCACGTTTGCGCACTCTTGATATCCCGGATATTAATAAATTAGCACTCGCCGTTGGTATTTAACGTGGTCATGTTCGACCGAAGGTGAGCATCACTTCAACCATTGGGCAAGTCCTCCGCACAATAATTCGACAACACTGTCGACAGACAACAGCACCCCAGACCTCTTTTCTATTCGCGCATTCGTGCGCTATTGCTAATGACAATACTGTGCGATACAGCTTGTGCAGTGAGCGGTTGTGGTATACTGCCAAGGATAACTAAAACCCGTTTGCAACTCCTCCCACGAGCTAACCGTTCCTGGATGGTCTTCTCAATACAGATCGGGCTGAACCGACAAACTTGAGAAATTGGTGTGTAATCATAGTAGGGGAGTATCGGCTATCTCCTTGTTTGATGCACTTTATAGCGTTGCTCGGGTTACATTGAGCCATAAAGTCACTTTGAGCCAGCTTTCAGGCACTGTAGGAGTGCCGCCGGTTGTGGACCTGCGAACGTGCGGGGGTTGCGGCCGCATGCACCAACCTTGGCACGAGTACTTGTCAAAAATGAAACACAGCATCCCCTCTCTAGCACGTGGACCCACAAAGTAACTAACTCTCACACTCTCGATCGAGCCGTAAGACCCTCGCAAACTCCCTGAATAGATTCCTGGGTGGGTAATACAAGTAAAACTGTTCGTATATGTTTCCTTATTCCTCTCAAATATGCTTTCTTTCTTTCTTCTAAGTCTTTATATTTGTTCCTAAGCCGGGTACAAGTTGGGTCTTCTTTATACTTTCATTATTATTCCTTTTGTCCTGATATGCTTTCTTTGAAAGCCTTTGTTCATTGTTGCGGAAGTTTGATGGAAGTGGAACCTGGGTGAAGCGGACCCAAGCCACCTCACTATATAGTTTGCCTGTTTCTTTCCTATCATTTAATCAATCAGTCAACCGAGTGTTATTGCCTTGACCGGTTTGCTATTATCACCTTTTTGTCTGAGTTCCGACCGCATTTTACAACAAAAACCCCTATCAAACCTCAGAGTGATATCCTATGATCCAATATACTTCTTTGCTGCCAAAAAAACAAATATAAAATAAAATCCAACCTACAAGCACCAAACCCTCGGAAAATACCAAGAACGCCATGGAAAGGGCAGAAAGCATCTTATTCATTCGCCTCTCCGACAAGAACAAACCTCCGATCCCCATTCTGCAACTTCCGCAGCCTAACCTCCCTCCCCCCAACCACACTCTGCAACTCCCTTGAATCAACGTCAAGGCCCCGGACTAACTCCTGCAACTCATCAGATTGCGTGGTAGCCATGACCGTGGAAAAATTGGTCTCGAGGCTAGCTCCATTGGTAAGGTACGCTGCGAAACCAACAAGTATTGCTCCCGCCGTAACGAAAAGGGCGATACCATAGGCGAGCCAGAAGTTCCTCTCGTTGAAAATGTATCTGTTCATCTTCCCTGTGATGAGTATGTTACTTTTTACCGAGAGTCCGAACGTATCGGAGCTAAGGAGGCTAAGAGTGATGTTCCGCGATAGCTCTTCTATCCCCCGAGCTAGCGGTCCGGTGAATTTGTCTTTCGGGAGGTTGGTTATGTTCATGCTTGTGAAATCGGAGCTGCCGATCAGTGTTGTTTGGAGGATTTTAGTGTCCCATGGGACTAGACTATGCCCGCCCAACCCACTGTCACGGTTCATTGTGAGGTTCCCAACCAGCATACCAGCCATGGCAGCGAAGACCGCGTAGGAGGCTTCCCACCCGTCAGGCGGCTGGTAATGTAGTGTGCCTGGTGACAACGGCGCGCAGGAAATGGGGTTTAAATATTCCAGCTTCTGGATCCCGAACATCTGCCTGGAATCCCGGAAAGTGACGTTCATAGTAAAAAGAGTGTTGTAGAGTTCACACGAAAACGCCTGGCCATAGTCGGGATCGTTGAGTTTCGCTTCTTGGACGTGGTCAGCCATGCACCCTCCTCCATATGGTGAACACAGTGAGTACGTCCCATTTTGAGCTGTGGTTTTGTAGGCTAGGCCTACATATATGCTGCATGTATCAAAACGGATTCTAGGATTATAGATTGCGGCGTACCGGATTCTTCCCGACTTGTCGTAGTTGATTGTTTTCTGGATTTCCTGCGTGGCTCGGAGGTCCGCAGGCATACACCGGAAGGAGGGGCCGTGGAAACTGTAAACATAGGAACAATTTGGTTCCGGGGGGGCAATCGGGAGAATAGCGCCGCCGGTAGCAGTTGTGGAGACGATCCTGGACAGGAGTGCGCTTGGCGCTATTTTCGCGTCGGAGAGTTCCGGGGGAGTGTTCTTCTTGTGACTCCCATCTTGGATTTCGCTAAGTACTAGACTTGTTACAAAGCCTGTGGGATCGCTGAAGTTTGTGGAGGGGATGTGTGCCGTGCTGTTGTCTTGTCGCTGGACAATGTTCACCGAGAGTGAGCCGGGGGTTATAATTGCTGATATTGGAATGCACCTATTCTTATTCAGCATAATCCCACATCGCCTCCAATCAAGAAGAGTAAACATACCAGGTCAGTAACGCAAGTATAGTAGCAGCCTTGGCCCTCCTCAACATATCTACATTCCAAAACGAGGTAAGATCCGTCGGCGCAACAAACATCGCGTTAATCCCGTCTATAGTAATGGCCCTCTTGCGTACAGTGCCCCATGCAATCTGCTTATGAGCGACGATAACAGCACCAACTAGCGACGCCTTCGAGAGGAACGCAAACGCAGTCCCCGCTCGGATAATGTATTCTTGCTCTAAGTTCCCATCAACAATATGGTCCCGCCAGGACCTATAGAATACGTAATGGCCTATAGTGAAGGCTATCCCCAGAAGGAATAGTCCGGCCATCGTGGCTACTGGGGAGATGTTAAATAGCACTTGCGCCCAGTCCTCTGGAGCGGCAGGTTTTGCGGGGGAGTCTCTGGTTCGAGTTGAATATGCGGATTTATGAATGGTGGGGGAGGCTGTCGGCTGTTCCCGGTGGGCGGGGATTGGCTCACTAGAATTCCTCTGCGGTGGGTCAGTGAGGTAGTAGCGCAGCTCTGATCTTGTGTCTCCATCTTCCCTTTCGGGAGAGAGGCTTGAACTGCTATGGTGTCGTAGCGGATTGTATGCTAGGTCTAGCGTACGCCCTCCGGTTCTGTAACGGCCGCCGCCCTCCCCAAGGCCAAAGTCAAAACTGCCCTCCCGGGGGGATGAGGACGACACCGGATCGTCCATCCTGTGCTGGTGAAAGGACATAAAGGGATGTGGCCGGCATTGGCTGGAAAAGAGTAAAAGACAAACACTTTTTCTCCTCAGGCCTCAACCAGTGGGTATATATTCCGGAGGGATGAGATATTCCATGGCCATTTAACAATCGATTGTGGCTACGTGGTGTCAACAGTTATCCCCCAAAATAGCCAACTCGCCCTCTGCCATAGTCGTACAAAACAGCTTGTATGTGATAGCCAAGTTCCGTCAGAGCAGGGGCTTCTCCTATCTGCAGGCTCGTCTGTGAGTCCTAACATGCAGAAATCTTCCTGTAAATGGTCAGAGCGCTTCTTCGTAAGTTTCAAAATGTTAACGCAAGCCCCACCCTATTCACAAATCTTCACCGACTTTCCACCCCTGAGAGGTAGTAAATATCATTGCGTCACTTGAGTGAGACAGAATTAGTTATCGCTGGCTATTTACAACATCATCGGTAGAGAGCCACAAACTAACCCCTTTATGAAAATCTAATTATAGTAAAGTACATGATAGGTGGGGAAAGGAGTCTACCGTAAAATCTCGTGAAATCCACCATCTCCGGCACCCTTAATCTCCGGGGCTTGAGTCAAAAGTTCTCAAGAAGAATTAGTGCTTTCCTGATACGGTATAGCCTGAGTCATTTGGCTGTGTTAGATCTCGTTAACTTGACAAGCTAAACCTATCTTGGTCTGATGTCGCCATTTACTGGGGTTTACGTGACAGTCTGGAGATGGTGGATTTCACGGGATTTTACGGGTAATACTATACAGTCTTCACCGGACCAACGACGAAACTGAGCGGGCGGCGAACAGGGGTATTTTGTAGGCATAAAAGTGAATCATCAAGGTTAAGGTTACAAAAGATTACCTGTGATTGATCCCTGTTCGTCGCCCGCTCAGTTTCGTAGCTGGTACTGTGAAGACTACCCCCTTTGCAAATTCGAAAAGCGAAGGATCATGCATAAACAGCCGAGCAGCCAGCCGAAGTGATAAGGGCTCTTTGTGGAAAAGGCCCCGGGAGTAATCAATGGGACGGATGGAGGAAGTGAGGGGTGGCGCTTGGGTTCTTTGGAAGACCGGTGACTTGATCCAATTTGTTGGTAACGGGTGCCTTACTGTACTCGTAGGCCTTGTGTAAGATAGTGAGGGGCGTTGCGAACGCCAGGTTCGGGAACGTTTTCGCAGCGTGCAGGAGGGGTTCCTGAATCCTGGGATGGGTATTCTGTGTTACCCTTGGGAAGGGCATCCCCCCAGTCTGATCCACATTTAGAGGGGAGAAAGGTTCAGAGGCCAACGGTTTTCGAGCACAATATGCCCAGTACCGTGCTGGTACTACACCGCCACTTGGTGGAAGATCTTGCTTGTCACCCCCCGCTACTCGTACACACAGGCACACTCCAAAACTATCCCACTCTAGGAACTCAATGAACATGGTTTACAGAGTACGGTAGCCAATGAGTAATTCTTACCAGTGACTAGAAATTTCCATGGGGTTCGACTGCATTTCTTTTATCCTCTTAAGTTGCACCGGTGAAAAGCAACTGCAGATCCACCACAGCACAGCCATTATGACAGGTATTTGAATGTTTCTTTCATCTGGAGCGCTCATACAAACCAATAATACGGTACCTCAACCATTTTCAGCAACATTTCTTTTTGACACAGAATTTTTTTGCTAAGAGATGAATTCTCGCGGCTTCTCTAAGCTGGCTTAATATCCAACATTTTTTTACTCGTATCTGATGTCTTTGATAAACGTCTTTGAAGATATATTCGGTGCAAAATGATGGGGTGCCACGTTCTTACCATCTACTCCGGTAACAAGAAGAACGTACGGTTGGACAGTAAAAAATTGGGTAACGTCAGACACATTTGCGCGCCTACCGGAAAATGATGCCGGTTGAACGGCGACCGCCTAGTTTTACCAGCCAGATTTTAGAACTTGATGATTAGCTAAACCGACCCATGGTCGGCTATTACTCGTGCTTCCGAGGTTGGATCAGGTCACATGATTCAACACCATGCTTCCCACTCACCGCCACCGTTTAATCACGTGACCTGATCCAACCTCGGAAGCACGAGTTTCCACCATACAAAAAAAAGCCACAAAACGGGGTTTATGGACCAAAACACTAGTTACTTTATATGGGTGTCGCCCGACTTATGGTACCCCCCGAGTACTTGTCCCAGGCAAGAAGTATCCGGAAACAGGGGTGATCCTGGGGTCGAAGTTTTGTATGGTACAAAATCCGTGCTTATCTAAGTCAGATACAAAATTCGGACTCCAGGATCACCCCTGTTTCCGGATACTTCTTGCCTGGGACAAGTACTATACTAGGACTCGAGTCCGATATTACCTCCTCCAGGATCCTCTACTCGTAGTGCATGCTGGAGAGCCGCTGCAGAGATCTTGTGTTTGGAGTGTTTGCACTAGTACGAGTACATATTAACTATCTAACCGTGCCAAGGTTGTGGCTCAGCCACAACCCTCGATTGCTCGCTTGCCGGCAATCTTGGGCACTCTCTGGGAGAGTGCCCGAAAGCTCAACGCCAGTTTCCAGCTTAACCCGAGGCTCTTATTAGGAATAATGAAATTTATCGAATTAACCCAAACCCAAGCACCACCAGATGAAAATAAAAGTTGTAAAAGGGAGGGAAAAAGATGGAAGACTTATTTTCAAAGACTTCTTTCGAAATACTTTAGAATATATCTTAAATGTATTAATCGCTTAAAACAATGTGTGAGAAAGCTAGAAGGGCGCATAGAAGACGTGCCCACGGTTGCGAGCAAACGACCAATCGAGGGCTGTGGCGGAGCCACAACCTTGGCACTGGTATCACTTGGGCGGTCTGAAACACTAGAATTCGTTACCAACACGCTAAAGCTATTTTGGAGCGATTTGAGTAGAGAGAATACTTCAGCTAATCAATATCGCTGAGCCATTTGAGTTCAAAAATGGCTGAAAGTGTCCATTTCCTCGCCATGTAGAGCCGCTGGCTGCCTAACCTGGCCGGTAACGAATTCTAGTGTTTCAGACCACCCAAGGGATAAGCGCCCGGATGGAGTCCCTATGAAAATGTAAATATATAAATATCAAAATCTTTACTATGATAGTACCGTTCAGTGTCCGCACTTTCTTGACCTCGCCCACTCTGTTCCCACAGAGTAACTGGGGCGACATCCTCCCACCTTCACATAAACGAAAAGACCCCGCCGGTCCACCCCCCGCCTGATCCCGACCTGGTGTGGTTCGCTGGATCTCTTTCGGTAATAAACGCAGATGCCGGAAAAAAATGCACCGCCCACTTCTGGGCCGCGGCTGGTAGACTACGGTATCACAGTGCCCCCCCCACAGACGGTTCCCACCTGCCCAAGGTAGGATTTGGGAGGAGGTTGCAGTACTGTGCTGAGGAAGTCAATTATTACGGGTGCACGATATGAATAATACTCTGGTCACATGAGCGCCCTCCTGGCAGAGAGGATAACTTCTTACTTGTTGAGTGTAGTAGGGTATGGGCAACCACCCTACTTGTGCTGTCGAGAGCATAGGACGACGGTGAGGGTAAAGCACTGGTTGCGCACGCATGCTTGTTAGTCTTATTTAGTTAGCAGCGGCGCGCATCTGAGAGTGAATAAGTTCTCTCTCACTGAGTCTTATATCTACTGCATCTACCCATTCAACATAGGTGCAAAGGGCAACTGGTGTATATGTACTCGGGGGTGGACGTGGGTAATCGGACGGTCGGGGCTAGAAAATGTATGCTGATGCATACATTTTCATCAGCATACATTTTCTAACTGCTGTCTGTCCGATCATCCATGTGCACCAGAGTATACAACTGTAGGATTAGTTTTACCTCTTGCCTAGTGATATCCTGGATGATAAGGGATGAGTTGGATACAGATGGAAGGGAGAAAGATACAGGATGATTTTCATCCCTTAACATGTGTTCAAGCACTGCTTTTGTTCAACCTCCTAACTTTCAAATGTAGATATGATGGTTCCGGACGTCTTTACTGTACAGTAAATAATTTGGAACAGGGGATGCCTTAGCATTGAGCCACAAATTGAAAAAGTGTAACTCAGTTTAATTCTGGGTCCTGACATCATTTTTTGTTTAACATTTTCAAGGTACATAATATACCAATAGAGGTGGCTTCACAATTACTTGAAACTTGAAACTCTAACACAGCCCAGAATTGAACCTACTCACATGTTTTTCTTTGCCAAGGTGTGGCCTGTTCCAAATTCATATATGTACAGCATAGTGAATCTTAAGATGTGATTTTATCTGGTCCAAATGAGTGGAATTATGAGCTATCAGAATAAATCTCTGACAACTTGAAAGTACTATGTCATCATCATATGCATTGTAATCAGGCTGTCACATTGGCACACACCAAGCTGTCAGTCTTGGAAACCCCAAATTCTTTATATAATTACTCTCTTCCACGTCTTTTCCCTTTCCTTCATATATGATCACCTGTTCTTGCTTCTTCACACTACGTATGATACATCTCTCCCTAGCTACGTGACCCACTTATTACTCATGTCTAATATTGGTTTCTTTTATGAGAAATGTATTGTTCCCTCCTACTGACAATCACCCTGGCAATTTCTAACTAAATACATTCTAGCTGTTTCTTTTCTGGTAGCTTCTTTTCTTTTTCAACAATACTATTGTTCCAAAGATCCAGTTGTTCTCTTTTGCAAGTTGAATTGGTTTTGGAAAGTTAGCTAATTCTGTTACCTCTAACCCCAGGCGATACTTAAACATAGTACTGCTTTCTTGTTGCTTCATTATGATACCTCTATCGAATTGCCCCCTGGTACTATACACTTGACCCAAGGTGGGACCATGTCTATAATTATCAGTAGGAGGGGTATAAGGAGATAGAGTACAGAAACTTAAAAATTCAGTATAATATAAGACACAAATAGCCAGTAAGTAGGTTTTTGACCATAATATCCACATTCAAGATGAGACAAAACTATACCATTCTTAGAGGATAACTGACAAACTCTTTCTTAGTATAAGTATCATATATATACTGCACAGTGAATCTCAATATCGGATATATTCTAATTCAAATAAGTTGAATTATGAATTATTATACTGAATTTGTGAAAGTATGCTATTATCTTCTGCATTATCAAACAACCAGGAATATGAGTACACACTAAGCTATCAGACTTGGCAGCCCCTAATTCTCTATAAAATGGCTCTCTTCTGATGTTTTCCTCTTTGCTTAGAGAACAATACCTCTCCTGGTACAGGGTAGCTAACACGGTAGGATTCTGAGCTAACTAGGCTGAGGATATTTGAGATAACAGATTATTAGTCAGGAATGCTTGTAAGTAAAGACAGAGAAATAAAGTGTAGTCAAATATCAAAGAGTTAAAATATCACTCGCTAACTTGTCATATTATTAAGGTCTCTTTTCCGTTGCTTGATGATTCTTTCAACCACCGGGGGAGAGGCCTACTATTTATACTAATGTTCATGCTACTTTGACTTCTTTAGTTAAGAAGTATCTTCTTAACAATTTACTGGGGCAGGTAGTTAGAAAAAAGTGCGAACACTGTTGGACCCTGAAATCTCGCTCAGCTCAACTCAGAGAATTTCCCAATCTGCTCTTTCATTTGAGGGTGTTCTCACTCTACTAGTACTAGACAGTCTTCGATCTCTTCATCATGACAGACTATATATGAATATGCGGTACAAATGCCTACATACTAATAGTAATATGAAATATGGAGTGATTAGTTCCGATATTCAGCTATCAAAGCATTATGCTGTAATATGCATATACAAGTAGAAAATGAGAAGCGTAGTGTTCTCTAAACATCATTCCAATCAGTTAAACATATCTTGAAACATGCTCTCATCCTGTGGTCCGAGTCATTTTCCCAATGCCTCTGAGGAGCTCATAACTTCAGGAGCATGGGTTTGGATATATGGTCTTCTTATAAAGCCATATACCTCGCTCTTAAATATTAGATAAGCTATTCCCACTAGAGTAATACTGCCAGTAGTACTGCAGTCCAGAGATGTTGTCAGGGCAGATGGAATGTTTGGGAACACACGTAGAGAAGTGCCACATGATTCTCATGGAGAAAGATATTATATAGCCTCATAGGTAGCTGGTTCTACTTAGTTGAACTGTAAGTCCACTAGCTAGTCAAATAATAATAGGTAATATACTTATTCTGAATCTGGCAAAACTGGCCTTGCATTCCTTCAACCTTCCTTTGCATTCTTTCAATTTTGCACAGAATCTCTGCAACCTGGTCTTTCATTTTTTCAATCTGGCACTCTACTTCTCTGATCTGGCCTTGAATCCCTTCAATTTGACCTTTCATCTCTCCAATCTAGCTTTTCATTTATCTCATCTTGTCTTGAATCTCTCTCATTTTGGCTCACAGCTCTCACAGCTTTCCTCATATTTCTCTTGTCTGATATTATATTTCTCTCATAAAAGTTGTTATTTCTGAGTGGTTCCTATTAATTTGTTATTGCAAGCTATTCTGACCAGCTATTAGGAGCATATTAGAAACCAGAACAGCCATATTTTGAATGCCTTATAAATGATTACCAATTGCGGAGAAATTTCATTAAGCTATCATGCTAGCCAAAAGTGTCTTTCAAGGATATCAGAATAGCTTTGAATTGTTTATGGATTGGAATCTGGACAGTGAGTGGTTGGTGGCTATAGTACCTCTAAGTACCTAGATTATCCTGTCTAACCCTATGTCACCACCAAGTTACTTTATAGCCACTTGTATCACCTTATACCTAGCAAGCATATACTAGGTAGTATACTGACCTAGCCGCTCTCTGGTTACCTTCTCAGTTTCCCCAGGTGGGCTCAAGATTAGTCCACTGAATCTACCTATTCATAGGATTGTGTAACAATCCTATTATCTCCTTGTTATGTTGCAAGAGGTAATGCCCTTACTTAGGATTTTACTATCTCGTCAGATAGTACAGAACTGTCTTGTTGTCTGTTAGTCCCACTACCTGATCAGATAGTATGAAACTGACTTGTCATGATCAAGAACTATTTTAAGCCTGAGGGTTCTATATTATTGATGCACTGTCTCTTTAGAATGTCACAACAGTCACACGCTTCAAGAATTTAGCCGTAGGGTATTCGTAAAATTCAATATAAAAAGATAAAGAGAATCGTATTGCAACATCTTAGTCTAGAAAAGTACTTAGATAGTGGCGTGAAGATCCTATCTCTGAGGCCCGAAGGCTTGCCTTATATAGGTATCTTCATTACCCTAACTCTGGTGACTCATCACCTTGTATTACATAACTGCTATGACTCATTAGTGAGTTATAACGTGAGATCAGATCAATCAGATGACTTACTGGCATATAAGCCTAAGTCACTGTACAATATTCCGTTAATCAATCAAAACCTATAAAACAAATCATGTGCTCTGATGAGCCATATGTGTGAAAACCACGACTTATAATGAGAGTCATTTGTGAATGTCATTACACCATTTGTCTCACAATCGTGAGTAATCAAAACAATCAACCAATTATAACATAAGAATAACTCAAGATTGCATTATCATGTGAGATACTATGAGTCAACTAACTGCATAGCTTGAACCAATAACATACCAATGACTAATAACTATTAGTCATGTAAAATCTGCTTTGCTTAGTCACAGTTTATGACAGGTTGTTGCGGAGTGTGCCTATAAGTAATAAGGCTACGATACTATCTTTCTATAGCATACAGCCAATCTTGAGTTCCAAGTACCTTTCATTCTTTGTGGATGAATCTGCCAACCAAAATACTTTACCGATAATGACCTCTATAGCATGCCCCATACAGGATGTCCAACTTTCAAGAAAACTTTATCCCTCCATATTTCTTATATCTGAGTCTAATACTGGTTACTTTCATGAGAGATATATATTTTTCCTTTCTATTGGCAATTGCAATTGCTAACAAAAATAAATACTAGCTGCCGCTTCTTCTGTACATTTTTGTTGTTATTCAATAAAGCTTTTGTTTTAAACATCTAATTGCCAGTTGTCTCTTTTGTAAAATGAATTGCTTTCTGTCAGTCTACAAATTCTTCAAGTTGCCCTTCCATTATATCCTTAATCATTATGTTGCTTTTGTCCTTTGTTATTATAACATCTTATTCAATTTCCGTAATTTCCACTTTCCACTTTCCACTAGATTACACTATGTCTATAGTTAGGAGTGGTAAGGGTATAAGTAGATGAACTACTGAAGATCAAATGTTCAGTGTGTTAAAATAAACTGATAGCCAGAAAGTGCAGTTTCAACTCTATATTCACATTCAACATGGGGTAAACCTGTGGCTCACTAGGAGGTTAACTGAGAAACTCTTTCTAAGTATCACGAAGAGTAAGAGTTTGTTACAGGGCAGGGCAGGGTAGACTTTCACTACTCAGGCCTTATTCTTACAGCCTGCTGGTGGGGATATTTTTGGGGTGATCCTGGGGGCACTCGCTCCTATAAGGAGCAACTTCTGGCTTATTCATTAGTGTTGGGTATATGGGAAAAGCATAGCTTTCCCAACTCATTTTGTACACCCTAGGGATACCCTACTACCTTGACCCTGTAAAGAGAACACCTTCCCGTGGTCCTGACATTGAGACACCTTTGCTCGATAACAGCATACACCGTGACGGTACTAGTTGCATCCCAACAGCAAAGATCATTATTATTAAAACATGTATTATTATATGCCTGTGGTATATGTCTCCACCATCAGTCCAACTGGATACTGTTTGCAGAGTATATGAGGGATATTCTCTGATGAGCTTTTACAAGTATTCCATGCGAAATTGGTTGATGTCACATCATAATACAGACTTAGCAGTAGGCTACAGAAAACTATGTCACTCAGGCAACCGCACGCTTTCAACAGGTCTGCTTGGAAAGAACACAAGCCTGACCATACTCACAGAAGAGGCATGGTTGAAGAACTACCTATCAGGACTATTCAGTAAGGAAAGACCATGTGTGATTATGACCAGTGGTATGATCAGGAACTCAACTCTAACTGAGACCTGGATGTGGGAAGCGCAAAGTGATATCTGTAACTGCTACAGGTCCTGTTATGAAGTTTGCGACTTGTTTATTCTGATATTGAGGATACTGTCAAATATGCAGACAGGTATCAATTCCTCCTGGGACAAGAAAGATTGTGAACTTCAAGTTGAACTAATGTATGGTGCCATATCAGAGAACTTGAGAGCCTTCCAGTCGGAAAGTCAATTTTGGGGCAATCACTTTCTGGGTCAAGCAGTACTCATACTGTAAGAAAATGTTTGGAATAGTTAGCAGATACTTAATTAATATGCTAAATACTTGTAGGATACACTCACTACGACAAGGCATATAAATATTGAAGTGCCACCCAAGCTTTACTGGCAACCTTCGTCTCCTCTTCCTCTTTGTCAATTGAAATCTCAATAGCGCAAGATTATGACCACTTCCCACCACATCCTCCATTATCGGTTTATCCCTTGGGGCTGCTGGACTCTCACTATTCTCTCCACGATCTTGGGTCTACCCTTTAAGTCTATTCCTCCTCTACTTCCCTTGTTTCAGGTCACTTTCATCTTCTAGCTATGCTGTTTCCTCTTCCTACTTAGGACTTGCTTCACCTTACTTAGCATTGGTACCGTAGGGAACACTTCCTTTAACTCCCATGTTATAAATGGCTAGAAACACAATTTGGAGTCGGGAAAATACTTCAACAGGCTACTGTCGCTTTCTCTATATAATTTCTAAAGAACTTGCTGGTGACTGCCTAGTAGTCAGATATGAACATAATTACTGATAGTTTCTGCTGCAAAGAAATTGGTCTACTCTTTCTCTCTTCTTCCTCAGTGTTGGATCAGTTAGCACCCTTCTACCTATATTTCTTACTCTCTAGTACCTTACTACTTCTACCAATCTTAGCCAGCGCCTTACTGCTCCTGATCACACTCTGTTGTTCTAGCTCTGGCGATGCCGGCCTGTTCCTCTCTAAACCCTTCCCCTAAAATTAGTTCATAGTCAGTTGGATAGGCTGGCTTCTGTGTTGGTATTGCACCACTTCCTACAAAGATGACCTTCCAGTAGGTTCTGGCTCTCTCAAGCTGGTTTAGAGGTACACTTTGTTTGTGGTACTATGAGTGGAATTTTTTTATTCCTTTGTGAACTCTATTTGGAATATAAATTGAGATTCTTTAGTGCCTTATCGCTGTGTGCAAGTCAGGGGTCTTTCTGTTGTTTCCTGCTTATTTTTTATTGGTTCTTCTTTCTTTGTCTTCATAGCTGAGCAGAGCTGTTCCCTCTATTCAGGCGAAATGTCTGGTTGGTTTTAGATTAGAGAAACTTGGGATAATTGATTGATCTTGGGGCGAAAAGGACATGTGAATTTACTGTTTTGTTTATGTTATAGCTAATACTGCATGCAAGTTCTTGTACCATAAACAAGAAATATGAGTTAAACAAAAAAAAAAAAAGATTCTGAGCTCTACTAGCATTCAAGTTCTCCATCTCCTGTATACCTCCTGTGATTAAAATCTTATCACTATTAGATCATTATCACTTTTTTCTACCACATTTCCCATTATGGGTTTATTATCCTGTGGGAATGTTGAACTCTTCCTATTCATGGGCACTTTACCAGCAAAAGTTCATATGTTCCCCCTATATTTCATGACACATGTGAGAGATGGAGGGCCAAATTATAAAACTTCAGTTGATGTACAAGTTATCCATACCCCCATAACCCCTGATCAAATTCTGGGTAATAGAATTACTTTTTTTCTTCCATAATTTGATTGCAATACATATTTTTCAGAACGTACTACGTCCTATTTGGGCCATTGCACAGTGCGTTCATACTTTGACTATACTACTTCAGGTTGAGTTTATCCAGCCTTTCTACCAACCCTTCCAATTGTTCCATCAAGGTCTTTTGCCCCACGGCCCATTCATACTTTACAACAGCCCAAACGAGGTATTAATCTTACTATCCTTACTGCTATTTCTTCATCTATAACTACTGTCCTTTCAGCCACATTCACATAGTCTTCATGTCTCCCAATGGCCCAAAAGTGCTTTCCGGTATCATGTTCCTGGTTCTCTTTAGCCTCAATTATTTCTCCCCCATTCCTTCTCACTATTATTACCTAACTTATTTCTACCCATCACCATTCTTCTCGTATCTATATCCATCTGAAAGATCTTTATCTTCTTGGCGCTATGGACTATCTACTTGTGAATGATACTTGAAATTGTTCCCATTCGCCTACTTCTCTACTTTTCTGCAAAGCTGACTTAAATCAGGGTTATTTAGTATCATTATTCAGTTCAGAAATTACTTTCTTGTGTTTACCCTATTGCACTATGATCGTTTTGGGCTCCCCCATCTTACTCCTACTATCTTCCAAGCTCTTGGAAGTCTTTGCCCAACTCAACTTGAATGTGACCTCCTGCAGCACATTTTATTCACAATCTCACTTAAAGTAGAACTCAAAAATAGTATATTTTATTTACAATAACTTAATACCCTCTAATTATTTTTTACATATTTTATTTAAATAATACATCTGTCTGAAATGGAACAACATTTATCCTTATCCCACCCCTCTTCAGGTTCCTTTACCACTTGACACGCTTCAGGATCTAAATAATTGTCCTCTACCGTACTTTTCTCATCCTAGGAGATCTCCAAATACATATATCCTGCAGCTTCGTTATCCTCCAGTGCAAATCTAGGCTCCCGATCCTGAATAAATCTGCTCTCCAGCAGTATTGTGTTAATGTATTTCTTTGTGTTATTAACTGTTTATTTCTCACCTCTGGAGGTACCCCTTGTCCAGTTGTACACCCTTGAAGATAAACATGTAAATTAGCCTCTTAGTACACTGGCAATTGGCTTTGGAAGTACACATTTGGGTCCCAAGCTCTAAGGATTCGTAACTAACTTTGGGCAGTTAGAACTGAGAAATCTGGAAGTTGAATAAATGATCCTAAACTTCAAGCTTTCAAAGAATAATACATGCATGCCATGGTAAGGTATATTAGGACATTGTTATTACAATTCACGGACCTTTGGTTGGACTTTTCCTGTATTTTCCCACAGCTAAACTGCTTATAGAACACGAGTTTTGCTATCTCTGGGGCAGCAAATTGGAACCTACATTTCTTGAAGAATAAGCCTGTTGCCGTCTTATCATAGATGATATGAGACAATAACTAACATCTTGTTTACTTGGATGGCATGTAAACCAATCCTTTTCCAGCAAACATGTAACTTTTGCCATTATACCAGTTGCTGATTTATGTGCTAAGGTTTAAAGGTCCTGAATTATATTTCTAAATTGGGAAACGAGATGTGACCATATTCAAGACTACCTGGATTTCAACCAAATAAATTTAATTAGGTATGCTAGGTCTCCAATAGGACGTATTTCATTAATTAAAAGACTTACAAACATCATTGCCTACCTTCTCATCTGCATATTCCTTCAACCTAGCTTGGTCATTTGCCTGGCAGAATTGTTGCCTTCTTTTAGGCTAGATGTGGGGATGGTTCCACACTAGCAGGACTTGGAATAATGGTTTGATCTTGGAGGGGAGAGGAACACGTGGATTTAAGGTTTTGTGTATGCCATAGCTAACTGTACCAAGGGCACTCTGTAGAATAACAGATTCTAAGATTGCAACCACACCGAAGACCCCAACTAGAAGTAAAGATCTAAAATGATAAAAGCTGATTCAAAGTAGAATCAAGCAGTTAAACTTAATATTGATAAGCCTGAATGCTTCACTCAATAAGTTCTCTCAAGGATTGTTGGTTATCAGAATAGGGTGCCGCTTACTTTAGTTAAGTAGAATAATGTAAATTGCCCGAACACCTTTCAACTATTCTAGCCTTTCGTGAGCACCTTGCTCAGCTCCGGTCTGTCCAACTCACCTACCCAGAGCGGGTTCACACCCACAGGCAGTCAGACCGCTCGAATATTAACTATTTTCACAAATAGGAAGTGCTTTCAATGATGTCTCTCCAACTACATGTGCATGCGTGAACACCCCCTCCTGTTATTAGCATGTCAGTAGCCGACTGACGTATCCACCATAGAGATAATATTCATCGGGCCTCATGGGCAGAGTGGTGGTTTTATCTATATAAGCTATGCAGTCCATCGGCAAATCTACTTGGCTATACTAGGCTTCTAAACGTAACTACTAGCTTCTACGATAAGCAATATTCAGTTGCTTGACTGCATAGGCGCTACCCACAGCCTACCATGCACCATCCTCTTAAATCATGACAAGCCTCACATCTCTAGAGTCTACTAATAACACATGGTAACACTAGAGTTCACCAGGTTGCCAGAGACGGGCATTGGAGTGCTTGTTCTGGAGGCCTTGCAGTTTGCCTGGTCAGCCCCAAGCCAGCTATGTTTAATCATATTACTACCCGGATGCCAAAGTTTGCCTGTAGGTAGTTCCCAGGGGTTATCCAGGTGATGCCCCAGCAGGGGGTCACCCTCAAACCCCTCATATATCTTGGAACAGCTTTCAGTCCAATAGACAGCGACGACGTATATGGTGTTCTGAGAGCATTCAAGTTCTTATTCATCTCACTTTACTAGGAAGTACACAACTATACATCTATACTGTGCTGATACACTGTACCAATGCTGGGGCCAGAGGGGGGTGTTAGAAATCTTCCCACAAAGTTACGGGCTGTTTGGACGACTCCTGCTCTGTCGGTAGCCCATTTCAGACGATTCGACTCCGCAGTAGCCCTATGAATATCAAAGAGCCCCACTAAAGTGTAATATCTTTCCCCTAAGTCCACGGATGACTTTGTCAATGAAGGTAGAGTAACTAGGTCCTCTCAGTAGGGTAACCAGGACCCCAAGGTTGGGTAACAAGATTTCCATAGTAGGGTAACTCTACCGTTCCATGCCTTTATTCCCTCTTAGGGTCCGCACAACCACATATATAATGAACATCGCCCCGAAGACCTGCTTAATGTTTATTATGTTTCCTTGTATTTATGCGGACATGCTCTCCCAAGGTTACCCTGCCCAGCAGGGTAACTTTGGCCTACTTGGGTCACTCTGCCTAATTCTATGTCACCAATTCACTTTGTAGACACTTTTACCAACTTATGCCTACTAGTAGTATACTAAGTATACTGGTCTAGTCTCACTCTGGTTACCTTGGTATATCATATGGGCTGGACTATAGTCTTCTATAGCTACCTATTCGTAGGGTCATTACACTAATGCTCCATGCAAGTTCTTGTACATCAGCAAAAATCATACCATGCGTTCTGTGCGTTCTGTGCATCTGACGCACCTGACACAGAAACGCAAATCATGAATCAGGACGCAACCACCCTACCACACCACTCATCTGATGCAACCTGACGCAGCTCCTAATCCTCAGGACGCACCAGACACAGCACCTAATAATCAGGATGCTACCTGATGCACCACCTGATACTCAGGATTATACCTGACGCCAGACCACATCTTGCTGAGATAACTGAAGGGTCCCCCCTTTACCTTTTTCTGACCTGGGTCACAATAGATTTCATACTATCAAATAATTAAATTTACTACTATTCTACTATGGTTCTACTAGTAATATACAGGCTAATCCACATAGAAACACCTATACTCATAGGCTGCCTTCTGACAAAATACCCGTTCAAGTTCAAGCCCTCCCTCTGGCCACAGGCTCCGGAGACCGCCCCCTAGCTGAGACCCTGTAAGATCATGAATAATGGTCACGGAGAGATAAATCCTATACCATTGCGTAGCTGGCGGCGAGCCCAACAACCCCTTGCAAACAGAATCAAAATCCATCCTGCTGTTGTGGAGTAATCTGCTGTCGAGTACAATATCACCAGCTTGATACCTGATATACCCTCGACAGAAGACAGCGATTTCCTGAATCTTGATGCGACAGAGACATACCTTATACCGTTGGATAGCTGGCGTCGAGCCCAACGACCTCCTGTGATCAGATCCAGGATCGGAGCACTGGTCGTAGAGGAATCTGCCATTGAGTTCTGGGATCGCCAGGGTACCTATAAAGACAACCCCCACAAGGGTCAGCGATTTCATGAGCTCTGATGCGACAGAGATATCCTTTATACCTCTGCGTAGCTGGCATCGAGCCCAACAATCTCCCGCAATCAGATCCAGGATTGGAGAAGTGGTTGTGGAGGAATCTGCCATCGAGTTCTGGGATCGCCAGTATCCCACGCCATTCAGTCCTGTAACTTCATGAATAATAGCCCTCTGGGGATGAATCCTATACCGCTGGATAGCCGGCATCGAGCCCAGGAATCTCCATGTGTCGGATTCAGGATCGGTTGTGTGGCTGTGGTGGAGTGTGACTCTGCCCCTGGGTCTTTAGTATAAATTTAAGATTAAGGGTACGATGGCTTTCTCACCTGGCGCCAGCACTAACTATATTTTCTGTGCGAAGAAATACCCCTTTCTCACCCTAGTGCTAACGATGTAGGGCCGAAATTCAGGGCCAGGATCGCCCCGTTTGCCAAATTGAGGCCCAGATCAGTAGCCACATTCGACTCTAGCTCTAATTGGCCAACGTCCGCCCAATTGATGCGGTGTATTCGCCAAGTTTTTTTTGTGATATTACCACTCCTGGTGGTACTCGATGAGGTGGTTTGCTTTGCGGCCGCAGCGGACAACCCTGGCTGGTGGCCGTCTGAGTTCGGCTCCTCATCGCTACTGGGCCACTCCTTATCTGAAGGGGTACCCCGGTTATCGTGTGCGAGTGGGCCTCAGACTCTCAGAAGGCTGGGAGGTCTGGGGTACTCAGGGGTAGTGGTAAATCCTGATGTGCGATGGTATTGAGGTTGAAATCTGGATGCATGGGAGGCAGGATTACTTAGTTGCATGTGTCCGGACGGAACCCGGTACTGAGACGGGTGTCCAGACGCGCCAGACACAACCAGATGTGGTGCCAGAATACAGGACGCACTGGACGCACTGGACACAGAGTCCACACTATAAGAGTCAGGACGCAACACCACCGTCTCTGACGCAGGATGGCTTTTTGCTGATGTACCATAAACAAAGAAATATATAGTATGGTTCGTGCCATTCAAAACGTACACCAGAAATTGCCCAACTTTCAAAAAAACAAGGCTCTTCAACCACAAATATATTGGGAGAAAAAAAACCTGACGGTCAGAGAGCAAATGATAGACAATAGGCGTGCGGTTTTTTTTCTTCCACTATATTTTTTGTTGCAAAGCCTTGTTTTTTTGAAAAGTTGGACATTTGGTGGGAAAAGGAGAAATATGTTACAATAGCCACAGTTGAAATGCTTAGTAATCTATAGTTTATTGTTTAAAAAATAGGGTTTTGGCCCTTATATGAACTATAATGTCATGCACTAAATATATTTTTCTTATAATTTAATAATTTTATATATTTATAATACATTATTATTTAAACACTTCACTATAAACTCATGCAGAATATCAGGCTTGGCATCAAAATATGTACCGCCACATGTAACATATTTTTTCTGCCTCGTGCACGTTTTGAATAGCATGAACCATAAGTTAAACAAAAATAAAATAAAATCTCAAGCTTTCCTGGAATCATCATGCTACAGAGAAGAGACCTCATCAATATAATAAGTTATTACTAGAAAACATCCTTATCACTATCATATGAATGATTATATTGAGCCTTCCTAGACACATCTCTGTCTACGATAAAGTACCCTGGCCTTCAAGTTATCCATCATGCCTGTTCTTAGAGATTTGGTACCGCCTAACACCTGGATGGGGCACTGTTTCTCTCTATGTGTTTGAATGGGGGCCTTCAAGCGAACAGGCGGGGGCAGGATCAGGGGCAAGGAACCCCAACAAAACACGCCCTGCCCCAGGCCATTCAGCGGGGCAGGGCCGGGGATTGGGCCAGGCCCCGTCACGACCTCTAGGAATGTCTCTTTTCTGAGCAGAAAGGAAGCTCTTTTCCAAGTATAAACGGACTCTTCTTTCTGAGTATGTAAGGAAGCTCGTATTTACTGTATGGTAAGGACGTCCGGAACCATATAAGCTGAATATCTTATCATCAGCTAGGGGGTGTTTAATTTCTTCAGTTAAAGTCTCTCATGTAACGGTTCTTCATATTTATTTTATCCTTCCAATGCCACGCATCACTCCAATCCGACAATGATCTGATAACTAAATCAACCTGATTACTCTTGCTTTTTTTTTGTTTTTGTTTTTTTTCCATCGTGCCAGATCTAGAACGCAAGGCAGTCATCATTAAGGAAATGAAACTTTACTACTAGGAGGGAGGCGGATGGCAAGTAGATATGTTGTGTTCAATTCCCCGACATGTAGAGCAGCAATGCTGGGGGCGAGAGGGAAAATCAGAAAGAGTCAGATTCGATCTGCCAAAACTTGCCTTTGCCTGGTCTCACCAACCCCAATTCTTCCCTTGGGTGGGCGTCCCCCTGGTTGCCGAGTAAGTGGAGGTTCTAGATAATTTTCAATTGGCATTATCTCACGACCAGGGGGATGAGGCTGCAGCTCATGATTGAGTTCCAAGTTGTATATATAGAAGGAAAAAGGAAAAAACAATCTGGTGCTTATTTAATTACCAGATCATCCTTCGATCCTTCGAAATGTTGAGGCATTGGAGGGATAAAATATGAAAAGCAGTGGCATTGGAGACTTTAAACGTAATTTCTTTGATTGGGAAGGTGCGGTGAAGCCAGGCGGAAATTGATTGCTGGGTCAGGGAATTATCAAGAGGATCATTTGCCAAGAGTATTATCACGAGTGATCATGTGTGTTGCTAGACCGGGAAAGATGGGGAAAATATTATCTGCAATTTTTTCAGAAGAATGAAATTTTTGAGGGATAATCAAAGTCCACCAGCCTGGTGAGGACCAAACGAGTGATGTGGTCGATAATCCCTATAATCTTAGGATCGGCGGTGGCGGAGGTGATGTTCAATCGTCGGGAGAAAGCGAAAACTACTGGCCAGGATAGTCGCTAGCTAGGAGACGAAGAATGTGATATCCAGGCAGAAAGTCTTAGCTCATTGTGGATACGCAAGCATCAGCTGGGCCATCCACTTTGCTCTGCGAGAGTATCTTTCCGCCCGACCTTTATTTTCGGTAGACATCACTTAGAAATAGCAGAGATCCGTTTGATCTGTCTCAATTCCCAACTGTCCCATGCCCTTCCAGCTGATTTCTTTTATGACCCCTCTGGTCTCGCAAATGGCAAGCCCTTTCTAAAATATTGGTCATTATACCAGGGAGTGCATGCGAAGAGGGGCCTCTCGGGCTACGTGGGGTTACTTGAGCTGGAGCTGCTTCAGATATACAACATCCATAGATCCACATGCTCTCTTATAGAGCAGATAGGAAATATTGACCTTGAGGAGTATCCTACCACCACCCTGTTGAATGGACTACACTATGCATCTTTCTATTATCAAGTCTAATACTAGTTTGATCGAGATCCAGCGTTAAGGCACCAACGAAGGATATTTTGGGGGGACTCTCCTCTTACATGGGGGGAGGTAATTGGCATGAGGGAGTGGTGAAAATACTGCTCGGACGGGAAGAGGTTGACCCTGACTAGCCAGATAGCGAGGGTTGAACACAGCTCTTGTGTGCCTTTGAAGATGTGTATAAGCTTGACGTTATGGAGGAGTATACGGGAGTGATGAAAATACTACACAAGCAAAAAAGAGGTGAGCTCCGACAGGCTATGTTATGAGGGCAGACTACTCTTGCATTCCCCTTGAGGTGAATGTGTGGAAATAGTGAAATTACTCTTCTAGAGGACAGGTAAATCCCGACAAGCCACACAACCGCGCCCTCGGATATGCCGCTCATGGTGCGTACAGGTTTCGCGGGGGGAGGGGGTGAAAGTATGGGCGGTGAAAATGCTACTCGGGAGGGAGACATCCACTCCGATATACCGGATAATCACTGCAGAACGCCTCTCCTACATTCCTCAGACTATGAACATGAGAGAGCTGCAATGATACTCCTCAGGCGGGAAGAGGTCAACCTTGATAAGCCAAAAAATGACGGCCGAGTACGGCCCTCGTATGCCACTAACGAAAGCAGTATGGAAGAGGCGAAACCAGCCGTTGACTTACCGGGAGAGTTGACTACACCGGGTCCTCGATCAGAAGCCCTCGGAATGTCTTTGGCAGGGCGGTTCCAGGGGTGAGTCACCCTAATGGTGACTGGGGAGAGGGACTAAACACTATTAACCAGGGCGGACCGGAATAGTCGTCCAGATGATTGGGAGAAGGGGAGGACGGGGGAGAGCGAGAACGTGGGAAGGGGCGAGAGAAGGAGCGTATGCTTCACGGGATCGGTGAGAGGGGAGCATCTCCACACTGCTTACAGAAGCGCGAATCAATAATCCAGAGGCAAGGTAGTCAGGAAACGCAATACCATCCTTAGAACTTTCGTCCTGCGACTGCTACCATCTAGGTCCAAGCAGAGGAACCAAAGAGCCCACTGGTGGTATGAGGTGCCGATTGGGAGAAAACGGGTGAGTGGGAAAGAGAAAGCTATGAGGACACGGATGAAATGTCTGCAGATTTTCCGATTGGTATCCTGCTTGCCTGTTCCAATCAAGGGCTAATGAAAACCGTTATATAGACAATACAACAATCTTCCCCTGACTCCGCGTTCCTGCCACAGGGACGACTAAAAAGACAAACAACACCCTTCTTGGGGGACAACCCCTCGGAAGACACTAATAAGATAGGAGAGTTCGGTCCTTTACTCACAGCATCAAGATCGTTTTACTCTCCGGCCATTTCTGGCCATATATGAGATTACTCATGTATAGTAGTATACAAACTGGCTGTACCCATTCCCGCTCTTTGATTCGTAATGAGTCGTGAAGGAAACTATTGACGGGGGAGCTACAAGATGGAATTATACAAGGCAAACAGTCCCCATTATGGAGCAACCATCGGTGCTCTTCGACACTTGGCACGGTGGGAAGACTGGCCAGGGTCGAAGGCAGGGAGTGCGAAAATAATTTTTGGCACGTTAACCTAGGTTTCCCAATATCCAGGTGCTCCCTGTTGAGCTTCCAAGACATAGTAGAGCTCCGGCAATGCTTTTCTATCGGCGTGGCCAGAAAAAAAAAAAATCCAAGCAGGGGGGCTGGAGAGGTAGCTTCAGCGGTAAGAGTACCGCATTTTGTGACTTGTGATGTTCTGAAAAGAAATAGCATGAGCGAAAGGTTTCGTACTTTTGGTATTACTCGGAGAAAAGCTTGTTGCGAAATCAGGTGAATAGGCGAGTGGCAGAGGACAACAGAAAGAAAGAAAGAGAAAAGGCTAAGGGAGTAAAAAACATAGATAGAACTCTCTAAATGTCACCAAAGAAAACTCTTCACGGGTTTCGCTGTGTATCCCAGGACTTAGGTAGCTTGAACACATGTATCTCTAACCAATGCCTAAATTGATGAAGCTTTTACACACCCACCCTGTAGCAGAAGAAACTTGCTGTCTGAGTTCTTCAGTAATGCTAGTACTGTACATACTAAATTATGATCATCAGACATGTAATGGCTTCGCCCAACGGGCGTGACAAAAAAGGTGTGTACATATTGAGAGAAGGGGTATGTATGGAAGAGCAATATCAGGCTGCAGATGTATACAAAACTATTAAACGAGACTAAAATAATAGAACAAAAAGTGTGGAGGAAAATGGGGGTTTGTGGAGACCAATGAGATAACAAGAAATCCAAGGTGCGGGATCCATTCCGGGAGATTGGGTGTCTGTGATCAGCTCTCAGTCTGCATGAGGGGCACTTCTTGTAGTGGGCTTAGATTGGGTTTCGCTCAGTGATTATGCCACCGGGAAGGGTATGTTAGGCGGGCTTTGTCTCTGGGTGTCAAGACCTACGGATCCTTTTGGAAGGAGGTTCAGATATCTCAGGTAGCTCGGGAGAGCGGGGCACTGCTTGTTGAAGCCTTGCGGCATATCTGGAAGCGGAATCTGTTCGATCACGTAGCAATTTTGCGATTCCGTCATGCATATTCTCGGCAGCCAACGAGGCGGGCGTTCGGCTAGAGTTGTCAGTTGTGTCAAGGTTGAGGTCGTTCCGCTCCAGGAGCATCCTCACGACATCCTCATTTTCTTTGCGTGTAGCCCATGAAAGCGGTGTTTGTCCATCTTCCCTAGCTGTATTGGGATCCACGTCGCACCGCCCTAGGAGTATCTTCATTACTCCCCCATTTCTTTTCTTAGCAGCCTGGAAGAGCGGTGTCTGGCCCTTTTCCCCAGCCATGTCCGGATCGACACCGCCCCGCTCTAGCAGTAACCTCACAATCACCTCATCCCCGTTTAAGGCGGCCCAGCAGAGCGGTGTTTGGCCCGATCTGTCGGCTGTTTCAGGATTGACGTCGTTCCGCTCTAGCAGTATCCTGACAATTCCCGAATGCATATTCCACGCTGCCCACAAGAGTGGTGTTCGGCCAAATTCGGTGTCGGCCATACTAGGATCGATGTCCTTCCGTTCCAGTAGTCTCCTCACGACTCCCTCATGTCCCCATCGTGCAGCATGGGAGAGTGGTGTCTGACCACTGGTGCAAGCTGTATTGGGATTGACGTCGTTCCGCTCCAGTAGCATTCTTACGACTCCCTCATGCCCAATCAGGGCGGCCATTGAGAGTGGTGTCTCCTTATGTATATCAGCTAGCTCCGGATTGAGGTCGTTCCGTTCTAAGAGCATCTTCACAATTGCCTCATGTCCCCCAAACGCAGCCATCCGGAGGGGTGTTCGGCCACAATCGTCAGCCAGGTCGGGGTCAATGACATTCAGTTTCAGAAGGAACCTCACGACCCCACTATGCCCCTCCTTAGCAGCCCAAGAGAGAGGTGTTTGGCCACTCATGGTGTCAGCTCTATTGATCTCAGCGGCGCTTTGCTCTACGAGTATCCTCACGATCCCCTCATACCCGTTCTCGGCAGCCCAGCAGAGCGGAGTTTTGTCCTTGTCGTCAGTTGTGTTGGGGTTGACGTCGTTCTGTTGGATCAGCATTGCCACAACCTCCTCACGCCCATTCTCAACAGCCAAGGAGAGAGGTGTCCCGCCAAAAGTGTCAGGTACGTTGGGATCCACGTCGTTCAGTTCGAGCAGTATCGCCACAACTTCTATATGTCCAATGTCTGCAGCCCAGGCGAGCGGTGTTCGGCCATACACGTCATCAGCTATATTGAGACTAGCGCCGCTCCTCTCTACCAGTGCCCTCACAACTCCCTCATGCCCGTTCTGGGCAGCCACGCAGAGGGGTGTTATGCCATATTCGTCAACCGCCTCCATGTTGACGTCGCTCCGTTCGAGAAGGATTTTGACGACTTCCTCATGCCCAGATTCTGCAGCCCAGAATAGCGGTGTTCGGTCATACGTGATGTCACCTGTATAGAGATTAGTCTCACTTTGCTCCACCATTATCCTCACGACCTGGTGGTGCGTACTCCGAGCTGCCCAGTGGAATACTATAATATCCAGGCAATTAGTTCTGCGCTTCCCATTCAGCCATCTCTGGCAACGCAATCACTATCTCCGCCCGGGCGAGGCACTCAATGCACTATATCGGGCATGAAGAGGGAATGGAATCGCTAGGAAGGCTTCACTTACCGGCAGCTAGCAAGAGGAATCGAGATCTGTGTTCACGATCAAATAGGTATCAGAGTTCGCTTTCTGTCGAGGGTCGACAAACAGGAGGTTTCCGGAAAAGTTCGCCCAGTTCACACAGAAAAAACAAGGATGAAGGGAGATGCGATTACTCGTGCCAAGGTGGTGGCTAGGCGTGACAACCCCCAATCGTTCGCTGGCTCGCGACCGTAGGCACTCTCAAGAGAGTTCCGAACAGCTGGTATAAGGGCAGGGGTGAACCGCCGTTGGGTGAGGGGTTAAAGATGATGGAGGAGAGGGGATCAATGTGTTGACGTGTGGGTTGAGGAACGTGGAGAGGAGGCTGACGGACTGGGATGACGCGTTGTTTGGGAAGGGGACTCGGATACCGGATTATCTCTTGTCATTCGGTTTTCTACCAAGCCGTGATCTTATTGGGGAAAACGCCACGAAGAGCTAGTGAGACACCAACCACCCTACTTTATTGGTGGGAATTTCTCTGAGGCTCAAACTTCTTTCCAAATAAGATTAGCTGAAACATGTCACTAAACTAGATTCGATTATCATAAGACTTCGCCATTTTCTTGATAAGAAACCGGATAACAAGAGATAATACAGGTATGGAGCTGGTGATGCGTGGGGAAATTAGGGTGGGGAAGAAGAATAAGATGGGGGATGGGAAGGCGGAGGTGTGATTAAGGGGATGGGCTTAAATCAGGGCCTGTTGGGGAGCCGGGCAAACCCAGGGTTTGAGGGTATCCTGTCGTTTGAGAAATACAGTATCAGGAGTTTCCAAAGTTAAAACGGTAAAAGTCTTCAATGCCACAACCTGAGAGCGAATATATCTAGGGTATGATACTACACCGCCCAGAACTAGTTATTATACAAAGTCATGTTGAGCTGTCAGACACTCTCCAGAGTGCCCCCCCAGTTGTGAGCCAGTGAACATGCGGGATTGTGGTCACACGCCGCAACCTCGGCAAGATTATTTTCCTATCCTTCCCTCCTCATACTTCATATCACCAGCATGGAAGCTTCGACAGTTGTCCGCAATTCCCCCCTAGTCCCCTGGGGTAGAAAGAACGTCCTCCTGCATGATCTTTTCCCTCGGATGATTTTCGAAGCATACCCAATGCCAATCCCGACCGTCTGGTACACTCCGGTTGTAAGTCTTTGCGCAGTAACAAATACTACCAAATTACACTGCCTATCACTACCATAGACTTTCCTTGTGACGGCAATTTATCCTGATTTGTGAAAACTTTCATCATAAAAAGGACGAACTCAAGAAAGGAAAATCACATCTCTAAACAATTCCAAACATGTGAGGAAGGAAGCCAAAGTCTCTCCCAGGTAATTTCCCAGGTAATTTCCGGACCATCACGGCCAGTCCAGACCTCGTTTTGTTGAGAGAACTAGCTGGTCGGGGTTACTATTATCGAGTTTTGAGAGTATTCAAGGTGTACGATTACCACTCTGAAGCTTGGATTTTTTTTCTCATGAATATCTCTGGGAACCGCAATTTATATATGTACGAGGAAACCACCTCACAGAACACCCCCGTTGGTAAATTGTTTTCATAAGTCTTGTGGGTCGAAATTTGCAGTACATGCCTGCTGTTGGGCAGAGGAAATATGCCCGCAAACACCCAAGGTGCTAGGGTTGACAGAGGCTGGGGTGGGCCGTGATTGGTGGTAGAGGTTACAAGGGTGTGAGCGGCGCCTCCTTCTGTTTTATACACGTAGTTAGAATGATATACAGGAAAGCCTCTATGAACATGCCTTTCCTTTGTTATCGCAGAAGTGAGCAAGGAAATGGGAACATGCATGGAGGAAAATCTATGTGTGGTGATTTATGAAATGGCTGAGATGATTTTCTCATGGTTCATATATACTCAGGTCCAGGTCATCAGTTCCCTGGATGTGCTGAACAAAAGAAAACAGCTTAAGACTATACTTGTACACCCCCACGCTTATTCACACGTCAGCCAAGTCCTTACTTTACAAAACACTCAAAAATCATACTGTACTCGTATATAGAAGTTTCGGATCCTTGGTGAAGCACACCATATTACCGGTCAGGGTGGATGTGCTGGTTATTCAGGATAAACACATTGTATCGATGGGGTATCCAAACAAAATACGGCGCTGCGCAATGCTTCCGTCACCCAAAGTATCGGTAGTCAGTCAACACAGCTTAATCCATGGCACGTGAGCTCCGTCCTCCGTCTCAAGCTCTCTAGCCAGGATTCTGTGACCCGAAGTCCCTGTCTCTGTGTCTTAGCCTTAACCTCCCCGGGCATAGTAACGCAAGCACAGTGGCGGTTGTGCGTGCCGTTTGTTCCTCAGCCGCCCAACATACACTAGGGTTCAAGTTAGTCCCGTGGTTTCTGCGCTGGGCTCGTACAACGCACTACCAAAATGAAGCGATCGGAGCAGGACGATAAAAAGTGGAGAAAGGGGGAGAAGAAATGGGAATAACGATCCACATTTAAAGCAGAGGTTGACTGTCCGACTTGACATGACCAGGATACCTTGCCTTTCCCTCCCTCCTCTGCTTACTCCTCCACCCCCTCCCGACAGAGCTCCGAGCTGACCCGCAAGCCCTCGAGTGAGCTATTGCGGGCACGCTACTATGCGGCTCGTATGGAGAGGAGAGTGGGAGGAAAGGAAGATTTTAGAAATGACAAAAACTCCCGCCCTCTCTCGTTCAAACAACTCCAACGTCGCATACTCGTGCCACTCCACCACCATCGCCAATTGGCTAACGGAACTAACCTTAATAGAATAGCCGAAGAGGGGAATCACCGAACGAGGAAATAGAGAAAAGATAATAAATTAAGTAATCTTGAGAGCAGGCCTACATTTGGATCACCCGCCGGCTCCGCCTTGCCCAGAACTTCTACAGTAGCCTGGCCAGCAGTTTTTTGTTCTTCCCCTGCCTTTTCGTCTTCGCAAGGCCAAGCAGACCTCGACGAACAAGCTACCACAGCACTATAGAACCTGTTTCGGAAACGGTTCTGCCGGCTCGGGTAGGAAACACAAAAGATTTTCAGGAACAATAATAGACTAGGGCACTCCGTAAGGCAGATTAATTGGGATGTGTGATCTGTCATGAACCTCTCTATCATAAAAATTGAAAATTTCAGTATCGGTAGTCAATCGGAGACCATCTTATATACGTTAGCAGCCACATAAATATACATTAAGGTAAGGAAAGACCTTTACTCGCGAAATTTAAGGGACTTTTTATCGGGAGTGGACTGGTCCCAGTCCTCCGGGGAAACCCCCCGGAGAAACTGGACTGCCAATAACACTCTCAAAACCTCTAAGCGTCCTTGTTCGACGGCCCAGTGAATTGGCTGTCCGTTGAAGGGGCCATACCTGGCGTTGATCCTGATACCCGCTCTGTAGAGGGTGAGGAATGGATCCTCGTCCTGCTCACCTCTAACAAACCCCTCCAGAACAGTGGGATCCTTTCTATATTGGATAGTCTCGGCGGCTCTCTGGAGGATTCTGCGGACGATGGCAACGTTGCCTTTCTTTGCGTAGAATCTAATAAGCTTAATGCACCAGTCGCGGTCTTTCTGTTCACAGGTAATGTTAACAATTCCAACAGAAAATAGTCCTGCGAAGCGGGTGCTGGTTCTGCGGAGGTGATTAGCATCCCGGGGAGGAAGAAATTCTGCGACTCTGTAGACTAACTCGTTGGGTAGGGGCACGAAAGGCATAATGGTTACCGGGGATGTAAAGAGTGCTGTTAGGTCAGGGTGTGTATCTGTGAGGGAGTGGGGAGGGTATGGCCCAAGGGGAAGTGGGAAAGTATTGGAGTAGAATGTTGCTGTTCGCTGCACGGTGGAGTGAGGATATTGACGACACTGAGTCGGGAAATTGTTGTAGGTGTTGATTGGGAAGGATGAGGTGAAGGGGGAGAAGGTTGTTCAGAAGAAGGAAGAGGCGGTGAGATTGAGTGTTTATATGGTGAGGGGGGAAGTGAGAATGACCCTTGTGTGACGCTAACCTAGAGAAGATTTACCGACCCAACTGGCTTTATGCTCTAAGGTTCTCATTCTGATCTACATGTGAAGGTATACCAGGATGATAGGGAGGATTTTCAAGTTGGTGTTCAAAAAGGGGAAGAAGGCTCGCGGGTCTGAAGGAACTTGAGTTTAAACTTTCTGGCGGGGACAGCTGGGTTTACTTTCAAGCAAGAGAGGGGAGAGCAGGGGAGAAGGGACTACAGTGTGTACTTGGCCTTGCTGTTAGTAACAAAAAGGAATTGTAAAATATTACCGCGCGGTCCCTCCCCCCTCCCAAAAAACACATAATTTCTTCACTAGTTATTATGCTTTAGTCACAGAAAATCACCCGGACATTTTGTCTCACCCCTTAGCCTGTCAGGGAGATTTCGCCAGCACTAGATACTTGCTGTTGAAAAATCTTGGTTTTCTCAATTCAGGTTCCGAATAAATCATCCCACTAATATATTTTTCTCCCCTAAACTCAGCTGAGTTACAAAGCTACGATTATGAAACCAACCCGGCTGGATAGGTAGAAGATCTAGAGCTGTCGAGCACCAGATCCACAAGGCCTAAGAAGTATACACAGTGCAAGAGCCCTCTAAGGAAATGTGTTTTTAGATAGCCACAGCTGACAGTGATGCACGGCCTGAGTGCTGCCTTGAGCAGGCTGGTTCAACCGCAGGAGGTAAACTGTGTGTACAGTAGTATACTTGGCCATGTAAGAGGTCTCCGGACGCCATGCACTTATTATTATTAATATCTACTTTGGCCAAGAGCGTCCGGAGACTTTTAAGTTGCCAAGTATACGAAGCTATCAATAATCCGATTGCAGAGTTTCCCCGCCCGTCACATAGAAATGAGCAAAGCAACACAACCACCTATCCAGCTTTATGAGCTCTTACTCTGACGGCATTGGAGTGAAACTAGTATGTACTAGGAAGCAGTGTCGTACTCAAAGACGTAGAGAGTGCATATCCGAGAGTATAACCTCAACAGATACCGGTAGTGCCGATTTCGCTTGTCTCTGTATATTATCAGCAGTCACTCAACTGGCATATCCCAATTTGCACCGCACCCACATCCACCATTGCCCTTTCTCTCATGTCTCTTCCTTGTCTCTTCATTTTCTCTTTCTGTTACAATCCTAACCATTGAGGGTAATACTTGCAACAGACAACGGTTCTGTGTTACTCAGATCTAATATCTTGTGGTGCTCCACCTCTTGTTGTCTTAAGAGCTGAGTCCCCGACTCCTCTCATTCAATATAAACCTAGAGTTCAGCCAGGTGGATACATCAACACCTTATGGGGCCCGGGCCCATAGGTAAAGTAATAATAATTGAGTAATATAATATAGGAAATAACTTAGATGGTTGCCTGATGAGCTCACCCTCCTGGGACCCTCGAGTCCCTTTGATGTTCACTCTTCCTACAAACTTGAACCCCTAACCCTTCTGACTCACGACCTCAAGCCTGAGTCTCCTGATCTTATGACTCCTACAAGTTCTAGTGTCCAATCCCATAATATCTAATCATGTGAGCTAAGTATGATATATCATATTGTGAAACCCATGACCTATACTCCACTCATATGTAAAAGTTATTACATCACATGACTTGTGAGTGTGAGTTATCATATATCAAAACATTTAACTTAGGCCCTGCTCGGCATGTACCAATAAAAATATATCGCAATAAAAGTTGAAAATGGCATATATGCTAATAAAAATATTCAGTAGTGAAAAAATATATAGCTGTTCGGTAACCATTTTATAATTTTGTAGAAAAATATCAATAGCCCTATAACATAGATGAGGGCAACAACAAAACAAAAATTTCTTATATAATGTATATTGAGAAAAGGTTTTCTTCATTAAACAACCAATAGCCTCCCTTCTTAAACCATCAATTATCCACAACTACCTCAATCTATCTGCCTCTATATTTCGCTATTACCTCCAGTTTTACTCTTCATTGTAAGTTTTTCCATACTATCATTTGATTTATTTCTGGTAAAACTGGTACTCTTTCAAATCTATGATCTGTTACTAATAATAGTTTGTGTATTTGATTATCAGAAAATGGGAAACAGTGTCTGGGTTGAAGACAGTGAGAGATTCCTTATCGAGGCGCTACTCAGATATGTCGATAATGGTGATCGTGGTGAAAATGAGTTTAAAAAGGCAGTCTGGCTAAGCATTGTTGGTGAACTAAACAATGCTTATAAAGACGTAAGTACCAAACCGTTTACGGTTGCTCAAGTCAAAAGCAAGGAAGTTATTGTAAGTTTGTACTAATCTAACATGAATTGTTTCTATATTAATATTGTTATTTATAACTTGAGCAAAAGCTAATAGCAATAGAGTTGAAAAAGGAGTTTGATATTGTTCATGCCATTCGTCAGAATTCTGGGTTTGGGTGGGATGATAATAGAGGTTTGCCAACTGCTTCAGCCGAGGTGTGGAGAGTTTATCTGGATGTAAGTTATTGAATTCATTGTTAATCAAAAAATCAATACGAAGCATTTACTAGAGTCATAAAGAGGCTTCAAAGTATAGACATAAGGGCTTTCCTCTTTACGACCTTTTGGCGAGTTTATTTCTAGGCGTACGTGCCTCAGGCCAGTATGCTTGTACAGCCTCTATAAGATCTCAGGTTGAGGAGGGTCAGGAAAGCAATGCCGATTCAAGTGATGCTTTCCAAGTCTCCCAATCACACTCTGTGGATGATTTGTCAATCCTCTTTGACATTGATTCCCAGAGTGGGCTGGGAGAGGAAGCATCAAGCAGTAGGCCAAATTTTAATACTATGCTTTTGGAGGACCAAACACCGCTTCGCCGTCAGAGATCTGCTTCTGATTCGCTTGATCAGCCTTCTGTGTCAACTGCCCTTCATGAAGCAACTCCACCCCGTAGGAAACGTCTTAGAGCAACAAAGGTTGCCCAATCATCCCTGACTACAGCATTAAGTCAAGCAACAAGTGAGGCTGTACATCAGCGCGAACATGGTATACCATCAAAACATGAGCGTGCTATTAAGATCTTGGAAGAATGCTATTCAGATAAACTCACTATAGATGAGATGGTTAAGGCAGTTTCCCTTTTTGAGGATGGAGCAAAGGCCTGGGTATTTATAGCTCTGTCAGCTGGAATTATTAGAGATGCTTGGCTTAGAGGCCAAATTCGCATTTAAGTGAGATGTTTGTAGACTATAAAGTTTGCTAGAATTTGTACAGCTCACTGGTTTTTTTTCTTTCCTGTAGATCAAATTTTAAAATAGGATTTTTTTATTATTATTAGAAGTGCCTATGTGACATGCTATCTAATTTAACCTATGTCTTGCAAGATATGACTGATACTCCACCCACATATCTTGTGCAATCTGTTCTCTAATTGCTAACATGGTTTGAGAAGCTTGGCCTTCCAGAGCTACAGTCTCCTGACTTCCATTGGTAATATCCCTAACTGTATCCTCATCCTCATCATCTCCATCACCTGAATCCTTCTGAGAGGCCTGCAGATTTCGTGCTACCAGTTGATTTAAGGTTAGCATACTAGTTCGATCTAAATACTTGATAATAGAAACAAGAAGTAATATTACAAAAATAGATACCAGATTTTGCTGGGCAATCAATATAACGTTCCGCCTCAGAAGATTCCTTGTGGATAAAGTTGTGCAATCCGGCCAAAACAACCACAAGCTTTACTTGGCTAACCATTGGATACTCTGGTTGTCCTCGCAAGATGGCAAAACGACGCTTCAGAATGCAAAACGTCCGTTCAATTACATTTCGTAATTGTGAGTGCCGAAGATTGAATAGTTCTTCTTTATTTCTCGGTCTATTTATATTCAATACTTGATTAGTACTGATTGTTTGATACTTTTATATTCACAATGGATAAAGAAAACCGAATATTACATACCTTTTACGTGATTGATAATGCTCACGTAAATGATACCTTATACCACGGTATGGTGTCAAACATTTGTCATCCAAGCCATATCCAGCATCTCCTAGATAATATTTGCCATCGGGAACAGTAAACTCCTTAGTCAATGCATCTTTAAAAACTCTGCCATCATGGGCTGAGCCCTCCCAGCCAGACCACACATAACCAAAATAGATACTGAAAGTACAGGCAGCAAAGACATTTTGCGTTACCTGTCCTTTCCTGTTACGATAAGCTGCTACCTGACTCTTGGAGATATGTGCTGCTATATGGGTACCACCCATAGCTCCAAGTACATCTTTGAAAAAGGGATAGACCTTGGAGTTACGCTGAACCTCATAAGGGCATTCATTTGGTGGTAGAGTGATAAACTCTTGTGCCAATACCATAAGAGCATCAAAAACCTGGTTAAAATACCTTATTCAATCAAAATTAGCTATCTAGTTTACTATATCTACCTATTATGAATTTACTAAAATCATACACAACTAGGAGAAACTTACTCGCTAACACTCCCTGCCCCATGTTGAAATCCTTCCTGAACCTCACCGCTCGATCTGTTGTGTGATACAGTCCAGATAAACATAGCCACCTGTTCGTTAACTGCTATATGCATAGTTGATCTTAAGTAACCACTGGCCTCTGGAATATCACATAGTTTGTAAAACACTTTGCGTGACATACGAAATACCTCCTGAAACCGCTGCTCCTGTGTATTAATTGATAAGAGTTCAGCAAGATAAGCCTGTCCTGTCAGTATAGAGTTACGCATT